>Ga0315271_10001015_pt1 | contig 16619 bp, 13 predicted proteins | sample C3_top_MG_FD_204664 | JGI IMG/M metagenome (GOLD analysis project Ga0315271, IMG submission 204664) | Sediment microbial communities from Yellowstone Lake, YNP, Wyoming, USA - C3_top | ecosystem: Environmental > Aquatic > Freshwater > Lake > Sediment | place: USA: Wyoming | collected 2017-08-01 | reverse complement strand
GCAAGGCCGTCACCTTTGCGGTGCAGGCGCTCAGGAGCAATCCAACGGTGATGGCCATCAGCGGTGCGGTCTTGAGTCGCATTGTCGAGACACTCCTTGTTGGGTCTCCGGATCGGCCGGCCACTCACTGGCGCGTGCGACCCGGGGTACCGTGTTCGAGTGACATATCTTCACAAGGGGGAAGGCCCTGCTAGCCTCCTACGAGGCTGCGGAAAGTGAGCACAAGAACCTACATTTCCGCATGAGAGGACAAGGGCTTGGAGCGACAGGGAGAAGCTGAAGTCGTACAATGTGCTCCAATGTCCCGGTTACCTCCAAGGTGGCGTCATCATTGAATGGTTGCGTAGTCCGAACGGATGCTCCCCCGCTTGAGGATGGAGTTCAGCGGGTGCGCGCCCTGCTCGACCCGCTTCGCCGCCCGTGCACTTCCACGGGGTCGCTCGTCGGGATGGGATGCGCTGAAGTGGCGCGGCCCGTTGGCGCTAATCGCCTTGCCGGATGATTGATTGGGTGGTCTCCTCTCGACCAGAGAAGGTCGTGCTCCGTCGACCAGTCGAACGCGGGAGCCGCATGCAGGCGGGGGGGAAGCGCGAGCGTTGGAGTGTCCTGCCCCTGGCTTTCCCGGGGAGGCTCTCCTCGCGGGCCATGCTGGTCGTCGCAGCCGCGGCGGGGTTCGCCGTCTACCTGCTCATGAACCACCTCATGGTGGGCGTCGTCAACGAGCACTTCCTGGAGCGCGGAGTGCACAAGTCGCTCGTCTACCTGCTCTGGATGGCTGGCGGCTACCTGGTGTTCCTGGGCGTCGTGCTGACCACCCGGAAGGCCGGCCTGGTGGCGTTCATGCTGCTGTTCTTCCTCTCGGTGGCGGCCAACTACGCCTACGCTGCGGTCTTCACCGGCGCGCGGCCCGGCGCCGCTCCGCAGCACCTCACGCCCGAGGTGATGGAGTGGATGGTCCACGAGTTCGGGCAGGCGCCACAGGCATGGGCCGAGTACCGGTCCGAGGGGATCACGGGCCTTGTCCAGGCCGCCGCCGTGCTGGCCCTGTTCCTGGTGGGTCGGACGCTGGTCCGCCGCTCTTCCAGCTACGCGGGCAGCTTCCTGGCGCGGCCCCGGAGTGGCCAGGTGGCGGTGGCCCTCTTCTTCGGCTTCCAGGGGCTCGCCATGCTGCTGCAGCCGTCCTACTCGATGGCCGAGACCAACACCATCGTATTCGGGATCCCCGGGATGCTCTCGCGCTCTCCCGAGACCAAGGCGACGCCCGTCCGCCCCGTGAAGGCGGCGCTGGCGTCGAAGATCGTCCTCGTCGTCGACGAGAGCGTCACCTTCCAGGCCTTCCAGGAGGCGGTCGCCCCGTCGCTGGAGGGCTTGCCAGTCCATGAGTTCGGCGAGGCGGCGTCGGCCGCCAATTGCAGCGCCTCGAGCAACGCGCTGCTGCGCTGGGGGGTGGAGCGGTCCGCCCTGGGTGAGGCAGGCCATGATCTCCGGACCAACCCGACCATCTGGGGCTTCGCCCGGACGGCCGGATATCGGACCGTGCTGATCGACGGTCAGTCCAAGGGGGCCGCGCAGAACTTCCTCGGCAGCAACGAACTGAAGCTGATCGACGAGTTCGAGGCGGCGGAGGCCGGGCTGGACACCGACCGGCGCATCGCTTCGCTGCTGAACACGCGCCTGCGCAGCGCAGCCCGGGAGTTCATCTACGTGGTGAAGCGCGGAGCTCATTTCCCCTACGAGCAGGACTACGCTGCGGGCTCGGTGCCCCCGGGCGCACCGGCGAGGGCTCGCCACGCAGCGGCCGTCGCGTACTCGACGGCCGGCTTCTTCCCGGCGGTGGCCAGGGACGTGGACCTGTCCAAGGTGTTGCTGGTCTATACGTCGGACCATGGCCAGGACTTCACGGGGCGCTCGACGCACTGTGGCGTGAACCCTCGCGCCGAGGAGTTCTCGGTTCCACTCCTTGTCCTGACCGGGGCGCCGGACCTCGGCGCGTGGCTCGGGACGGGGGCTGCGAGGATGAGGCACCGGGCCTCGCATCTGAACGTCTTCCCAACGCTGCTGCTCGGCATGGGGTACGAGGGAAGCTGGGTCGAGTCACACTACGGCTCGACGCTGGCCGGGCCCCCGGGGCCGCGCATCAGGCTGGCCTCCCACCTTCCGTTCCCCACCCGGCGCAGGCCCATAGTCGAGTTCTCGGAGGTGCCAGGTCCTGCCACGGGCTCCAGCCCGGTGGAGGCAGGGGAGAAGGGGCCCGTCGACGCTCGCGCGGGACCCGTTTCCTGGGGCAGGGCGAAGGCCGATCCATGAGCGATCGGCGCGTCGCCCACGTCATCTCGAGCCTCGGCGCCGGCGGCGCCGAGATGATGCTCCACAAGCTCATCAAGGCCACGCGGGCTGAAGGGCTGCAGCACTCGGTCTGCTCCCTCATCGACGGCGGCCACGTGAGTTCGATGATCGAGGCGGAAGGCGTGCGCGTCACCGGCCTGGGGATGCGCCAGGGCGTACCGGATCCGACCGCGGTGGTCCGGCTGGCGCGCTGGCTCCGCCAGGAGCGGCCGGACGTGGTGCAGAGCTGGATGTACCACGCGGATCTGCTGGCGGGGATCGCTGCCTTGGCCGCGGGGCGAATCCCGGTGGTATGGGGCATTCACCATTCGGACGTCGACCCCCGGACGACCAAGAGGCTCACCCACTGGACGCGACTCCTGTGCGCCCGACTCTCGGGAGTCCTCCCTGCGCGGATCGTCTGCGGGGCCGGCTCGGTCCTCCAGTCGCATGCCAGGCTGGGGTACCGCGCCGACCGCATGACCGTGATCCCGATCGGCTTCGACCTGGAGCGCTTCGCCTCGGATCCCGAGGCCGGCGCCAGCTTGAGGCGGGAGTTGTCCATCCCGGGGGGCGCTCCGGTGGTGGGACTGCTGGCGCGTGTCCATCCCGACAAGGACCACCCGAACTTCCTCCAGGCCGCGAGCCTCATGGCGCGGGAGCGCCCCGACGTGACCTTCGTCTTGACCGGCAGCGGCGTGGAGTGGTCGAACCCAGTCCTCGCCGGGCCCATCGACGAGCTCGGCCTCCGCGAACGCGTGCGGCTACTTGGCGTCGTCCCCGACGTGCTGGCGGTGCTGTCTGCGATCGACGTGCTGGTGCTGTCGTCCAGGACCGAGGCCTTCCCGAACGTCCTCGGCGAGGCCATGGCGTGCGGCGTGCCCTGCGCGGCGACCGACTGCGGTGACGCGAGGGAGATCGTGGGCGAGACGGGGCGCATCGCGCCTCCGCGGGACCCCGCCGGGCTGGCGCGCGCCGTCCTCGAGCTGCTCGCGCTGACACGGGACGAGCGCGCCGCCCTGGGGCGTGCGGCGCGGGACCGTGTTCGTACGCGATACGAGATCGGGGCGGTGGGCAGGCGCTACGCGGAGGTCTACGCAGAGGTGTGCGCGAGCCGGGGAGCGATGGAAGCCAGGGCGCCGACGTGACCCCCTCGGCGAGGAGGCGTCTCCCAGGGCTGTCACCAGGCTCCGTCGCGCGTGTCCGCGCAGACCGGAGGAGGTAGCGTGAAGATAGGAAGAAAGACCGTGCTCGTGACGGGCGCCGGCGGGTTCATCGGGAGCCACCTCGTCGAGAGCCTGGTGCGGAGCGGAGCGCGGGTCCGGGCCATGGTCCACTACGACGCCCGGCCGGACCACTCGAACCTCGAGTTCCTGGCGGCCGATGTCCGCGCCGGGTTGGAGGTGATCTCCGGAAACGTGGAGGACCCGTTCTTCGTCTCCACCGCCGTCAAGGGGAGCGAGGTCGTCTTCCACCTGGCCGCGCTCATCGCCATCCCGTACTCGTACCTGGCGCCAGCGAGCTACGTCGCGGCCAACGTCCAGGGCACGCTCAACGTCCTCGAGGCGTGCCGGACCCACGGCGTGGCGCGCCTCGTTCACACCTCGACTTCGGAGACGTACGGGACGGCGCTCTACACGCCCATCGACGAGCGGCATCCGCTCCAGGCCCAGTCGCCCTACTCGGCCTCCAAGATTGGAGCGGACAAGCTGGCGGAGAGCTACCACCTGGCCTTCGGACTCCCCGTGGCGACGATCCGGCCGTTCAACACCTACGGCCCCCGGCAGTCGGCGCGGGCCGTGGTGCCCGCGATCATCAGCCAGGCGCTCTCCTCGTCCATGATCCGGCTCGGGTCGCTCCACCCGGTGCGCGACCTGAACTTCGTTCAGGACACCGTGCGTGGCTTCCTCGCCGTCGCCGAGGCCGACGAGGCCGTGGGACAGGTCGTGAACGTGGGATCGGGCTCCGCCATCAGCATCGGCGACCTGGCGGCGCTCATCCTGCGGTCACTGGGACTGAAGAAGGAGATCGTGACGGACACCGAGCGCGTCCGTCCGGAAATGAGCGAGGTGCTCACGCTCCTGTGCGACCGGCGAAAGGCCGAGACCATCGCAGGGTGGAGGCCTCGCGTCACGCTCGAACAGGGGCTCGCGGAGACCATCGAGTTCGTGCGCAGCCACTCCGATCGGTTCCGGCCCGAGGTCTACAACCGATGACCGATCAAGCCATCATCCTGGCGGGCGGCAAGGGAACCCGCCTGCGTCCCTACACGACGACGTTCCCCAAGCCCCTCATGCCGATCGGTGACCTGCCGATCATCGAGATCCTGCTCCAGCAACTCGCTCACGCCGGCTTCGACCGCGTCATCATCACCACGGGGCACCTCGCGGAGATGATCAGGCTCTTCTGCGGGGACGGGAGCCGTTGGGGGCTCCACATCGAATATTCGCACGAGACGGAGCCCCTCGGGACCGCTGGGCCCATCCGACTGGTGGCCGACCGGCTCGCGGACAACTTCCTGGTGATGAACGGTGACCTCCTCACCACGATGAGCTTCCGCCGCGCCTTCGAGGCTCACGTGGCGAGCGGGGCCATGGCGTCGGTCAGTCTCTACCGACGTGAGGTCAAGGTCGACTTCGGGGTCGTCGAGGAAGAGTCGCCGGGCCTGCTCGGACGCTACATCGAGAAGCCCACGCTCAAGTACGACGTGAGCATGGGCGTCAACGTCCTGAGCCGTGGCGTGCTTCGATTCATGGAGCCCGGCCAGCGCCTCGACATGCCCGACCTCATGATGCGCATCAAGGCGGCTGGCGAGCGCGTCGCCTGCTACCGCGAGGAGTGCTTCTGGCTCGACATCGGCCGGACGGAGGACTACCAGATCGCCACCGAGGAGTTCATGAAGCGGCGCGACCAGTTCCTGCCACCACATGGGTGAGCGCGCCCTCGTCACCGGCGTCGCCGGCTTCCTGGGGGAGGCCGTGGAGCGGCGTGTCCTCGCCGGTGGGGCCCAGTGCCTGGGCCTGGGTCGAGCCCGCCGCGCGCGTCCGGGCTACCGCGCGCTCGATCTCGCGAGCGAGCCGGCCGCACTCGGCTCGTTGATGGCCGAGTGGCGCCCTGACGTCATCTACCACTTGGCCGGCGGGGCGGCCGCTGGAGACCCCTTCGTCGCCAACGTCGCCACGACCCGTGTCCTGCTGGAGGCCGTCAGGGCGCAGGCCGCACTGCGGCCTCGCGTCGTGGTTGTCGGCTCGGCGGCCGAGTACGGGGACCTCGGCCCGGAGCCGGTCGGCGAAGAGGCCAGGGAGCGCCCGGTCACCGAGTACGGTGTGGCCAAGCTGGCGCAGACGCGCCTGGCGCTGGTCTTCCGGCGCGCCGGGATGCGGGTCACGGTGGCGCGCCCCTTCAACGTCATGGGCCCAGGCATGTCGGCGTCCCTCGCCCCGGCGCGGTTCGCGCGCGAAGCGCTCTCTGCCGTCTCGGAAGGCAGGGACTCGATCACGGTAGGAGATCTCTCCACGATCCGCGACTACCTCGACGTGGAGGACGTGGCGCGCGCCATCTGGAAGCTCGGGCAGCTGGATCCGCTCGACGAGATCGTGAACGTCTGCTCGGGACGGGGTATCACCACGGGCGAGGTGCTCGAGGAGGTGGTGCGCCAGGTCGGCGTCTCCTTGGCCACTCGCGCCGATCCGCGGCTGGTGAGAGGTCCTCATGACGTCCCGGTCTGCGTGGGCAATCCCGGGCGGCTGGGAGCCCTGATGGGTGAGGCACTCGAGTTCTCGCTCCACCGCTCGGTCGCCAGGCTCCTCCTGCCGCTCCGCACCCAGCAAGTCGGCCGTCAATCCAAGTGAACTCACGACACGGTCTGGATGTGGCGAAGCCTGGATCGGCGCGCGCGGTCTCAGTGCGTCAGAGTTGATCCCTGACGGGGTGCCGCGCAATGTCGCGCCGCGCGATATTGCCGCACCTCATTGGTACCTCGTCAAAGGGACTGTTCTCGCCAAAAGGTGGTGCTATCTTCGGCACAATCACGTTCGTCAATGGCTCCGGGGGGAGCACGCCATGACTATGAGGCCGGGTTGGTGGACCGCTTCGCTGGGCCTTCTGCTGCTGGGTGGCGCGTGCTCGTCGTCACCCGATCCGAAGTACTGGGTGGGTGGCACGGTGAGCGGGCTCCAGGGCTCGGGGCTGGTGCTGCACAGCAGCATCGGGGACGATCTCGCGGTGACGGCCAACGGCAGCTTCGCGTTCCCGACCGTGGTGGTGGCCGGCACCGGGTACACGGTGACCGTGAAGACCCAGCCGACCAATCTCGCCCAGACCTGTGTCGTGGCCAACGGGAACGGCTTGATGGGTGACGCCAACGTCACCAACGTCGCCGTGACCTGCACCACCAACACGCACGCGCTCGGTGGCACGGTGAGCGGGCTCCAGGGGACCGGACTGGTCCTGCAGGACGGCAGCCGCGGCGAGGTGGGCATCCTCGCGGACGGCGCCTTCTCCTTCACGAACCCCGTGGTCGGAGGATCGGACTACGCGGTGACCGTAAAGTCACAGCCGGTGAGCCCGTGGCAGACTTGCAGCGTCGACAACGGGATCGGCAAGGTGGGGGACGCGGACGTCACCACCATCGCGGTGACCTGCTCGACCAGCAACTTCAAGGTCGGCGGCACGCTCAGTGGGATGCTGGGCACCGGGCTCGTGTTGCAGAACGGCCTGGAGGATCTGGCTCCCGCCAGCGACGGCACCTTCGCGTTCGTCGGAAGCTCCGCGTCGGGAACGGCCTACGCGGTGACGGTGAAGCAGCAACCGACCAGCCCCTGGCAGACCTGCGCCGTCGCGAACGGCGCTGGCACGGTGGCCGGGGCCGACGTCGCCGACATCGCGGTGACCTGCGTGACCAACACCTACGCCGTCGTCGGGACGGTGAGCGGGCTGGCGGGCGCGGGGATGGTTCTGCAGGCCACCAGCGTGGGCGGCGCGAGCGAGGACCTGCCCGGGGTGAACGGGGCCTTTGCCTTCCCAACCCGGCTGCCGTCCGGCTCCACCTACCTGGTGACCGTGAAGACCCAGCCGGCGGGGCCCTCGCAGACCTGCAGCGTGGCGGAGGGGGCAGGGGTGGTCGGCGGTGCGGACGTGGTGGTCAGCGTGGCCTGCTCGACCAACAGCTACAGCCTGAAGGGAACGGTGGCCGGGCTGGCCGGGACCGGGCTGGTCCTCCAGACCAACCTGGGCGAGGAGCTGCCGGTCACGGGGGCCAGCTTCACCTTCCCCACCAAGGTTCCTTCGGGGACCGCCTACGCGGTGACCGTGAAGGCCCAGCCGACTGGTCCCTCGCAGACCTGCTCCGTCGCCGGTGGCGCTGGCACGGTGGGCGGCGCGGACGTCACCAACATCGCGGTGACCTGCGTGACCAACACCTACGCCGTCGGCGGCACGGTGAGCGGGCTGGCGGGCACGGGGCTGGTGCTGCAGAACAGCGGCGGTGACGACAAGCCGGTCGCCGTGAACGGCGCCTTCAGCTTCGCCACGCTGGTCGCGTCGGGCTCGACCTACGCGGTGACCGTGAAGACGCAGCCGTCCAGCCCCTCGCAGACCTGCACGGTCGCGAACGGCACCGGCACGGTGGCGGGAGCGAGCATCAGCGGCGTCGCCGTGACCTGCACGACCAACAGCTACTCGGTGGGTGGCACGGTGAGCGGGCTGGCGGGTACCGGGCTGGTCCTGCTGAACGGCGGGGGTGACGACAAGCCGGTCGCGGTGAACGGCGCCTTCACCTTCGCCACGTCGGTCGCGTCGGGCTTGACCTACGCGGTGACCGTGAAGACGCAGCCGTCCAGCCCCTCGCAGGCCTGCGCGGTCACGGCCGGGAGCGGCGTCGTGGGCGGGGCCAACGTCACGAACGTGGTGGTGACGTGCAAGACCAACTACCAGGTCGCCGCCAACGTGACCGGTCTCGCGGGGGCGGGGCTGCTGCTCCAGGACAACGGCGGCGACGACCTCGCCGTCGCAGCGCCGGGCGGCCTCAAGCCGTTCGCCACGCTGGTCACCGACGGCTCCGCCTATGCCGTCACCGTGAAGACGCAGCCGACCGTTCCGTGGCAGACCTGCAGCGTCGGGGCGGGAGCGACGGGCACGGTGAGCGGCGCCAACGTCACGGTCCCGGTGAGCTGCGCGACCAACCTGTACACCGTCGGCGGCTCCGTGAGCGGGCTGACCGGAACGGGCCTGGTCCTCCAGAACAACGGAGGGAACGACCTCACCGTCGCGGCGAGCGCGAGGACCTTCACCTTCACGAACTCCGTGGCGAGCGGCGAGGCCTACCAGGTCCTGATCAAGACGCAGCCGGCGGGCCAGACCTGCGGCGTGACGGCGGGCACGGGGACCGTGGCGGGAGCCAACGTCGTCAACGTGGCGGTCACCTGCTCCTCGGTGGTGGTGCAGCGCTGGGAGGCTCCGACCTGGTGGGGCGCGGCCTGGGTCGACAACGGGAAGATGCTGCACCATGCCTGGTTCGACGGGACCACCATCGTCGAGGAGCTGGGCCTGGTCTGGAGCGTGGCCGGTGGGACGCTGCCGGCGCAGCGCGAGCTGAAGGGGTTCCCCTCGGGATCGCGCTGGGGTGCGGGGCCCTTCTCCGGGTCCCTGCGCTACCAGGCGACCGGCGGCTCGGACGCCGCCATCGATCTCCTCACCGGAGACATCCTGGTCTGCGCCATCGTCAAGCCGGACTTCGACCCGACCCCGGTCACGGGAAACGGGAAGGAGAAATCCATCATCTCCAAGGGGATCGGCATCGGCTCGCAGAGCGTGCCCGGCGGCGCCTGGTCCCTCATGCAGATGCACGACCAGTTCTGCTTCCACTACCAGGGCAAGGACTCGGTCGGGAACACCTTCTTCAACATGGCCTACACGCCGACGTACTTCGCGAACCAGGACGTGCCGGGGAACGGTCCTCTCAACCCCTCTTACGTCGTGGTCTGCGGCGGCCGCTCCGGCAACACCATCCGGGCTTCCGCCAACAGCTTCGCCGACACCGGCAACCTCTACCCGGCCACCTTGACGGGCGTCGGCACCATCCAGCTCGACCAGGCCTCCCCGCCGCACCGCCTGACCATCGGCGGCTACGACAACGGCGACCCGGACCACATCTTCGGGGGCCGCGTGTTCGAGACCGCGGTGTGGAACGAGCCGGCCACGCCGGCCAACATCCAGGCCAAGTTCGCCGCGTTCCAAGGGCTCACCATGGGCGCTGGCAACCCGACGCTGGTCACCTACTCGCGCAACCGGGAGGGGCCGTCCGGCGCCGACGCGGCGAGCTACCACACGACCTGGCGCCACGGGCCGCGCATCGACCCCGCCAAGGGCATCCTCTTCGGCCTCCAGGCCTGGAACCGGGTGAGCTACTGCACGCCGGTTGCCTGTGACCAGGTGAGCTCCACGCCGCGGTTCCCAGTCGCCGCCGGCGAGGAGTTCGAGCGGTGGACCCGGACCGGCACCGGGTCGGTGGTGAAGGACGGCCTCTTCGAGCCGCCTGGCGACACCGACCAGAAGTCGGCGCGCCTCATCACCCTGTCGCCTGGAAGCACCCTCTCGTCGCCGCTCGACAGGTTCGACTCGGCTGGGACCATCCACGGCCAGGTCTGGATCCGGCCGGTCAGCACCGCCGGCCGGATCCGCGTCCGGACCACCGACTCCACGGCGCCGACCAGCCAGTCCCCCTCCATCGACCTCGCCGTGTTGCCGGCAGGGCAGTGGACGCGTGTTTGGCTGACCGGCCTCGTCTCCGGTGGCCCGGCGGCGACGGCCGGCGCTGTCACGCTCGAGGCGCTCAGCAGCAACTCCGGAACCGCCCGGTTCTATGCCTGGGGCCTCGACCTGACCCAGATCGCCGGCGGCGGCAACCTCGGCACCTTCGATCCGGGCCCTGCCATGTACGACTGGAGCGCGAAGATCGGCACCTTCGGGGACAACATGAAGGACGACCCGCTCTACGCGGTGGACGTGCTCGAGCTGCCCCGGGTGCCGGTCAATCCAGCCTCCGGGTTCTGCCTCTCCGCCGACGCCCAGCCGCCCGCCGGCATGGACTGGACCGCCCCCTTCGTGAACAACCGGCCCCTGATGGCCTGGGTCCACGACACCCAGGCGGTGGCGATGCAAGTCTTCGCGCAGGGCACCGCGGCCGGAGGGGGCTCCCGGCAGCTCTGTGCCTACGTGACCGGGGCCGGAGGCTCCGCATGCTTCACGCCGGCCTGGGTGGCCGGAAGCAAGCACAACGTGAAGGGCTGCCTCTCGGCCGCGGGTGAGCTGAGGCTCTACGCCGATGACGTCCAGGTCGGCAACGTGATCACCGGCGTCGCGGTCCCCACCTTGACGGCCGGCCACGTGGTGGTGGGCAACGCCACCGTCGCCGACCCGGTGGCCTACCCTTCGGCCTGGGGCGTCGGCGCCCCGGGGGCCTGGCACGGCTACGTCTCCAAGGTCCTGGTCTGCAGGGATCCGGGCACCGGCGGAGACACCCGGACCTGCAACTGACCGAGAGGCCGGAGCCCGGGCGCGACGTCGCGCCCGGGGCCGGCGCCCGGCCAGCCGTCCAGGGGAGCATGGCCTTCACGGGGACCGCCATCGCTCGGAGGCAGCGCTGCACCCTCGCGCTGCTCGCGGGGGTGGCCCTGGCCTGGTTCACGCTGCGCGGCCCCGCCCGCGCTCCCGGTGACAGCCAGGATCTCGCCGTGGTCTGGGGCTCTTCGCGCGCCTGGCTCGCGGGGCTCGACCCCTACGACGCCGACGCCACGGCAGCGGCCTTCCTGGCGGGTGATGGACCGCCGCGCATCACGCCCAACTTGCCGCTGAAGCCGGTGGTCTTCCCGCCGGCCAGCTTCCCGGCCTTCGCCGTGATGGGCGTCATGCCGTGGGGCTGGGCGTTCCCGATCTCGGTCGCGTCGGCCGTGGCGCTGTCGGTCATCGCGCTGGCGGCCCTGGGGCGCGCGGCGGGCCTGGACGGCCGGCGCGCCGTCCTCTTCGTGCTCCTGGGGCTCTCGCTGGCGCCCGTCCACACCACCATCAGCCACGGCCAGCCCGTGGCGGCCAGCGTCGCGCTCCTGGTCCTCGGCTGGGTCGTGCTCGGAGACCGCCCCGCGCTGGCCGGCGTCCTCATGGCCTTCGGAGCCGCACTGAAGCCCTCGCTGGCCGGGGCCTTCGCGCTGGCCGGCCTCCTCGGGGGGAACCGGCGCTGGATCGTCTCGGCTGGCGCCACGTTCTTGGCATTCTTCGGGATAGGTGAGCTCCGGCTTCGCCTGGCGGGCCACGAGGGCCTCCCGGCCTGGCTACGCGCGCTCTCGGCGTCCACGCGGCACGGGGTCAACTCGGCGAGCCCCGAGAACCCCGGCAGCGCCTTCATGCTCAACCTCGAGCTGCCGCTACGCCGCCTGGTCGACGCCCCGGTCACCGCCCAGGCGATCGCCGTGGCCATCGTGCTGCCCATGCTGCTCGTCGCTTCGTGGAAGCTCTGGACCGACTCGAGCCGGCGCACTGGGCTGCGCGCCCTCTCGCTGCTCTCTGTCCTCAGCCTGCTGGTGATGTACCATCGCTTCTATGACGCCGTGCTCCTCTGGCTCCCGCTGGCGGTGCTCATCGCCGACTGGGACGAGCTCGGCGCCTGGCCTCGCGGACTGCTGGCGGCCGCCCTGGCGGTGTTCAGCGTGAACGGCCAGGCGCTCCTCCTGGCCATGGTCGAGGCCGGCCGGGTCCCCGGCTGGGCCTTGTCGACCGGGCTGTGGCGGACCATGGTCATGCCTCACCACCCGTGGACCCTCCTCCTGCTGGCGCTCGGCCTGACCGCCTGGCTGCTCCGGGCGCCCGGCCCGGCGGCCAGCGGACCTCCTCGGCGGGACGAGGCCGGCCATGGGTGATCCCGCTCGCCCCATGGAAGGCCGGGTCTGCCTGGTCACCGGGGCAACCTCCGGGATCGGCGCCGCCGCCTCGCTGGCGCTGGCACGGCTCGGGGGAACGGTGGTCCTGGTGGGGCGGGATGCTTCCAGGACCGCGCGCCAGGTCGAGCGCATCAGGCGGGAGGCCGGGGGCGCCGAGGCCGAGACGCTGCTGGCGGACCTCTCGTCCCAGGCGCAGGTGCGGCAGCTGGCGCGCGACTTCCAGGCCCGTTTTCCAAGGCTCGACGTGCTGGTCAATAACGCCGGCGGCATCTTCATTCGGCGGCAGACGACCGTGGACGGACTCGAGATGACGCTGGCACTGAACCACCTCGCCGGCTTTCTCCTCACCAACCTGCTCCTCCCCGGGCTGCTCGCCAGCCCATCGGGGCGCGTGGTCAACGTCGCCTCGAGCGCGCACCACCGGGGTCGAATCGACTTCGACGACCTCCAGCGCGAGCGGAGCTACGATCGGCTCGACGCCTACGCCCAGTCCAAGCTGGCCAACGTCCTCTTCACCCGCGAGCTGGCCCGCCGGCTGGCGGGCACGCGGGTGACCGCCAACGCCGCCGATCCGGGCTTCGTGAGGACCAACCTGGGGGCCAACGACAGCTGGCTCCGGGCCAGGATCAGGAACCTCGTGAAGCGGGACCTGCTCAGCCCGGCGCAAGGGGCCGACGTGGTCGTCTACCTGGCCAGCGATCCGGCCGTGACGGGGGTGAGCGGGCGGTACTTCCTCCGGCGGGCCGAGGTCCAGTCCTCGGGGGTTTCCCTCGACGCGGAGGTGGCCGGCCGCCTGTGGCGGGTCAGCGAGGCGCTGATCGGGCTCTCCGGCTGAAGCGGGTGGAGGAGGATCGGGACATGGGCATCGCATCCAGCGCAAAGGTGTTCCCCTGGGCCAAGCTCGTCCACGAGGGCGACTCGCTCTCCGTGGGAGAGCACTCGCAGATCGACGACTTCGTCTTCCTCAACGCCGGGAAGCGCTGCAGCATCGGCCGCTTCGTTCACGTCGCCTCCTTCGTCAGCATCATCGGCGGCGGAGAGTGCACCATCGGGGACTTCTCGGGCCTGAGCGCGGGCTGCCGGGTCATCACCGGGTCCGACGACTACAGCGGGCCATTCCTGACCAACCCCACGGTTCCCCGGGAGTTCAGCAACTACGACCTGTCCCACGTCCACATCGGCAAGCACGTCATCGTGGGGACCAGCACCGTGCTCTACCCGGGCGTGTCCATCCCGGACGGGGTGGCGATCGGCGCGGGCTGCCACGTCCGCGTCCGCCTGGAGCCCTGGGGCGTTTACGGCGGCACCCCGCTGCGGCGGATCGGCGAACGGGACGGAGAGGCCATCCGCGCCAAGGGGCGCCTCGTCCTGGAGCGCTTCGGCCTGCCCACCGCCGGGTAACCGCCATCGTGACCGTGACCCTCCCGGTCGGGGCGACCGGCTGAAGTCACCGAAGGGGCGCAGGCCACTCCCCGTCACAGACTCGAGCCCGTCCTGTCTTCCCTGCAAGCGGCCAGCACACGCAGGCGGGGAGGTCGAGATGGTCCAGCCAAGGGCGACGAGGTGGGGCGAGGAGCGGCAGGGGCTGGACCGGGTCCTGACCTGCCGGTGCTGGGACTGCGCAGCCTACCGCCGGCATCTGCTCCGCCGGCTGGCCCTGGTGGCGCTCTTGCTGGGTCTCACGGGGGGGTGGGCGTTCAGGGCCGGCGCCTGGAACGGTGTTGGAGCGAGCGAGGTCGACGCGGGGGTCGAGGTCGAGTCGATCGCCTGGCTCTAGGGCCTGCGGACCTGGCGCATCTCTCCCGCGGGGGGACCCCTGCATTGTCGGGGTCTGGACGCCCAGTCTCCCGCCTGGCTCGACCAGCTCGGTGCGTCGACCAGCCCGATGCTGGTGGTCGACGAGGGCGTGCGGGTGGCCTACTCCAAGGGGCGGAAGATCAGGAAGGCGATGGACCGGCTGGCGGCGGCGAAGGGGTAGGGCCGGCCGAGGGGGGCGCCTCCACGGGGGAGCCGAGCCGGCCGACCATGGCGGTCGCCGCGGTGAGCGCCACCGACCGGAAGAAGAGCCCGGCCACCGGGATGGCCAGCACCACGCCGATGCCGGCGGCGAAGCCGGCCGTCTCCCAGGGGTGGCGCTCGGTGAAGCGGATCTCTTCGCCCCAGGGGCGGGTCAGCCTCGTCAACATGCGGCCGGCCCATCCGAAGGGACGGAGCGGCCGCGCCCGACCTCCGAGCCAGCCGAGCGCGCGGCCGTACCAGGGCTCCGGCGTGGCGTGGCGCGGGCCGGGCAGGACCTCGATGGGCAACTCGAAGGCGTCCACCACCACCCAGTAGAAGGCCCAGGCACCGCCCAGGGCGGCCGCCTCGGCGTCGCCGAAGGGCAGGATACGGATGAAGACGATCACGGGCAGCAGCCCCATCGAGACCACCAGCCCCTGCCTGACGGTCTTGCGCCCCTCGCGCCAGAGCATGGCGACGTAGCCCTCGCCGGGGAACGGATCCTCGCCCGGCGGCAGCCCGAGGGCCCGGCGGGCCTCGTGGGTCAGGCGCATCCATTGCCGCTGCAGGATGGTGGGTGGCATGGAGGTCACGGCGACGAAGGTGATGAGGAAGGCCTGCAGGCCGCGAGGGGAGGGGGTGTCGCCGCCCAGCGCCAGCTCGACGCCTCCCGCCCGGGACGCGACCAGCCCGCTGACCAACGCGGCGCCGAGCAGGCTGAGCAGGGTCGGCAGGGCGGCGGCGCGCAGCAGCGCCCGGTCGCGCCAGAGCAGGCCGGCCGCGTGGCTGGAGGCCCCCAGCCCCCAGAGCAGCCGGTCGACGCGGCCGGGCCGGGCCCGCGCCGCCGGCTCGGAGGCGTAGAAGGCCAGCGCCGCGGACGCCTGGCGCAGGGAGTGGACCGCGGGCCCGGTCAGCACGGTGGCGCGTGGGGTCTCGGGCTCGCTCTCGCTTCCGCTCACGCATCCTCCTCGGGGCAATGTAACCTCGGTGGCGCCGCCATGGAACTGGCCTACCGGATCCTCAACGTCTTCACCGTCGACGGCGCGCGGCTGTCGGGCAACCCGCTCTGCGTCTTCGAGGATGGGCGTGGGCTCGACGACGCCGCCATGGCGGCGCTGGCCCGCCAGCTCAACCTCTCCGAGACCACCTTCATCCTGCCGGCCGGTGCCCCGGGGGCGACGGCGCGGGTCCGCATCTTCACCCCGGGCTTCGAGATGCCCTTCGCCGGCCACCCGACGCTGGGCACCGCCCAGGTGGTGCGCGCGCTGGGGGTCGGTGGCGACCGGGTGGTGCTGGAGATGAAGGCCGGCCTGGTCGAGGTCACGGCGGCCGGCGACCACTGGACCCTGCGGGCCGCGAGGTCCCCGGCCACGCGCGCGCCGGAGGCCGGCCCGGATCGCCTGGCCGCCATGCTCGGGCTGGCGCCGGGCAGCGTGGCCCGGCCGCTCTGGGTCGACACCGGCGTCGAGCAGCTGGTCCTGCCGCTCACGACCGCGGAGCAGGTCCGCGCCGTCCGGCCGGATCCCTCCCTGCTCGATCGCCACGGCCGGCAGCCGGGCGGCGGCGAGGTGATGGTGCTGGCCTGGGCACCGGACGGGGCGGGGCGGGCGCTGGCCCGGTTCTTCTCGGTCGAGAACGGCGTGCTCACCGAGGACCCGGCCACCGGCTCGGCCTGCGCCAACCTCGGCGGCTGGCACCTCGCCAGCGGCGCGCCGCGGCCGCTCTCGCTCACCGTCTCGCAGGGCGAGGCCGTCGGGCGCCCCTCCAGGCTCCACCTCGCCGTCGACGCCGCCGGGGTGATCCGGGTCTCGGGCGAGGTGGTCGAGCTGGGGCGCGGGGTCTTCAGGCTGTGACCGGCGCGACGTGCCGGGTCAGGGCTTCGGCTCGCTCCCGCCTCCGCCTCCCCCCACCGTGTTGACGATGGGCACGCCCATGGGACCGACCGGGATGTAGATGGTGGTGTGGTTCTGGCTGTTCACCATCAGCTTCTGCGCCTCGATCGCCTCGTGTTGGATGTAGAGCGGGGTGAGCCGCTGCTGGATGATCTGGGTGGCCCTGGCGATGCCCTCGGCCTCGACGATCCGCTTCTCGGCGTCCTTGCGGGCGATCGCCACCTGGGTCGAGCGGGTCTCCAGGTCCTGGGCCGCGGCCAGCTTGGCGGTGACCGCCTGCGTGACCACCGCCGGGAACTGCATGTTCCCGACCACCACGTTGAGCACCTCGAAGGGCGTCTCCTTGGTGCGGGCCTGGGCCCAGGCCGTGATCTCCTGGTTGATCTTGCCGATGTTCTCGTTGAGGGCGAAGGCGTCGTAGCTGGCCACCGAGACGCGGATCTCGGTCCGCAGCGGCTCCTTGACGTAGTTG
>Ga0315271_10001014_pt1 | contig 16623 bp, 12 predicted proteins | sample C3_top_MG_FD_204664 | JGI IMG/M metagenome (GOLD analysis project Ga0315271, IMG submission 204664) | Sediment microbial communities from Yellowstone Lake, YNP, Wyoming, USA - C3_top | ecosystem: Environmental > Aquatic > Freshwater > Lake > Sediment | place: USA: Wyoming | collected 2017-08-01 | reverse complement strand
TGCTGGTCGGCCTCGGCAAAGCCAGCGAGTTCGCCTCCAAGCAGTATCTTGATGTGCTCAGCGCCACCTTCAGTGCCTTGCAAAAATCAGCCAGCAAAGATGCCGCGCTTTATCTCACTGACCTTCAGGTCAAAGGCCGCGATGAGGCCTGGAAAATAACGCAAACCGTCCTGCGTGCCAGTGAGTCAGGCTACCGTAGCGACAAACTCAAGAGCAAGCCTGCCGACGCGCCAACGTTACGCAAGATCCTGCTGGGCAGTACTGACAAACCCGGCAGCAAAGCACAAATTGCACTCGACCAGGCAACGGCAATTGCGCATGGCATGGAGCTGGCCAAAGATCTGGGCAATCTGCCGGGCAATATCTGCACACCGACTTATCTCGCCACCCAAGCGCTAGTACTGGGCAAGGCGTACAAGTCAATCAAGACTACCATCCTGGAAGAAAGGGACATGAAGAAGTTGGGCATGGGATCGTTCCTTTCGGTTACGCAAGGCAGTGACCAACCGCCTAAACTCATCACGCTTGAGTACCACGGCGCGAACAAAAAAATGAAGCCCATCGTGCTGGTTGGCAAGGGCATCACTTTCGATAGCGGCGGCATCTCGCTTAAACCGGGTGCCGAAATGGACGAGATGAAATATGACATGTGCGGTGCTGCCAGCGTTCTCGGCGCGATTCAAGCCATCGCCGAGATGGGCTTGAAACTAAATGTCGTTGGGGTCATCCCGACCTGCGAAAATCTGCTCAATGGAAAGGCTACCAAACCTGGCGACATCGTCACTTCCATGTCAGGCCAAACCATCGAGATCCTTAACACCGACGCCGAAGGTCGCCTGATCCTGTGTGACGCGCTCACTTACTCTAAGAAATTTAACCCCGATACCGTGATCGATATCGCTACACTTACCGGCGCATGCGTCATCGCCCTAGGCCACGTTGCCAGCGGAATGTTCAGCAATGAGGAGAAACTGGCCAAAGAACTACTGGCAGCTGGCGAACAGGCCCACGACCGGATATGGCAATTGCCGCTATGGGATGACTATCAGCCGCTGCTGGACAGCAACTTTGCTGACATGCAGAACATCGGTGGGCGGGCCGGCGGCACCATCACTGCAGCATGTTTCCTGGCGCGCTTCACCAAGGAATATCGCTGGGCACATCTGGACATCGCTGGAACCGCCTGGAAATCGGGCAAAGAAAAAGGCGCGACTGGCCGACCTGTGCCGTTACTTACGCAGTATCTGATCAACCGCACAAACATTAAATGATACTTTACACATAGCACACAGAAAGAAAAGCGATCGGTATCTATGAGTTCTCTGCGTCCTCTGTGACTGAATGGTTTTAATCATGACTAAAGTCGATTTTTATACCAGATCAAAAGACAGGCTGCGCACAGCCTGTCAATTGAGCCACAAGGCCATGCAGGGAGGTGTTTGCACGGTCATCTGTTCGCCTGATGCGACAACTAGCGAAGCTCTGGATAAATTGCTTTGGCATTACCCTGCCACCGCTTTTATTCCTCATTGCATGAACGATTCCCAAGACGCGGATCAAATGCCTGTGGTGCTGGATCATGGCGGTGATAAGTTTCCCCACCACGAATTGTTGATCAATCTGCATAACGAATGCTCTCCATTTTTCAGTCGCTTCGAGCGTGTAATCGAGATCGTCGGTGACAACGCAGAAGACAGCCGCATGGGGCGCGAACGTTACAAGTTTTACAAGGATCGCGGCTATGAGCTACGCCATTTCGATTTGGCCGCACCGCAAAATACTTGATTGCTTCCATACTTCAAATCCGGATCTGCTAAACCCCTCGCCGGAATTAACAAATCCATAAATTCCATCGCATTAGCGGCTTTTAACCGGATATCGAGCCTCCCTACTTTGCTATAATTGCGCCCTTTCTGATGCAACGCATCCCTATATCTAAAGACCGCAATGGAACTCGCAAAAAGTTTTGAGCCAAAAGACATCGAATCGCGCTGGTATCCCAAATGGGAATCCTCGGGTTATTTCAAGGCCGGACTTGATTCATCAAAGCAGGAGAGCTTCTGCATCCTGCTGCCGCCGCCCAATGTGACCGGTACGCTGCACATGGGGCATGGCTTCAACCAGACCTTGATGGACGTATTGACCCGCTATCACCGCATGAAAGGCGACAACACGCTGTGGCAGCCGGGTACCGACCATGCCGGCATCGCCACACAGATCGTTGTGGAACGTCAACTCGACGCGCAAGGCATCTCGCGCCACGATCTGGGCCGCGAGACATTCATCGAGAAGGTATGGGAGTGGAAAAAATATTCCGGCGACACCATCACGCGCCAGATGCGCCGCTTAGGTACTTCGCCCGACTGGTCGCGCGAGCGCTTCACGATGGACGAAGGACTGTCGCATTCTGTCACCGAGACTTTTGTGCGCCTGTACAACGAAGGCCTGATCTATCGCGGCAAACGTCTGGTGAACTGGGATCCGAAGCTGCATACCGCCGTATCCGACCTTGAAGTGGTACAGGAGGAAGAGGACGGCATCATGTGGCATATTCGTTATCCGCTGGTCGATAAAGATAACGTGCGAGGACTGACCCACCTCACCGTCGCCACCACCCGCCCTGAAACCATGCTTGGCGACGTGGCAGTGATGGTGCATCCAGGAGACGAACGCTACAAGCATTTGATCGGTAAGCTGGTGAAACTGCCATTATGCGATCGAAACATCCCGATTATTGCCGACGAATATGTCGATAAGGAATTCGGCACCGGTGTGGTGAAGGTTACACCTGCACATGACTTCAACGACTACGCAGTTGGGCAACGCCACAAGCTGGAGATGATCTCTATCCTCACGCTGGATGCGAAGATCAACGAACATGCACCCAAGCAGTATCGGGGCATGGATCGCTTCGCCGCGCGTGAACAGATCATCGCCGATCTCGAAGCAGCAGGCGTGTTTGAAAAGACCGAGAAGCACAAACTCAAGGTTCCGCGCGGCGATCGCACCAGCGTGGTGATCGAGCCGATGCTCACCGACCAGTGGTTCGTGGCGATGAGCAAGGCAGGCCCGGATATAGACAGCAAGCAGGGCAAGAGCATCACCGGCCAGGCGCTGGAATGTGTGGCCTCAGGCGAGATCAAATTCCATCCGGAAAATTGGGTAAATACCTATAATCAGTGGCTGAACAACATCCAGGACTGGTGCATCTCGCGCCAACTTTGGTGGGGACATCAAATCCCGGCATGGTACGGCGTGAATGGCGAAGTGTTCGTCGCGCATGACGAAGCCGAAGCCCGCCAATTGGCGGACACAGCAGGTTACGCCGGACAGCTTGACCGTGATGCCGATGTGCTCGACACCTGGTTCTCTTCCGCGCTGTGGCCTTTCTCTACGCTGGACTGGGTAGAAGGAGAACCATTCGAAGCACAGAACGACTTTGTGCAGAAATATCTGCCATCTTCCGTGTTGGTCACCGGCTTCGACATCATCTTCTTCTGGGTGGCGCGCATGGTGATGGTGACCAAACACATCACCGGCAAAATCCCGTTCAGGGATGTGTACGTGCATGGCCTGATCCGCGATGCGGAAGGGCAGAAGATGTCCAAGTCCAAAGGTAACGTGCTCGACCCGATCGATTTGATTGACGGCATCGGCATCGAAGAACTGGTGAAGAAGCGCACCAGCGGACTGATGAACCCGAAAGACGCTGAGAAGATCGAGAAGCGCACCCGCAAGGAATTCCCGGAAGGTATACCTGCATTCGGCACCGATGCATTGCGTTTCACCTTCGCCTCGCTCGCCTCGCCGGGACGCGACATAAAGTTCGACATGCAACGCTGCGAAGGCTACCGCAACTTCTGCAATAAGCTTTGGAACGCAACTCGCTTCGTGCTGATGAATTGCGAAGGGCAGGATGTCGGTCTGGACGAAACCCTGCCGCTGGAGTTATCCGCAGCTGACAAATGGATGGTCAGCATGCTGCAGCGCGCCGAAACAGAAATGACGCAGCACTTTGCCGATTACCGCTTCGACATGGCCGCCCGCACCGTGTATGAACTAGTATGGAACGCTTACTGCGACTGGTATGTAGAGCTGGCCAAAGTACAGATCGCAACTGGCAATCCGGCACAGCAACGCGCCACACGGCGCACACTGGTGCGCGTGCTAGAAACCATCCTGCGACTGGCACACCCGATCATCCCGTTCATCACCGAGGAGTTATGGCAATCCGTAGCACCGCTCGCAGGCACAGTCGGTTCAGGCAAAACTGGCGACAGCATCATGCTACAACCTTATCCAAAGGCTGATCCAACCCAATTGGACAATGCAGCCATCGAGCAGATCTCGCTTTTGCAGGAGATGATCAATGCCTGCCGCAGCCTGCGTAGTGAGATGAACCTCTCGCCTGCTGCACGCGTGCCACTAGTTGCAGCAGGTGATGCCTCTACTCTGCGTGCATTTGCCCCTTACCTGCAAGCGCTCGGCAAGCTGAGCGATGTGAGCGTACTGGACGTATTGCCCGATACCGATGCAGCAATTTCCGTGGTGGGAAACTTCAAGTTGATGCTGAAGGTAGAGATCGACATCGCAGCTGAACGCGGGCGTCTGGATAAGGAAATCGCGCGCCTTTCCAGCGAAGTCTCAAAAACAGAGGCCAAACTGGGCAATGAGAGTTTCGTCGCCCGCGCCCCTGCATCGGTAGTGGAACTGGAAAAAAAGCGGCTTGCTGACTTCAGTGCGACGCTGGTGCAGTTACTGACACAGCGCAAAAAGCTAGGTTAATTCCGATACGCAATAGATATAGCAACGCCGAATCAGAAATACGAACTCTCCATCAAGTGCTGATGGGCAAGCCGGCATTAGCCCAGGCGATGATCCCGCCTTGCAGGTTGTACGCATCGGTGAAGCCATTCGCCGCAGCAAAGGCGGCAGCCTGTGCGGATCGCCCGCCGGACCGGCAATAAAAAACGGTGGTGGCATTTTTATCCATCTCCCCCAATCGCATAGGGATAAGGTGCAAGGGCAACGGCTCACCTTGTGGAATTTTTCCCGAAGCGATTTCCGCGTCGGTACGCACATCCACTAAACGCAAACCTCCCTGCTGCAACTTCACTTCCAGTTCTGCAACGGTGATGTTCTTGAAACTACTGCTACTGCCAAAGCCTGACATTTTCGTATTCCTCTTGCAAGATAAGATTATATGCAGCTCAATTCTGAGCAATTTGCGGCCCGCTGTCCATACGAATAAACTTTATATCCAAACACTACGCATCCGCAGTGTGAACTCGCGGTAAAAACAATTATCATACCGGTAATGAAAAAACTGGCCTTATTACTGTTACTGTGCTTTGCACCCCGTGCCATGAGCGATGGCCTGCCAGATTTGGGCGATGTCTCGCAGGCCGCGCTTTCCCCATTGCAGGAACGCCAGATCGGGCGACAGAGCTTGCTGCAGATTCGCGCCAGCAAGGAATATCTAAATGATGCCGAGATCGAAGATTACCTCAATCAACTGGGTAACAAACTGGTCGAGAGTAGCCCCGAGCCTTCACTTGATTTCGAGTTTTTTGCAATCGATGACTATGCCGTTAACGCCTTTGCCTTACCGGGCGGCTTCATAGGTGTAAACGCGGGGCTGTTGCTTACTACACAAAGCGAATCGGAGCTAGCCTCAGTATTAAGCCATGAGATCTCTCACGTCACCCAGCACCATCTGGCTCGCATGATAGCTGGGCAACAAGACAATAGCCTGGTCTCCATCGCAGCCATCGCCATCGCCATCCTTGCAGCTCGCACCAACCCGCAAGCCTCGGAAGCAGCTATCGTCAGCTCGCAAGCGGGCATGATACAAAAACAACTCAATTTCACCCGTGCCTACGAGGAAGAGGCGGATCGCATCGGACTGCAGCTATTACAAAGATCCGGTTTCGATACCCACGCCATGCCTGATTTTTTGCAACGACTGCAAAAAGCAACCAGTTTATTGGACAGCAACGCTCCAAACTATATGCGCACCCACCCGATCACCAGCGACCGTATCGCCGAGATCGAGAACCGCGTGCAAAAACAGCCTTATCGCCTGATCCCGGACAGCCTGAATTTTCAGCTGGTACGTACTAAACTCATCGGCGCACAGAAAAGCGCCCCTGAAGCCATCGCATATTTCAGCGACGCTCTCGGGGCACAAAAGTTCGGCAATCCTATCGCGCAGCGTTACGGGCTGGTGAGCGCGCTGCTGCGCAACAATGAAATCGAGCGTGCAACCCGGGAGCTCGCGATCTTGCGCAAACAGGTCCAAGTCAATCAGATAGCCAGTGCCTATCCGGTTTACACTAATAATCCGATGATAGAGACTCTGGCTGGACAAGTTCTGCGTGCAACAAAGAATGATGGCGACACATTGGCGTTTTACCGCGCCGCCGTGCAGAATTTCCCGCAGCACCGCGCCCTGATTTATGACTACGCCGAATTGCTGTTGCAGGACAAACAAGCTGGAATCGCCGTCAAACTAGTATCCGATCAACTCACCCGCCATCCCAGTGACACCAGGCTCTATGACCTGCAAGCTAGGGCCTATTCCATGCAGGGCATGGCCGTAGAACAACATCAGGCGCAAGCCTACAGTTATGCATGGCAAGGCAATTTGTACGCTGCAATCGAACAGCTCGAACTGGCAAAACAGGCTGGCGCGAGTTTTTATCAGCTTTCGACGATAGAAAGCGATTTGCGCGAATTGCGCGAGTTCCAGGATGCGCGCGGGAAAAAGTAACTCTTCGCCCCCTATATCACCACACTATATAGACCAAGCATGCTTAGAAACAGGACTTGGGCATCACATTGTTAGGGATGCCGTTATTTCCTGGCATGGCAACAGCTGATGCAGGTGGGTTACCCGAATCAATCCCTGAAACCGGTGTCGAATCGTCATTGCTTGCATCGCCATTAGAGCACGTCCAAGCACCAGAGTTCGGATTGTAGAACATATGCACGTAAGTTGGAATTCCCGTCCCCGTCGTAGACATCAGCCGGCTGCTCACTCCTGAAGTCTTGTATGTTGCGATGAGACTTAAATTTGAGGTGGTGATGCTCTCTACATACTTGCCCGAGGTGATGCCTGGCACACCAGAGACACCCGTTTGATCGAGCGCGAACAGCCGCGTATTCGTGATCAACTCCGACAACGGGGTCTTCAGACCATCCATCAAATTATAGGCTTCAGAAGCTTGCCCGCGTGCCGTGTAATCGGTATAGGCAGGAATCGCTATAGCAGCCAATATACCAATGATCGCCACTACGATCATCAACTCGATCAAGGTGAAACCTTTTTGATATCTCCTCACGCAAAACACCTTTCCGTTTTAATGTAATCCCATTTGTACAACATTACCATTACTCAATTTTCACGCCAAAATACTTGTTTATCATTCCAATCAATAAGTGCACTATAGCGCATAGTTGAAAGAATTCTCAAACAACCTATTTCCCTAAATCTTTCTTGCTAGTCATACCCAAAAAATACCAGAAGTCTTATCAACCTTTGCCAGACCTGCAATAAATAAGCCCCTCTTGCGAGGGGCTCTAAATTACCGCAATATCTTTAGATACAGCTTAGGTAAATTTAAGTGCAAGCCTTAGGTAACACGTTAGCTGGTATCGGATTGGCGCCAGTTACAGCAACAGCAGAGGCTGCAGGGCTTGTAGATGACACTCCAGAAACTGTTGATGGTCCTGGATCCGCACTATCAGTACCATTGGCGCAAGTCCATGAACCAGAGTTAGGGTTGTAATACATATGCACGCTGGTTGCCGTACCCGAAGTAGCACTCAACAAACGACTGCTCACACCAACGGTTTTGTAGTTTGCCACCACACTGAAGGCGCTGCTGGTTCCCGTAGTAACGCCGGCAACATATTTGCCTGCGACAATACCTGTCACACCAGAATTACCGGTTGCATCGATTGCAAATAGACCTGAAGAGGTATAAAGCTCGGTCAATGGAGTCTTCAATCCGTCCAGCAAAGTGAAAGCTTCAGCTGCTTGCGCACGGGCTGTGTAATCGCCATAAGCAGGAATCGCCACGGCTGCCAAGATACCAATAATCGCAACCACGATCATCAACTCGATCAGGGTAAAACCCTTTTGAATGTTTTTCATGTTAAAGCTCCTTGTAGAATTAAACACACCTGGTGTGTGTTGCTGAGTAATAAAGCAATAGCCATGCCAGTGCTGCTTCATTACTGTTGCATGCCTCAAGGTACCTGTTCTCTTTGACTGGGTATAGCGCCAATGCTGGGTTTAAGCGCGTTGAACGGCGATTTCTGCCGTGCGGCCAAGCTCCACAATCTAGACATATCCCATTAAAAAATATATTCCCAAGCTATTCCCATCCAATATTTGTCGTCCAAGTGACAATTTTTGGCAGTCCACATGGTGCATCACTCTACTTTTGTCCAAGAGGGCCAGTTTCATGGCCGGCCCTACGCGCCGGCATTCACACCCGGTATCTTGCTCAAATCAACCTCGTCCATCTGCTCGGGCGCAAGAAACTGCTCGGCGTAGTCGAGATAGACTTTTTCTGCAATGAATACATCGAACAGATCCGGGTCGATATGTCCGCCCAGCTTGAATTTTCCCAGAATGGTCAGCGATTCGGTGAGGGTCTTGCCTTTTTTGTAAGGCCTGTCTTTGGCGGTAAGCGCCTCGAAGATATCTGCGATGCCCATGACTCGCGCCTGCACCGACATCTGCTCGCGCGTTAATCCGCGCGGGTAGCCTTTGCCGTCCATGCGCTCGTGATGTCCGCCTGCATACTCCGTTACGTTCTTGAGATGTCTAGGCCAAGGCAGCGACTCAAGCATCTTGATGGTCAGATCTATGTGCTGATTAATGATCTTGCGCTCTTCCGCCGTCAATGTGCCGGCGCGTATGGTGAGATTTTCAATCTCATCATTACTGAGAAAATTGCATGTTTTCCCATCTGCATCGCGCCATTGGTAAACGGCGATCTGGCGGACACGTTCCTGCGCATCTGCAGACATCGCCTCGCTACCGATGTTGCAATGCCGTAAAAATTCCCGGTCGTCATCCAGTTGTCGAACCCGCGCGGCATACTCGGCACGTGCCTCCTTATCCTCCACGCCTTTCAGTCGACTGGAAAGCATGGCGATTTCGGCATCGCGCTTAAGCAACTCGAAACGAGTGTCCAAGAGTTTGATTCTGTCGAACAAGGTTTCCAACTTGGTCGCTTTATCTACTACATGCACCGGCGTGGTGATCTTGCCGCAGTCATGCAACAAACCGGCGATCTTCAATTCGTGCCGGTCCTTATCGGTCATCACAAAATCCTTGAGCGGTCCCTGAGTTGTGCGATTGACCGCTTCTGCCAACATCATGGTAAGCGTTGGTACGCGCGCGCAGTGCCCACCCGTATAGGGTGATTTGGCATCGATTGCGGTGTTGATGAGCTGAATGAAAGCCTCGAACAATTCTTCCAGTTGTTCGATAAGACGGCGATTGGTCAAAGCGATGGCTGCTTGGGAAGCAAGTGATTCAGACAATTGCTGGTCATCGGTCGAGAACGGGACAACCGCGCCGCTATTTGGATCTTTCGCGTTGATCAGTTGCAGCACGCCGATGACTTCATCCTCATGGTTGCGCATCGGCACGGTCAGGAATGACTGGGAACGATAGCCGGTCTTGGCATCGAATTTTTTGGTGCCTGAAAAATCGTAGCCCTCAGCCGCATAAGCATCGGGAATATTAATTGTCTCTCCGCTGAGCGCCGCATGACTCACCACCATGGCATGGTTTGGATTTCCTGCCCCGTCGTAAAGAGGGACAGGATAAAAGGTGATCGGTATGCCGCTGGTTCCTCCCATCGAGGTACTCAGCGTGTCGTTGCGCAAAATCTCGAAGCGCAGCACTCGTTGTTCCGGCTCCAGCAAATAAAGCGTGCCTGCATCAGCATAAGTGATGCGCTTTGCTGCTACCAGGATGGTTTCCAATAAACTGTTGAGGTCGCGCTGCTTGGATAGCGCAATGCCGATCTCATTGAGCTCCTTGAGGCGATGCAGAGGGTTATCGGCGGAATGCATAAACACCAAGCATGAAGAATTGGAAGGATTTGCAGGTCACAAACCAGCGGAAGATCATGGCTAATCCTACTTGATACAAACCGCGCGCACTTGATGCATATCGGTAATGCCTTGCAGTACTTTCTCCATGCCGTCCTGCTTAAGAGTGTGCATGCCATCTTCAAGGCATATGGACAACAGCTCGGCTACGCGTGCATGTTCCTGGATAGCTTTTTTGACCGCATCGGTGCCAATCAGCAACTCGTGCAAGCCCACCCGTCCGCGATAGCCGGTACCTGAACATTTCTCACAGCCAACCGGTCCATATAGTGTGAATTGTCCCTTATCATCTGCAAACAGTTTGACCCATTCGGCATACAGCGCCTTGGTTGCGGCGACTGGGTCCTTTTTCCAGGTGGCAGTATTCGTCAATTCGCCGCTGTATTCGGCGAGCATCGCTTTCATTTCATCTGCCGTCGCTGTATGCGGTTTTTTGCAGTCACCGCACAGGCGCTTTCCCAAACGCTGCGCCAGAATTCCCAGCAGCGCATCAGCAAAATTGAACGGGTCCATACCCATATCCAGCAAGCGATTGATGGATTCCGGCGCGCTGTTAGTGTGCAGGGTTGCGAACACCAGGTGGCCGGTCAGCGAGGCTTCGATACCAATGGATACTGTTTCCTTGTCGCGCATCTCACCGACCATAATCACGTCCGGATCGGCACGTAAAAAGGCACGCATGATGGTTGCAAAATCCAGTCCGGCTTTCTTGTTGATCTGAACCTGCCTCAAACCCTTCTGGGTGATTTCCACCGGATCTTCGGCCGTCCAGATCTTGGTATCAGGCTTATTGATATATTTGAGAATGGAATGCAACGTGGTAGTTTTGCCCGAACCGGTCGGGCCACACACGAAGAACAATCCATAGGGCTTGCTCACCGTAGTTTTGATCAATTCATTGTTGCGTGCGGAAAAACCCATTTTTTCAAGCGGCAAAGGCTCACCAGACGCGAGGATACGCATCACCACATCCTCCACGCCACCCTGTGACGGGATGGTCGCTACGCGCAACTCGATGTCAAGCGGACCGAATTTTTTGAACTTGATTTTGCCGTCCTGCGGCTTGCGCTTCTCGGAAATATCCAGGTCACACATGATCTTGAGGCGTGTCACCAGCGCGTTACGATAGGTTGATGGCACTTCGATATAGTTCAACAATGAGCCATCCTTGCGCACGCGGATCTGCGTCTTGGCTTTACCCGGCCCAGGTTCGATGTGAATATCCGATGCGCCCATCCGGTAAGCGTCCACGATGACCTTGTTGACCAGCTTGACCAATTCATTGTCGGCGGCAGCACTCACATCCTCCTGGCTAGACCCAACATCTTCCTCATCCCCTCCCAGACTGGTCAACAGATCATCCATGGACGATTCATCGGCTGCCATACCGCCACCGCCACCACCACCATCTGAAGCAGCACTTCCGCCATAGAACAAATCAAGAGTTTGCTTGAACTCGCGTTGCGAGCAGACCTTGTAGATCAGGCGGTTTTTGGGGAATATATTATTGACTACCCGCGATGCCTGGATCCGCTCTGGATCGGTGGTCAGTATCGTCAGACCTTCCTGCGACTCTTCGATTGGAATCCAGTGGCTGCTTTCGACATACTCGCGCCTGAGGTTTTTCAATAATTCGGCAGGTTTGAGACGATCTCCCCGGTATGCTTCGTGGGGAACCGCAAAAAATCTGGATAACGCCTTACCTAGCGCAGGAAGAGTCACCTGAAATTCGTCAATCAACACCTCCTCTATGTCAATCCCTTTACGCCGCGCGGTGCGCGTCGCCAGCTCAAACTCAGCTGCGGATAACACTGCGTCAGCAACCAGGTAATCGTACTTGGTTTTGGCTGTGCTGGTTTGCTGGCGCTGGCGCAATGCTACCGCCATGGTCTGGGCCAGCTCTATGATCCCTTCTTCGACTATCACTGCGAAAGCGACGCCCGACTTGTTATTTATGACTTGTATGATGCCGATCAGGTCGCCATTGCTCGCATCCAGAATCGGTGCGACCAGCATCTGTTTGGTGCGATAACCGGTGCGCTTGTCTACCTCCTGCAAAAAACGCAGATGCGCACTGTACTGCGCCAGCTCCTTTTCATCGTAGACATCCTTGATATTCAGCAGTTTTTTATGCGTTGCCGCATAGCCGGCAACGCTTTGCTCGGCGATAGGCAACTTGAGATCCTTGAAAGAATTGAGTCCGGTCTTTACCTTGGAAACAAGCGAGACTTTGTCGTCACCCACCACATAGATAGTCAGTCGGTCTGCATTGAACAGCCCGCAGATATCCTTGCCGAGATCCAACATGATTTCATCCACATTCCCTGTGCCATGTATCTTGTTGGTAACATGAGTGAGATTCTTGTTGAACTCTATCCTGAAGCTCATGTCACCGGCACTGCCGGCAGTGGCATTGGTCGCCATGACTGTACTCATTGCAAACTCCTTCTATTTCATTTCACTATTGCTGTGCCTATCCCTGCACCGATCATACTCAATCTTCAGCCAGAATTTTGTCGGCTGACACATGAGTTATTGCCATCTTCTAGAATTCGAACTCTTGATTATTAATCAACATCCTAGGACGCTGCCCACGTACACAGTCCTCGATCTCTCGCATGGTCAGTTCCAGCTCACCCGGCTTCATATGGGTAATATATACATCTGCATCGCACTTGAGTTTTGCCAATTCTTCAGCGAGCAAGCTCGGGCACAGATGTTTAGCGAGCACCGCCAGCTCCTTCTCACTGTTTGAAAATGCCGTCTCGATGATGAGATAACGCAAATTTTTGATTTTGTTAACCACTTCCCAAAGCGCATCGTTGGTGGTGGTATCCCCGCTAAACACCAGGCTCGCCTTGCCGCTGTCCAAATGATAACCGACCGCAGGTACAACATGATTGGCGGGAACAGAAGTTATCTTGCGCTCATTCAATACCACTGTTTCTCCCAACTCTAACATCTGGTATCGCATGTAAGGTCGCTGGACACTTGGAATCTCGCTGAAATCCGGCCATATTTTCCAGTTGAAAATATGCTGCCTGAGAATATCCAGCGTCTCCCCGCTGGCATAAATAGTCAACGGACGATCGCGCATTAAACCGACGCTGTCTACCATAAAAGGGATAAAAGCGATGTGATCAAGATGGGAGTGGGTCACAAACACATGATCGATCGCAACGAGTTCAGCCAGACTGAGTTCGCTCACTCCGGTGCCGGCATCGATCAGTACATCCCGGTCGAGCAGGAACGAAGTGGTACGCAGATTGCCACCGATTCCACCGCTGCATCCCAAAACTCTTAGTTTCATCTTGCTGCCAGCCTTTGTGAATGTTGAACTACTTAACTTGGAACACGGACACACCATCCCAATCCGCAGCCGGCGGATTCTTGCGGAAGTACTCTATGCGTTCTATATAGACGTTATATAGCCCCACATTCGGGGATATTCGTTGCAAATTCATCAACTGCAATTCTGCCTGATCCCAATTGAGCCTACGATATAAGCGGCGCACTTCATGGAACAACTTGACTTCGTCCTGTTGTGCCTTGCTCACTTCGCTGGTCAAACCGATCGGTTCGTAAATCGCCACGGGCTTATCTTTACCTTTTACCCGCACATGGTCAAGCTCGCGATACAGAAAATCCGGCACCGCATTCCTAGTATTCTCACCAACGATGATCCCGACCCCGTATTGTTTGGTGATGCCCTCCAGACGCGAAGCAAGATTCACCGCATCCCCCATCACTGTGTAAGCCTTCCGCACTTCGGAACCCATGTTCCCCACGCTGACACGCCCAGTATTGATGCCCACGCCGACATGGATTTCCGGCCAGCCGCGTTCCTTGAAATGTGGCTGCAAGGCTTTCAAAGTCGCCTGCATCTCGATACCTGCAAGCATGGCATTGCGGGCATGTGCAATATCAGGCAACGGTGCGCCCCAAAAAGCCATGATGCAATCACCCATATACTTATCTATAGTGCCACGGTGCTTATAGATGACCCGCGATAAAGGGGTCAGAAACTCATTCATCAACAGGGACAATTCCTTGGGGTCCAGACCCTCCGATATAGTGGTAAACCCACGCACATCGGAAAACAGTATGCTCATCTCACGGCTATCACCTTCCATGGATACGTTTTCCGGGTGCTTCGCTATCTCCTCGACAACCTCGCTCGGGACATATTGTCCGAACAACCCGGTGATCTGACGCTTGGTTCGGGATTCCACAATATAGCCGTAAGACATATTCAGTGCGAACAGCAGCGAAATCATTAACAGGGTGTCCGCCGCAGGCATATTAATATTGCCATAGTGCCACAAGGCAACGTTGAGCACCGTCGAAGTGGCTGCCACAAGTGCTGCGACCAGCATCGCTTTAATCGCGCCCATTTGAGGCAATAAAAAGCTCAAGGCAACTCCAATCAACAGCAACCAAAGCACCTCGGCACCTAACATATATGCCGGCCTCGCTTTCAGATTCTGGTCGAGAATACCGGAAATCATGTTGGCGTGAACCTCAACCCCGGGGTAATTTTTCGACACCGGTGTGGCGCGCATATCCAAAAGTCCTAGCGAGGTCGTGCCCACCAGCACGACCTTGTCTTTCAGCTGCTCCAGCTTTACGCGATCATGCAGTACATCTGTGATAGAAATATAAGGGAAGCTTCCTTGGTCGCCCCGGTACGGCACGAAACTCGATCCATCGCTGTCTACGGGAATTTCCAATTTCCCTGCAGCGGTATCTAGTTTAAACCCTTCCAATTCAGAATATCCGCCCTTTTCCTCGCCATAAATCGGCAGCAATCTTGGCTGCCCCAACAAAGTCCGCACTATAGCAAGGGATAAGGACTCATAATATGCCCCGCTATATTGTTGGATCATCGGCACGCGGCGGATCACGCCATCGCTGTCGACCGTAGGATTGAAGTGCCCGCCACTCGCTGCTGCTATTTGTAATTCTGGGAGATTTGCCCCATAGCTGTTCGCGGTCACAAATTCCACCGAGCGTCCCTTGAACGTCCCCGCAGGGAAAGCCGGTTCAGGCAAAACGCCGGATATATTGCTTTCGCTCCCAGTGTTAAAATAATAGCCCAGCACCACTTTGCGATTCCTGATCTTGTTGGCAAACAGATTATCATAATCAAGTTGCGGCTGAATTTTGGACAGGGCAGATTGGAATTGTGGCACATCCTTAAGCTGGTTTTGTCCAAGCTTCTGCAACACCTTCAGTCCCGAGCTCTCATCCTTCTCAGCAAATACAACGTCAAAGCCCAGTACCGCAATGCCGTATTTATCAAACAGCTTGTCCATCAAAAAAGCCAGCCGATCACGCCCCCATGGCCACCGACCCTCCTCCTTGAGGCTTTTTTCATCAATATCGAGAATGACAATACGATCATCCATCGTCTTCGGCATGGTCATATTCAAGCGATAATCGTAGAGAATGGAAGATATCTGATCGATAAAAATCAACCGGTCAAAGCCGCGAGAACCAGCAGCGTGGCCGACAAATATCATAACCACCAACAGACCGATTGCGATCAAAATTGCATTTTTTCTCACGGCATTTAACTATGAGCGGTCGTGTTGTCGAGGCTGCGCCGCATCATTGATGACCTCTCCGCGGCACATAACAATTCGCCCCCATCCTCTGTCCATCACTACCCCTTGAAATAAAATTCCATTTTGATGCCAGCCAGTTCGATCACATCATGGTCATTCAGTTGTTGGGGTTGATTGTTCAGCGCCTTACCATTCACCAGTGGAAAATGTTCGCCTTCGACATAGGTGATATAGAAACCTTGCGGACGACGGGTAAGCACGGCTACCTGCAGACCGGGCTTGCCCAGGGTGGTGAGGTTTTTTACCAGTTCAAGCTCCTTGCCCGCATTCGGGCCAGTCAATATTTGCACCACTGCAGCACGATGGAAGGACTCTGCCTGTTGAGCCCGCGGGGGGACGGCCGCAGCGACTGATTGAACATGAGGGCTAGGTGAGGACTGTTCAAACCTTGCGGTTATTTCTGCCGCCATCGAAGCAGGGCTGGCGGGTTCTCTGGGTTTCTCTATGTTTGGCGCTGCTGGCCTCATCGTTGCGCGTAATACCATGGTTTTTTCGAAATCAGCTGAACCGGCCTGAGAAACCTGGTCATTGAGGTATTTCAGCTTGAATTTACCGATCTCGATCAAGTCATTGTTTTGCAGAAAATGTTTCTTGGTCGGTGTCCCGTTCACTGCCAGCCCGTTGGTGCTATCTAAGTCTTCAAGAAAGGAATCGTGCAGAATGGTAACTACTGCGGCATGCTCGCCGCTCACCGCCAAGTTATCGATAACGATATCATTATGCGAATAGCGCCCAATCGTTACACGATCTTTGTTCAGCGGGTATTCCTTGATCACCGTCCCATCCATACTGAGTATCAATTTCGCTGCCATTGTCTTGTCCCCGTACTAATTATTTCTTGAAGTGAACCAGCCGAATA
>Ga0315271_10001013_pt1 | contig 16624 bp, 30 predicted proteins | sample C3_top_MG_FD_204664 | JGI IMG/M metagenome (GOLD analysis project Ga0315271, IMG submission 204664) | Sediment microbial communities from Yellowstone Lake, YNP, Wyoming, USA - C3_top | ecosystem: Environmental > Aquatic > Freshwater > Lake > Sediment | place: USA: Wyoming | collected 2017-08-01 | reverse complement strand
CCCGCCCGCGAAGCCGAAGGCAGCGCGGACCCGCAAGCCCAAGGCCCAGCCCACGGCAGGCGCCGAGGCCGATCCCGTCGCCCCGCCCGCGAAGCCGAAGGCAGCGCGGACCCGCAAGCCCAAGGCCCAGCCCACGGCAGGCGCCGAGGCCGATCCCGTCGCCCCGCCCGCGAAGCCGAAGGCAGCGCGGACCCGCAAGCCCAAGGCCCAGCCCACGGCAGGCGCCGAGGCCGATCCCGTCGCCCCGCCCGCGAAGCCGAAGGCAGCGCGGACCCGCAAGCCCAAGGCCGACGCCACCCCGCCGACGGCGATCGAGGACGACGACGCGCTCCTCCCCGAGCACCCCGCAGCCGAGCCGCCGGAGGTTTGACGCCCCGCCCGAGGGGCCGTATCATTCCCCGGCTCGCGGAGTCCTACTCTTGTTTGACGCTGCGCGCGTTGCCGACGTAGCTCAATTGGTAGAGCAGCGGTTTTGTAAACCGCCGGTTCCGGGTTCGAGTCCCGTCGTCGGCTCCATCAGCAAGGTCAGCGCCCTGGGGGCGCCCCGGGTCAGCGTTGTCTCCGGGCCCAGATAGCTCAGCCGGTAGAGCACATCCTTGGTAAGGATGAGGTCACGGGTTCGAATCCCGTTCTGGGCTCCACCTTCGGAAGCAGACGTCAGTTCGCGGCGGCAAGCACCGCCCCAGCAGTGGAGTGAGATAGGCACTGTGGCCAAGAAGAAGTTCGAGCGCACGAAGCCGCACGTCAACGTCGGCACGATCGGCCACATCGACCACGGCAAGACGTCGCTCACGGCCGCCATCAGCAAGTACCTCGCGCTGCGGGGCAAGGCGGAGTACCGCGCGTTCGACACGATCGACAACGCCCCCGAGGAGCGCGAGCGCGGCATCACGATCGCGATCGCCCACGTCGAGTACGAGACCGACGCGCGCCACTACGCGCACGTCGACTGCCCCGGGCACGCCGACTACATCAAGAACATGATCACCGGCGCCGCCCAGATGGACGGCGCGATCCTGGTGGTCGCCGCCACCGACGGCCCGATGCCCCAGACGCGCGAGCACATCCTGCTCGCCCGCCAGGTCGAGGTGCCGTACATCGTCGTGTTCCTCAACAAGTGCGACGCGGTCGACGACCCCGAGCTCCTCGACCTCGTCGAGCTCGAGGTCCGCGAGCTGCTGTCCAAGTACAACTTCCCGGGCGACGACCTCCCGGTCGTCCGCGGCTCGGCCCTCAAGGCCCTCGAGGCCCCCGACAACCCCGAGGACCCGGCGTACGCCTGCATCCAGGAGCTGATGGACGCGGTCGACTCCTACATCCCGACCCCCGAGCGCGCCGTCGACAAGCCGTTCCTGATGCCCGTCGAGGACGTGTTCGGCATCAAGGGCCGCGGCACCGTGGCGACCGGCCGCATCGAGCGCGGCATCGTCAAGGTGGGCGACGAGGTGGAGCTCGTGGGCGTCCACGAGGCCACCCGCAAGGTCGTGGTCACCGGCGTCGAGATGTTCAAGAAGCTGCTCGACCAGGGCCAGGCCGGCGACAACGTCGGCTGCCTGCTCCGCGGCATCGAGCGCGACGAGATCGAGCGCGGCCAGGTCCTGGCCAAGCCGGGCTCGGTCAAGCCGCACACCCGGTTCGTCGCGCGGGTCTACGTGCTCACCAAGGAGGAGGGCGGCCGCCACACCCCGTTCTACAACGGGTACCGGCCGCAGTTCTACCTGCGCACGACCGACGTCACGGGCTCGATCGGCCTGCCCGACGGCGCCGAGATGATCATGCCCGGCGACAACGTCGACATGACCGTCGAGCTGATCACCCCGATCGCGCTCGAGGTCGGCCAGCGCTTCGCCATCCGCGAGGGCGGCCGAACGGTCGGCGCCGGCGCGATCACCACCATCATCGCGTAAGGATCCAACGATGGCGAAGCAGCGGATCCGGATCCGCCTCAAGGCCTACGACCACCGGCTGCTCGACCAGTCGGCAGCTCAGATCGTGGAAACGGCCCAGCGCACCGGCGCTGATGTTGTCGGTCCCGTTCCGCTGCCGACCCGGATCGAGAAGTTCACCGTGCTGCGGTCACCGTTCATCGACAAGGACTCCCGGGAGCAGTTCGAGATCCGCACCCACAAGCGGCTCATCGACATCCTGGACCCCTCGTCCAAGACGGTGGACGCCCTGATGCGGCTCTCGCTGGCAGCGGGTGTCGACATCGAAATCAAGATGTAGGGCGGCCCAGATGAGCATTGGTCTGATCGGCCGCAAGGTCGGCATGACACAGGTCTTCCAGCCCGACGGCACGATGGTCGCCGTCTCGGTTGTGCAAGTCACTCCCAATACCGTGACCCGGCTCCGCACCCCTGATCGCGACGGCTACACCGCCGTCCAGCTCGGGGCGGGCGAGCGCCGGAAGCTGACGAAGCCGGTCGCCGGCCAGCTCAAGGACCTCCCCCGGGTGCGCACCATCCGCGAGTTCCGGCTGGACGACGTGGACAGCTTCGCCGTGGGTCAGCAGATCACCGTCGGCGAGATCTTCGCCGAAGGCGAGCTGGTTGACGTGACGGGCGTGTCGAAGGGACAGGGCTTCGCGGGCACCGTGAAGCGCCACAACTTCTCGCGCGGTCCCAAGACCCACGGTTCGGACAACTACCGCAAGCCGGGCTCCATCGGCCCGGGCACGACTCCCGGTCGCGTCTACAAGGGCCTCCGCATGGGCGGCCACATGGGCAGCGAGCGGGTCACGATCAAGAAGCTGCGCGTGATCCGCGTGGACGCCGAGCGGAACCTGATCCTCGTCAAGGGTTCGGTCCCCGGCGCCCCCGGTGCGCTCACCTTCGTCCGGAAGGCCTGACCGATGCCGCAGACCACCCTCTACGACCGCACCGGCGCGAACGTCGGGAGCGTCGACCTCGCCGACGCGCTGTTCGCAGCGCCGGTGAACGAGGCCGTCCTCCACCAGGCGGTCGTCGCCCAGCTCGCGGGGCGCCACCTCGGAACCCACGACACCAAGACCCGCGGCGAGGTCCGCGGTGGCGGCAAGAAGCCGTACCGCCAGAAGGGCACCGGCCGCGCCCGCCAGGGCCATCGGACCGCCCCGCACTTCAGGGGCGGCGGCGTCGTCTTCGGCCCGCACCCGCGCTCCTACGACCAGAAGCTGCCCAAGAAGATGCGCCGCCTGGCGCTTCGCTCGGCGCTGTCGGCCAAGTTCACCGACGACGCGATCAAGGTCGTCTCGGCCTTCGGCATGGCCGACGAGCCCAAGACCAAGGCGTTCGTCGGGGTCCTCGAGGCCCTCGGCGCCGGCGATGGCCATGCGCGCCGCGTACTCGTCGTGGCCCCGGCCAAGGACGTGCCGCTCCTCCGCTCGGCCGCGAACCTGCCGTCGGTGACGATCATCCTCGCCGACTCGCTCAACGTGGTGGACCTGCTCAACGCGGACGCCGTGCTGATCGAGCAGCCGGCACTCGCCCGGATTGAGGAGGTGTACGCGTGAGCGCGCTGACCGCCGCCGACATCATCCTGCGCCCCGTCATCTCGGAGAAGTCCATCGACGAGGCCGGGCGCGGGAAGTACACGTTCGCCGTGCACAACGACGCGAACAAGATCCAGATCAAGGCCGCCATCGAGGAGCTCTACAAGAAGGAGAAGGTCACGGTCACCGCCGTGAACGTTCTCACCTCGAAGGCCAAGGAGAAGCGCCGCGGCACGAAGCGCGGCCGCGTCACCGGTCACACGCCTGAGTGGCGCAAGGCCATCGTGACGCTCGCCCCCGGCCAGAAGATCGAATTCTTCGAGGGGGTGTAGCAATGCCGCTCCGAAGCTACAAGGCCACATCGGCCGGCCGCCGGTGGATGACTCGCTCGACCTTCGAGGAGATCACCACCGACCAGCCGCACAAGCCGCTCCTCGAGCCGCAGAAGCGGACCAACGGCAGGAACAACCAGGGCCGGATGACCGTTCGCCATCGCGGCGGCGGTGAGAAGACCCACTACCGGCGGATCGACTTCAAGCGCGACAAGTTCGGCGTGCCCGCCCGTCTCGCGACGATCGAGTACGACCCGAACCGCTCCGCGCGGATCGGCCTGCTGCACTACCGCGACGGCGAGAAGCGCTACATGCTCCTCCCGCACGGGCTCAAGGTCGGTGACATCGTCGTCTCCGGGCCGGAGGTCGAGGCGCGCGTGGGCAACGCCCTTCCGCTCGCCAACATCCCGCTCGGCTCGACGGTGCACAACATCGAGCTCGTCCCGGGCAAGGGCGGCCAGATCGTCCGGTCCGCCGGCACATCGGCCCAGCTGCTCGCCAAGGAAGGTGACTTCGCCACCGTCCGCCTGCCCTCGGGCGAGATGCGCCGCGTCCCGCTCAGGTGCATCGCGACGATCGGTCAGGTCAGCAACCTGGATCACGAGAACCAGAGCCTCGGCAAGGCCGGGCGCGCCCGCCACATGGGCGAGCGTCCCGAGGTCCGCGGCGTGGCGATGACCCCGCGTGACCACCCCCACGGTGGCGGCGAGGGCAAGAGCCCGACGGGCATGCCGCCCAAGACCCCTTGGGGCAAGCCGGCGATGGGCTACCGCACTCGGCGCGGCAAGGCGACTAATCGCCTGATCGTCCGCAGCCGGCATCGCAAGTCGTAAGAGGAGCCAGAGATGTCGCGATCGGTCAAGAAAGGGCCGTTCGTCCAGCCCCGGCTTCTCGCCCGGGTTCAGGACATGAACAAGCGAAGCGAGCGAAAGGTCCTCAAGACCTGGTCCCGCGCTTCGGTCATCTTCCCTGACTTCATCGGCCACACCATTGCCGTCTACAACGGCAAGAAGCACGTGCCGGTGTATGTCACGGAAAACATGGTCGGCCACCGCCTCGGCGAGTTCGCGCCCACCCGCACGTATCGCGGGCACGGCAAGACCGCCGACCGGGCCGGCGGACTGCGGTAAGGGAGGCGAGCACGATGCGCGTTTCCGCGACCGCCAAGTACCTGCGGGGTTCCACCCGGAAGACCCGTCTCGTCACCGAGGCCATCAAGGGCATGCCGGTGGAAGAGGCTGCGAACCGGCTGAAGTTCATGCCGCAGGCCGCCGCCAAGAACGTCGCGCGCGTTCTCCAGAGCGCGACGGCGAATGCTGAGAACAACCTGTCGCTGTCGGCTGACGAGCTCTACGTCGCCGACGCGATCGCGAACGAGGGCCCGACGATCAAGCGGTGGCGTCCCCGGGCACAGGGTCGGGCCTTTCCGATCCACAAGCCCATGACGCACATCACGGTCGTCGTGGCCAATCGGGAGGCCTAGGCATGGGACACAAAGTCCATCCGTTCGGCTACCGCCTGGGCTACACCCGAACGTGGACGGCCAAGTGGTACGCCGACAAGGACTACACGGACCTCCTCAAGGAGGACATCTCGATCCGGAAGCTCCTTGACCGGCGCCTGGCGAATGCCAGCGTGAGCGGCGTGGAGATCGAGCGTGGCATCAACCACGTGACGGTCGCCATCCACACCGCCAAGCCGGGCATCGTGATCGGCCGCGGTGGCCAGAACGTCGAGATCCTCCGCAAGGAGATCGGCGACCTGACCAAGCGGAAGGTCAAGCTGGAGATCAAGGAGATCCGCCAGCCCGAGCTCGACGCGTACCTCGTCGCCCTCAACATCGCCCAGCAGCTGACCCGCCGCGTCGCCTACAAGAAGGCGATGAAGCAGTCGGTGCAGCGGTCGATGAAGGCCGGCGCCAAGGGCGTCAAGATCGCGCTCGCCGGCCGTCTCGGCGGCTCGGAGATGGGTCGCCGCGAGTGGGACCGCGAGGGTCGCATCCCGCTCGGCACCTTGCGCGCGGACATCAGCTACGGGCAGGTTCACGCCCACACGACCTACGGGCGCATCGGCGTCAAGGTCTGGATCTACCGGGGCGAGATCCCCGTGGAGCGCCGGCGCCGCGAGGCTGCCGCCGCTACCGCCAGTGCCGCGGCCTCTGCCGCGCAGGGGGGCTGAGCCATGCTGATGCCCCGGCGCGTCAAGCACCGCAAGGTCATGCGAGGCCGCATGTCCGGACAGACCAAGGGCGGCGCGACCGTCGCCTTCGGCGAGTACGGCCTGGCCACGCTTGAGCCGGCGTGGATCACCGCGCGCCAGATCGAGGCCGCTCGTCGAGCGATGACCCGCTCGGTCAAGCGTGGCGGCAAGATCTGGATCCGGGTCTTCCCGGACAAGCCCGCCACCAAGAAGCCCGCCGAGACCCGCATGGGCTCCGGCAAGGGTGCGCCCGACCATTGGGTCGCGGTTGTTCGCCCTGGCCGAATCCTGTTCGAGATGGCAGGCGTCGATCGCGAGGCGGCCGTCGAGGCCATGCGCCTCGCGGCCCACAAGCTCCCGGTCGCGACCAAGGTCGTCGTCCGCGAGACTGCGCAGGAGGTCACCGATGGAGATCGGTGAGGTCCGGAAGCTCACGGATCGCGAGCTGGACGACCGGCTGAAGGAGGCGAAGATGGAGCTCTGGCAGGCTCGCTTCGCCCTCTCTACCCGCCAGCTGAAGGACTACAGCCAGATCCCGGCGACTCGGCGAACCATCGCCCGGATCCTCACCGTCCAGCGCGAGCGCTCCACCGCGCCTCGCGTGGCGGAGTAGGAGCGTCGGGATGCCCACCGCAGGAGCCACCAACCCCGTGAAGGGTCAGCGCAAGACGAAGGTCGGGCGCGTCGTCAGCGACAAGATGGACAAGACGATCGTCGTGTCCGTCGAGCGCCTGACGCGCCACCCGCTCTACAAGCGCGTCATGAAGGCCTCCACCAAGTTCGCCGCCCACGACGAGCTCAACGAGGCCAAGATCGGCGACACCGTCCTCATCGAGGAGTCGCGGCCTCTGTCCGCGACCAAGCGCTGGCGCCTCGTCTCCGTCCTGTCACGGGCGGGCGAGGAGCGGGCCGCTGAGATCATCCCGGCCGAGGAGGCCGAGACGACCGCGGCGATCCACGCCGCGGCGCACCCCGGCAAGCACGCCGAGGGTGAGGAGGCGGAGGCGTGATCCAGGTCGCAACCCGCCTGCGCGTCGCCGACAACACCGGCGCCCGCACGATCGAGTGCATTCGGATCATGGGCCGCTCGCGCAAGACCACCGCCGCCGTCGGCGACGTGATCATCGCGAGCGTCAAGACCGCGATCCCGAACGCGCCGGTCAAGAAGGGCGACGTTGTTCGCGCGGTCATCGTGCGCACGTCCAAGGAGTTCGGCCGGCCGGACGGCAGCTACATCCGCTTCGACGAGAACGCGGCCGTGCTCATCAACAATCAGGGCAACCCGCGCGGCACCCGGATCTTCGGACCGGTGGCGCGTGAGCTGCGGGATCGCAACTACATGAAGATCATCTCGCTCGCCCCGGAGGTGCTCTGATGGCCACACGGTCCATCGAGCACCAGACCAAGGTGCCCGAGATCCGCAAGGGCGACACCGTGATCGTGCTCTCCGGCAAGGACGCCGGCAAGCGCGGCAAGGTGGAGCGGGTGATCCGCCAGGATCCCTCGCCGTCTCCCCTGCGGTCCGGCTACCGCCGGACCTCCATCCGCGGCGGCGTCAACGTCGTCGTGGAGGGTGTCAACATTGCCCGCAAGCACACCAAGCCGCGCCAGCGGTCCGCGGGTGGGCCGGGCTCCATGCCGACCGTTGATCCGGGCGGCATCCTCGACCACGCGATGCCGATGCCCGTCAGCAAGGTCATGGTGGTGTGCAGCCACTGCGCCAGGCCGACCCGGATCAGCCACCGCACGCTCGACAACAGCACCCGGGTGCGCACCTGCCAGCACTGCGGTGAGCCCCTGGAGGTGAAGTCGTGAGCGGCCAGCTTCGGGACCGGTACCGCAACGAGGCCGTTCCCGCGATGCAGAAGCAGTTCGGGTACGTCAACCCGAACCAGGTTCCGCGTCTTGAGAAGATCGTCGTCAATGTGGGCCTGGGCGAGGCCCTCTCGAACGCCAAGGCTGTCGATGCGGCCGTCGGCGACATTGTGGCCATCACGGGCCAGAAGCCGATCGTCACTCGCGCCAAGCGCTCGATCGCCCAGTTCCGCGTCCGCACGGGCAACCCCATCGGCGTGAAGGTCACCCTTCGCGGCGAGCGGATGTGGGACTTCCTGGAGCGCCTGACCCGACTCGCCCTGCCGCGCATCCGGGATTTCCGGGGCGTGCCGGGCAAGTCGTTCGACGGCCGGGGCAACTACTCGCTCGGAATGCGCGAGCAGCTTGCCTTCCCCGAGATCGACTACGACAAGGTGGACCGTCTCCGCGGGCTGGAAATCAGCATCGTGACGACGGCGAAGACCGACGAGGAGAGCAAGAAGCTTCTTGAACTCCTCGGCATGCCCTTCGCCGGCTAGGGCGCGGGGAGGAGTCCAGATGGCAAAGAAGTCCATGATCGCGAAAGCGAAGCGCACGCCGAAACACCCGGTGCAGGGGTACAACCGCTGCTTCGTGTGCGGTCGGCCGCGAGCGTACATGCGCCGCTTCGCGCTCTGCCGTATCTGCTTCCGCGAGCGAGCGCTCGTTGGCGAGCTGCCCGGCGTCACGAAGTCGAGCTGGTAAGAAGATGAACGTCTCCGACCCGATCGCGGACATGCTCACGCGTGTCCGCAACGCGTCCCGGGCGCGGCACACCGAGGTGATCGTCCCCGCCTCGCGGACCAAGCGCGAGATCGCCCGTATCCTCATCGAGGAGGGCTTTATCGCCGGCGTCCGCGAGGAGCGCGATGGACCCTCGCAGCTGCTCCGCCTGGAGCTGAAGTATGTCGACGGCAAGGTGCCGGTCGTTTCGGGCCTCAAGCGGATCAGCAAGCCCGGCCTGCGCGTGTATGCGCGCAAGACGGACATTCCGCGGGTGCTCGGCGGTCTGGGCGTCGTGATCGTCAGCACGTCCAAGGGGATCATGACCGGCACGCAGGCTCGCCAGGCCGAGCTGGGTGGCGAGATCCTCGCCTACGTCTGGTAGCGCGATGTCCCGAATTGGCCGCCTTCCCATCACCGTCCCGGCCGGCGTCGAAGTGACGCTGGACGGGCGCATCATCACCGTCACGGGCCCCAAGGGCACACTGACGCGTCAACTCCCGCCGCGCATCGAGATCGCGCGCGACGGTGACGTGATCAACGTGACCCGGCCCACCGAGAACAAACTCGACAAGTCGCTCCACGGTCTCACGCGTACGCTCGTGAACAACATGGTCGTGGGCGTGACCACCGGGTACCGCAAGAGCCTCGAGATCATCGGCGTCGGCTACCGCGCGCAGAAGGTGGGGGACAACCTCACCCTCGCACTCGGCTACAGCCACCCGATCGAGATGGTGCCGCCCGCCGGCATCAGCTTCGAGCTGGAGACCCCGCTCAAGCTATCGGTCGTCGGGATCGACAAGGAGCTCGTCGGCCAGATGGCCGCCAAGATCCGCGCGACCCGCAAGCCCGAGCCCTACAAGGGCAAGGGTGTCCGCTACGCCGGTGAGAAGGTTCGCCGCAAGGCCGGCAAGGCCGGCAAGATCGGCGGGAAGAAGTAAGTCATGAGCACTGTCGACAGCCGCTCGGCACAGCGCGTCAAGCGCCACGAGCGCATTCGCCTCCGCCTCGCCGGCACCACGGAGCGTCCCCGCCTCGCGGTGTTCCGGAGCCTGAACCATATCTACGCCCAGGTCATCGACGACACCAGCGGCAAGACGCTTGCCGCGGCGTCCTCGCTCGAGCCCACCCTCCGCACGGCGGACGGCACCAAGAGCGACGACGCCAAGCGCGTCGGGACCCTGGTCGCCGAGCGGGCGAAGGCGGCGGGCGTGGACAAGGTCGTGTTCGACCGGGCTGGGTTCCAGTACCACGGGCGGGTTCGCTCGCTCGCCGAGGCGGCGCGCGAAGCCGGCCTCGACTTCTAAAGAGGACTGCCTGTGGCTCGCATCGACCCGAACAAGCTCGCGCTCGAGGAGCGCGTCGTCCAGATCAACCGCGTCGCCAAGGTGCACAAGGGCGGCCGGCGCTTCAGCTTCTCGGCGGTCATCGTCGTGGGCGACGGCAACGGCCATGTCGGCGTCGGCCTCGGCAAGGCCGGCGACGTGCCCGAGTCCATCCGCAAGGGCGTCGAGGACGCGAAGAAGCACATCGTCAAGATCCCGATGATCGGGACGACGATCCCCTACGAGGTCCGTGAGGAGTACTGCGCCGCGCGCGTGATGCTCAAGCCGGCCTCCAAGGGCACCGGCGTCATCGCCGGCGGAGCGGTTCGCGCCGTCGTCGAGGCCGCTGGCGTCCGCGACATCCTCGCCAAGGTCCACGGCTCCACCAACCCGGTGAACGTGACCCGGGCGACCCTCAACGCGCTCAAGAGCCTCCGCACCGTCGAGGAGCTCGAGCGCATGCGCGGCGTGAAGCTCCACCTGGCCGTCCCGGGCCAGGCCGATGCGATGCGCCGGGAGGTCGCCGATGCCCGGTAAGCTCCGCGTCACCCAGACCAAGAGCACCATCAGCCACATCGCCCGCAACCGGGCGACCATCCGGGCCTTGGGCCTGCATGGCATCGGCTCCTCGTCCGTCCTGCCGGACAATGAGGCCGTGCGCGGCATGTGCCGTCAGGTTCGCTTCCTCGTCAGCGTTGAGGAGCTGCCCGCGGGCGCCGAGACGACCCCGGAGGCCAAGTAGATGAAGATCCACGACCTGCATCCCGCCCCGGGCTCGACCTCCAAGCGGACCCGTGTCGGCCGCGGCATCGCCGCCGGCAAGGGCAAGACGGCCGGCCGCGGCACGAAGGGCCAGCGCTCGCGCGCGGGCGCCTCGATCCCGGCCTGGTTCGAGGGCGGCCAGACGCCGCTCCATATCCGGATCCCCAAGCTCCGCGGCTTCCGCAACATCAACGACATCGAGTACGAAGTCGTCAACGTCGGCGCGATTAGCGCTGCCGTCGCTGCGGGCAAGCTCGTTGCCGAGGGCAAGGCGCCGATCACCATCAACGCCGACACCCTCAAGGAAGTGGGCCTGGTTCGCCGGGACCGCCTCCCCCTCAAGATCCTCGGCCACGGCGAGGTCACGGCCTCGCTGTTCGTGCTCGCCGACGGGTTCACCAAGTCGGCGCGGGCGAAGATCGAGGCCGCGGGCGGTACCGCCCAGGTCATCGAGATCCCCAGCGAGCCGACCGCGGCACTCGGCGTCGAGCCTGCCGCTGACAACGGCTAGCGACTCGTGTTCGAGGGCCTGCTCAACGCGTTCCGGGCGCCGGACCTCCGGCGCCGGATCCTCTTCGTCGCTGGGGCCATCCTGGTCTTCCGGCTGCTGGCGCACGTCCCCGTGCCCGGTGTCGACAAGAGCCAGCTCGCCAACTTCCTCAGTAGCAACTCGATCTTCGGCCTGCTGGACCTGTTCAGCGGCGGCGGCCTGACCAACTTCTCGGTCGTGGCCCTCGGCGTGAACCCGTACATCAACGCCTCGATCATCATGCAGCTCATGACGGGGGTCGTCCCCTCGCTCCAGGCGCTGCAGCGAGAGGGCGAGTACGGCCGCACGAAGATCAACCAGTACACCCGCTACCTGTCGGTGCCGATGGCACTGCTCCAGGCGTACGGGTTCCTCGCCCTGCTCAACGCCAACGGCGCCCTCAAGACGTCGTTCGACCTCGGCAGCTGGGAGACGATCACGCAGATCGTCACCCTCACCGCAGGCTCGGTCACCCTGATGTGGATCGGCGAGCTGATCACCGAGAAGGGGATCGGCAACGGCGTCAGCTTCATCATCTTCGCGGGCATCGTGAGCAAGGTGCCGGGCGCGCTCGGGAGCTTCATCAGCAACCCCGACATCGCCCAGCTCGGCCTGCTCGCGATCATGGCGGTCGCTGCGGTCGCCGTGATCATCTACATCCAGGAGGGCCAGCGCCGGATCCCAATCCAGTACGCATCGCGCGTGCGGGGCCGGCGGATGTACCAGGGCGGCCAGACATTCCTGCCGCTCCGGGTCAACCAGGCCGGTGTCATCCCGATCATCTTCGCCGTCAGCATCCTGCTGTTCCCGGTGCAGATCGCGGGCTACTTCACGACTTCGCCGGGAGTCATCGGCGATATCGCGAAGACCGTCGTCCAATGGCTGTCCCGTGGCTCCTGGCTGTACGTGGCGCTCTACTTCTTCCTGACCGTCGGGTTCACGTACTTCTACACAGCGTTCACGTTCAAGCCGGACGAGACCGCTGAGGAGCTGCGCAAGAACGGCGGCTTCATTCCCGGCATCCGGCCGGGGCGTCCCACGCAGGACTATCTGGCACGGGTCGTGACACGGATCACCGTCGCCGGCGCGCTCTTCCTGGGCGTCGTCGCCGCCGCTCCGCCGTTCATCGCCCTGCTCCAGCCGTCATTCCAGAACTATGCGCTGGGTGGCACGGGCATCCTGATCGTGGTCTCCGTCGTCGTCGAGACGATGAAGCAGCTCGAGGCCCAACTGCTCATTCGCCAGTACGAGGGCTTCATCCGGTGAACGTGGTCGTCCTGCTCGGCGCCCCTGGCGCTGGGAAGGGCACCCAGGCTCCGTTGCTCGCGGCTCGCCTCGGGATCCCGGTCGTCGCGACCGGTGACCTGTTCCGAGCCGCGGTGCGCGACGGCACGCCATTGGGTCTCGAAGCGCGTCGCTATATGGACGCGGGGCAGCTCGTCCCTGACGAGATCACCGTCAAGCTCCTGCTCGAGCGCCTCGGACGGCCAGACGCGGCCGCCGGGGTGATCCTCGACGGGTTCCCGCGCACGGGCGTGCAGGCGGGGGCGCTGGACACAGCGCTCGCCGACCGCGACGCGGCCGTGTCGGCAGCGGTCCTGGTCGACGTCCCCTCAGAGGAGCTGATCCGGCGCATGTCCGGGCGGTGGATCTGCAGGGCCAACGGCCATCCCTACCACGAGGTTTCCAGCCCGCCACGCGAGGCCGGTGTCTGCGACCTCGACGGCTCCGAGCTCTACCAGCGTGCCGACGACCAGCCGGCCACCATCCGCGCCCGGATGGACCAGCAGCTCGGCGCGCTCGCCCAGGTCATCGAGCACTACCGTTCCTCGGGCGTGCTTCGGACCGTCGACGGGCTCCAGGCGATCGACGCCGTCGCGGCAGCGATCGACGGTGCGCTCACCGACGCCGGCGTCACCGCGGCGGGCTGATGGAGATCACCCGCAAGTCCGCAGCCGAAGTCGCCAAGATGCGCTCCGCTGGCCGCATCGTCGCTGAGGTTCTCGCCCTTGTGGAGGAGAGCCTTGCGCCGGGCATCTCGACCGCTGACATCGACCGCTTGGCTGAGCGGCACATCCGAGCGTCCGGCGGCGTACCGTCGTTCCTGGGCTACCTGGGTGGCCGCAGGTACGACGCGTCGCACCCCCACGCCTACAAAGCGACCACCTGCATCTCGATCGACCACGAGATCGTCCACGGCATCCCCGGCAACCGCGCGATCAAGCGGGGCCAGGTGGTGTCGGTCGATGTCGGGGTGATCTACGATGGGTGGAACGGCGACGGGGCGCGGACGTTCATCTGCGGCGGCCGCGAGGCTGGCACGCCAGAGGCGCTCGCGCTCATCGACACCACGAGGCTGTCGCTGATGGCCGGGATCGCTGCGGCCCAGCCGGGCCACCGTGTCGCGGACATCGGGGCGGCCGTCGAGGCCGTTGGCCGCGAGGGCGGCTACGGCATCGTCCGGGGCTACGGCGGCCACGGCATCGGGCAGCTGATGCACGAGGACCCATCGGTGCTCAACTTCGCAACCGACTACCCGGACGCCCGGGTCAAGCTCGAGCCCGGCATGTGCCTGGCGATCGAGCCCATGTTCATGGTGGGCGGCGAGAAGACGAAGACCCTCAAGGACGGCTGGACGGTGGTCACTGCGGACCACTCGCTCGCCGCCCACTTCGAGCACACCATCACGATCCACCCCGAAGGACCGGAGATCCTGACGAAGGTCTAGGGGTGGTGTTGTCGGATCGGTGTGGGTTTGATATCCTCACCGTTCGTGTGTCGGCCCGCTTGGGCCGGCACTCGTGCTGAAAAGGACACGGGAGCTAGCTTGGCGAAGAAGGACGCGATCGAAGTCGAAGGAACCGTGATCGAGCCGCTGCCGAACACGATGTTCGCAGTGGAGCTGGAGAACGGCCATCGCGTCCTCGCGCACATCAGCGGCAAGCTTCGGATGAACTTCATCCGGATCCTGCCCGGGGACCGGGTCCGCGTAGAGCTGTCTCCATACGACCTCACGCGGGGTCGGATCACCTACCGTCTGAAGTAATCGAGGAACCTGGTGAAGGTCAGAGCGTCCGTCAAGACGCGTTGCGACAACTGCAAGGTCATCCGGCGCCACGGCACCGTGATGGTCATTTGCGCCAATCCCAAGCACAAGCAGCGGCAGGGCTGACGCGATGGCACGTATTGCGGGCATCGACATCCCGCGCGAGAAGCGCGTCGAGATCGCCCTCACCTACATCTACGGGATCGGTCTGAGCACGAGCCAGAAGATCCTCAAGCAGACCAGCATCAATCCGGACACGCGCGTTCGGGACCTCACGGAAGACCAGGTCAACCGGCTCCGTGAAGTCATCGACCGCTCGTTCAAGGTCGAGGGCGACCTCCGTCGCGAGGTGGCGCTGAACATCAAGCGCCTCATCGAGATCGGGTCGTACCGCGGCATGCGGCATCGCCGCAACCTCCCTGTGCGCGGGCAGCGCACTAAGACGAACGCCCGCGCGCGTCGGGGACCGAAGAAGACGGTCGGCGCCCGGAAGAAGAAGTGACGAGGAACCGCTAAGGCATGGCCGATCGAAAGCGCGCCGTCAAACAGCGGCGACGGGAGCGAAAGAACGTCCCGCAGGGGCACGTCCATATTCTGGCGAGCTTCAACAACACCATCGTGACGATCACGGACCTCACGGGGAACGTGATCTCCTGGGGTTCCGCTGGCATCGCCGGGTTCAAGGGCTCCCGGAAGAGCACGCCGTACGCTGCCGCGCTTGCCGCGGATGGTGCGGCGCGCCGCGCCATGGAGCACGGCATGCGCCAGGTCGAGGTCTACGTGAAAGGCCCCGGCGCCGGCCGCGAGCAGGCGATCCGCTCGCTCCAGGCCGCTGGCCTCGAGGTGAGCGCCATCACCGACGTCACGCCCATCCCTCACAACGGATGCCGCCCGCCCAAGCGGCGCCGCGTCTGAGACCTGAGAGACCATGGCCCGTTACACCGACGCCGTTTGCCGGCTGTGCCGCCGAGAAGGGCTCAAGCTCTTCCTCAAGGGTGGCCGCTGCTATACCAAGAAGTGCTCTTTCGAGCGCCGACCCACCCCGCCCGGCCAGCACGGCGTCCGCCGTCGCAAGGTTGGCGACTACGGTCTGCAGCTGCGCGAGAAGCAGAAGGTCCGCCGCGTCTACGGCGTGCTCGAGAAGCAGTTCCGCAACTACTTCATTGAGGCCACGCGCCAGTCCGGCGTCACCGGCGAGGCCCTGCTCCGCTCGTTGGAGCTCCGCCTCGACAACGTCGTGTTCCGGCTCGGCTACGCGCCGTCCCGGGCCGCGGCTCGCCAGATGGTCGCCCATGGGCACTTCGCCGTGAACGGCGTGCCGACCAACATCCCGTCCTACCGGCTCAAGATCGGGGACAGGGTCGAGGTCCGCGAGTCCCACAAGGAGCGCGAACTCTTCAAGACTGTCAAGGAGACCCTCCGGTCGCATCAGGCGCCGGAGTGGCTGAGCCTGGACGCGGCCAAGATGGCCGGGTCCGTCCTCGCCCTCCCGCGTCGCGACCAGATGCCGCCCGAGTTCAACGAGCAGCTCGTGGTCGAGTACTACTCGAGGTAGCCGCCCTCCATGATTGAACTCGAGACCCCGCAGATCGAGCCCGTCGCGGAAGCGGGTACGTACGCCAAGTACGAGGCCGGCCCGCTCCAGGCGGGCTACGGCGTCACGCTGGGCAACGCGCTCCGGCGGGTGCTGCTGTCGTCCCTCGAGGGGGCGGCCGTGACCTCGATCCAGATTCGCGATGTGTACCAGGAGTTCTCGACGATCCCCGGCGTCAAGGAAGACGTCACCCAGATCGTCCTGAACGTCAAGAAGCTTCGCCTCAAGAGCTTTGCGAACCACCCGGTCCAGCTCCGCCTCCTCAAGAGCGGCGCCGGCCCCGTGGTCGCCGCGGACATCGCCGAGTCCGCGGACGTCGAGATCGTCAACCCCGAGCTGGTCCTCATGACCATCGACTCGGACGACACGACGATCGAGATGGACCTCACGGTCGAGCGCGGAGTCGGCTATCTGGCCGCCGAGCGCTCCGAGGCGCTGCCGATCGGCGTGATCGCGGTCGACGCGATCTTCACGCCGGTCCGCAAGGTCAACTACTGGGTGGAGAGCACCCGCGTTGGCCAGATGACCAACTTCGACAAGCTCACGCTCGAGATCGAGACTGACGGCACGATCACCCCGGAGGAGGCGCTCTCGCGCTCCGCCGACACGCTCGTCCGCCAGTTCCAGCCGTTCGTGACCGTCGGTGTCCAGGCCGTTCCTGCGGACCGCGCGACGCCGGGCGTGCCCCAGCTCCCCTCGAACATGCTCGACATGCCGATCGAGGAGCTGGACCTGCCGATGCGGGCCTACAACTCGCTGAAGCGCAACAACATCGTCAAGGTCGGCCAGCT
>Ga0315271_10001012_pt1 | contig 16632 bp, 17 predicted proteins | sample C3_top_MG_FD_204664 | JGI IMG/M metagenome (GOLD analysis project Ga0315271, IMG submission 204664) | Sediment microbial communities from Yellowstone Lake, YNP, Wyoming, USA - C3_top | ecosystem: Environmental > Aquatic > Freshwater > Lake > Sediment | place: USA: Wyoming | collected 2017-08-01 | reverse complement strand
CGGACTGGCTCAAGAGGACGGTGCTCCCGCACTGGTTCCAACGCTATGCCAGGAATGGGGCGGACGGCAAAGCCCCAGAGACATTGCAGAAGCGGGAGGCGCTCGCCTTGGCGGTGGGTGAGGACGGCTTCTTCCTGCTGGACGCCCTGGAGATGAAGGACGCACCCCCCGAAGCTGCCAACCTGCCCGAGGTCGAGTATTTTCGTCACGTCTGGAGCCGGCAGTTTGAGAGGGTCAATGGCCAGGTCCAATGGCGCGCTTCAAAGAACTGAGAAACCACTTAGCATTAACTTAACAGGAGAAACTGCGATGAACAGATTGAAAGTCCTTGGCCTCTCGACCTTGATCGGGGCTACCACCGCACTGATGGTGACGGGCCTGGCCTTCCGCGCATCCGACACAGACAACCGCATCGAATCCTCGGCGAAAGCCTCCTACATCTTCCAGACCTACCTCAGGGGAGATGACATCAAGATTCAATCCAAGGATGGCGCCGTCACATTGACAGGTACGGTCGCCTCGCCCTCGCACAAGTTCATGGCGCAGGAGACCGTGGCGGACCTCCCCGGGGTCACAGGCGTGGACAACAAGCTGGAGATGAAGGGCGAAGCCCCGGCCTCGAACTCCGATCTCTGGATCTGGGACAAAGTGAAAACCACGCTCCTGTTTCATCGGAGCGTGAGCGCCGCCAATACCGAGGTCAGCGTTAACGAGGGCGTGGTGACCCTCAAAGGTGTTGCCGCGAGCGGTGCCGAGAAGGAACTGGCGACCGAATATGCCAAGGATGTGGACGGCGTCAAGAGTGTGGACAACCAGATGACGCTCTCGTCTGTCCCAGAAACCTCGTCCAGGACCGCTGGCGAAAAGATAGATGATGCTTCCATCACCACCCAGGTCAAGCTGGCGCTGCTATTCCACAAGTCCACCAGCGCCATCCAAACAAAGATCGAAACGAGGCATGGCGTCATCACGGTGCGAGGCCAGGCGAAGAACGCTGCCGAAAAGCAACTCGTCACCAAAATCGCCGAAGACATCCACGGCGTGGTTGGGGTGCAGAACGAAATGACCATCGAGAGCACCAATTCGTAGAAAAGGAGAAATACGATGAACAGGAATGCTTCGAACGTACTGGTGGGACTGCTTCTGGGTGCCGTGGCGGGTGGTGTGGCGGCCCTACTTCTCGCGCCGGCCTCCGGGGAGGACACGCGGAAGAAGATCAAGGACACTTTGCGCAGAGGCAAAGAGAGGATCTTCGACGAGGTGGATGAGGCTAAGGACTTCGCTCAGACCCATAAGGAGGCGCTGAAGGAGGCCGCCATCGGGGGCAAGGAGGCCTATCTGAAAGCCATGAAGAAAGGCCCCACCGAGACCACCACCTGATCGACACCAACACTCCATGTGGGATCGGGCCGGAGCTCTCAGGCCCGGTCTCCCATCGCGAAGGAGAAAGTCCCATGTGCAGGCATATGGAGGGCCGGGCCGATGGCTCCGAAGAACAAGGGGGCCAGGAAACCAAGAGAGAGGTCATGGACTCGCTCAGCGACATCGCAGAGGGCCTGGAACTCTCGGCAAAGCTGCAGATTCTTGCGGACGGTCACTGGAAGGAATGTGATCATGGTGGCCGACTCCCGCTTCAGGGCATCCTCGAAGACTGCGCACATAGGATCGCCACCGAGGCCAGGCGCCGCCGCGCGGAGCTTGAGGCGAGTGGCAGCGTCCATTTCGGATCTGTGGTGATCGAGGAAAGCACCGATTCCAACGGTACGGAGCCGATGATCGCGCCTCCACGTGGCGGCCTGCCATTCGGGGTGTACCCTCCTCAGGACCCTGCAGGGCGTTTTCTATTCGGAGCCTTACCCGTAGTCAGTTCAAGGAAAGACGAGCTATCTCCCTTTATGGCCTTGCGGCGAATCTACGACGTCGTGCTGACGAGGTCCATGCGGGGAAGACCGCGGTGGTCTAAGGCGGAATCCAGGCAAGGAGGTTGATGAGATCATGCTTATTCATGTGGTGTTGGTTCTGATCGTGGTGGGCGTCCTCCTGTGGCTCATCAACAGTTTCATTCCCATGGCGCGCCCCATCAAGTCGATTTTGAATGCCGTCGTGGTCATCGTCGTGATCCTGTGGCTCCTGAGCGTCTTCGGAGTGATCGGTCCCCTGCCCGGGGTTCTCCACATAGGAAGATGAAGGCCGGAAGTTGTACCGAGTCGGGATGGAATCCTGAAATGGGCCTGATGCTTCTGCGGTTCACGCGGGCGGCGAAGGCGGGTCTGATCATCTTCTTCGGGGCATTGCTGGCATCGCTGCCGCTCGCGGCGGCCACGATTCCGGTAGTTTTCCCCGAAGGCTCCATCCACGGATTCCTCGTCCTGCGAACCCCCGAGGGCAAACTCATAGCGCAGGGCGACCTCCTGGAGATCGCGCGGGGCGCAGAGATCCAGAGGACCACGGTGTTCCGGTTCAAGGATGGGTCTCTGTTCGAGGAGACGGCAGTATTCTCCCAGCTGGGGGTCTATACGCTTCTGAGCTATCGGCTGGAGCAGAGCGGCCCGGCGTTCGCGGAGGACACCAAGATCTCACTGGAAAGAGCCACCGGGAAGTACCGGGTGGAGACTAAAGTCCACAAGGATGGGTCTGTAAAGGTCCTCGACGGCTCGCTCGACTTGCCCCCCGATGTTTACAACGGCATGATCCCCACCGTGGTGAAGGACCTCCACAAGGGAGCTGGCGAGACAGTCCACTTCGTCGCCTTCACGCCCCAGCCGAGGATGATCCAACTGGAAATCGCGCCTGCGGGGGGTCAGACCCTGTTGGTCGGCGAGGTGGCCATGACCGCAGTTCACTACGTGCTCAAACCCAGGCTTGGGACATGGTTCAAGATCTTCGCCACGCTGCTCGGACGAGTGCCGAAGAACGCCCACGCCTGGATCCTTGACGCCGACGTCCCGGCGTTCGTGGGCTTCGAGGGGCAGCTTTATCCATCGAACCCGGTCTGGCGGATCGACCTGGTAAGCCCCACGAGGCCTTAGTTAAAGTGGCCACTTTTTCGGCCCGTCTCGCCACTTAGAGGAGAACCCCATGTTAATGACCGTGTTGATCGTCGTCGTTGTCTTGGCACTGCTCGGTGCGCTGCCCACCTGGCCTCACAGCCGAAACTGGGGTTATTACCCGAGCGGTGGGCTGGGCTTGGTCGTGATCGTCCTCATCGTCCTGCTGTTGATGAACCGGGTGTAGGGAATGGAATAGCCATGATGTTGCCGATCGTCTCCTGTTTCAGAGTCGGCGGTTGCCTATTCGCCGCATCCTTCTGGCTCCTGCTCTTTCTCGCGATCCCCTCCGCGGCCACTGCGGAGGCGCCCGGCGACGGATTTCTCACGGGGTATATCGCCTCGGTGTTAGAGCGGGACCTGAACTGGAACAGAGACAGCTATGGCCTGAGAGTGGTCGGCGGTGTGGCTACGATCACCCTGTTCAGAGAAGACCCGGTGCGCCGCGAAGCAGCCCAACAGGCGCTCCGCGTCATCGACGGGCTCCAGGATGTGGCGTTTGCCCTAGCCCCGGCAGAAAACGATGGATCTGGGGCGGGAACCGGCATCACGGAGCAGCGGATCAAGGGGAAGGCATTCCCCTCGGGGGACCTTTTCCGACCCCTCCTCGCTGACCCGAAGCAACCACAGTTCTTTGCCAGCATCGACCGCCTCAAGTCGCTGGGGGTTCAGTACACCATGGCGGAAGCCGGGTTCGGGGAAACCTTCGGCATGTATAGGTGGTTTGGCCACCGCGAAGGAGATGGCCTGCAGTTGAGCGTGGAGGCGTCCCTCGTCGCCCTGTTCAACATGAGCACCCCTTCTTACAGTTTGATCAACGCCGATTACAGCATCGGTATCCCTCTCACTTTCCGCAGTGGCAACCACTCCATCCGCTTCCGCCTCTACCACCAGAGCTCCCATCTGGGGGATGAATACCTTTTAAGTGCCAATCCTCCTAACCGGATCAACCTCAGCTTCGAAGCCATCGAGCTCCTCTATTCCTTCGAATGGCGGGGCTGGCGAGGATACGCCGGTGGCGAATACCTGATCAACAAGGACCCGGCCGACCTGAAGCCGGGGATGGCCCACTGGGGGATCGAGTACCGCGGCACCAGGCCCCTCCTTTGGAAGGGCAGGCTGGTGGGCGGGGTGGACTGGAAGAGCTACGAGGAGCACGCGTGGGCCACCGACACCAGCGTCAAGGTCGGCCTCGAGTTCGGCCGGCCCAACCCGGGACAGCGGCGGTTGCGCCTCATGGCCGAGTGGTACCGGGGGTACGACCCGCGCGGCCAGTTCTACATGAACAGGGTGGAGTACTACGGGTTGAACATCAGCCTGGGATTCTGATTTGAGTAGGAGATTCTCGTTTGAAAGAAGGAGAACCACAATGAATAAGTTCAAATGGACTCTCGTCTCCGTGACGGCCACCGCCTGCCTGGTAATTTGCATGGCAGTTTCAGCATTGGACGTCCGGGGCCAATCGTATAGTTTGGATCAGATCGAACAGGTCGTGGCGCCCGTGGCGCTCTACCCCGACGCCCTGCTCGCACAGGTCTTCATGGCAGCCACCTATCCCTATGAGCTGGCGGAAGCAAACCGATGGGCCCGGCAGAACTCGAGCCTCCACGGGGATTCTCTCGCGGATGCTCTGGATCGGCAGAATTGGGACGCGAGTGTGAAGTCCCTGGTCCCCTTCCCCAATGTCCTTTCCCGCATGGCCGAAAATGAGGCCTGGACTCAGGACCTCGGAAACGCCTTCCTGATCCAGCCCAAAAACGTGATGGGCCAAGTCCAAAGCCTTCGCCATCGCGCCCACAAAGCGGGCAACCTGAAGACTTCTGCCCATCAACGGGTCGTGGTTGTACAGCGTGTCATCCAGATCTCGCCGGTCAGTCCTCAAATCATTTACGTTCCCGCTTACAACCCCATGGTGGTTTATGGACCGGGGTGGAGCCATCCCACCACCTACTACCCTGCCATGATGGCACCGCCGCCTTACTATGTGGCGGGCAATATCATCTCGTACGGCTCAGGATTTCCCGCGGGTTCGGCACTTTTCGGGGCTTTCGACTGGAACCAGAACAGCGTTTACTATGGCCCCAATTTTTACCAGTACCCCGGCTATCGCCAAAGCGTCGTGTACTGGCAGCAACGTTACCCAGGCCATAAACCTGGAGGACGCAACTATTGGCAACATGACCCGGTCCACCGTGGGCCGGACGGGTACCACAACGAAGTTTTGGACCAGAAATACGGGCATGGTCATCCTGGCTCCGGCGGCCATGAACAGAAGTCCGGCAGCCATGAGCAGCAGTCCGATGGACACCAGCAGGAACCCAAGGCGACGAATTCGCATTCTGACGGCCATAAAAATGAGAGTGCCAAGTCGCCAAATGCTCAAAAGAACGGGGACAAGAAAAGCGACGATAAGAAATAGGCATTCTTAACCCTCGTCGCTCCCGCAACGCGCGGGTCTAGGGAGTTACCTTTCCTGGGTGAAGACTATATGAGGACTTGGCAGGGCTTGGGCTATTTCTACTTGAATGCAGGCTCTCGGAGCATTACGCTGGGGTTAGGACCCACTTCTCAATAGGGGCCGAAAAAATGGCGATCAAGACATTGTTGGTCTACCCCGAAATACCCCCCACGTACTGGAGTTTGAAGTACGCCCTTCCCTTCATCGGGAAGCGGGCGGTCTTCCCCCCGCTCGGCCTCATGACCGTCGCGGCCATGCTCCCTGCGGACTTCGATGTAACACTGGTTGACATGAACGTTGAGCCTCTGCGGGAATCGGCCATCGCCGGCGCCGACCTGGTCCTCACCTCCTCCATGATCGTCCAGAAGGACTCCCTCGAGAAGGTCATCGGCCTGTGCAAGAAGCACGGCAAGACGGTCGTGGCGGGCGGGCCCTACCCCACCAGCATGAACGCGCAAATCCCCGGCGTAGATCATTTCGTCTTAAACGAGGCGGAGGTTACCCTTCCCGCGTTTCTCGAAGATTACCGGAATGGCTGCGCAAAGCCTGTATACTCCAACATGGCTAAACCCGATCTATCCCTTACGCCGGCGCCCCGCTTCGACCTCATCCGGAAGGACCGGTATTCCACCATGGCCCTCCAGTACTCCCGCGGGTGCCCGCACAACTGCGAGTTCTGCGACATCATCGAGATGTTCGGCCGCGTTCCCCGCACCAAGACCCCCTCCCAGTTCCTGCAGGAGATGGACCTCTTGTACGAAGAGGGATGGAGGGGCTCCCTCTTCGTGGTGGACGACAATTTCATCGGGAACAGGAGAGAGGTCAAGAAGCTGCTCCCGGAAATCGCCGCGTGGCAGCAGAAAAGGAACTACCCCTTCAACCTGTTCACCGAAGCCACCCTCGTCCTGGCCGAGGACGAACAGCTCATGGACCAGATGATACTCGCGGGCTTCAACATGGTCTTCGTGGGCATCGAAACCCCGGACCGCGAGACCCTGGCGGTCACCGGCAAGACGCAGAACCTCAGGGGCGACATGCTCCAGAGCGTCCGGAGCATCCAGGCGAAAGGCATGGAGGTTTCGGCCGGCTTCATCCTGGGTTTCGACGGGGACAAGGACGACATCTTCGACCGCCAGATCCGGTTTATCCAGGACGCCGCCATCCCCACGGCCATGGTGGGCCTCCTGACGGCCCTGCCCAACACCCAGCTCTACAGGAGGCTTGACGCGGAGGGCCGGATCACGCAGGACTCCGTAGGCGGAAACACCCACGACCTCAGGCTCAACTTCGTCCCTACCATGGACATGAAGAGACTCTTCGCGGGATACAAGAGGGTCATGGCCACTATTTACAAGCCGGACCGCTACTTCGATCGGTGCCTCCAGCTACTGAAAAATACGCGAAAACATAGGACCAGCGCCCGGAGAGTCGGGAAAACCGAGTTGAGAGCTTTCACGCTCTCCCTCCTCCTCCAAACCTTTTCCTCCTACAGTTGGCCATACTGGAAGTTTATGGTCCGCGGGTTTCTCGCCAAGCCCAGCATGCTCGCTGAAACGGTGACCATGGCCGTGAAGGGGCACCACTTTTTCAAGATGACCCAGCGATTTCTGGAGCTGGAGCAATTCAAAAATGCCCTGGATTCCGTCGCGCGCGCCTTCCCGGAGGAGGCCGCCGCCGTTTCCGCGGCGACCCCCAGACCGAAGCTCGCGGAACTGGAGGCCTACAGGGATCGAGTCCTTGCCGAAATGCGCTCGCGATACCGAAAGATCCACAAGGACTTCCGCGTATACGCCGATGACGCCCTCGCGACCTTCAAGTCCACCCTGGACGACCTCATCGCCAAGATCGCCGCTCAGTCTGTTGCGCCCTCTCCGTCTTTTTAAACCGGCGGTCGGAATCTGGACATGCGCGACGAGACTTCCGCGGCTTCCGGCCTCGCAGCGAGATCGAACGGAGAATCGGCAACGCAAGGGGGGCATGCCCACGGCACAGAAGCCCCCAGAGTTCTTTCTCCGTGTCCCCCATGCCTCCGTGGTGAATTCTCTTTATCATCGATCCCCCCTGCGGCTCTGCGGCCAATTCCTTACCGGGTCGTCCGCCTTCGGCAAGAGCGTTCCATGTCTTTACGGGAATCCTTGACAAGAGCCTGGATCCGGTGGCATAAACTGTTTCCGTTGACCATCTGTTTCTCAACAGGCTCGGCCCGCCAAACTCTCCGTAGTGGAGGAACCTATACCCAGACCTTTGGAGGAGGATGTGCGCATGCGAATGAGAACGGGGCTCGTCCTGATCTGCCTGCTCGTGGTCGCGTCGGCCTCGGCCACCTACGCGGCGGAGGGCCCGCAGGCTTCCGCCGCAACGACCCGCGATGCCAGGGGTGTGTGGTTCGTCACCGGCTCCACCCTGGCGGAGCTGTACGACGGCATGGGCTACGCCGTGGCCACGGACCGGCTATGGCAGTGCGAGCTCTACTACCGGTCGGCCACGGGGCGCCTCTCAGAGCTTTTGGGTCCCAGCCAGCTCGAAACCGACATGTTCATGAGCACCATCGGATACACCCCGAAGGAGTTGCAAAAGGGATTTAAAGCCTTGAGCGCCGACGGCCAGACCATGGTCACGTCCTTTATCACCGGGTACAACCGCCGGGTGGACGAGGTTCGCGCCAACCCCACCCTGGTCCCCTTCGAATTCGTCGCCTTGAGCGCCCAGATGCACGCCACGGTTCTTCCTTCCAAGTGGACCGAATCCGACGTGCTGGCCTGGCTCGCGCTCCTCCAGCGGGAGTTCGACCCCGAGGCCCTGGAGCAGGGACAGCTCGTCAACGCCTACCTGGCCCAGGCCCTCCAGGCCCAGTACGGACAGCAGGGCCTCGCCATGTTCCAAGACCTGAGGTGGATCAACGACCCCGAGGCGCTGACCTACATTCCGCCCTCGGGCAACGCGCCGGAGCAGAGCCCGGAAGATCCCTCCGCTGCCCTGTCGCGCCTGGAGAAGCACCTCGCCACCCTTCCCGATCTGAAGAAGGCGGCCAAGGACGTCTCCTCGACCCTCGACGATGTGATCAATAACCTTAAACGGATCAACGCCTGGGCGCCCATGGGGAGCTACGCGTGGACCGTCTCTGGGACCAAGACGGCCTCGGGCCACCCCATTCTCTATTCGGGGCCCCAGATGGGATTCACGGTCCCCTCCATCGTGACCGAAGGCTCCTTGCGCGGGGGAGGCCTGGACATCTCGGGCATGACGGTGCCCGGCATCCCAGGCATCATCATCGGACGCACGCCCCATCACGCCTGGTCCATGCAGGTGGGTCACGCCCACACGCTGGACTACTACGTCGAGAGCCCCCTCTCCGTGAAGAAACACCACAAGGTTGTCATTCACGTGGCCGGCGGTGATGATGTGACCTTCTGGGCCTACCGGACGAGCCGGGGCCCCGTCATCAACCCCATGCCTCTGGACCTGAAGAACCTCACCGGGACCATCGTCGTATGGGCATACGCCCACTGGGGTTACGAATTCCAGGCCGTGCAGGCCTTCCTCGATTTGGCCCGCGCCCAGAGCGTGGCCCAGTTCGGCGCCGGCATCGAGGAAGTGGCGGTGAGCCAGCACTTCTGCTACGCGGACCGGGACGGGAACATCGCCTACTGGATGTCGGGGCGGGATCCCGTGCGCCGTGCCACCGCCGACTACGATCCCCGCCTGCCGCTGGCCGGGGACAACAAGCACGACTGGCCCAAACCCGTGTCCCTCAAGCCGCGCTCCCACGCCGAGAACCCGTCCCAGGGCTACTTCGGCGGATGGAACAACAAGTCCAACGCCGGTTACATGAATGCGCCCCAGAATCTTGGGTATTCATTCGGCCCCTTCGCGCGTGCCCACGTGGTGGACGACTACCTCAAGACCCACAATGGTCTGACCTTCGAGCAGGTGCGCGACCTGGCACTGAACATCGCCACCACGGACAGTTCCTTCGGGCCCAGAGGGGGTGTGCCGTGGAGCAAAGTGGGGTCCTACTTCACGGCTGCCGTTCAGGCCTACCCGAACGCGAACCGGCTCGCCTTTCTGGGAATGGTCCAGGCCTGGGATGGACATTTCGTCGCCGGCGGACCCACCCAATGGGCGCTGGGACCCACCAAGGCCGATGGCTATGTCATCGAAGATACCTGGATCAAGAACATGCTCACGCTCACTTTCGCGCCCAAGCTTGGGCCGGAAAACGCCGTTCCGGACGTGCAGTTCCTCAATGTTCTCATCCACGCGCTGGAAGGCACCTCGGCCGGCGTGCCCGTCTTGTACAACTGGTGGCAGGACCCGTCCCACAGCGGCCTGCCCACCGATCCACAGCAGCTCATCGTGCTGGCCCTGGACATGACCATGCAACAGCTCGGGGCACCGCCCTACAACCAGCCGCGCGGCGTCATCAGTTACCGCCACGACCTCCTCGGGCTCCTTCCCGTTGCGACGCCCTACTCGGACCGTTCCACCTACGCCCAGTGCGTGGAATTGGGGCCCACCGGCCCGGTGCGAATCGAATCCATGTTCCCGCTGGGCGAGTCGGGGTTCATCGGAACGAGCGCGCAGGGCGCCCCCGTCTTCGACCCGAATTTTTTCAGCATGACGCCGGTCTTCGACCCCTTTACCCCGCGCCCGTTCCCGCTCTTCGAGTGAGCCAGGAGAATGGACATGAAAAGGCACTGTGCAGAAATCACGAGGAGGCGGGCATGAGGATGAAGGGTTGGGTGAGTCTCCTTTTACTATTGGCGGTGGCGCCCTCGGCACTTGCCTCGGGCATTCTCGTCTACGAGCAGAGCGCCAGCGCTTCGGCCCAGGCCGGGGCGGTCATCGCCCGGGTGGACGACCCGTCGGCAATTTTCTACAACCCGGCGGGCATCGTCTTTCAAAAGGGCATCCAGTTCAGCTTCAACGAAACCTACATATACGCCGACGTCAAGTACAAGAGCCCCACGCTGGGGACCTACAAAGACAACGCCCAGAACTTCTTCATCCCGGCGGTGTTCGTCACCTATCCCCTGTCGGATCGGATCACTTTCGGATTCGCCGTCACCGCACCCTACAACTTGGCGACGGATTGGTCCGACGACTTTCCAGGCCGCTTCGCCAGCCGGCACTCCAAGATCGTAACCCTGGACTACCGGCCCGTCGTGGCCTTCAAGATCAACGACCACAACGCCATTTCCGTGGGCCTGGACTGGTACGACAGCGAGCTCAACCTCATCCGGTGCGTGAACTCCTCGGCGCTTTCCACGGCCATCAACCCCCACCGCCTGCCCTCTCCTCCCTACCCCAACGCTATCCCCTACTACTCCGAATCCCAGGTCTCGGTAGACACGCACCTGCGCGACCAGGCCCTGGGCTTCAATCTCGGATATCAGTACAGGAACAAGCCATGGTCATTCGGCCTCTTCTACCACAACCGGCCCACCATCAACTACGAGGGCCACACCTCCTTCAAGGTGCCCCCCAAGCTTGCCTCCCTGGCCAACCTCTTCCCTGGGCAGGACGTCGCGGTGGACCTGAACGCCGTCCCCGCCAGCGCCCGCATGGGAGTCGCCTACGCCGGCGATCCGCTGGAGGTGGAATTCGATGTGACCTGGGACCAGTGGAGTTCCTGGGGGCGTTCCAAGGCTCAATTCTCGCAACACACCGACTTCTACGGAACCCCCGTGGTGAAGGACGAGGCCTTCATCTTCGACTGGAAGGACACCTACTGCTTCCGCCTTGGTTTCAAGTACAAGCTCAACGATCGCGTGGACCTATACTGGGGCGCCCTGTACGACCAGGCCCCCGTGCCCGATGCGACGCGCAGCCCCGTGTTGCCCGACGAGGACCGCTGGTCCCTGACCATCGGAACAGGCTGGCACAAGGGACACTTCGCGATTGATTGGTATGCCATGTACCTGAAGTTCCGCCAAGCCGACGTGACCGCCCAGAACATCTACCGCTATGGCAAGACGGGGCTTCCGCTGGTCATCGTGCCGGGCTTCGGTCAAGTCTATCCCACCAATTACCCCATCACACCCGACGGGTATTACGAGGGCGCTTCCCTCCTGTGCGGCATCACCTTCACCTACAAGTTTTGACCTCCACTCGGTGGGAGTCACTCGGGGAGGGCCGCCTCGCGCGGCCCTCCCTTTTTGCGCAATTTGAGACCAAGATATGCCGCCAGCCGGTACCCGGACCGAGAGTATCCGGGCGCCGGTGGTTTCGCTCAGAACCCCATGTGCCCGAGCGCCATGAGGACCGGCAGGGTGTCCTTCATGGCAAGGACCTGCGCCGGCTTGGCCCGCTTGGCGGGAGTGAGGAGGGCCTTGAAGCCGGCACCGAGAGTTTCGTCAGCAGCGCGGATCTGGTCCCGGTGGCCCTTCACGGTGAGCTGGAGCGAAGCGACCTTCTGCGGGTCCGGCGAGGACGCGTTGAGCGCCTCGGCCCAGCCCACCCTCGGCAAGATGACGAACTGGAGGAGCCAGCGGTGGGTCCGGTTGAAGAGCACGCCGAAGCTCTCCCCGTCGCACTTCCGAATTCGATCGAGAAGTTCGCGGTCATCGCCATCCATGCCTTCCTCAGCCTCTTATGACCTGGACCGATGGCAATTGCGCCGTTCCTGGTGCATGCTATCCCCTTTGCGGAATAGGGTGCCGCACGGTGGCCCCGGAGAGATGGAAATTTCACTCCGCACGAGGCGCTTCAGGCGCGCGGAAACTCGGAAGGAGCATTGGAGTATGGACACCCCCACGCTGATCGCCGTGAATATCTCCGAGGGAGGGATCCCCAAGCTTCCCCTCTCCAAGGGGCGAGTCACCGAATCGGGGCTGGCGGGCGACGGGCAGGCCCATGCCAAGCACACGAAACCGCACCGCGCCCTTTCCCTGCTTGAGGTCGAGATCATCGAGCAGCTCAAAAGCGAGGGATATGACGTTTCGCCCGGGGCTCTGGGCGAAAACCTCACGGTGAAGGGCCTCTACGGCCGGGTAGCCGCTGGCGACCGCCTCGCGTTCTCCGGAGGCGTGGTGATCGAGCTGAGCGAGGCGCGCAAGCCCTGCTTCGTCCTGGACGCGGTGGACCCGAAACTGAAGGAGGTCACGGTGGGTCGCCTGGGCTGGATGGCCCGCGTCGTGACCCCCGGCGAGGTGAGCCCGGGGGAAACCATAACGGTCTCGCCTGGAAACCCCGCCGGTCCCGCCTGATCCCAGGTTCTGGAGACCCCTTGACCGATCCCCCGGCCCGTCCTCACTCCATTGCCGGCGCCGTCCTCGCGGGCGGCTTGAGCAGCCGCATGGGCCGGCCCAAGGAGGGCATCCTCCTGCCCGACGGACGCCCCATGATCGAGTGGGTTCTCGACGCCTTTCGATGCACCTTCCAGCAAGTTTTCATTGTTGGCGCCTGCACGGGCTACGAATGGACCGACGATCAGCACTTCATCCAGATCACGGACCGGCGGCCCGGCCATGGACCCCTCTCCGGCCTCGAGGCCCTGCTCTCTTCGGACGCCGCTGAGGGCTACGTGGTGGCCGCGTGCGACCAGCCCCTCCTCACGCCCTCCATCCTGCGGCACCTGGGCCAAGGCGCCGCGGGCCGGCCCAGGCTCTTCAGGGCTCATGAGACCGGGCAGTCCCTGGGGCCCCTTCCCGGCTACTACCCGGCCTGGTTGGGCGAGCGAGTCCAGCAGGCCATTGGCGAAGGCCGGCTTGCGTTCCGCCAACTCCTGTCGTATGAAGAGGTGGACTGGCTTTCGGTGGCTGACCTGGAGGAAGCCCGCCTGGCCAGCGTCAACACGCCCGAGGACCTGGCGGGGTTCTGCGCTTCTGTGGAAGGGAGGAACCGGCTTGCTTGACCGTTTCGGACGCCGGCACGTTTACCTCCGGCTCGCCGTCACCGACCGCTGCAACCTGAGCTGCGCGTATTGCCGGCCCGTTGGGTGCAACATCGCGGGGCGCAAGGCCGCCGCCTTGCCTGCGGACCATCTCGTGCGCCTGGCCCGCGTCTTTGCCTCCCTGGGCGTCCGCAAGGTGCGCCTCACGGGGGGAGAACCCACCGTGCGGCCCGACATCGTCGAAGTCGCCAGGCGAATCAAGGGCGTGCCGGGGATCGAGACCCTCGCCCTCACCACCAACGGGGTCAACCTGCAGGGCCTCGCCCTCCCGCTGCGCGACGCGGGCGTCGAGAAGCTCAATGTGAGCCTGGACAGCCTGAAGCGCGACCGCTTCGCCGCCATCACGGGGCGGGACCTCCTTCCCGCCGTGCTCAAGGGCCTCGAGGCCGCACTGAATGCGGGATTTGAGCCCCTCAAGCTCAACACGGTGGTCATGGGGGGGATCAACGACGACGAGCTCCTGGACTTCGCGGAGCTGGCCCGCGAAGGCGCCGTAAACATCCGCTTCATCGAATACATGCCCTTCCGGGAAAACGGCTGGAACCGGTCGAACTTCGTCTCCCACCTCCAGATGATGGAGACCCTCGGGCGCGTCCATCGCCTCCAACCCATCGGCCGCGGAGAACGGACGGGCGGCGTGGCGAAGGACTTCTCCATCGAGGGCTTCCGGGGCCACGTGAGCTTCATCACGCCGCTCTCGGACAGCTTCTGCGACCGGTGCAACCGCCTTCGAGTGACGGCGGAAGGCCGCCTCAAGACCTGCCTCTTCGCACCCGCCGACGTTGATCTCGCGGCGGCGCTCGGGCGCGGCGCCAGCGACAAAGCCCTCGAACGGATGATCCGAGATGCCCTCACGCGCAAGCCCGAGAGACATCCCAACGCGGAAGACCTGCCCGGGTGCCAGGACCTGGCCATGAACGAGATCGGAGGCTAGCCGTGCTCGATGTTTCGCACAAAAGCCGCACCCGCCGCACGGCGCGCGCCGAGGCGGTCCTGCGGGCCACACACCCGACCATCGAGCGCGTCCGCCGGCGCGACGTGCCCAAGGGCGACGCCCTGGAGGTGGCCAAAGTGGCCGCCGTGCAGGCCGCCAAAGACACCCCGCGGATCATCCCCTACTGCCATCCGCTGCCCATCGATTTCGTGGGCGTGGAGTACGAGCTGGGGGAGCAGACGATCCGGATCACCACCACCGTCACGGCCACCTACAAGACCGGCGTCGAGATGGAGGCCCTCACGGCCGCCAGCGTCGCTGCGCTCACCCTCTACGACATGCTCAAGATGTTTGACGAGGAGATGGTCATCGAGAGCGTGCGCCTGCTAGAAAAGCGCGGCGGCAAGTCGGACTTCCGGCAGGCCTTCGCCGAGCCCCCGTCGGCCGCCGTGCTCGTCCTCTCGGACAGCGCCGCCGCGGGCGAGAATGCGGACCTCTCGGGACGGATCCTTGCGGAGCGTCTGAGCAAGGCGGGATTTGCCGTAGGAGTCCCCGCGATTTTACCCGACGAACCCGACGCCATCGCTTCGGCGCTGAGAACCTACGCCGATGAGCGCGGAGTTGATCTCGTCCTCACCACGGGCGGCACGGGGATCGGCCCCCGGGACCGCACGCCCGAAGCCATGGCCACCGTGCTCGAAATCGAGATCCCCGGCATCGCCGAGGCGCTTCGCGCTCACGGCCAGGAGCGGACGCCCCACGCCATGCTCAGCCGCGGCCGCGCGGGACTGAGAGGCCATACGCTCATCGTCAACATCCCCGGCTCTCCGGATGCCGCGGCAGAGGCCCTGGACGCGGCGCTTCCCGCGCTCCTCCATGCGGTCGTCATGGCACGCGGCGGCGGACATCCCGAAGCCGACGCGAGGCGCGGGCGAACCCGGCCTTGATCCCCTTCACGGAAGCCCTCCGCATCCTACTGGAGGAGGTCGCGCCGCTGGGGCCGGAACGTGTCTTGCTGGACGCCGCCCTGGGGCGCTTCCTTTCGGAAGATCTAGTTGCCGATGCGGACATGCCGCGCTTCAACAACTCCTCCGTGGACGGCTACGGCGTTGCCGTCGCGGAGGTGGCTTCGGCTTCCGCGGGCAACCCCGTATGCCTCCAGGTCGCGGGAGTCGTGGCCGCGGGCACTCCATGGCCCGGCACGCTGCCCGCAGGCGCGTCCCTTCGCATCATGACGGGCGCGCCCGTGCCGACCGGCGTGGAGGCCGTGGTCATGCGCGAGTACGCGCTCGAAGACCACGGGGACCAAGGCGTCGTCCACCTGACGCGGGGCGCCAAGCCCGGTGAGAATATCCGCCCCAGGGGCGGCGAAGTCCTCGCGGGAACGCGCCTTCTGTCCAAGGGCACATGCGTCACCCCGCCCGTGGCGGCGCTCCTGGCCGGCGCGGGCCGCACCCATGCCCAGGTTCACGCCCTTCCCAGGGTGCGAATTCTCATCACGGGGAACGAGCTGGCCCCGCCCGGCGAGCCCCTCGCGCCGGGGCAAATTTACGATTCCAACGGCGTGGGCCTGAAGGCCGCGGTGAAGGCCCTCGGCATTTCGGATGTGGCCACCGCTTACTGCGAGGACGACGCGTCGGCAACGCGGGCCGCCCTCGAATCCGCCCTCCGCGGCGCGGATGTCGTGGTGAGTTCAGGCGGAGTCTCTGTGGGAGATTTCGATTTTGTCCCCGGCGCTTTCGAATCCCTCGGCGGCGTCAGGTCCTTCTGGAAGGTGGCCATGAAACCCGGTAAACCCAACTACTTCGGGTGCTGGGACCGGCCGGGCGGGGGCCGCGCGCTTTTCTTCGGCCTGCCCGGAAACCCCGTGGGCGCCCTCCTCTCTTTCGAGCGCCTGGTGCGCCCGGCCCTGCTCGGACTCATGGGGTGCCGCCATGCGCCGCCCAGGGCGTTCCGCGCCCGGCTCAAGGCGGGCCTTGAGAAACCCGCGGGACGGCTGGAGTGGGTCCGGGGCATTCTGGGCGTGCGGGACGGAAGTCCCGAGGTGACACCTATCGACAAGCGCGAATCCCACATGCTTTCGGGACTGGCCCAGGCAGACTGCCTCATCGCCTTCCCGGCGGAAGCGGAACGCCTGGAGGCGGGAACCGCGGTCGAGATTCATCTCCTAGATTGGCGAGTGCGATAGCGAAAGCAGCGATAGCGAACGCGGAGGCAAGGCAGCGATGGCTCAGCAAGGAACTCTCGTAGCTGTCTCGGTGAGCGAGACCAAAGGCGTGAGGAAGCACAACGTCAAGCG
>Ga0315271_10001011_pt1 | contig 16639 bp, 11 predicted proteins | sample C3_top_MG_FD_204664 | JGI IMG/M metagenome (GOLD analysis project Ga0315271, IMG submission 204664) | Sediment microbial communities from Yellowstone Lake, YNP, Wyoming, USA - C3_top | ecosystem: Environmental > Aquatic > Freshwater > Lake > Sediment | place: USA: Wyoming | collected 2017-08-01 | reverse complement strand
AGCAGCACGTCGAGCGCACCCACGACGATCTGGGTCACGAACAGGATGGCGATCGGCAGGCGGACGGCCGACACGGCTCGCAGGACGCCGAACCCCCGGAGCGTCTCCGCGACCACCTCTCGGGCGGTGAGATCGATCGCCGGCACCGCGTCGGGCTCGGGATGGACCCGCACCCCAGCGATCTGAAGCGCCGAGAGCGCGCTGATCGCCCCGAAGAGGGCGAGCGCCGCGGCGGGCCCGGAGATCGCGAGGGCGATGCCGGCGAGGAATGGCCCGAGCAGCATGCCCGCTCCCTCGGCCAGCCCGGAGACCGCGTTGGCGCCCGTGAGGGCCTCGGCCGTCGGCGTCACGTCCGGCAGGAGGGCGTAGTGGGTCGGCCGCGTGAAGGTGATGGCCGCCGAGTTGGTCGCCGCGATCGCGAGCGCGAGGGGCGGGGCCGCGCCAAGCGCGAGGGCCGTCGCGGTGACGAGCAGCGTGACCGCCTGGACGGCGTACCCAGCGAGGAGGACCCGGCCCCTCGGGAACCGGTCGCCAGCGTAGGCGCCGAGCGGCGCGGCAATGGCCGCTGGGACGAGCTGGACCATGGCCGCTGCCGCAGCCGCCGTCGCGCCGCCGAGCCCGTAGGCGTAGACGAGGATCACGACCCAGACGCCGAACTCGGTCGCGTTGAAGCCGAGGAAAGCGGTTGAGAGCAGCAGCAGGCGCCGGTCGCGGAGGACCTGCCCCACGACCCGCGCGGAGTTGGACATTGCGGAAGCATCGCAGGACGCGAGAGGGGCGTCACGGCCATCCCGGCGCCGGGGCGCATGCAGCAGACGGGGGGGTCCCTCGGAGGTGCGCCAGAAACGAAACGAGGCCCCGTTGCTGCCCCGTCGGCGGCAAGTGCTGCCAACGGGGGGAAACGCCTCCGCTACTTCGCAGTGTTGGGGGAAGCGCCGGCCCGAAGGGGCGTCGGTGGCGATCCGCCAGATCCTGCTCGCAGTCCAGCACGCGTCGTAGACCGCCCGCTGGGGGTTTCGGGAGGGCGCTGTCCGCTCTGCGCGCTTGACAGGGGAGGTTCGCGGGCAGATGTTTCCAGCGACCGCCCACGCGGCAGCGTATCCACAGGGGGGTTCTGTCAGATGCTCGGCTGGCTCCGCAACTTCCTCGCGGCCGAGGTCGATGACCCGCTCGACGACGCGGGGCTCGACGCCCTCTTCGAGCGATTCGACCGCCTCGGCGCAGGCGACCTGCTCGCCATCGGCGCCGCGGTCCGCCGCCCGTCGGCCGAGCTCGTGGCTGCGCGCAAGAAGGCGCTCGGCCTGGTGACGCCCGACGACGAGCGGTCGCTCCGTCGCGGCCACGACAACTTGGTGCGGTGGGCCACGGCGTCAAGCCATTCAATGCGGACATACGTGGTCGGCGTGCCCGGGAGCCCAGAGACGCTGACCGACCTCCCGAAGGTCCGAGCCGAGGCGCTGCCGGCACTCGAGGACGCCCTCGTGGCGGCCGTGCTCGGGGAGCGGCTCGACCCGGCCTCGCGCGCGCGGCTCGAGGCGGCGACCGCGCGCGCCTGACGTTGCGCCCGGGCCAGGCTCACGCCTAGACGGTGCTGCGCCGTCCTGCGGACCGCCGCCTCGGCGAACGGCTCGTTCGTCGCCCTGCGGGCTGCTGAGCCTGCCGGCTACCGTACGGTGAGTGGGAGCATCCAGTCGCCAGACACGAAGCGAGGCCTCGTCGGTGGTCGGACACCTGAGGCCTCGTTCGCGGAGGAGAGAGGAGATGCCCGTTAGTCTGCGCACCGATTCTTGCGATCGCATGACAGCGGATCGGGCGTCAACCGACCGAGCATGCGTACTCCGGGGCGTACGAGTGCTGGCCGCGGTTTTGGCCGACGGGATCTGCCAAATCCTGCCAACTCGGCCTTCGTCGCCCGCGATATCGCACGCTTTGGCCGACCGGATCGGCCGAGGGCAGCCAAATCGGCCCGCTGCGATGCGGTCAGGGGCGCGAATGGAAGGTTTCGGTCGATACAGCCGACCAGGCGACCCGCGAAAGTGGAAGGCGACGATGCCTGGGACAAGCATCGTCGCCTTCTAGGGGAGCCGCTCGGGCGGTTTCGCCGGCGTCGGGCGCGGCGTCCCGGCGGATCGGCGAAGCCGATCGCGATCTGGGGTGTTGACTTCCGGCGATGTTGCTATACCGTCTGGTTCTCCAACGGTGCAAGCGTTTGCACGGAACGGTTGAAACGCTTGCACCGTCGATGTGAGGCCCTTTGGGAGTGGGGGTTCGCGCGCAGTGTCGATCGGTACCGTCCACCCGCGCTGGCCGCTCGCCGATCCGTCGGACATCGCCCGCGTAGGTGCTGCGGCGGCGTCGGCCGATGCCTGACGACCTTGGCCGTCCTGGCGCAACGCCTGACGGCGCCGAGCCCCCTGTCCCGCCGACAGACGGCGAGGTCGACGAGGCGACCCCCCAGGCTCCCGAGCCCGGCACCGTCACGCTGGCCGACGTGGCGCGCGTCGCGGGCACCTCGCCAGCGACCGTCACTCGGGCGCTCCACGGCCACCCGCGCGTCCTGCCCGCGACCCGGGCGCGGATCGAGACCGCGGCAGCGGCGCTCGGGTACGTGCCCCACCTCGGCGCCCGAGCCCTCGCGAAGCGCTCGTCGGAGACCATCGGCCTGCTGATGCCCACCACCGCCGACAGCTTCTGGGGCGAGGTGGCCGCCGGCCTCGAGCAGCGCGCCATCTCGCGCGGCTATTCGCTCCTGATCGCGACGTCGCACAACGACGCCCGTCGCGAGCGGGGGATGCTCGAGCTGTTCCTCGGCAAGCGTGTGGACGGGATCGTGGTCGGCTCGGCCGCGGCCATGCCCGGGTCGTGGTTCCCCGGCAGCCGACCCACGACGCCGATCGTGCTGCTCAGCTGGAACACGCCGTTCGAGCCACGCCACCTGACCATGGTCCGCGACGAGCCCATCGCCGCTGCGACGTCGCGCGTCACGGCGCGGGCCGACGACACGCCCTACCAGCACGTCGCCACGGACGACGCCGACGGGACCGCCCACGCGGTGCGGTACCTCCTGGACCTGGGCCACCGCTCGATCGCGTTCGCGGGCCTCGCACCCATCCGCCCGTCGCTGATGCGGTTCCTCGGGCTGCGAACGGCGCTCGAGGAGCGTGGCCTCGCGCCAGCCGCTGTCATCGAGTGCCCGCTCACGCTCGAGGGCGGGCAGCGGGCGGGCCGCGGGCTCGCCGACATGGATCCCCGCCCGACCGCGATCGTGGCCTACGACGACATGGTCGCGGTCGGCGTGATCCGCGCCGTCCACGCCGCCGGACTGCGGGTGCCGGAGGACATCTCGGTCGTCGGCTTTGACGATGTCGAGGTCGCCGCATTCGTGGAGCCGCCGCTGACCACCGTCCGCCAGGCGATGCCCGAGCTCGGCAGCCTCGCCGTGGACATCATCTTCAGCGCCCTCGACGGCAAGCGCGCGGACCACGGCCTGCTGCTCCGCGGCGAACTGATCGTCCGCCACTCGACGGGGCCGGCGCGGACGTAGCCGTCCCGAGGCGACACAAGTCGGCCGCCGCGAACTCGGTCCCGTCGCAACCCACCGTGGGGTTGATTCGCGGGTCGGCGAGCGCGGTTCCAGCGCAAACCTGCGTTTGTCGCGCAGCCCCTGCGCGTCGCAACTGAAACGACACACTCATGAGTCGTCGGCGGGGCCAAGGCGCCCGGTTGCCGGAACCGCGTAAAGGGCCGGGGGGTTACGCGACCGAGCCGCCCGAACTAGGCTTCGGGCTCCACCGCCGGACGCGAGCGTAGGACCCCCGGCAGCGGGATCCGCCCTTGGCTGATCGCCACGCCAAGCAGCACGATGACCCCGCCCACCGGCTCATGCCAGTTGAGCGGCTCGGCGAGGATCAGCGCGCCGGCCGTCACCGAGACCAGCGGCGTCACGTACGTAACCGAGCTCGCGACCGTTCCGCCAGCCACGCCCACGATGTGCGTGTTGAGGACGTACGCCACGCCCGAGCCGAGGGCGCCGAGCGCGAGCATCCCGACGAGCGTCTCGACCGAGGGCGGCCCGGTGACCACGGGGTGGCCGAGCAGCGTGCTCCCGATCGCCACCGGCAGCAGGAACAGCGCGCCGAGCGTGACCTGGCCCGCAGCGATCGAGATCGGCCCATCGCCGGTGCCCACGAGATGCCGGCGGGTCAGCGGGAACGCGAGGCCATAGCAGGCGATCGCTGCGATGCACGCGAGGACGCCGAGCATCTCTCCCCCGCCGATCCCCTCCCACACGCCGACCACGACGAGCACGCCCAGGAAGCCGATGGACAGCCCGACGACTCGCTGCCGCGTTGGCCGCTCCTCGGGGAACGCGATCAGCACCACGACGAGCGTGGCGAGCGGGGTGCAGGCGTTGATGATCCCGGCGAGGATCGAGGAGACCTGCGTCTCGCCCCAGGCGAAGAGCGTGAACGGGATCGAGCAGAACAGCAGCGCAACGAGCGCGAGGTACCCCCACGTGCGCGGCGCCCGCGGGAGGCGCGTCCCCGTCGCCCGGGCGATCAGCAGGAGCGTGACCGAGCCGATGGCGAGCCGCCCGAACGCGACGCCGATCGGCGTGAGCGACTCGAGCCCAAGCTTGATGAACAGGAACGAGCAGCCCCAGATCAGGCCGAGCGCGAAGAACCACCAGGGCCAGGGCACGGAACGCAGGGATCGGGACATGTGGCGGTTAACCGTACCCGTCCGTCCCGGGTTGCACGCCGGCAAGCCGACCCGTCCGCTCGCAGTCGCGACCCGTTACCCTCTGCGGACCGGACGGCGCCGAGTGGGTGACGGAGGGTCGGTGAGCGGAGGGAAGCGCCTTGGCGGTCAAGACGAAGCGGGCCGGGGCCCAGACGGTCGGCGACGTGTTCTCAGCGGTCGGGCGGGCGCCGCGCCACAAGATGCCCGACGACGAGATGGACCCCGAAGTCGCCTACCAGATCGTCCACGACGAGCTGATGCTCGACGGAAACGCGCGCCTCAACCTCGCCACCTTCGTCGGGACGTGGATGGAGCCCCAGGCGCAGCGCCTGATGGCCGAGACGTTCGACAAGAACATGATCAACAAGGACGAGTACCCCCAGACGGCCGAGATGGAGATGCGCTGCATCGACATGATCAGCCGCCTCTGGCACGCGCCCGACCCGGACGACGCGCCCGGCTGCTCGACCACCGGCAGCTCGGAGGCGGCCATGCTCGGCGGCCTCGCGCTCAAGCGCCGCTGGCAGGACCGCCGTCGCGCCGAGGGCAAGCCGGCGGACAAGCCCAACATCGTCTTCGGCAGCAACGTCCAGGTCTGCTGGGAGAAGTTCGCGCGCTACTGGGACGTGGAGCCGCGCGAGGTGCCGATGGAGGGCGACCGCTTCCACATCGACCCCCAGGCCGCCGCAAAGCTCTGCGACGAGAACACGATCGGCGTCGTGGGCATCCTCGGCTCCACGTACGACGGCAGCTACGAGCCGATCGAGGAGATCTGCGAGGAGCTCGACAAGCTCGAGAAGGCGACCGGCAACGACATCCCGGTCCACGTGGACGCGGCGTCCGGCGGGTTCATCGCGCCGTTCCTCGACCCCGAGCTGGTCTGGGACTTCCGCCTCAAGCGCGTCCACTCCATCAACGCCTCGGGCCACAAGTACGGCCTCGTCGCGCCGGGCGTCGGCTGGATCATCTGGCGCAAGGAGGCGTACCTGCCCGAGGACCTGATCTTCAAGGTGAACTACCTCGGCGACATCATGCCGACCTTCGCCCTGAACTTCTCCCGGCCCGGCGCGCAGGTCGTGGCGCAGTACTACAACTTCATCCGCCTCGGCTTCGAGGGCTACCGACGGGTGCACCAGTACTGCCGCGACGTGGCGCAGGACCTGGCCAAGGAGATCGAGAAGCTGGGGCCGTTCGAGCTCGTGACCCGCGGCGACGATCTGCCGGTCTTCGCGTTCAAGGTCAAGGACAGCGTGACCAACTTCAACGTGTTCGACGTCTCGAACGCGCTGCGCGAGCGCGGCTGGCAGGTGCCGGCGTATACGTTCGCGGCCAACCGGCAGGACCTCGCGGTGCTGCGCGTGGTGGTCAAGCGCGGGTTCACGCACGACGTGGCGGCCCTGTTCCTGGGCGATCTGCAGCGTCAGCTGCCCAAGCTTGAGCGGCAGGCTGCGACCCAGTCGGACGCCGAGCACGGGAGCTCGTTCCGGCACTGAGCCTCCGGCCCGCCTGACCTTCGCCGCGCTGAGCTCCGGGCAGCCCCCTACGCCGTCGCGCGGTTGAACACGCGCCCCGCCACCGCGATCGACACCACGGTCAGCGCCGCCATCCAGACGACGCCGGTGAGGATCGCCGGGTCGGAGAACTGGGCGTTGAACGCCGCGCGCATCGCCTCGACCGCGTGGTAGAGCGGGTTCAGCTTCGCCACGGTCTGCAGCCAGTCGGGCGCGAGCGACATCGGCAGCAGCACGCCCGAGAGCAGCAGCAGCGGCAGCGCCACGGCCTGGACGAGCGGCCCAAGCGCATCCTCGGATCCGAGTTTGAGGGCGAGCGCGTAGGAGACAGGCCCGAGGCCCAGCCCGATCAGCGCCAGCAGTGCCATCGCCACCAGGATCCCCGCGAGCTCCACGTGCAGCCCGAACGGAATGCTGAGCACCACGAGGATCAGGCCCTGGACCATGAAGACGACGATGTCGCGCAGCGTCCGACCGATGACGGCCGCCGTGCGGCTCATCGGCGTGACGCGCATCCGCTCGACGACGCCGTTGCGCATCTCGTCGATGAACGCGAAGCCCACGAACATCGTCCCGAAGCCTGCCGTCATCACGAGCAGCCCCGGCACGAACGTGTTGAAGGCGCTGGTTCCGCCGAAGCCGGGGAGCGCCGTGAGATTGGTGAGAATCGGCGCGAACAGCAGCAGGTATACGAGCGGCTGGATCAGCCCGACGATCAGCCAGGGCGGATTGCGCAGGCTCAGGCCCAGTGAGCGGCGGAAGACGAGCCCGGTGTCGGACAGGAAGCGCATCGGAAGGCTCCTTCGGGGTGGTCGAAGTCTGGGGTGGTCGACTCAGGCCGCCTGCTCGCGCAGGGAGCGGCCGGTCTGGCGCAGGAAGACGTCGTCGAGGCTCGGACGGTGGAGCGCGAGCGAGCTCGGCGCCATGCCGTGCCCATCGAGCAGGCGAAGCACTGCCGGCAGCGCGCTCTCGCCGTCATCGACGTAGAGGCGGACGAAGCCGTCGGCGAACGACGACTCGCGGACGAATGGCTGCGCCGCGAGCATCCCGGCAACGAGATCCCCGGCACCGCTCACGCCGATCGTCAGGACGTCGCCAGCGATCGCCCGCTTCAGCTCGGCTGGTGTGCCCTCGGCGACGATCCGCCCGTGGTCGATGATCGCGAGCCGGTCGCAGAGCGCGTCGGCCTCGTCGAGGTAGTGCGTCGTGAGGAACACGGTGGTGCCGGTCTCGCGAAGGCGGCGCACCTCGTCCCAGAGGCGGGCGCGCGCCTGCGGATCGAGGCCGGTCGTCGGTTCGTCGAGGAACAGGAGGCCGGGGCGATGGACCATCCCGACGCCGACGTCGAGCCGGCGTCGCATCCCGCCCGAATATGTCCCGACGAGGCGATCGCCGGCGTCGGCGAGGTCGAGCGCGTCGAGCAGCTCGCCCGCCCGGTGCCTCGCCTCGTCAGCGCCCAGGCCGAAGAGGCGCCCCTGCATGACGAGCTCGCCGCGTCCGCTCATGCGCGGGTCCGAGCCGCCCGACTGTGCGACGTACCCGATGCGCTTCCGGACGGCCGCCGGCTCCCGCGCCACGTCGTGGCCCATCACGGTCGCCGTGCCTGCGGTCGGCGGGAGCAGCGTCGTGAGGATGCGCAGCGTGGTGGTCTTGCCGGCGCCGTTGGGGCCGAGGAAGCCGAAGATGGAGCCGGGCTCGACGGCGAGGTCGACGCCAGCCACGGCCTCGACCGCGTCGGCCTTCGTGCCGAACGTCCGCCGAAGGCCCTTGGTGAGGATGACGGGCTCACGCATGGAGCTCACCGCCGTCTCGGATGCCGAAGAGGATGCCGACCACGAAGACGCCGACGACCGCGACCGGGATCACGAGCGGCAGCGAGATGAACGCGACGATGAGCATGGCCGTGATCCAGGCGCCTGGGATCGCGACGTCGAACTGGTGTCGATTGAGGTGCACGGGGTCCTCCCTGCTCTGTGCCGTCGCTTGCGGCGCCCTTGGTCTGGCGCTACCTTCACAGCAACGGCTGCGCTACTATTTCTCTGCGCTGCGCAGATAGTAGCCAGACGAGGAGTATCCGTGTCAAGTCCCCCGCCTCGCGACGAGCTGATCGCCGCGATCGTCCGCGCCACAGCTGACCTCGCGACGGCACGCGGCTCGTACACGGCGGGCGTGGCTGAGCGGCTCGGCCTCGCCACCACAGACGTGGACGTGCTGCGCCTCCTCGCAGACGAGGGCGCCATGCCCGTCGGGCGCATCGGCGAGCTCACAACCCTGACCACTGGCGCTACGACGCGCCTCATCGACCGGCTCGAACAGGCGGGCTACGTGCGCCGCGCGCCGGATCCGGCGGATCGCCGGCGGGTGATCGTCGCGCCCGTGCCGGAGCGCGTCGCGGTGGTGACCGCGGCATTCGAACCCATCGACGAGGCCATCCGCGACGCCCTCGCCGACCACGCACCCGACGCCCTGGCTGACGTCCTCGCCTACCTCGACGCGTGTCTTGCCGCCCTTCGGTCAAGTTCGCCGACCCCCGCCGACGCTGGCGGGACGGCCGACGGCGGCGCCGTCAACGCGCCGATCGCCTCGGCCACAGCCGGCCGGCTCGTCTTCGTCACCGGGGCGCCGCATGTCACGATCGGCTCTGACCCGACGCTCGGCGCGGAGCTCTATCGGGCGCGGTTCGCCGGTGCCATCCCGAGCGCGCGTGTTCGCGACGGCGCCGTGACGATCCGCTTTCCGCGCTTCGCCTGGTTCGACTGGCGCGTGCGCATCGGCGACAACCGGGTCAACGCGTCGGGACACTGGCGCCGCGATGCCACCGACGTCCTGCTCAACACGGGGCTACCGTGGCGGATCGAGTTCCGCGGCGGCGTGTCGTCGGCGACGCTCGACCTGCGCGCGGTCCGCCTCGAGGAGCTCACCTTCTCGGGTGGCGTCGGGTCGATCGACCTGCGGCTCGGCGTGCCGATCGGGGTTGTGCCCATCACTCTGTCAGGCGGCGCCACCGACGTGACGATCCGCCGGCCGTCCGGCGTGCCGCTCCGGCTCGCGCTGTCGGGCGGTTTCAACACCGCGGTGGTGGACGGCCAGCGGCATCGCGGCGACAGCCACCTCGACGCCGGCGACGGCCGCTCACCGGACCGGTTCGAGGTCCGCTCGAGCGGCGGCGTGAACAACTTGGCGATCAGCGCGGCCTGAGCCCGGCAGGACGTGTTGCTGCGGTCGTAGTCGATCGAGAGACCTTGGACTCACCGCAGGAGGTCGACGCGCCGAGGCCAGTCCGCCCCCGATGACGCGAAGCCTCGTACGGCAGTCAGGCAGATCGACCCAAGCGGCGAGCGTCCGGCGCGGAGTCTTAGCTACTCCGCGACGCGCGAGAAGGCCAGCAGGATCCCGGGCAGCACGGCAGTGGCGAGCGCATCGGGGTCGCCGCCCTCGCCGGTCAGCAGCGCGCGCCGGTAGCTGCGCTCCACGACGGCGAACAGCGTGTCCGTCACGTCCTCGACCGGGACGATCAGCTCGCGGCCATGGCGGTGCATCGCGGATTCGATGAACCCGCCAATCCGGCCGCGGAACTTCGCGTTCACGTCGAGCAGGTGGCGCGGCATGTCTGGCCGGCGGATCGCGTGGATCTCGAGCTCGGACGTCATGAGCATCAGCTGCCGATCCACCGGCACGGAGCGCAGGATGCGATCCACGATGGAGTGCAGCACCGACTCCAGGTCCGGAGCGGCCTCGATCGCCTCGTCCACGGACGCCAGGCTGGCGTCGAGATGGGCGAGGAGCGAGCTCTGCTCCCGCTCCACGAGCGCCCGCAGCACATCGTCCTTGTCGGCGAAGTTGGAGTAGAACGCGCCGCGTGTGAACCCGGCTCGCTCGCAGATCTCCTCGACGGACCCGCCGAAGACGCCCTTCTCCGCGAAGGCCTCGCGCGCGGCGTCCAGGACTCGCTCCCGGGTCGCATCGCGACGGGCGGTTCGCGCGTGCTCCTTGACCTCCGTCACGGCTGTCAATCCCTCGATACGGTGGCGTATTCGATACATTGACGTATCCAATACACCTTCGTATCCTAACGCAGCGGCCAAGTCCGCCGCAACCCCTGACGCACCCAATTTCGCTGGTCGGTGAGTCGGTCGCCGACCGTGGAGGCACGAGACTCCCGTGTTCGAAGCCCTCGGCTCGAGGACCTACAAGTGGCGCTACTTCATCGTGGTCGCCTGGGCCATCGCGATGATCGCCTCGGTCAAGCTGGCTCCCTCGCTCGCCGGCCATGCGGCCTCGGACCAGTCCGCGTTCCTGCCCGCCACGGCGCCCTCAATGCTGGCGAACGACGCGCTCGAGCGGGCGTTCCCGGGAGCCACGGCCACCTCCACGGCCACCATGACGTTCTCGCGCGACAGCGGCCTCACCGACGCCGACGTCGCGTACCTCACGGACTTCGCCACGTGGACGACGAGCGCCGAGGCCCCCGACGCGGTCCGGAGCGCGGTCACGGGCACGGCCACCGCCGCCTCACGCCCCGAGCTCGAGTCCATGCTCAAGAGCAGCGATGGCCAGCTCCAGCTGCTGCTCGTGAACCTCAACGTCTCGTCCGCGGGCGACGCCGCCTCCGCCGTCGTCGCGGGTCTCCGGGCGCACGCCAAGGACACGGCCCCGGCGGGCCTCACCGTCCACGTCACCGGCACCGCCGGCATCACCAGCGATTACCTCAAGGCGGTCAAGACCGGCACCGACAGCACGACCACCGTCACGATCATCCTTGTCCTCGGGATCCTGCTGCTCATCTACCGCGCGCCGCTCGCGGCCATGGTCCCGCTCGTGACGATCGCCGGCGCCTACGTGGTCTCGCGCGGCGTGCTCGGCATCCTCGCGGCGGCCGGCTGGAAGATCACCTCGCTGCTCGACACGTTCCTCGTCGTGATGGTGTTCGGCGTCGGAACGGACTACGCGATCTTCCTGATCAGCCGATTCCGCGAGGAGGTCAGCGGCGGGGCCGACTGGCACGACGCCTCGCGCGACACCGTCCGGCGCATCGGCGCGGTGATCTCTGCGTCGGCCGCGACCGTGATCGTGGGCCTCGGCGCCATGGCGTTCGGCGACTTCGAGATGATCAAGAGCACGGGGCCAGCGCTCGGCGTGGCGATCTTCGTCACCCTCGTCTCCGGGCTCACGCTCGCGCCCGCGCTCCTCGGCATCTTCGGCCACTACCTGTTCTGGCCGCTGCACACCAAGGCCGCGCCCGAGGGCGAGCCAACCGGCTTCTTCGCGCGCCTCGCGTCCGCCGTGGGCAAGCGCCCGGGCGTCGTGACGCTGCTGCTCGTCGTGGTCCTGGGCCTGCCGGCGCTGTACGTGCCGCAGATGCACACCAACTTCGACACGCTCGCCGAGCTGCCCGCCGATTCCGACGCTCGCCAGGGGTTCGACGTCGTCGCCGCGCATCTCGGCAAGGGCAAGCTCGTCCAGTCGACGGGGCTCATCAGCTCGCCCGGCGCCGACATGCTCGCGCCTGCGAATCTCGCTCGCTTCCGCGACACGATGACCGCGCTCCAGACAAGCGACGGCGTCGCGAACGTGACCAGCCTCGTCACGCCCAACGGCGACGGCAAGGTGCCCGACGGCTTCCGCCCGTCGATCCAGCTCAAGACGATCGGCGATGCGTTCGACGCGAACTCGTCGAGCTCGAGCAGCTCGTCGTCCGGCGCCGCGTCCGGCTCGTCATCCTCGCTGCTCGACCCGAAGCTCACCGACGGTCTCGACCAGGCGCTCAACTATGTCGGCGCGCTGGGCGCGGCGTTCCCCGATGTCGCGGGTCGCGCCGAGTTCCGTGCCGCGCGGCTGTCCATCACGGACGCCCAGGATCTCGTCGCGCGCGTCAAGCGCAACACCGTGGTTTCCACGCAATTGCGCACGCTCTCGTCCGCGCTGACCGCCCCGACGTCGGCGGCGGGTGGCGGCAGCGGCGACACCTCGCTGATGAGCAACTACCTCGACGAGCTCGCCGCGGCGTTCCCCGAGGTCAAGACGCTCCCGGCCTACCAGGACGCGGTTCGCGCCGCCGCCTCGCTCGCCGAGAATGCCACGGCCACAGCGGCCGTCAGCACCGCCAGCGCCATGAACGAGCTCGCGAAGCATTTCGACAGCCAGCCCGACGCGCGCCTCTCGCCCACGAGCCTCGCCGGCACGTCGTCGGCCCTGCAGCTCAAGGCTGAGGCGAAGGCGACGTTCGCCGCGATCCCCGGCGCCTTCAGCAGCCTCGCGAGCGTGTACCGCACGCGTTCGGACGACATCTTCGTGCCCGTCGGCCTCGGCGGCGACAGCGCCCGGAAGCTCACCGATGCGGTGAAGGCGTTCGTGTCCACCGACCGGACCGCGACCCGGTTCTACGTCGTGAGCGCCAACGACCCCTACGCATCCGAGTCGTTCGCGACCACGCGCGATGCGCAGGCGATGCTCGCGACGGCCGCCCCCGCGTTCGGGCCCAACGCCAGCGCGAACCTCGGCGGCCCGACCGCGCAGTTCGCCGACGTCCAGACGACGCTCGAGAAGGACTTCCTGCGCGTCGGCATCATCACGGTCATCGGCATCTTCCTGGTCCTGGTGCTGCTGCTCCGAGCGCTGGTGGCCCCGCTGTACCTGGTGGGCACGGTGCTGCTCTCGTACCTCTCGGCCGTTGGCCTCTCGGCGTTCCTGTTCCAGAACGTGCTGCACCACGCGGGCATCAGCTTCTACCTGCCGCTCATGGTGTTCGTGCTGCTGGTGGCGCTGGGCTCGGACTACAACATCTTCCTGATGAGCCGGGTTCGCGAGGAGAGCGAGCACCGGCCGATCAAGGACGGCATCCGGATCGCCTCGGGGCACACGGGGGCGGTCATCACGTCCGCCGGTCTGATCCTTGCGGGGACGTTCGGGTCGATGGCCACGGCACCCCTCGTGGTGCTGTTCCAGGTGGGCGTGGCGGTGGCGATCGGGGTGCTCATCGACACGTTCGTGGTGCGCTCGATCCTCGTGCCGGCGATCACGACCCTCGTGGGCGAGCGCGCGTGGTGGCCGTCGGGCGCCAAGCTGAGCGGGCTCGGCGGGCTCGTTCCGGCAGGCGTCGGGGTGGCTGGCGGCATGGCGCTGGGCGAGGCCGCGCTGGCCACCGCGCACGCCGAAGCCGACGCGGCCGAGCCGCTGCTCGACGGGCTGGCGCCCGCACCGCGCGGACCCCGCACCCTCGCACGGGCCGCGGTGGCGCTTGGCCTCGCGATCCTCGTGCCGGTGACGTTCGCCGGGCTCGTGACGTGGGCGTGGCAGCCCGCCGCGGGCGCGGTCACGGTCCACGCCGCGGTCGTCAACACGGACGCGGGCACCTCGATCACCGCCGGTGACGGCACGACGCAGTCGCTCGCACTCGGCAAGGAGATCAGCGACGGGCTGGTCGCCGGCGGCGCCGGGTCGGCCGGCTCCGTCACCTCCGCCGTCGCGTGGACCGCCACGGACGCGCAGGGCGCCGCCGACGGGCTCTCGTCGGGCACCTACGCCGCGGTCCTCACGATTCCCGCCGACTTCTCGCGCGCGATCGCTGCGATCCGCGCGGGGACCTCGGGCGCCACGCCGTCCGCCACCCTCCACCTCGCGACCGGCTCCGGCGGCGGCAACGTCGCCACCGCGGTCGCGAAGTCCGTGAGCGATGCGATCACCGCCTCGGCGACACGCGACGCGACGGCCTCGTACGTGGAGGACGTGCTGCTCGCCGTGTCCACGACCAAGGCGGACATCACCTCCACCGCCTCGTCCGCGAAGGGCGTAGCCTCGGGCGCCACCTCGCTCTCCAACAGCGCCTCGAGCGTGAGCACCGTGTCCGGTGAGCTCGTCACCGGGCTCGCCAAGATGGCGTTCGGCGCCTCGACCTCGGTGAGCGGCGTGCAGGAGCTCGCCGACGGCATGGCGCAGCTGTCGAGCGGGACCGCGAAGCTGTCCTCGGGGGCGTCGTCGCTCGCGAGCGGCGTCGCGAAGACCGCGGCGGGCGCGTCGTCGCTCGCGTCGGGGGCGTCGTCGCTCGCCGACGGCCTCTCAGCGCTCAAGACGCAGACCCAGGGCCTCCCCGCTCAGACCGCGCAGCTCGCTGCGGGCGCGAGCGACCTCGCCAAGGGCGCCGCGAAGTCGGCCGCGGGGGCGACATCCCTCGCTGCCGGGCTGCACACGCTCGCGGTCAACACCACCGGGCTCGGGGCCCAGGTCCAGAACCTCAACGTCGGCGCGGCCGGCCTCGCGTCGGGGGCGAGCAGCCTCGTCACCGGCGCCGGGCAGGCGGTCGATGCCGCGACGCAGCTCCACACCAGCACGCAGAGTCTCAAGTCGGGCGTGGACACGTACACCTCGGCCGTGGACAGCCTGGCTGAGAGCTGTCTCGCTGCGGGCGGCAGCGCCCCGTTCTGTGGCGCCCTCTCGACGCTCGCGAGCGGCTCCGACGGACTGCGCAGCGGGGTCGCGGGTCTCGTCACGGGCGCGTCGGGCGTGGTCACCGCGACCACGGGCGTGGCCGCCGGCGCGACGGCCACCAGCCACGGCGCGGCAACGCTCCACACCGGGACAGCGCAGCTCGCTGCGGGTGCGCCGGCGATCGAGTCGGGCATCGCGGGAGCAGCCGATGGCGCCGCGATCCTCGCGACCGGGGCCGAGCAGCTGTCCAACGGCGCGAGCAAGCTCTCAGACGGCACGTCGCAGCTCGCGGCCGGAATGCCGAAGCTCGCCGACGGGATCGCGCAGCTCTCGTCTGGCGGATCGTCGCTGTCCTCGGGGGCGTCCGCGCTCTCGAGCGGCATCGGGACGCTCTCGGCGGGGGCTGACAAGCTCGCCACGGGTGCCTCGCAGACTGCGGCCGGCGCGGCGAAGCTCGCGAGCGGGATGAAGACCGCCGCGAGTAGCGCCGGGCAGCTGACCGACGCGGTCAACCAGGTGCTCGACGGGGCGAAGATCGTCCAGGCCGAGACCGGTCAGCTCGCGACCGACGGTAGGTCGCTCTCGAGCGACGCCTCGAAGGTCTCCGACGCGCTGACCACCACCGCGGGCTCGATGCCGGCCAACGGCACCGTGGACCGCACGCAGGTGGCCGCCCGTGTCGCCGACCCGGTAACCGTGCAGACGACGGCCGCCGCCGGATCCGCCGCCGGGATCGCGCCCCTCGCGATGGTCATCGCCCTGTGGCTGGGCACGCTCGCCGCGCTGCTGGCCGTGCCCGCGCTGGGCCGCGACCGGCGCCGCTGGACGGCTCCGGGCCGGACCGTGGCTCTTGCGATGACCGTTGGGCTCGTGGCCGCGGCGCTGATGGTCATCGTCCTGCGGCTCGGCGTTGGGCTCGACGTGGCCCGCCTCCCGACGCTCGTGGGCGTGAGCCTGCTCGCTGCGGCCGCGTTCGCCGCGGTCGTCGGGGCGCTCGTGGCGGCGTTCGGGCTGCGGGGATGGGTGGCGGCGCTGTTGATCGCGGCACTTGGCGTCGCCACGTCGGGCTACCCGTTCGGGGTCGACGCGCTGCCGGGCGCCCTGGGTTTCCTGCGGCCGATCCTGCCGACCTCCTGGGCGATCGACGCGATCCGCGCGACCATCGAGAGCGCGACCTCGTCGGTGGCAGTGGACGTGGCAGTCCTCGTGGTGTGGCTGATCGTTGGGGTTCTGGCCGTCTTGGCGGTCACCGTTGGCGCGGCACGGCGCTCCGAGGCGGGCTCGGCGGCGTAGTCGGGGGTTCGGCTCGGGGCGCTCGTGCATCGCCGGGGCGTTCGGTGACCGCTCGGCGGTCATTCCAGCGCACGTGACCGCTGAACGGGCGGGACAGGGCACGGTGGAGCTCGATTCGGCCCCGATGGCGCCGCAACGGACCCGCTCGTGTGCCGGTTCGACCGCTGGGCGGTCACGTGCGCCCGAGTGACCGCTGGGCGGTCAGACGCGCTAAGCCGATGCACCGGCGCGGAACGCCCTCGCGGAGCGCCGCAGGGCGTGCACGGGCGCGGGCCCGTCGTGGGTCGCCGTCGGTGACGCCGGCCCCGTCAGTTCAGCCGGTCGGCGAGGTTCCGGCGGTCGGGGACGTAGAGGCCCAGCCGCTGGTCGAGCAGGTCGAGCTCGCGGCGGAGCAGCCCGTCGAGGTCGCGAAGACGCTCCTCGGCAGTTGACGCCTCGAGCAGCGCCTGCTTGCGGTCGAGCTCCGCCTGCACGATGCCGGTCAGGAGGAACGAGAGTTCGGACGGATCCTCGGGCACGCGCAGCGACTCGAGCGAGGGCACGTCATCGTCATCATCGCCCTCCTCGTCGTCGTCATCATCATCATCCGCGAGCGCCATCTCCTCGACCGGCTCGTCATCGTCCACCTCGACCTCGACCTGCACGTCGACCGCCAGGCCCACCTCGCC
>Ga0315271_10001009_pt1 | contig 16678 bp, 17 predicted proteins | sample C3_top_MG_FD_204664 | JGI IMG/M metagenome (GOLD analysis project Ga0315271, IMG submission 204664) | Sediment microbial communities from Yellowstone Lake, YNP, Wyoming, USA - C3_top | ecosystem: Environmental > Aquatic > Freshwater > Lake > Sediment | place: USA: Wyoming | collected 2017-08-01 | reverse complement strand
ACGACGGGATGGGGGTCGCGGTTGCCGCAGAGCACCACGAGGAGGTTGCTGATCATGGCGGCCTTGCGCTCCTCGTCCAGGTTTACGACATGCTCTTCGCTGAGCTTGGCCAGGGCCATCTGAACCATGCCCACGGCGCCTTCCACGATCTTGCGGCGGGCGGCGATGATGGCCGACGCCTGCTGGCGCTGGAGCATGGCGCCCGCGATCTCGGAGGCGTAGGCCAGGTGGCTCAGACGCGCCTCTTCCACCCGGACACCCGCCTTGATGAGGCGCTCCTGCAATTCCTTTTCGAGCGCGACGGAGACCTCATCAATGTTGGCCCGAAGGGAAATCGCGCTCTCGGCGCCCTCCTCCCAGGAATCGTAAGGATAGGAACTCGCCAGGTGACGGATGGCCGACTCGCTCTGGACCTTCACGAAGTCGGCGTAGTTCACCACATCGAAGCAGGCGGCGAAGGTGTCCTGCACCTTCCAGACGACAACGGCGGCGATCTCGATGGGGTTGCCCGCCTTGTCGTTGACCTTCAGCTTGTCCCCGTTGAGGTTGTAGGAGCGCAGGGAGATCTTGCGCTTCACGGAAAAGGGGTTCACCCACCAGAACCCGTAGGCCTTCACGGTGCCCGTGTAGGCGCCGAAGAGGGTGAGGACGGCCGCCTCGTTCGGGAGGAGGATGAAGAACCCCTTGGTCGTGATAGCGCCCGCCGCCACGAGCAGGCCGCCGCAGATCATGAGGGCGATGCCGAAGACCGGAACGGTGCCCGCGGCCTTCTCCAGGTGCATGGCGCCGACGATGAGCGAGAAAGGCACCGCCAGGAAAAGTAGGAAGTTGACGAACACCATGGGCCAACCGTTGAACGCGGAAACGACCTTTTCTTGGTACATGTGAACCCTCCACTTGATACCTGAATGATATCACTATGATTTCATCTTGTCAAGGGGCGCACCGATGACTTGCGCGATGGCCCGGAATTGCCTATGCTTTCATGGGTTGGTTTACTCGCCCCGAGGTGAATCTCGTGCAGAAGCGGACTCGGCTGATTCTCTTTTTGACCTTGAACGCCCTTCTCGTCGTCGGAGGGTTGGCATGGCAAGTCACCCCCCGCCGTACTACTCCGGAGGTAGCATCGCCGGCCCCGCCTTCGGCCAAATTGGTGAGGCGATACGCTTGGGCTGGGCTAGACCCGGCCCGACTGACGCTCCGCTCGAACGCGGCCCTCGTAGCCGACCAAGAATCGGGCGAAGTGCTTTACGAGAAGGACGCGGACCGCGTTACTCCCATGGCGTCCATCACTAAGCTTATGACCGCCATGGTCCTGCTCGACGCGCGCCTTCCGATGAACGCTCCGGTAACCGTAACGCAGGACGATGTGGACACGCTGCGCAACTCCCTCTCCCACCTTCCCGTGGGATGGACCCTGACCCGCGAAGAGATGCTGCGATTGGCCCTCATGGCCTCGGAAAACCGCGCGGCGTCTGCCCTGGCCCGGACCTTCCCGGGCGGGACGGAGGCCTTCGTGGCCGCCATGAACGCCAAAGCATCCACCCTCGGAATGGGACACACCCGCTTCGTGGATCCGCACGGCCTGCACGCCGAAAACACCTCCACGGCGCGTGATCTGCTCCTCATGGTGAACGCCGCCTATGAGTACTCCGCCATTCGCCGCATGACCACCACGCCGAGCTACACCGTCGTCTCGCTGAACTCGGGCCGGAGTCGCACCTTCGGCAACTCGGACTACCTCGTGGCGAACGACCGCTGGGTGGTGGGGCTGAGCAAGACCGGCTTCATCAATGAGGCGGGCTACTGCCTCGTCCTCCAGTCCACCATCAGGGACCGGCCCGTGGTCATGGTCTTTTTGGACAGCGTGGGCAAGCACTCCCGCCAGGGAGATGCGGCCCGGGTCCGGGCATGGCTGGAAGCGGGTGCCGGGGACATGGCCCTGCGGCGGAGAGATCCCGACAGGCAACACGCGGGGTGATCAGTCGGAAACCTCCACGAATTTGCCTTTGTCCACCCGCCAGATCGTGTAGCGCACATCCGTGCGGTCGCCCTTGTCGTTGAAGCGCATGGGTCCGTAGACCGAGGGGAAGACCTCGCGGTGCAGGGCGTCGCTGATGGTCCTCGCCGAGATGGGGGTCACCGCCTTGGAGACCGCGGTCAGGCCTACCTGGGCCGCCATGTAGCCATAGACGCCGAAGGGACCCGGTTCCGCACCGTACTTCTGGAGGTAGGCCCCGCGAAACGCCAGGATGTCGGCACTCGAAGATTTGGCGGGGTCCGGGTAGAAGGTGACCAGCGTCCCTTCGGCGGCTTCTGGACCCGCCGCTTCGATGAAGGCCGGACCGAAACACCCGTCCCCGGAGATGAACTGTGCTTCGATGCCCGCAGCCCGCAGGGCTTTGAGGAGCGATCCTCCCTCCGCTTCGACCCCCCCGAAGTAGATGATCTCGGGATGGGCCGCCTTGACCTTGGCAACCAGATCTTGGAACTTGGACACGCTCCCGGGGATCTCCTCGTGGAGCACGACGCCGGAGCCGGAGAGGAACTCCAGGGATTTGGTGAACTCGTCGCTCAGCCCCCGGCCATAGTCCGAGGGAGTATGGAGGACAGCAATCCTGTGCCCGGGCGCGTGCGTCGTGAGCCACACGGCGGCGGCCTTGCCCTGCGCGTCATCCCTCCCGCACACCCGGAAGGCCCCCGTGTCGCCGCTTTCCGTCAGGCGGGTGTTGGTGGCCGTCGGCGAGATCATGACGACCCCGTGGGCCTTGTAAATGGGAAAGCTTGCGAGGGAGCACCCCGAATCCACATGGCCCACCACGAAGAGGGGGTGGCGCGACGCGATTTTCTCGGCCACCTCCTCGGCCTTCTGGGGCAAATCCGCATCATCTTCTGAAAAGAGCTCGATCTTGCGCCCCCGGACCCCGCCCGAGGCGTTCCATTCGCCCACGGCCAGGGTGGCGCCGTTCAGAACCTCTCGGCCGATGACCGCTTGGGGCCCGGTCAAGGGTCCCGCCACCGCCACGCGGACCTCTCTAGGGCGGTCGCAAGACAGCAGGCCCAACACGAGCAACCACGAGCTGACCCCGGTAAAGAACCGCGTTCTGTTTGTCATGGCCCCCCTCCTAACTTTACTCATAATGTAGGTCGCGCGGAGAGATTTGTCTATCGGGAAGGAAATCTCGATTTGCGAAATGTCGCAAAGCAAGACCTGACCCCAATTGTTATTTCAGTTCGTCCCAGCGGTGGCCGATGGAGAGGCTCACGGCGAGGGGCACGCGGAGGGTCATGGCGTTGACCATGGCGTGCTTCAGGATTCGGGCGGCCTCTTCGGCGAGCGCTTCGGGGGCCTCCACGATGAGTTCGTCGTGGACCTGCAAGACGAGCCTGCACCCAGGGGGGAGCGCGGGTTCCACGGCCACCATGGCCTTTTTGATGAGGTCCGCCGCGGAGCCCTGCACGGGGGTGTTCACGGCCTGACGCAGGAGCGCCTGCTGGAGCGGCTTAGCGGCGCGGGCAATGCCGGGGAAGCGGCGCCGGCGCCCCAGGAGCGTGACCACCTCTTCGGTCTGAAGGACACGCGCCTGGACGCCGTCCAAATAGGCTTTGACCTGGGGGAACCTCGCGAAGTAGCGCTCGATGAAGGCCTTGGCATCCCGCTGCGAAACGCCCAGCTCGCGGGCGAGGCCGAAGGGCCCCATGCCGTACAGGATCCCGAAGTTCACGGCCTTGGCCTGCCGGCGCATGTCGGAGGTGACGAACATGGGTGCCACATCGAACACTTCGGCGGCCGTCGTGGTGTGGATGTCCTCGCCCCGCTCAAAGACCCTCAGCAAGGCGGGGTCCCCGCACAGGTGGGCGAGGATCCTCAGCTCGATCTGGGAGTAGTCGGCGCCCACGAAGAGGTACCCCTCCCTTGCCACGAAACCGTGCCGGATCTTGGGCCCCCAGCCGCCCTTCATGGGGATGTTCTGCAGGTTCGGGTCGGAGGAGGAGAGGCGGCCCGTGGCGGCCACGGTCTGGTTGAATCGGGCGTGGACCCGGCCCGTGGCGGGGTCAACCCATGCCGGCAGGGGGTCCACATAGGTCCCCTTGAGCTTGCTCAGCATCCGGTAGTCCAGGACCAGCGACGCCACGGGGTGAACGGGCCTCAGGCTCTCCAGGACCTCGTTGTCGGTGGAGTAGGACTTGGTCTTGCTCGTCTTCTTCAGCGAGGGCAGATTCAGCTTTTCGAAGAGCACTTCGCCGAGCTGTTTAGGGCTGGCCACATTGAAAACCAGGCCCGCGGCCTCGTGGATCTGGCCCTCCAGCGCCTTCAGGGAGATCTCCAGCTCACGCCCGAGCTCCTGGAAATAGGGCGTGTCCACGCCGATCCCCGCGGCCTCCATCCGCGCCAGGATGCCGATGAGGGGGCGCTCCACCTCCGAGTAGAGCCCCGCCATCCCGGCGGCTTCGAGCTTCTCCTCCAGGGGTGCCTTGAGCCGGGCGAGGGCCAGCGCCTGGGCCGCTTGGTCTCCAGCTTTCGGCGCCGCGCCCGTGAACTCCTCCGAGAGCTTCTCCAGGGACGGGACGGTCCCCGACGGATTAATGAGGTACCCCGCCACCGAGGCGTCCAGACACGGCGGAGCGAGGCGCGTCTCCTCGCCGATCTTGTGGAGGAGGGATTTCAAGTCGTAGGTGCACAGCGGCCAGGAGGAGAGGCCCGCGCCAACGGCCGACCGGAGGGAATCGGACCACACCCGCTCCCCATCGGAGGCCCACGCCGACTCCCCGTCCCAGGAGAACCCCACGGCGCCTGCGTTGGCCAGGGCCGCCGACCCGTTTTCATCCAGGGGGACGGCATTGACCATGAGCGTTTCGGCGGGAGGCGCGGGCGCCTCGGCGAGGGACCCAAATTCCCATTGGGTATACAAGGCTTGGAGCGCCTCCCGGTCGGGAGGAACCCGGTGAAAGTCCGCGGGATCTTCCGTCAGTGGCGCATCGTATCGCACCGTGGCCAGTTCGCGGGAGAAGCGCGCCTTGTCGGCGTGCTGTTCCAGCCCCTCGCGGTAGGCCTTGCGCGAGACCTCTGCGGCGTGGGCCAGGACGCTCTCCAGGTCGCCGTACTGTTTCACGAGCTCCTTGGCGCCCTTCTCGCCGATGCCCGGAACGCCGGGAATGTTGTCCGTGGGGTCGCCCCACAGCGCGAGCACATCAATGACGCGATCGGGAGGAACGCCGAAGACCTCCTCCACGCCCTTCTCGTCCAGGAGCGCGTCCTCCTTCTTGGTGTGGAGGACGCGCACCCCGGGCCCGACCAGCTGGAAGAGATCTTTGTCGGCCGTGACGATGACCACCTCCATCCCCTCGGCCACGGCCTTCTGGGTCAGCGTGGCGATGCAGTCGTCCGCCTCGAAGCCCGCCAACTCCACGACGGGCAGGCCCATGGCGCGCAGGATGTCCTTGGCGGGGTTGAACTGCGCCGCCAGATCGGGCGGCGTGTCGGGCCGGTTGGCCTTGTAGGCCGCGAAGGCCTCGTGCCGGAAGGTGGGGCCGGGCAGGTCGAAGACCACGGCGATGTGGGACGGATCCCGCTCGCGCAGGAGCTTCTCCACCATCTTGAGCGTGCCGAAAATGGCGTTGGTGGGGCGGCCGTCCTTCGTGGAGAGGTGCCGGATCGCGAAGAACGCGCGGTAGAGGATCGAGGAGCCGTCAATGAGATAGAGGATGTCCGCCATGGGGTGATTCTAGCAGAAGATGGCTCTCGCAGAGAAAAAGGAGAGCCTTTCTCCCGCGAAGACGCAGAGAGCGCCAGGGGGGGAAACCATCTGAGGCTATCCAAGCCTCTCCTGGATGGCCTTCACCAGCCCTTCGGCGGTGGATTCTGGAGGCAGGGGCGCGGGGACGAGGCCCACGGCCTGGAGGGCCCCGGCGGTTGTGGGCCCGATGGGCTGGCAGACCGCTTTGCGCAGAACCTCGCGCGCCGTCTCCGGCAGCGCACTCCACAAGGCCTTCACGGCGGAGGGGCTGGCGAAGAGCGCGGCGTCCACGCCCTGTTCGATGGCCCAAACATGGTCGGGTGTGATGGGCGCCGGACGGGTCTTGTAGAGCACCAGGGAAGTGACCTCCCACCCGCTCGCCCGAAGGTGCGCCTCGAATTCCTCCCCACCCGACGAGGCCCTCGGGAAGAGGAGGTGGCCCCGCGGGTGCTTCTCGGTCAGGAGCTTGGCCAGGTCCAGCCCGGTGAAGGTCTCGGGCTGGGCTTCGACCTTCAGGTCTCGCGCCACCAGCCCCCGGCTCGTGGCGGGCCCCACCGAGGCCAGCCGAAGGTGTTTGGGCAGATCCAACCCTTCGCTCTCGAGTGCCTGGAAGAAGAACTTCACGGCGTTTTCGCTGGTGAAGGCGACCCAGCGGAAACGGTCCAGGTTTTGGAGGAGTTCCCGACCCGCCTCATCCAGGGGGAGAGCCGCCGTCTGGATGGCGGGGACCCAGACCACTTCACCGCCCTGCTCCTCGATGGCCCGCGCGAGTTTGGCGCCCTGCTCTCGGGCTCTTGTCATGAGGATGCGGCGGCCCCGCAATCCCACCATCAGACCCTCCCTAGCAGGCTGCTGAAAAACTCCCATGGGTCGCGTTGCCAGCGCCACGGCCCCGGATGCAAGGCGCCGCGACGCCGTCGATGCCTTGCACATCGTCTAGGAGCGGCAACACCGCAGGCGGGGCCGTGCCGCGGCAACCCGGAGGGCACAAGAGGGTTGGGGGCCATCTGCATCGTTGCTTCTCCTAGGAAGGGGGCCCACCCTGCCGTCGTCGCCGCGCCTCGCATCTGGCCCCCAAGCCTCTTGCGCGCGGCCCATGCGAGTTTCTCAGCCGCCTGCTAAGAGTTCTGCGGCACCGGCCTTCCAAAAGCGTTGGAGCAGTTCGTCGGCGAGCTTGGAGGCCTCCTCGGCGGGACCTTCGACGCGGTCCCGGATCTGCCTCGATCCATCAATGGAGGAGAGGAACCCCCTCAGGAGCATACGCCTCCCGTCCAGTTCCGCGTGGATCCCCAGGGGCGTCGTGCAGGAGCCGCCCAGACCCACCAGGAAGCGCCGCTCCGCGTCAATTTCCCTCCGGGCCTTCTCGTCCTGCATCTTCGACAGGAGCTCGATAACGCCCGCTCCATCCCGGCGGGTCTCGAGGGCGATGGCACCTTGCCCCACGGCGGGGACCATCTCGTCCCGCGAGAAAAGCCGTGTGATGCGATCGCCATGACCGAGGCGGTTGAGGCCCGCGGCGGCGAGGATGACGGCGTCCAGCTCGCCCGAGTCCACCTTGCGCAGACGGGTGTCCACATTCCCCCGCAGCCCGCTGAGGACCCAGGCCGGGAACGCGGCCTGGGCCTGGTGTTGGCGGCGCAGGCTCCCGGTACCGACCCTCGGCCTGGCGGGGAGGTCGTGTTCGGGCTTGCCCTGGGGCAGCACGAGCGCGTCGCGTGGATCCTGCCTCTGGGGCACGCAGGCGAGCGTCAACTCCTCCGGGTTCTCCGCGGGGTAGTCCTTCAGGCTGTGCACCGCCAGATCCACTTCGCCCTTCAGGAGGGCGACCTGGATCTCCTTCACGAAGAGGCCCTTGCCGCCCACTTCCAGGAGGGCGCGGTCCTGGATCAGGTCGCCGCTGGTCTTGATGACTTCGATCTGGACGGCGGCCCCGGGGGCCAAGGCTTCAAGCCGGGACCGGGTATAGCGGGCCTGCCACAGGGCCAGGGCGCTACCCCGGGTCCCGATCCGGATGGTCTCTATGGTCATTTTTCCTCCCGGTGACCCGGCGGATCCAATTCATTGTCGAGGGGGAACAGTTCCCGGAAGATGTGGAGGGCGTTGGCCGCCTCTTCCTCCAGCACGAGGCGCTTCACCTGCGTGATGGGTGCGTGGAGCACCTTGTGCACCACCCGCCGTACGGTGTTGCGCACGATCTCTTGCTGTTTGGGGCTCAGGTCGCCGAGCTTGCGCAGGGCCTCCTCCAGTTCCGTGTCCTGGATCTTCACGGCCCAGCCCATGACCGAACCGATGACCTCCGAGAGACCCTGGTGATCCAAAAAGCGCGCGTAGAGGTCCAGCTCGGAGGCGATCATGGCCTCCGCCAGCGTGGCCTTCTTCTTGCGCTCCGCGAGGCCCTCGTCGGCCACCTCCTGGAGGTCGTCAATGTCGTAGAGGTAGACGCCGTCGAGATTGCCCGTAGCCTCCTCCACATCCCTGGGCACGGCGATGTCGATGAGGAAGAGGCTCGCCCAGCGGCGCAACTTCATGACCGTTTCCAGCATGGGCCGCAGGATGATGGGTCGGGGAGCGCCCGTGGAGGAGATGACGATGTCGCTCTGGATGAGCGCCTTGGGAAAATCCTCCCAGCGCACCACTTCAGCCCCGAACTGGCGGGCGAATTCCACGCCGTGCTCGTAGGTCCGGTTGGAGACGCGGACCTGCTTCACGCCGCTCTCCACGAAGTGCGTGGCCACGATCCGGCTCATCTCTCCGGCGCCCAACAGGAGGATCCGCTTGGTGGAGAGGTCTTGGAAAATGCCGTGGGCCAAGTTGAAGGCCGCGTAGCTGATGGTGACCGGGCGCTCGCCGATGCCTGTCTGCGTGCGAACCTGCTTGGCCACATGGAAGGCCTTCTGGAAGAGCAGGTTCAGCGGCGTGGTCACGGCCCCGCCGTCCCGGGCCAGGGCGTAGGCCTCCTTCACCTGACCCAGGATCTGCGGCTCGCCGAGGATCATGGAGTCCAGCCCGGAGGCCACTCGGAAGAGGTGCTGCACGGCCTCCTTGTGTTGCTCCACATAGAAGAGATCGCGACGATCCTTGGGGAACCCACGCGCCTCCATGACCGCGTCAATGATCTGCTCGGCGGTCGCATCCTCGAACGGGTCGGCGTAGAGCTCCACCCGGTTGCAGGTGGAAAGGAGGACGGCGCCCCGGGCTCGTCCCGAGGCCCGGAGGCTCTCCAGAAACGGGAGCTTCTCCCCATCCCCGAAGGCCAGGCACTCCCTCAATTCCACGGGAGTTTTCTTGTGGTTGACGCCCACCAGGATGAGGTCGCTCAATGCCAGATGATCCCTATGATGATGAGCACCGACAACGCGGCCCCTGCCACCACGAACCAGGAGCGGCGCCGGGGGTGAACCTTGGCCGTGAGCCAGCCGTAGCCCGCCACGCCCAGAATCAGCCACGCCAGGATGCTGGCCGCTTCCAGGACCCCGGGGCGATAGTTCTGCTTGCTCCCGTGGAGGACCCCGTAGAGGATCGAAGAGAACATGCCCAGGCTGAAGAGCGGGTAGCCCGCCAATAGCAGGCGCGCCGACCAGCGCTCCGCCTCCTCCAGCGAAGGGATCGGCAGGTGCGACGGCGCGTGCCGGTGCCGGAGGCTGTGGTCCTGCATGATGAAGATGGCGGCGTAGAGAAAAGAGACGAAGAAGAACGAAATGCCAAATACTAGGAGGAAAATGTGCACGGCGAACCAGGCCGTAAAGAAGAAGGCCTTGGGCTCGGCAGAGGCCTCGTGCGATGAAACCAGCAAGCCCGACAGGAAGCAGAGGTTGACCAGCGGCATGAGGAAAAACACGAGGATCTTGCTTCGCGTCAGGGGGTACATGAGGAAGTACAATGCCAGCACCGCCCAGGCCGTGAGCTGGAAGAGCTCCATCAGGTTCGTGGCTGGTGGGTAGCCCCTTTGGGACCAGATCTGGGCGATCTGCCAGGTCTGCATGGCGAAGCCCGCCCCCGCGGCGACCATGGTGAGCACGAAGAGGATCCTCTGGCGGAATCCACCGTAGAGCAGGGCGAACGCCATGGCCGAGACATAGAGGAACAGGGCGAAGTTGCCCGTCATCGTCATACCCGCTCTCCAGAGATCCAACCGCCCCCCACCACCGTGTCTCCCGCGTAGGCGACCGCCGCCTGCCCGGGGGTCACGCAGTGGGGCTTAGCCTTCCATTCTATCACCATGCCTCCGGGACGCTCAACGAGCGCCGCGAGGCGGGGCTCCTGGTGGTAGCGCACCTGCACCAGCGCCTGCTCCGGCCTGTCGCCCTTGGGGAAGTGCCAGTTCCACCGCTCCACCTTGAAGCTTGCCGTCTCCAGCGCGGACCGGGGGCCCACCACCACCCCGGCGCCCTCGGGATCGAGCCTGACGACGAAGAGGGGTTCGGAGAAGGGGATGCCGAGACCCTGGCGCTGGCCCACGGTGAACCGGTGGATGCCCTGGTGCGTCCCCAGGATGCGCCCGTCCACATGGCGAACGGTGCCTGGGTGGACGGAGGGGAGCCTCTTTTCCACGAAGTCCGCGTAGTTGCCATCGCCCACGAAGCAGATGTCCTGGCTCTCCCGTTTGTCGGCCGTGGGGAGTCCCGCCGCCCGGGCCAGGGCCCGCAATTGCTCCTTGGTGAGGTCCCCGGCGGGGAAGAGGCTCCGCCGACGCTGTTCCAGGGTTAGCGGGAAGAGGACATAGGATTGGTCCTTTTCGGTGTCCTTCGCGCGCCTCAGGTCCACCCGACCACCCTCCGCCACGAGACGGGCGTGGTGCCCCGTGGCCAGAAGGTCCGCGCCCTGGGCATTGGCATAGTCCCAGAGGGCCCCGAACTTGACCCGCTCGTTGCACAGGATGCAGGGGTTCGGCGTGCGGCCCGCGGCGTACCCCTCCACGAAGGGGACGATGACCTCCCGGTCGAAGGGCCCCTGGTATTCGAGGACGCGGTGTTCGATTCCCAGGACAGCCGCCACGGCCCGGGCGTCCGCCGCGTCCTCCAGTGCACAACATCCCCTGGAGGCGGGTGCGCCGCAGGAGTCGTAGAGGCGAAGGGTCACGCCCACGACCTGGTATCCCTGCTCGACGAGCACCAGCGCCGCCGCAGAGGAGTCCACCCCCCCCGACATGGCCACGAAAACGGTTTCAGGCATGGGGGGACCGGCCTAGTCGAGTTCGTCGGTGAGGATGAGCATGAGGGTAGAGGCGCCCACTCGAAATTCGGTCTGGTTTGCGAGGACGGCGGTGGTGATGCGCTGCTCATTGATGTAGGTGCCATTCGTACTTTTCAGGTCCCTCAGGGTCACATTGAGCCCCTTGATCTCCAGGCGGGCGTGATGCCTGGAGACCTCGCTGTCGTTGAGCACGAGGTCCGCCTCGGTCCGTCCGATGATCACCAGCGGCTTCTCCACCGAGAGGATGGCACCCGAATCGGCGCCCTGCAAAACCGCCACGGACACGCGCTTGCCTTCGGGCAACGCCAGGAGTTCGGCCTCGGGAACATCGGCATCGGTCCAGGTGGCGTCCATCTTTTTCAACTGCTGGGTGGAGGACGGTGCGGCTGGCGCAGGAGCAGGGCCGCTCCCCTCCCGTTCGGCCAGGATCGTGCCGCCGCACGCAGGGCACTTGAACTGAAAGCGCTCGCGCCCGGCGAAGTGTTTGTCCTCCAGGCGGTACCTCTTTTTGCATGAGGGACATGCGACGACCAAGGTTGACCTCCACCGCGAGTTTACCCACCGCCCCCCGGAGTGTCAACCGAGGCAGGGAAAAGGCAGGGAAAAGGCAGTGAAAAGTGAAAAGTAAAAAGTGAAAAGTGAACAGCAAGAGCCGGGCGAATACCCGCCTCTGGTCCTCCGTCCCCTGCTCCCCGCCCCCTGCCCCCCATCCCGCGTCTCGCGTCTCGCGCCTCGCGTCTCGCGTCTCGCGTCTTTCTTTTTCCGAATTCGCAATTCGCAATTCGCAATTCGCCATTCCTACCCCTGTCCCCTGTCCCCTGTCCCCTGTCCCTAGGTCAAAGGAGTGAGGAGTGAGGAGTGAGGAGTGAAGGCGCGAGACGCGCGGAGCGTTGCCCCCTGTCCCCATCTCTCATTGACAGCAAAGGCCTTAGCGTGTATAATCTTGGATTGCACGGCTGGAGGTGGGCATGTACGCAGTCATTCAAACCGGCGGGAAGCAGTACAAGGTATCCGCCGGAGACAAAGTCAAGGTGGAGAAGCTCGGGCAGGAGGCCGGAGCCGAAGTGGCGTTGCAGGCCCTGCTCGTGGTGGACGGCGACCAGGTCTGGACGGCTGGCGCCAAGGGCGGCTTCGAGGTCAAGGGGAAGGTGCTCTGCGACGGCAAGCGGCGGAAGATCCTGGTCTTCCACAAGAAGCGCCGCAAGCAGTACAAGAAGTTGCGCGGGCACCGGCAGCCCTTCACCGAGGTCGAGATCCTGAGCATCGAAAAGGCTTGATTCGGAGATCCTCATGGCACATAAAAAAGGTCAAGGCAGCTCCAGGAACGGCCGGGACAGCAACTCCCAGCGTCTGGGCGTGAAGCGCTTCGGCGGCCAGCTCGTGCAGGCAGGAACCATTCTGGTCCGTCAGCGAGGCACGCCGTTCAAGCCCGGAATCCAGGTGGGCCGAGGCAGCGACGACACCCTGTTCGCCCTCGCGGACGGCTATGTGGGGTTCCGCCGCCGCGGCAGACTGGGCCTCTTCGTGGACATCGTCGCCTCGCAGAAATAACGCTCTTCGATGTACCTGGACTCCGCCCGAATTTTTGTTCGCGCAGGTCGAGGCGGTTCTGGATGCGTGAGCTTCCGGCGGGAGAAGTATGTCCCCCGGGGGGGACCGGACGGTGGTGACGGGGGACGGGGGGGCGACATCATCCTCGTGGCCCGCTCCCAGGTGCGCACGCTCATTGCCTTCCGCTACAAGAAGTCCTTCAGTGCTGAAAACGGAGAGCACGGCAAGGGGAGCCTGAAAACGGGCTCCTCGGGCAAGAGCTTGGTTATAGCCGTCCCGCCGGGTACGGTGGTCCTGCCCGAAGACTCGGATGTACCCATGGCGGACCTCGTGGAACCCAGACAGAGGTTCGTGGTGGCCAAGGGCGGGCGCCCTGGCCGGGGCAACGCCCGGTTCAAGACCTCCACCCACCAGGCCCCCCGCGAGTTCGAGCCCGGAGAGGACGGCCAGTCCTTGGCCGTGCGGCTGGAGCTCAAACTCCTGGCGGATGTGGGTCTCGTGGGCCTTCCCAACGCCGGCAAGTCCACCTTCCTGGCCGCCGTTTCCAATGCCCGCCCTAAGATCGCGCCTTACCCCTTCACGACCCTGAGGCCCGTTCTGGGCGTCGTGGAGTGGACGCGCCACCGGTCGTTCGTCGTCGCAGACATCCCCGGGCTCATCGAAGGGGCGCACCAGGGCGTGGGGCTGGGTGACCAGTTCCTCAAGCATGTGGAGCGGACGCGGGTCCTCTTTCACCTGGTGGACCTGAGCGATGGCACATCGCCACCCCTGGATCGGGTCCGAACCGTGGAGCGAGAGCTTGAGGCCTACGGCGCCGGCCTGATGGACAAGCCGGTGGTCCTCGTGGGGACCAAGGCCGACCTGCCCTATGAACCGGAGGTGGAAGATGCGCTCCGCACCTATGCGCGGGAGCGCGGCCTCCCCTACCTCCGTATCTCGGCACCTACGCATCAGGGCCTAAAGCCTTTGCTGGGTAAGGCGTGGGACTATTTGGAGGGGGAGGAGGAGCCTTGAGGGTTGGCATCCTGGGAGGTAGTTTCGACCCGCCCCACGCGGGCCACCTCCGGATGGCCCGTGTCGCCATGGCACAACTCGGCCTGGATCGCGTCCTCTTCGTCCCCTGCTCGTCCCAGCCCCTCAAAGGCACTCCGCCAGCGGCGTCCCCCTTCCACCGATCGGCCATGCTGGCCCTGGCGATCTCGGGCCGACCCGGCTGGGCGTTGGACTTCCGCGAGCTGGATCGGAGCGGGCCGTCCTACACCGTGGAGACGCTGGAGTCCCTCCGCGCGGAGTCTCCCCGCGATCGGTTTTATCTCATCCTGGGGTCGGACAGTCTGGAGAGCTTCGTTCAGTGGCACCGCTCCGAGGATATTCTGGCGCTGTCCGAACTGGCGGTGGTGCCTCGGGGCGAAGGAGGCGGCCCTTCGTCGCGCTGGGAGGGGAGGCGGGTGCATACCCTCAAGGCCAAGCCGCTGGCCGTGAGTTCGACGGCCATCCGCGCCCTCTTGGCGCGGCACCAAAGCATCGCCGGCCTGGTTCCCAAGGCGGTGATGTCGTACATCGAGCGGCAGAAACTCTACGAGGCATCGAGACCCCGATTCCGCGATGGGAGGAGGTCCATTTGAAGAAGGACGAAAAAGCGCTTCTGGCGGTCATACTGGAAACCTTGGGCGAGATGAAGGCCGAGGAGCCCTTGATCCTGGATCTGCGAAAGCTCACTTCGATGACGGATTACTTCGTCATCGCCCACGGCAAGAATACGCGCCAGGTGCAGGCCATGTGCCGCGCTTTGGAAGAGAAGCTGGCCTTGGATCCAGGGGTCAAGCCCCATCATGTGGAAGGCTTCAATCAGGGCCAGTGGGTCCTTCTGGACTACGGCTGGGTCATCGTCCACCTCTTCCTCGAGGACAAGAGAACCTATTACGGCCTGGATCGCATCTGGATGGACGCCCCGCGGATCACCCCGTGAGCACGCTGCCCATCATCGGAAAGGACCCCGTCTTCCGCTCCGCCGTGGCTTTGGCCCGGCGCCTCGCGGCCGGACGGAGCCCGATCCTCCTGGTGGGCGCCACGGGCACGGGCAAATCGCACCTCGCCCAGCTGATCCACCAGTGGGGCGGTCGAACTGCGTTCCCCTTTTTCGAGTGGAACGCGGGCGCCGTTCCCGAAACCCTTTTGGAGGCAGAACTCTTCGGGGTGCACCGCGGCGCCGCCACGGGCGTGGAGGAGAGGCCGGGCATTTTCGAATCGTCGGGCCGAGGAACCCTCTGCCTGTCGGGCATCGAACACCTCATGCCCTTCCAGCAGGCCGCCCTCCTCCGGATCGTCGAGCAGCAGGCCTTCGAGCGTATCGGAGGCGGTGGACCACTGCGGACGGAGGCCAGGATCCTGGCAACCTTTCAGGAGCCTCCCGAGGCACTCGTCCAGAGGGGAGTGCTCCGCCCCGACCTCCTCTACCGGTTGGATGTGGTCCGCCTGGAACTCCCCCCCCTGGTACAGCGGCGCGGCGATGTGGTGCTCCTCGCGACCCACTTTCTCAAGGCGGCTTGCCGCAGGCGGCGAAGCAAGATGCCCGCGCTTTCCCCTGACCTGGTCCAGGCCCTGGAACAGCACCACTGGCCCGGCAACCTCCGGGAGCTCGCGCAGCGGATGGAGGCGCTCGCCCTGATGGATTTGGAGCAGGTGACCGCCGAGATGCTCCCCGCCTCCTTCTGGGCCAGTCCCGACCCGGTGGACGACGGCCTCACGCGCCGCCTCACGCTGGCCGAACTCAAGGACGGATACATCCGGGCCGTACTGGCGCGCGTCGGAGGCAACCGCAGCCGGGCCGCCCGCTGGCTTGGAGTGAGCCGGAAGGCGCTCTGGGCGCATTTGAGGCGCACTTCGAATTAGGGTATGATACGGGGCCACCGCGGATGTGGGAACTGGTCGTCGTCACCGTAGGGAAACTTGCTGACCAGGGATTCCGCCACGGCGCGGAGCGGTATGCGGCCATGATGTGCGGGGAGTGGAGAGTCCGATTGGAGACCGTCCCCGCGGGCAGAAACAGGGTCACCGCGGCCCGTGTGAAGGAGGAGGGAGAGGCGCTTCTGCGGAAGGTGCCCAAGGGGAGCATGGCCATCGCCCTGGATCCCTCCGGAGAGGCGTTCGACAGCCAGGGGTTCGGCCAACTGCTCGCCCGGCTCAAGGATTCTGGGCAGAAGCCCGTGTTTTTGTTGGGAGGGGCACACGGTCTGGATGGATCGGTCCTGGAAACGGCGGGAAAAAGGGTTTCCCTTTCCAGACTGACCTTCCCGCACGAACTGGCGGCGGTGGTGCTCTTGGAGCAGATCTATCGGGCCAGTGCCCTGTACGCGGGAAAGGCCTACGCGAAATAGTTCATCCGGTTTTCGAATGAGGATGGAAACAAGAGGGGCCCTTTGTAAGCGAGCGGGTGGCCTGGACAAGGAAAGAAAAAGGGGAGCCAACCATGGATAAGAAAAGCCTCAAGCAGTTCGAGAAGGCCCTCACCGCCAAGCGGACAGAACTTCAGGGCGCTTACCGAGACAAGCTCAGCCGAAGCGGTGACACGGGTGCGGACGGGGCGCTGGATCCGGCCGACGAGGCCTCCGTCAACTACAACAAAGAATTCTGGTACGCCCTGTCCGATGCCGACCGACAGACCATGCGGGTCGTTGACGAAGCCCTCCGAGGCATCAAAGATGGCTCGTTCGGCGAGTGTAGCCACTGCGGCAAGCCCATCCAGCGCAAGCGGTTGGAGGCGGTCCCCTGGGCCCGGCACTGTATCGCCTGCCAGGACCTGCAGGACCGAGGCCTCATCGAGTAATGCGATTTAAGACGGCGGTTGTCACCGGCTTCCTCATTCTTCTCCTCGTGGTGGTGGTAGCCCTCGTGTCCCTCAACGGTCCGCTACTCCAGGCGCCGTTCAACTTCTTCGGCGTCCGGGTCCCCACGGCCTGGGTTCTGACGCTCGCCCTCCTCGCCGGATTCTTGAGCTTCGCCCTGTGGCTCGCCGCGAGCGGCGTCACCCAAGTGGTGTCCCGCTGGTTGAGCGACCTCCGTCAGCAGAACGAGCGGGTAGCCGAAGAGCACTACCTCAAGGGCCTCGACGCGATCCTCGGAAGCCGGCCCATCGAAGCCATCAACCACTTTCAACACGCCCTCGACGCCCAAGCCGACTACCTCCCCGCCCTCCT
>Ga0315271_10001008_pt1 | contig 16703 bp, 14 predicted proteins | sample C3_top_MG_FD_204664 | JGI IMG/M metagenome (GOLD analysis project Ga0315271, IMG submission 204664) | Sediment microbial communities from Yellowstone Lake, YNP, Wyoming, USA - C3_top | ecosystem: Environmental > Aquatic > Freshwater > Lake > Sediment | place: USA: Wyoming | collected 2017-08-01 | reverse complement strand
TGACCTCGTTCGGGGCGTACTTCGCCAGGGCCGGCATCGCGACGATGCGGCGCGTCAGGCGCAGGCTGTCGGCGGCGATGCGGCGGTCGGCATCGGTGCTGAGGTAGCGCGGCGCGATGCTCGGCGCGTCGGCGCTGTTCGCGCTGCGGATCTGCACCGCGCCACGGCTCGTCGGGTTCAGGTTGCACACGCTCGCGGTGAACGCGTTGTAGGGGTGCAGCGGCTGGCCGAACGCATCGAGCGACAGTGGCTGCACGTGGTACTCGAGGTTGGCGTGCGGCTGGGCCGGGTCGCTGCGCGTGAAGGCGCCGAGCTGCGAGGGCGCCATGCTCATCGGGCCGCTGCGCTTGAACAGGTATTCGAGGCCGATCATGGCCTTGCCCCAGAGTGAGTTTGCCGTGGTGTTGAGCGTCTTCACGCCCTGCACGCCGAAGACCGCGCGGATCTGCAAATGGTCTTGCAGGTTCGCGCCGACGCCGGGCAGTTCACGCTCGACGCGCACGCCCTTCGACTCCAGCAATGGCGCCGGGCCGATGCCCGAGAGCTGCAGGATCTGCGGCGTGCCGATGGCGCCAGCACACAAGATCACCTCCCCGCCGGCGCGCACGCGGGCCCTCAGCCGCTCGCCACCGTTGGCCTTGACCACCTCGACCCCGACGGCGCGGCGCGTGCCGTCCCACGAGCCATCGCCGACGGCGTGGGCCATCAACACGCGCTCGATGTGGGCGCCCGTCCAGACCTGCAGGTTGTCGCGCTGCTCGGCGGGCCGCAGGAAGGCCTTGGTGGCGTTCCAGCGCACGCCGGCCTTCTGGTTCACGTCGAAGTAGCCGACGCCTTCGTTGTCACCGCGGTTGAAGTCGTCGGTGGCCGGGATGCCGGCCTGCTGTGCGGCCTGCGCGAAGGCATCGAGCACGTCCCAGCGCAGGCGCTGCTTCTCGACGCGCCATTCGCCGCCGGCGCGCTTGCCTTGCGCGTCGAAGCCGGGCGCGGCGTGGAAGGCGTCGGCGCCCTTGTGGAAGTCTTCGTGCTTCAGGAAGTGCGGCAGGCACTCGGCCCAGCTCCAGCCGGGGTTGGCGCCGAAGCCGTCGCCGGCACCCCAGCCGTCGTAGTCGCGCGCCTGACCGCGCATGTAGATCATGCCGTTGATGCTGCTGCAGCCGCCCAGCACCTTGCCGCGCGGGTAACGCAGGCTGCGGCCGTTCAGGCCGGGGTCGGCATCGGTGAAGTAGAGCCAGTCGGTCCGCGGGTTGCCGATGCAGTAAAGGTAGCCGACCGGGATGTGCACCCACAGGTAGTCGTCGTTGCCGCCCGCCTCGATCAGCAGCACGCGCTTGGCCGGGTCGGCACTGAGCCGGTTCGCGAGCAGGCAGCCGGCCGTGCCGGCACCGCAGATGATGTAGTCGTAGGTGGTTTCGGTCATGGGTCTTGCGGCACGCGGGCGGGCGAGCCGAGGCGATTCTTGCGCTTCACCGAACGGTGCTGGCGAGCACGGGGAACAGCTTCACGAGGCCGTCGGACATCACTTCGACGGCCAGTGCCGCCAGGATCAGTCCCATCAGCCGCGTCATCACGTTGATGCCGGTCTTGCCCAGCACGCGGGCGATGCGGCCGGACAGGCTGAACGCGATCCACACGGCCAGCCCGATGACGACGCCGTACAGCACCAGCACGCCCAGCTCCCACCAATGGCGCGTCTTCTCGGCGTAGATGACCATCGCGGAGATGGTGGCCGGGCCGGTGAGCAGCGGGATCGTCAGCGGCACGATGGCGATGTTGGTGCCGGCGTCGACCTGACGGTCGCCCTCCGCGATGTCGCCCTTGCGGCTCTCGGCGGGCTGGGCATTGAGCATCTGCAGCGCCGACATCAGCAGCAGCAACCCTCCACCGACCTGGAACGACGCGAGCGAGATGCCGAAGAACTCGATGATCTTCAGCCCCGCCAGTGCGCTGACCGCGATCACGGTGCAGGCGCTGATCGAGGCGATGCGGATCGTGCGCTGGCGCTCTTCGCGGCTGAAGCCTTGCGTGAAGTGAATGAAGAACGGGATCACGCCGATCGGGTTGACGATCGCCAGCAGCGTGACCAGGGGCTTGTAGATGTCCATGCGCGATTGTCGTCGGGGTCGGGCCCGAACGAGGCCCCGCGCCCGGACGGACAAGGGCTCAGGCGGTGCCGGCCAGTTCGCGCAGGTAGCGCAGGCCCGGCACGGCTCGGGCGCCGTACCAGCTGAGCATCTCGCCGTCGACCAGCTGCACGCCGGCATTCGGGCACAGGCGCCGGGCTTCGTCCAGGTGCTGCGGCCCGAACGCGTACGGCTCCGAGCTGAGCAACACGCGCTGCACCTGCCCGAGCCACGGCTCGTTGCCGGCAAGGGCGGGATAGCGGGCGGCGCCGGTGGCGCCCCCGTTGTGGTCGGGCAGCGTGGACCAGTGCACGCGCGCCAACATGCGCGCGAGGTAGGTGTCGCGCGCCACCGTCATCCACGGGTCGCGCCAGATCAGGTAGAGCACGCGCTGCTCGGGCCAGTCGTCGGGCCGCGTGAGATCGAGTTCGCGCTGCAGTGCCAGCGCAAGCCCGGCGGCGCGTTCGGCCACGCCGGCCAGGTGGCCGAAGTGCGCCAGCAACTGGTCGATCAGCGCCAGGTTGTCCTCGGGTCCGATCGGGTGGGTGACGATGACTTGCGGCGCGCCGGTGCCCGTGCCCCAGGCGCGGATCGCATCCACGGTGTCGAGCCGGTTCTCGTCGACGTTGACCAGCACGTGCGTGGGCGCCAGGCGCCGCAGCTTGGCCAGGTTCACGTCCTTCGTGCCGCCGACTTTGGGCACATCGCGCAGCGCCTCAGCGGGGTGGATGCAGAAACCGGTGCGGGCGACGAGGTGATCTCCCAGGCCGAGGGCGACCACCAGTTCGGTGAGGCTGGGCACGAGGCTGGCGATGCGCGGCGTCATGCGAGAGCCTGCGGCACTTGCGGCTCGATGGTGCGCGACCGGCGGTGCGTCACTCAGTCGGGGCGGCATCTGTCATCGCCAGATACACCGCGCAGGTCCCACGCAAGTAGACGAGGCCGGGCAGCACGAGTGCCAGCGCAAACACGACCCCGCCGCCGACCAGCGCCGCAGCGGCGTGGCCGGTCGACCCGGCAGGCATACCGGTAGCGCCCAGGCTGCGCAGGCCATGGCCGAACAGGCCCGCCATCAATTGCTGGGCCGGCACATCGACGCCGACGACCAGAATGCCCAGTTGCGCGACGACGCGCCCGCCGGCCATCACGACGAAAGTCGCGATGGCGCCCATGCCTGCGGTGAGCAAGCTCACAGCGGCCATCAACAGCACGACGGTCAGCAGGCGCTGGCGCACCAGCGCCGCCAGCCGGGTCACGACCGAGAGCACGCTCTCACCCGACCAGACCGCCGGCGCGGCCAGCGGAACCACCACGCCGACCAGCGACAGCGCGCCCAGCCCGACCATCAGCACCCCGACCGGCACGGCCAGGCCGAACAGCAACGGGCCGATCACCGCGCCGGTAACCGCCGTGCGGCTCAACCAGAGCAACCCGAGCAGCGCCCCGGCCGCGATCGCGCAGGCGCCAAGGACGAGGGTGAACACCAGCAGCAGGCGGTGAGCGCTGGCCAGCGCGGCTCGCAGCGCCAGAGGTATGTCGCGCACTTCGCGTCCGCGGGCGTCGTCCATCACCAGGATGCCCGCCGCGTTGCCGCCATAGAAGGCGACGAACAGAGCCGCCCCGACCTGGAGCGGGCCCCATCCGCCGCCGCCCATGGCAAACGAGGCCTCGGCCATCGCCACGAGCAGGCCGGCGCACGCGAAGGTGCCGAGCAGCACCAGCAAGGCGCGCGTGTTGCGGACCGCCTCCACGCTGCGCAGCACTAGACTGAGGGCGCTCAGGGGATCTTGCTCGCGCATCGTGGAGGACTCGCGGGTCCGGTGAGTCGGGGGTGCGGTGATGATATCGGCGGCCGCCACCGGGCCTTTGCGGAGGCGCCCCGGCTTCCGGCCGGGTCCGCTCGCCCGAAAACAACACTTTCGCCGGAACCGGCGTGCGCACTGGCGCGCAATTCACTTATATTCACAAACCTGTGTATGGAAGCAGCGCCTTCGCTTGAATGGTTCACGATGGGTGGAAGCTCCACAAGGTCTTCAGGAAATGGAAAGGGGCTCTCCCATGGGCAACAAACTTTACGTCGGCAATCTCTCTTACAACGTCCGTGACGAGGACCTGCAGCAAGCGTTCGCGCAATACGGCAGCGTCTCATCGGCCAAGGTCATGATGGACCGCGACACGGGTCGCTCCAAAGGCTTCGGTTTCGTCGAAATGGGCTCTGACGCGGAAGCGCAAGCGGCCATCAACGGCATGAACGGTCAGTCCCTCGACGGCCGTGCGATCGTCGTCAATGAAGCACGTCCGCGCGAAGAGCGTCCGGGCGGCTTCGGCGGTGGCGGCGGTAGCCGTTCCGGCGGCGGTGGCTTCGGTGGCGGCGGTGGCCGCTCGGGTGGCGGCGGCTTCGGCGGCGGCAGCTCGGGTGGTGGCGGCGGCTACGGTGGCGGCGGTTCTGGTGGTGGCGGCGGCTACGGCGGTGGTGGCGGTGGCCGCTCCGGTGGTGGCGGCGGTGGCTACGGCGGTGGCGGCGGTGGTCGCTCCGGCGGCGGCGGCGGCGGTAGCCGCGGCGGCTATTGATTCCAGCACGACGTCTGTGACGCGCACCGGGTGATCGGTGCACAAGAAAAGCGGTGGCGCGAAGGCCCACCGCTTTTTTCATGGACTGCCAGATTGCTTCGTGGTGACGCTTCTCAACCCGGCCGCCGCGGCTTGCGCGGCCGTCCGGCGAACAGGCGGTCGAACCATGCATTGGGCAGCATCCGCATCAGCCTTGCCAGTACCCCCATCTGCCAAGGGATGACCCGGTAACTCACACCGCGGACGATCGCCGAGTAGGCTTGATCCGCAAAGTCCGGCGCCTGCATCAGGAACGGCATGCGGTACGGGTTCTTGCGCGTCAGCGGCGTATCGATGTAGCCAGGGCCCAGGGTGACGACCTTGACGCCGCTCGGCCGCAACTCACCCCGCAGGCTCTCGCAATAGCTGATCACCGCGGCCTTGCTGGAGCAATAGGCACCATGCCCGGGCAGGCCCCGGATGCCGGCCACGCTCGCGATGCCGACGAAAGTGCCCGAGCGGCGCTCGCACATCGGGGCTACAAAAGGTTGGAAGGTGGCGGCCATGCCGAGGTTGTTGGTCTCGAAGGTGGCACGCATCACATCGAGGTCGTCGAATACCGCGGTGTCCATGCCCACGCTGATGCCCGCCGCGGCGATCACCACATCGGGCACGCCTTGCGTCGCCAGGCACTCACGCCCCGCGCCGGTGATGCTCACGAGGTCGCGCACGTCTGCCGCGTAGACGGCATAGCCGGCCGGGTCGATTCCGTGCGCGCAGGCCCAGGCTTCGACCTCGGCCGAGCGCCGTGCCACCAGCGCCAACCGGTACCCGGCGCGATGGAACCGCGCCGCGAGCGCCTGGCCGATGCCGCTCGACGCGCCCGTGATGAAGATCAGCGGAGCGCTCATTTGCTCTTCGCCGCCGGGGTTGCGAACACGGCGCGGACGCGGCCCTTGAAATCGACGACGCGCGCCAGGTTGTCGTAGGTGAAGGCGTCGGCACGCAACTCGCTGCGGCCCTGCGTCATCACCACCGGCAGGTGCGAGCGCACTTGCTCGAGGTTCACGAAATAGTGCAGGAAGTCGCTGCGAAATTCGACCGCCGCACCCTTCTCGCTGGCCTGGCGCACCACCTGCGCTGCGCCACTGAGCTGCACCTCGCTGCCATCGGCATTCGACAGCGCACGCTGCGCCGTCGCCACGGTTACCCGCCCGTCGGGCGCCAGCGCCCGGATGTGCGGGTTGTCGATTTCCAGGGTGTCGGTGTCGGGGTAGTGGCGCATCACGTCGCCCTCGATCTGAACCCGCAGCGTGCCATCCGCGGCGAAGCGTTGCACCCTGAATTGCGACATCGTGTAGTCGGGCTCATGGCGCGGCGGCGGCGGCGCCGTGCCCGCTTCGAACAACGGCGTGTTCTTGACCAGCCACCAGGTGCCCAGCGCCAGCACCGCCATCAGCAACACGGGCAGGTAGGACGAGACCGTGTCGAGCACGCGCACCCTCCAGGGCACGGCCACGGCACGGTCGAGCGACACGCCGCCGACGGGCCCCAGCGCGAGACCCGCATCGGCCAAGAGGCTCACGGTGCGGCCTTCATGAACCGCCGTCCAGCGTCACGAGATGGCCGCGCAGCAAGTCACCATATCGGCCTGCGGCCATGAGCAGCAGGTCGCAGCACTCGCGCGCCGCACCGAAACCGCCGCCAGCCTCGGTGACGTGGTGGGCGACTGCCTTGACCTCGACATGCGCATTCGCCGGCGCACACGCAAATGCGGCGCGAGTCAGCAACGGCAGGTCGGGCCAGTCGTCGCCCATCGCGGCGAGCGTGTCCCAGCCCAGCCCCAGTTGCGCCATCAACTGCGCCGCGGCGGCGAGCTTGTCGGCGACGCCGTAGACGGCGTGCTCGAGCCCCAGGTCGGCAACCCGCCGCCGCACCGCCGGGGAGTCGCGCCCCGTGATCACCACAGGCGTGATGCCGCCCTGCATCAACAGCTTCAGGCCTTGGCCGTCGAGGGTGGAAAAAGCCTTGAACTGCTCGCCATGCTCGCCGATGTAGAGGCGCCCGTCGGTGAGCACGCCGTCGACGTCGAAGATCGCCCAGCGGATGCCTTGCGCCGCCAGCAGCAACTCCGGCGCGTGCTGTGCCGCCGGTCGCAGCCTCCCGCCCAGTACCGGGTCAGGCATCAGATCACCTTCGCCCGCATCAGGTCGTTCGAGTTCAGCGCACCGGCAAGCCGCCCGTCGGCGTCGACCACGAGCACGCTGGTGATTCGGTGCAGTTCCATCAGCTCGGCGGCATCGACGGCGAGCGCGTCGGCGCTGACGAGCTTCGGGCCGGTGTGCATCACATCGGCGGCACGCAGCGCGCGCAGGTCGGCGCCTCGTTCGATCAGGCGGCGCAGGTCGCCGTCGGTGAAGATGCCCAGCACGCGGCCCGTCGGCTCGGCCACGGCAGTGAACCCCAGGCCTTTGCCGGTCATTTCGCGCAGCATGTCGTTGAAAGAGGTGTCCGGGCCGACCCGCGGCACCGCGTCGCCGCTGCGCATCAGGTCGCGCACGTGCATCAGCAACTTGCGGCCCAGGCTGCCGCCAGGGTGCGAGCGTGCGAAGTCTTCCTCTCGGAAGCCACGCGCGTCGAGCAGGGCCACGGCGAGTGCATCGCCGAGTGCCATCTGCGCCGTGGTGCTTGCCGTGGGTGCAAGGTTCAGGGGGCAGGCTTCCTGGTCGACCGCGCTGCTGATCGTGACTTGGGCGTTGAGGGCCAGCGTGGAGTCGGCCCGGCCGGTCATCGCCACGAGCGTGACCCCGAGCCGCTTGATGGCAGGCAGGATCGCCGCGAGCTCGTCGCTCTCGCCCGAATTGGAAATCGCCAGGACCACGTCACCACCGGCCAGCATCCCGAGGTCGCCGTGGCTGGCTTCGCCGGGGTGCACGAAGAACGCCGGCGTGCCGGTGGACGCCAGCGTGGCGGCGATCTTGCGCCCGACATGACCGCTCTTGCCCATGCCCATCACCACGACGCGGCCGCGGCACGCCAGCATCGCCCGGCAGGCTTCACCGAAGCTCGCGCCCTGGCGCGCCTTCAGGCCGAGCAGGGCATTGGCTTCGATGTCGAAGGTGTCGCGTGCGAGTTGCAGCGCACGCGCCGCATCGAACGCAGGAAAGGATGGGTTTGCAGGCACGGCCGTCAGCGGGGGCGTCCAGTAGGATCGAACGATTCTAGGGGCCTGGCCTCATCGAGGGTCAGGCCGCGGCACGGCGCTTGCAATTCACCCTGGTACCCATGGCCTCGACGCTCGAACTGGTTCTGCTCTATCTCGTCGCCGCCGTGGCTGGGGTGGTGGCTTGCCGGCTGGCGCGCCTGCCACCGATGCTCGGCTACCTCGCCGTCGGCGTGCTGATCGGCCCGAATGCGATGGCCCTGGCCAAGGACTCGGCCGGCGTGCGCTACCTGGCCGAGTTCGGCGTCGTGTTCCTGATGTTCGTGATCGGGCTGGAATTCAACCTGCCGAAGCTGAGCAGCATGCGCAAGCTGGTGTTCGGCCTGGGCCTGAGCCAGGTCGCGCTGACGATGCTGGCCGCGCTGGCCGGTAACGCAGCGCTGGCCTGGGCGCTGGCGCTACTCGGTCACCGTTGGGGACTGGGCTGGCAGAGCGCGCTCGCACTCGGCGGGGCCCTGGCGATGAGCAGCACCGCAATCGTCGTCAAGCTGATGGCCGAGCGGCTCGAACTGGAAAGCGAACACGGCCGCCGCGTGATGGGCGTCCTGCTGTTCCAGGACCTGGCCGTGGTGCCGTTGCTGGTGCTGATCCCGGCGCTTGGCACCGGGCCCGAGGAACTGCTGCGCGAACTGGCGGTGGCGAGCCTGAAGGCGGCCGCGCTGCTGACGGTGCTGCTGGTCGGCGGGCAGCGCGTGATGCGCTGGTGGCTCACCATCGTGGCGCGGCGCAAGAGCGAAGAGCTGTTCGTGCTGAACCTGCTGCTGGTGACGCTCGGACTGGCCTGGCTCACCGAACTCGCCGGCCTGTCGCTGGCGCTGGGCGCCTTCGTGGCTGGCATGTTGATCGCCGAGACCGAATACAAGCATCAGGTGGAAACCGACATCCGGCCGTTTCACGATGTGTTGCTGGGCCTGTTCTTCATCACGATCGGCATGAGGCTCGATGCCGAGGCGGCATGGTTGCAGTGGCCGCTGGTCCTGCTGTTGACCGTGGCACCGGTGCTGTTCAAGTTCGCACTGGTCACCGCGCTGGCAAAGGCCTTCGGCGCCGCCACCGGTGTGGCGCTGCGCACCGGTCTGTACCTGGCGCAGGCCGGCGAGTTCGGCTTCGTGCTGCTTACCCTGGCCACCCAGCACCACCTGCTGCCCGCCGCGTTGCAGGCACCGGTGTTGGCCAGCATGGTGTTGTCGATGCTGGCCACACCGTTCCTCGTGATTCACAGCAACCGGATCGTGATGCGGCTGAGCGCGAACGACTGGTTGATGCAGTCGGTCCAGATGACGACGATCGCGAAGCGCTCGATCAACGCCGAGGCGCACGTGATCATCGCCGGCTACGGCCGCAGCGGGCAGAACCTGGCGCGGCTGCTCGACGGCGAGCACATTCCGTACATGGCGCTCGATCTCGACCCCGACCGCGTGCGCCAGGCTGCAGCCGCGGGCCAGAGCGTCGTGTTCGGCGACGCGGCACGCCTGCAGAGCCTGATGGCCGCCGGGCTCGCGCGCGCCAGCGCGGTGGTGGTCAGCTACGCCGACACCGCCTCGGCGCTGAAAATCCTGAATCTCGTGCAGACCCACGCACCCACCGTTCCCGTGATCGTGCGCACCATCGACGACACCGACATCGAGCGCCTGCAAGCAGCCGGCGCCACCGAAGTCGTGCCCGAAGCGATCGAAGGTTCACTGATGCTCGCCAGCCACGCCCTGGCGCTGGTCGGCGTGCCGATGCGTCGCGTGATCCGCGTCGTGCAGGAGCAGCGCGACGCGCGCTACGGGCTGCTGCGCGGCTACTTCCATGGTGCCGGGGACGACACCGTCGACGACCTGAAGACCGCGCGCCTGCTGAGCGTGACGCTGCCCATGGCCGGCAGCCACATCGGGCAGACGCTGGCGTCTCGGGCGCTGCCCGCCATCGGTGTGTCGGTGGTGTCGGTGCGACGGGCGGGCGGCGCGGTCACCAAGCCCGAAGATTCCCTGCTGCTGGGCGGCGGCGACACGCTGGTGTTGGCCGGCTTGCCGGAACCCTTGGCGCTCGCGGAGAGCCGGTTGCTGGGGCGCCGCTGAGCCGCTGCATGGAAGGGCACGCCGCCCGCTGGGGGCGCGCGACCGGTGCTGTCCGGATCAGCTGAATGGGGTCTGCTTGACCAGCGTGGCGCGCATCCGGGCGGCCATTACGGCGCCGGCGCTGCGCATCAACTCGAGCGCCAGCGCGGGCAAGCGCTGCGCCAGTTCCTCGAGCCTCGGGCCGCGCAATGCGTAGACCACGCAAGGGGTCATCGCCTCGACGTTGGCCATGCGCGGGCTGTCGCCAAACAGGCCGGGCTCGCCGACCACCGAGCCGGTGCGCAGGATCGCGATGCGGTTGCTGCCGGGCACGCCGCCGGTGACGAAAACCTGCAGGCTGCCCTGGGCCAGGAAGTACATCGATCGGTCGGAGTCGCCCTGTTTGATCAGCAGGTCACCGGCACGGATTTCATGCCGGGCGAGATAGGGCGCGAGCGTGCGCCACTGCTCGAGGCTCAGACGGGCACGGAACGCATCGTCGGCGTTCAGTGTTTCAATCGCCTGCACCAGATCGTCAATTTCCATGGTCTTTTCCTTCACCGCGCGGTGGCCTCTTGTGAGCCGTGGCGGATGGTCCCTTCGACGTTTCAATTATTGGCATGCGCCCACACCGCTCACAACCGCCGCGCGGCAGCGGGTCTGCCCTTCATCGGCGCGCAGCCCCCGTCTGTCGGGTTGAGCGCCTGCGCCGGACGGCCCGTTCGCTATTGCGCCAGGCCGTACAGCCGCTCGGGCGGCATGTTCAACACCATCACCTTGTCGGTCAGGAGCACCTTGATGGCAAAAGCCGGCTGGGCCGTGTCGCGCCGCACGGTGTTGATGATCGGCATGCCCGTCTTGTCGGTGATGGCCGCGGCCATCGGCGTGTGCGCCGTGGCGCCCCGGCGGATCACGACCGCCATTTCACCCGAGGCCAGCTGCACGAAATTGCCCGGGGGGTAGATGCCGTATTCCTTGATGATGGCCGCGGCGGCCTGGCTGCCGCGCGATTCACTGAACATCTGACGGGCCGCGTCCTGGATCGACATCGATCCGCGCTCGGCACGCGGGCTGATCTTGGCCATGAAGACATCGGCCATTCGCAACACATCGGCCGCCTCCGACAGCGTGATCAGGTCATTCGGGTAGCCCCCGCCACCAGGACGTTCGTGGTGCTCAATCACGGTCTGGAGCCAGTCTTCGTCGTCGACACCGGCAGCACGCAGCCGCTCGACGGCCTGCGCCGGGTGCCCACGGATCAGCGCTCGCTGCTCGTCGCTCAGGCGGCCCTGCACCGCGAACCGCCCCTGCAATTCGAGGATGGGCAGGTTCATCGTCAGCGATGACTTCACGAGCAGCCGGACGCGTTCCGGCGGCCAGCCGATGCGCCCGGCCATCAGCTGGCAGACAAGCGCGCAGTGCAGTGAGTGCGTCAGCCCGTAAAGATTGAGGCGCCGCGCATCCTGCCGGACCGAAAGATAAATACCGATGTCGGGGTCACGCTGGACGAGCGCCATCAGCTGCGTCGCGAACTCGTCACAACGCGCGGCGAACGCTGGCTCCTGGTCGATGCTCTTGAGCAGGCGTTCGAGGCGCCAGATGGCCTGCTCCCAAAGGTCGAACAGCGTCAAACGCGCCGACTCTGCCTTCGGACCACGGCCCGCGGCAAGCGCCCTGGCCTCTTCCCGATCGACGTAGGCGCCGCGCGCCAGCAAGGCCTCGAGCTGCCCTTCGGTATCGACCATCTGGCCGCGTGCGAGCAACAGCTTGCCGAACTCGTCGCGCACGCCGAAAGGCAGCGGAGCCCCCAGCTTCAGTTGGCTCGCGACCAGGCGCAAGAGTTCCACCGCCAATTGGAGACCCCCGATCCGGCGCCCCCGCCGGTCTGCCCAACTCTACGGCCAGGGTGCTTGTCAGGCAACCGGTTTGCCGACCCTACTTGCCAATGCAGAAGCGTCCGAAGATCTCGCCGAGAAGGTCGTCAGAACTGAACGCTCCGGTGATCTCGCCAAGCGCATCGTGGGCCAGTCGCAGTTCTTCGGCGAGGAGGTCGAGTGCGGCATCGGCGCGTCCGGCCTGGGTGACTGCCTGCCGCAGATGATCGCGGGTGCGGCGCAAGGCCTGCACGTGACGGGTGCGGGCGATGAACAGGCCTTCGGGCTGGGCGTGCCAGCCCGCCAGTTCGAGCAACTTGCGTCGCAGCTCGGGGACGCCTTCCCCGGTGCGCGCGGAGAGCGTCAGGCCGTCCTGCGGCACGACGACAGCGGCCGCATCGGACTTGTTGAAGACGTGCAGCAGCCGGCCCGCGGCCGCGAGCGTGGCCGGCAGGCGGGCGGCGATACGCGCCTCCCCGGCGTCATAGTCAGGCTCACCGAGCCGCGTCAGGTCGTGCATGAAGAGCACGGCGTCGGCACGTTCGATCTCGGTCCAGGTGCGCGCCACGCCGATGCGTTCGACCTCGTCGGCCGATTCACGCAGGCCCGCCGTGTCGATCACATGCACCGGCACGCCCTCGATCTGGATCGTCTCGCTGACCTTGTCGCGCGTGGTGCCGGCGATCGGCGTGACGATGGCGAGTTCGGCGCCGGCCAAGGCGTTCAGCAACGAGCTCTTGCCCACGTTCGGCTGGCCCGCCAGCACGACGCTGATGCCTTCGCGCAGCAGTGCGCCCTGGCGCGCGCGGTCGAGGACGGCATCGACACCGGTGGCAACGTTCGCCAGCCGGCCCCGCGCATCGGCCTTCTCGAGGAAGTCAATCTCTTCCTCGGGGAAGTCGAGTGTCGCTTCGACCAGCATGCGCAGTTCGATGAGTTGATCGCGCAAGCGGTTGATCTCGTCGGAGAAGGCGCCGGTGAGCGAGCGGCTGGCGGAACGCGCCGCGGCCTCGGTGCTGGCCTCGATCAGATCAGCGACGGCCTCGGCTTGCGCCAGGTCGAGCTTGTCGTTCAGGAACGCGCGCTCGGTGAATTCCCCCGGCTGCGCCAGGCGCAGGCCGGGCAGGCGGGCATGGCCGGTGCGAGGGTCGGTCTGCGCGGCGGCTTCGAGACAGCGCGCCACGAGCAGTTGCAGTACGACCGGGCCGCCGTGTGCCTGCAACTCCAGGACATGTTCGCCGGTGTACGAGTGGGGCGCGGGGAAGTGGATTGCCAGGCCGCGGTCGATCGCAACGCCGGCGGCGTCGCCGAAGGGCCCGTAGGTGGCGCGCCGCGCTTCGAGCGGGTGGCCGCACAGGGCGAGGATCAGCGCGCCGAGGTCAGCGCCTGAAACCCGCACGATGCCGACGGCACCGCGCCCGCTGGCCGTCGCGACAGCGACGATGGGGTCATGTTGGCGAGACAGCATGGCGCGATTCTGGGGCCGGCCGGAAAAGAAAATGCCCCGCACCGGGCGAGGCATTTTCGTGGCGGGGCAGGGTCTACTTGCCGAGCACGCCCAGCTTCTTGTTGATGACGTACTGCTGCGCGATCGACAGGATGTTGTTCGTCAACCAGTACAGCACCAGGCCAGCCGGGAACACGAAGAACATGACCGAGAACGCGAGCGGCATGATCCACATCATCTTGGCCTGCACCGGATCGGGCGGCGTGGGGTTGAGCCAGGTCTGCAGCAGGCTGGTGGCGGTCATCAACACCGGCAGGATGAAGAACGGGTCTTTGGCGGAAAGGTCGGTGATCCAGCCGATCCAGGGTGCGTTGCGCATCTCGACACTCGACAGCAGCACCCAGTAGAGCGCAATGAAGAACGGCATCTGCACCAGCATCGGCAGGCAGCCGCCGAGCGGGTTGATCTTTTCTTCGCGGTAGATCTTCATCATCTCCTGCTGGAGTTGCTGCGGCTTGTCCTTCATGCGCTCGCGCAGTTCGGTGATCTTCGGGTTGACGGCCTTCATCTTGGCCATCGAGGTGTATGCCTTGAGGTTCAGCCAGAAGAACGCCAGGCGCAGCAGCAGCACCAAGCCGACGATCGACCAACCCCAGTTGCCGAGGAACTTGTGCAACTGCGTCAACAACCAGAACAACGGCTTGGCAAGGATCGTGAAGTAGCCGTAGTCCTTGACCAGTTCCATGCCCGGCGCAAGTGCGGCGAGCTTGTTCTCTTCCTGCGGCCCGATGAAGAGTTGGGCATCGAAGGACTTGCTCGCGCCCGCGGCCACTTCGCCGATTGGCACCAGCATGCCCACGGAGTAGCTGTTCGGCCCGACCTTGCCGGTGAAGAACTCACGCTGCTGTGCTGCGGCTCCAGGCTTGTCGATCATCCACGCGGACGCAAAGTAGTGCTGGACCATCGCGACCCAGCCGTTGTCGGCGGTCACTTCGTGGTCTGGCTTCTCGTCCGGGCGGCGCTTCTCGATGCTCTTGAAGTCGATCTTCTTGTACTTGGCCGCGTCGTCGTAGATGGCCGGGCCGGTGAAGGTGAAATAGAAGCTCGACTCGCCCGCCGGCGCATTGCCGTCGCGCACGAGTTGCAGGTAAAGCCGCGGGCTGAGCGCTGCCCCCGACTCGTTGACCGCTTCGTTCTTCACGTCGATGACGTAGTCGCCGCGCTTGAAGGTGTAGGTCTTGACGAGCTTCACACCTCCCACGACCGGCGATTCGAACTTCACCTGAACATCGTTGTGCCCGGTCTGCAAGGTGCGTTCCCCGGGGACGAGCGTCATCACCGTGTGGTGATTCGGGAGCCCCGCGCCACCGGCCGCGGGCACCAGCCCGGTCTGCGCAACATAGAACCGGTCTGCCGACTGGTCGAGCAGCACCGTGTTGCGTGTGTGGTCGACCTGGTCAGCCTGTTTGAGCAACTCGACCCGAACCAGGCTGCCGCCAGCGCTGTCGAGCGTGGCCTTGACGAGGTCGGTGGTGATCGTGACCTGCTCTGCCTTTGCCACAGCCACCGCTGAAGCCGCCATGCCAGGCGCCGCCGCCACGGCCGGTGGCGCACCCGTGGCGCTCGGCGTGGGCAACCCGCTCGCCGCCGGCGCCGCGCCGGCCGCCACCGGTTTCGTGGCGGGCGCTGGGGAAAACAACGACGGTTGGCCGTTGTGCTTGTTCCAGGCGTCCCAGATCAGGAACAGGGACATCGAGAACACCACCCACAGCAGGGTGCGGCGCATATCGGTCATGGGGAAGTCTTGTCGGTCGGGGTGGGAGACAGGCCAGCGGTCGGAGACGACACGCTGGCGACGCAATCTGAAAACAGGCCGGTGCGACGGATCGGCACCGGGTCATGGCCGCCGGCGCACAGCGGGTTGCAGCGAGCCAGGCGACGCAATGTTAAGTAAGTGCCCACTGATGCTCCGTGCGTTTCCAATGCCTGCAGTGAATATGCGGAGCAGGTGGGTTCGAAACGGCAAGAACTGCCCAGCCAGGGGCTCAGGAACAAACGATAGCCGCGTACCAGCAACATCAGGAAACGCTGCGGCAAGGCCTGCCAGCTTGAGCGGTCGAGGGTCATGGCGTGACGATCGCTGCGGGTGCCATCTCAGGCGCGACTGGCACGGCGAGCGGCAGCCTGGAGCAACTGCTGGAGTTCATCGCGCGCGGCGCACTTGAGGGCATCGGAAGCAGCGCTCGGGAACGCGAGCCGGTCGAACGGCGCGCGCAATCGAATGACCCACAGGCCCCGTGCGAGTGCGTCACCGTGGCCAGCAATGGCAGCCCGAATCTGGCGTTTCAGCAAGGTGCGCGTCACCGAGCGTTTCGCGTGGCGTTTCGGTACGACGGCACCCAACCAGACGGATGTCGGTGCCACTGGACTGAAGTCGTCCACAGGCGTGACACCAGCAAGAGTCGCACCTGTTGACAACTCGACCTCTTCAGCCACCGGCGCCGCCGATCCGCGCCGCGCGAAGGTTTGGCTTGGCGCCTCGGCAACATGGTGCACGGCAAAGTGCACGCTGTTCGCCTGGGTTCTCGTGCGAAGGACGCGTTCAAAGTCGGCAGAACGCACGAGGCGACGGATCACGGTTCAGGCCCGGCCCGTACGCTCGCTGTGTCGGTGCAGCCGACGAGTCTTCAGCAGGCTCAGACGGCCAGACGCTTGCGGCCCTTGGCGCGACGGGCATTGATAACGGCGCGGCCGCCACGGCTCTTCATGCGAACCAGAAAACCGTGCGTGCGGGCACGGCGAACCTTTGAAGCTTGGTAAGTGCGTTTCATGATCTGTCCAACCGATGTCGAGTCTGTGTGCGGCCGCTTATTGGCCGCTTATTGGCCAAGGCCAAGCTGATTCCCGACCGATGAATGACGGGACCGAGAACGCTTGGCAAACGGCAAACCCCCGGCGAGTAGCTCTCCGGGAAACCCACTATTACACCAAAATTGGCGTTCTCAGTCAACGACTTACGCGGCCACGTCTGGGTTTGCAGGGCCATTGACGATCTGACCGAAACTGTGGATAACTACCTTCGCATGGGCCTCAACCGGTACAATTCTCCCGCTCCAAATGGAGCTTTTCCACAATGAGCGCTGACCTTTGGCTGCGCGGCTGCGAACGACTCGCCGCCGAGTTGCCCGAACAACAATTCAACACCTGGATTCGACCGCTGCCTGCGGCCGAAGTCGACGACCAGGGTGAGTCCGGCGCCGTGGTCACCCTGCGGGTGCCGAACCGGTTCAAGCTGGACTGGATCCGCAATCAATATGCCGGGCGCATCGAAACGGTGCTCGCCCAACTGGCCGGAAAGCCGGTGCGGCTCGAAATCATGCTGGCCGCACGGGAAGCACCGCCGCCGGTGGCTGCGACCGGCCTGTTGCGAAGTTCGGGCGGCGT
>Ga0315271_10001007_pt1 | contig 16707 bp, 18 predicted proteins | sample C3_top_MG_FD_204664 | JGI IMG/M metagenome (GOLD analysis project Ga0315271, IMG submission 204664) | Sediment microbial communities from Yellowstone Lake, YNP, Wyoming, USA - C3_top | ecosystem: Environmental > Aquatic > Freshwater > Lake > Sediment | place: USA: Wyoming | collected 2017-08-01 | reverse complement strand
TCTGGCTGCAATCCCCGAGCGCGTCTCCTCCTCCTCCCTCCCTCCTTCGCTCCGGGCCGCCGCACAGCAACCTTTACAGCCAGGGGTACCGCTCATCGCGGTACCCCCTCTTGCTTTTTTTTGCGGGGGCTCAAGCACGCCACTGCGTTGCAGTGGCCGGTCTGGGGCTCAGCAGTCGCACCAAAACGCGTTCCCTTGCGCAGCGCCGTGGGCGCGCCATTCGAAGCTGAGTGTTGGTGCGGCCGCCCTACGGGTCTGCTGCGCCGCGGCGACTTCTACACGACCCGGCTACAGTTCGACAGACTGCCCGGGATCGGCGCGTTGATGCGCCGTTTGATCCGCCGTGGGAACGGAACGCAGCCTATTTCTGACCTTCGGTCAGCGAGTCGAGCTGGAACCGGCCGGTATTGTCGACCAGCCAGATCTCGGTGTACTTGACCGAGCCCATTGCAGCCGGCGGTGCCGGGAACGGGCTGGCTTTCTTGATCATTTCCACGGCCCACGGGCCGACTTCGGCCGCTGCCGGTTGGCGCACAACGCGCACGTCGCGCACTTCGCCGCCGGCACCGATTTCGGTTTCGATGATCGCCACCCCATACAGCAATGGCGGCATCTTGCCCTTGCGGACTTGCTTGCTGTAAGCCGCGTAGAGGTGCTTCGCACCATCCTTGCGGTACTCGCGTTCGGTCTTCGCAGCCGATGGCTGCGACACCGATGCGCCAACCGCTGGCGTGGATTGAAATTGCGCCAGTGCCGGGGCCGAGGCCAGCAGGCCAGTCAGCACGAGCGCGGCTAGGAGGGGGGTTTGGTGAGTGTTCATGGGGGCAAGTCTAGGCAGGGCCGGGCCAACACGGGTGTGAGCAACTGCACGACGCACTGGCGTTCGTTTGGTTACCTCAACCAGCCCTTGCGACGAAAGTAAAAGATCGGCACCGCGACCGACGCCAGCATCAGTGCGATCGCGAACGGATAGCCCAGGCTCCAGTCAAGCTCGGGCATGTGGCGAAAGTTCATACCGTACAGGCTGGCAATCAAGGTCGGCGGCAACAGCGCGACGCTCGCGACAGAGAAGATCTTGATGATCTTGTTCTGGTTGATATTGATGAAACCGACCGTGGCGTCGAGCAGGAAGTTGATCTTGTCGAACAGGAATGCGGTGTGGCTGTCCAGCGAATCGATGTCGCGCAGGATCTGCCGCGCCTCCTCGAACTGCTCGGCATTGAGCATGCGGCTGCGCATCATGAAGCTGACCGCGCGGCGCGTGTCCATTACGTTGCGACGAATACGACCGTTCAAGTCCTCTTCTTTGGCGATCGCGGCCAGGGCGGCACCTGCTGCCTTGTCATCGACGTCCTGCTTGAGCACGCCCACGCCCACGGCTTCAAGCGCGTCGTAGATGCCTTCGAGCGCGTCGGCGCTGTATTCGGCGTCGGCGTCGTAGAGCTTGAGCAGGACGTCCTTGGCGTCTTCGATCAGCGCGGGAATCCGCCGCGCGCGCAAGCGCAGCAGGCGAAACACAGGCAGGTCTTCGGCGTGCACCGAGAACAGCACCTGCTGATACAGGATGAACGCCGCGCGGACATTGCGCGGCGTCACGTCGTCGTCGATCAGGAAGTCCGACCGGATGTGAAGCTCGCCGTTGTCTTCCTCGTAAAACCGCGCCGACTCCTCGAGGTCGTCGTCGACGATGTCATCGGGAATGACTATGCCAAAGCGTGCATGAACCCAACTCTTCTCATCGGCAGTCGGCGCTTCCAGGTCGAGCCAGACGGGACGCACATGGGCCAGCGCCTCAGGGCTGTCGATCTCTTCCTGGACGAGCCGGCCGTTGACCAGCGTAAAGACGTTGAGCATGGAACGCGGCTCCAGCGCACGGCGGCGCGCGGCGGGGGGATGGCGGGCGATGCACCGTCTCACCCCTTGGCGCTACAGCCACGTCAGCGGCCATGGACGGCAGGAGCGGACGGTCACTGAGGGTGACTCTGGTCCAAATATGTCTCCGTACAAAGACAATCGATTATGGCATTGCACGGGGGATGAAATCGGTGTCAGTATGAGCCTCATGCGCTGGTCGGCAACTATCACCGTTGCGGCACGGATGAAGCCACGTCATCCCGGCTGCGCCTTGTGGTGACGCCCTTTCGGCGGCACACTGAATCGGCCGTTCTCTGCCTGCCATTCTTTAGCACACCGCTCGCGGTACCCCCCAGCCCCTCGATATCCTGCACCCTTTGCAACAGGAGGACTTGATGAACCTGACGATCAGCGGACACCACCTTGAAGTGACCCCGGCCTTGCGCGAATATGTGTTGACCAAGCTCGACCGCGTGACCCGACACTTCGACCAGGTCGTGGATGTGACCGTGCTGCTGACAGTGGAAAAGCAAAAGGAAAAGGAACGACGGCAAAAGGCCGAGGTGACCCTGCATGTCAAGGGGCGCGACATCTATGTCGAGCACGCCAATGAAGATCTCTATGCTGCGATCGACACCTTGATGGACAAACTGGACCGCCAGGTCATGCGCCACAAGGATCGCTTGCAGGACCACCACCACGACTCACCAAAACGAGTTGACGCCAGCGCCTAATTGATGGTAAGTGAGTGCTTCCTAGCGGCCTTCGGGCCGCTTTCTTCTGCCCGGTCGGTAGCCTCGCTGCGGCAGCGCAGCAAATGCGCAACAGGCAACGCGCCTGCCTGGGTGACAAACGGCGCGCGCAGCGGGTCGATTCCTATAATTCAGCGCCCTGTCACAGCTCCCGCGGTCAGCCGCTTGCGCCCTCGAGCGTTGTGCGGTGCGGAAGGAACGCCATCGATGAACCGACTTGCCACCATCCTGCCGATCGCCAATGTCATGGTCGACGTGGAGGCGACCAGCAAGAAGCGTGCTTTCGAGCAGGCCGGCGTGCTGTTCGAGAACGAGCATTCGATCGCCCGTGCCACGGTGTCGGACAACCTATTTGCCCGCGAACGCCTGGGCTCGACAGGGTTGGGACACGGCGTCGCCATCCCGCATGGCCGCATCAAGGGGCTGAAGAACCCGCTAGCGGCCGTGCTTCGCGTACTGCAGCCGATCGCCTTCGACGCGCCCGACGACGAGCCGGTCTCACTGCTGATCTTCCTGCTGGTGCCAGAGGCAGCCACACAGCGACATCTGGACATCCTGTCCGAGATCGCCGAGTTGCTGTCCGATCGCGCGCTTCGCGAGCGCCTGAAGGTCGAACCCGACGCGGCCGCGCTGCACAAGCTGATTGCCGACTGGGAGCCGTTGAAGTCGGTCGCGTGAGCCCGGCATTGGGCTCAATTTCATGAAGCCCACGTCCATCAGCGCCGAGGCGCTGTTCGAAAAGCACCGCCAGGCCCTGCACTGGGAATGGGTGGCCGGCCATGCGCATCCCGAGCGGCGCTTCGACGATGCCGCGGTACGCGACGCGCGCTCGGCGGCAGACCTGATCGGCTATCTCAACTACATCCATCCCTACCGGGTGCAGATCGTCGGCCGCCGCGAAGTGGCCTACCTCAGCGACAACACCGACGAGGTGATCGAAAGGCGCGTGGCTCGCATCGTCACTCTCGAACCGCCCATGATCATCGTCGCCGATGCCCAAGTACCGCCGCATCGGCTGGTGGCCATGTGTGACCGCGCCGAGATCCCGTTGTTCGTGACCTCCGCCTCTGCCGGCCACGTGATCGATGTGGTGCGCGCCTACCTTGGCCAGCTGTTTGCCGAGCGCACAACACGCCACGGCGTGTTCATGGACATCCTCGGCCTGGGCGTGCTGTTGACCGGCGAATCGGGTCTGGGCAAGAGCGAACTCGGGCTGGAACTGATCTCGCGCGGCCACGGTCTGGTGGCCGACGACGCCGTCGACCTGTACCGCATCTCGCAGACGTCGCTCGAGGGCCGCTGCCCCGCGCTGCTGGCCAACCTGCTCGAGGTGCGCGGCATCGGCCTGTTGGACATCAAGGCCATCTTCGGCGAGACCGCCGTGCGCCGAAAGATGAGGCTGAATCTGCTCGTGCACCTGGTCCGCAAGGAGACGCTCGAGCGCGAATTCGAGCGCCTGCCCTACGAGCCGCTGTTCGAAGACATCCTGGGCGTGGCGGTGCGCAAGGTGGTGATCGCGGTCGATGCCGGCCGCAACCTGGCCGTGTTGGTGGAGGCCGCAGTGCGCAACACCGTCTTGCAACTGCGCGGCATCGACACCTATGCCGAATTCGTGCGCCGCCACCAATCCGCCATGGACGGCAAAGCGCAGGAGTGATGGCCCCGATTCGAGGCGCCCACCTGGCCCGGAGGTCCTGCGCTGCGCGGCGCCATCCGGCGCAGGCCTGCAGCGACGCGATCTACCTCGGCCGATAGGCGCAATCGGCCTTGTTGCAGGCTGCGTACAGGGCCAGCGAGTGATCCTGCAAGGTAAAGCCTCGGGCCTGAGCGATGGCGCGCTGACGGGTCTCGATCTCGGCGTCGTAGAACTCCTCGACGCGACCACAGGTCAAGCACACGAGGTGGTCGTGGTGTTGGCCTGCATTCAACTCGAAAACCGACTTGCCGCTCTCGAAGTGGCTGCGCGTCAACAGGCCGGCCTGTTCGAACTGCATCAGCACGCGATAGACGGTGGCCAGGCCGACATCGGCACCCTCGGCCAGCAACGCCTTGTAGACGTCTTCCGCGCTCATGTGACGCTGCGCCGTGCGCTGGAAGACCTCGAGGATCTTGATCCTGGGCAGCGTGGCCTTCAGGCCGCTGCTCTTGAGTTCGTCGGCGTGGGTCATCGGGGCAGGCAAGGCAGTCGGGCCGCTAGAATGCGCCGCATCATAGCCAGAGCAGCGCGGCGAGTGCGCTTGCCGGGCGTTTTCCATGTTCCGCACACTCCCTTCCCGCTACATGACGGTCGCCGTAATGGCAGCCGTCGCCTTGGGCGGCGCCGGCTGCAGTTCGCAGCAGGCCGATCGCATCTTTGGCGCCATCACGCCCTACCGCGTGGACGTGATGCAGGGCAACGTCGTCACCAAGGAACTGGCAGCCAACGTCAAGCCTGGCATGACTCGCGAACAGGTGCGCGACCTACTTGGTTCACCGCTGCTGACCAGCGCCTTCCACGCCGACCGCTGGGATTATGTGTTCACCATGCGCCGCCAGGGCGTGGAACCGCAGCGGCGCAGCATCGTGGCGTTTTTCAAGGCTGATGTTCTGGAACGTCTCGAGCTGCCCGAGTTGCCCTCGGAGAACGAGTTCGTCACGTCGCTCCGGCCTTCGGGCCAGTCCAGTGGCCCCGAGTTCGTGCTGGCACTGACCGACGAACAACGCAAGGCCTTGCCGCCACCGGTCAAGGGCGAGAGCACCACTGCCGCGCTGCCACAGGGTGCCAACCGGCCGTACCCGCCACTCGAACCGCAATGAGCGGCCAGAGTGCTGCGGCCCCGCTGCGCGTCGCCGTCGCCGGCGCCTCCGGCCGCATGGGTCGGATCCTGATCGAGGCCGTCAATGCCGCCTCCGATTGCACCCTCGCGGGCCTCCTGGACATCGGCGTCGATATGCGCGCGGGCCTGCAAGACGCCCAAGTGCTGATCGACTTCACGCGACCTGAAGGCACGCTGGCACAGCTGGCCGTTTGCCGCCAACTGGGCGTCAATGCCGTCATCGGCACCACGGGTTTTGGAGACACGCAGAAGGCCGAAATCGCCGAGCACTCACGCCACATCGCAATCGTGATGGCGCCCAACATGAGCGTCGGCGTCAACGTGGTCTTCAAACTGCTCGACACTGCCGCGCGTGCCCTGGCCGACGGCTACGACATTGAGATCGTCGAAGCCCACCACCGTCACAAGGTCGACGCCCCGAGCGGCACCGCGCTGAAAATGGGCGAGGTGGTGGCCGCGGCGCTCGGCCGCGAACTGAAGGACTGCGCGGTCTACGCCCGCGAAGGCCTGACCGGCGAACGCGATCCGCGCACGATCGGATTCGCCAGCGTGCGCGGCGGTGATGTTGTCGGCGACCACACCGTCATGTTCTGCGGCACCGGCGAGCGCATCGAGATCACGCACAAGAGCGCGAGCCGCGCTACCTATGCCGAGGGCGCCCTGCGCGCGGCGCGCTTTCTGACGGGCCGCTCAAGCGGCCTGTATGGTATGCATGACGTACTGGGGTTGATCTGATGGACGGCTTTGGCACCTTCTGGAATGCCAGCGACGGCGTCGGCCGCGCGGTGACACTGCTGCTACTGGCGATGTCGGTCAGCGCCTGGGTCACGATCCTGTGGAAGATCTGGGTCTTGCAGCGCGCGCGGGGCGACGTGGCCCGCGCGGTACCGGCGTTCTGGGCAGCACCGGGACTCGACGAAGGACGCCAACGCCTGGCCGCGCTCGACCGCGAGCAGGTCCTGCTGCCACTGCTCGACGCGGCCACTACCACGCCGATGCCCGGCACGCTCGACAACGGCGCACCCCTCGATTCGCAACTCACGCGGCGCCTTCGCGACGCACTGCACCGCGGCCTGGCGCACCTGCAGTTCGGTCAGGTTCTGCTGGCGTCGATAGGCAGCACGGCCCCGTTCATCGGCCTGTTCGGCACCGTCTGGGGCATCTATCACGCACTGGCCAGCATCGCCTCGGCCGGCAGCATGACCATCGACAGGGTTGCCGGCCCGGTCGGCGAAGCGCTGATCATGACCGCCGCCGGTCTGGCGGTCGCCATCCCCGCCGTGCTGGCCTACAACCTGTTCGGCAAATGGGTCGGCGCGGCCGAAGCCGAACTCGAGGGCTTCGCCCTCGATCTGCGCGAAATGCGCATTGCCCAGCAGCCCCCGGCGAAGGACTGAGACATGTACCCCCGGGCTCGCCTTGCTCGCTGCCCCCTGGGGCCGAAGCGGGCCCCTTCGTGGCCCTTGGGGCGCTCATCGCCCTTGGGGCGGCCCGGCAGGCGCTGACATGGCCTTCGGCCGCCTCGAACGCTCGCCGCGCCCGGCGCCGATGAGCGAAATCAACATGACGCCGTTGATCGACGTGATGCTGGTGCTGCTGGTGATCTTCATCATCACTGCGCCGCTGATGACCTCGAGCTTGAAGCTCGACCTGCCCAAGACCGCCAACGCCACACCCAACAGCGCACCGAGCTTCATCGCGCTGGCGATCGATGCCGAGGGCAAGTTGTTCTTCGGCGATGAGCCGCTGGTGCGCGAAGCGTTGGCGCTGCGTGTAGCGGCCGCCGCCAAAGCCAACCCGCAGCTCGAAGTGCAACTGCGCGCCGACCAGAAGGTGCCCTATGGCAGCGTGGCAGAACTGATCGCGATGATCCAGAAATCAGGCCTCAGCCGCATCGGCTTTGTCACCGAAGCGCCCAAGTAAGCGACGACGGGCCAACTTCTACAATCGGCCGATGAACGAGAAGTACGTCCCCGCCGAGATCGAAGCCGCAGCCCAGGCGCATTGGCTGGCCCGCGACGCCTACCGCGTGGTCGAAGACCCGGCCCGGCCCAAGTTCTACGCCTGCTCGATGCTGCCCTACCCGAGCGGCAAGCTGCACATGGGCCATGTGCGCAACTACACCATTAACGACATGCTCACGCGCTTCTTGCGCATGCAAGGCATGAACGTGCTGATGCCGATGGGCTGGGACGCCTTCGGGCTGCCGGCCGAGAACGCCGCCATCGACAACAACGTGCCGCCGGCGGCTTGGACGCGGGCCAACATCGCCGACATGAAGGCCCAGATGCAACCACTGGGCATGGCCATCGATTGGAGCCGCGAAGTCGCCACCTGCGACCCGGGCTACTACAAGTGGAACCAGTGGTTCTTTCTGAAGATGCTGGAAAAGGGCATCGCCTACCGCAAGACCCAGATCGTCAACTGGGATCCGGTCGACCAGACCGTGCTCGCCAATGAGCAGGTCGTCGACGGCCGCGGCTGGCGCTCCGACGCACTGGTCGAGAAGCGCGAGATCCCCGGCTACTACTTCGCGATTACGAAATACGCCGACGAGTTGCTGGCCAACGTGGCCGACCCGCAAAGCCCGGGCTACCTGCACGGCTGGCCCGAGCGCGTGCGCCTGATGCAGGAGCACTGGATCGGCAAGAGCGAGGGCCTGCGCTTTGCATTCCCGCACGACATTTGCGACGACAAGCGGCAGTTGATCGGCGACGGCCGGATGTATGTCTTCACGACGCGCGCGGACACCATCATGGGCGTGACCTTTTGCGCCATCGCGCCTGAGCACCCGCTGGCCACACATGCGGCCAGGACACGCCCCGAGGTTGCCGCCTTCATCGAAACCTGCCTGCAGGGCGGCACCACCGAGGCCGAGCTGGCGACCAAGGAAAAGGAAGGCGTGCGTACCGGCCTCTCGGTGACGCACCCGATCACCGATGAGCCAATCGAAGTCTGGGTCGGCAACTACGTGCTGATGGCCTACGGCGACGGCGCGGTGATGGGCGTGCCGGCACACGACGAGCGTGACTTTGCGTTCGCGCGCAAGTACCGCTTGCGTATTCAGCCGGTGATTGACGTGGCCGGCCAGAACTACTCGACCGCTGCATGGCAGGACTGGTACGCCGACAAACAGCGCGGGCGCTGCATCGCCTCGGGCGTGCTCGACGGCCTGGCCTACAAGGAAGCGGTCGACAAGGTCGCGGAGCTGCTGGCGCCGCGAGGCCTGGGCGAAAAGAAGACCACCTGGCGCCTGCGCGACTGGGGCATCAGCCGCCAGCGCTATTGGGGCACGCCGATCCCGATCATCCATTGCCAGGCCTGCGGCGAGGTGCCGGTGCCCGAAGAGGACCTGCCCGTCGTGCTGCCCGAAGACTTGGTACCCGACGGCGGCGGCAATCCGCTGCACACGTGCGCGAGTTTCCTCAACGTTGCCTGCCCCAGATGCGCCAAGCAGGCGCAGCGCGAAACCGACACGATGGACACCTTCGTCGATTCGGCCTGGTACTACATGCGCTACGCCTGCCCAGACGCGACCGAAAACATGGTCGACGCGCGCAACGACTACTGGATGCCGATGGACCAGTACATCGGCGGCATCGAGCACGCCGTGCTGCACCTGCTGTACGCGCGCTTCTGGACCAAGGCCATGCGCGACATAGGCCTGGTCAAGTTCGATGAACCCTTTACCAAGCTGTTCACGCAGGGCATGCTGCTCAACCAGAGCTTCTACCGCGAAGACGCCGGCGGCAAGAAACGCTGGTACTACCCGAGCGAAGTCGACGTGCTGCACGACGAACGCGGCACGCCGGTCGGCGCCAGCGCCAGGGAAGACGGCCTGCCGCTGATGCTGGGTGGAATCGAGAAGATGAGCAAGTCGAAGAACAACGTGGTCGAGCCGCGCGAGTTCATCGGCAAGTTTGGCGCTGATACCGCGCGCCTGTTCACGATGTTCGCCGGACCACCCGACCAGAGTGCGGCCTGGTCGGACTCCGGCGCCGCGGGCGCTTACCGCTACCTGAGCCGATTGTGGGCCTTCGGCGTCAAGCAGTCCGCAGTGGTGAGCGCCGCGGGTGAAGACTTCAGCGGCATCGGCGACGCTGCCAAGGCACTGCGCCGCGAGGTGCATCTGCTGCTCAAGCAGATCCGGCACGACTATGACCGGCTGCAGTACAACACCGTCGCTTCGGGTGCGATGAAACTGCTCAATGCGCTGGACGAGTTCCGCAATGATGGCAGCGCAGCCTCGAACGGGGCGTTGCGCGAAGGCCTGTCGGTGCTGCTGCGCGCGCTGTACCCGGTGTGCCCGCACATCACCCATGCGCTGTGGAGTCAACTCGGCTTTGCCCTCACGCTCGGTGACCTGATCGACGCGCCTTGGCCGCAGGTTGACGACACCGCGCTGGTGCAGGAGGAGATCGAGTTGGTCTTGCAGATCGCCGGCAGGACGCGCGGTGCCATCCGTGTGCCGGCTGCCGCCGACAGGGCCAGGATCGAGGCCGCCGCGCTGGCCGCCCCCGAGTTCACCAGGTTTGCCGACGGCAAGCCGGCCAGAAAGGTCGTCATCGTGCCGGGCCGCTTGGTCAACGTCGTCGTCTGATGCACAGACGCCGCTTGCTCATACTCGCCTGCGCAGGCCTCGCCGGCTGCGGTTTCGAATTGCGCCAGACACCCAAACTGCCGTTTCAAAGCATCGCGCTGGTCGGCTTCGCGCCGCAATCGACACTGGGCACCCTGCTGCGCCAGCAACTCGCCGCCACTAGCGTGTTGGTGTTCGAGGCACCGGCACGTGCTGACGCCGTGCTCGAAGCCCTGGCCGATGGGCGCGAAAAGGGCGTCGTGGCCTCGACCTCTGCCGGCCAGGTGCGCGAAGTGCAGTTGCGTGTCAAGCTGCGTTTTCGTGTCGCCACGCCGAGCGGCAAGCTGTTGCTGGCCGCCGACGAATTGCTGCTCACCCGCGACATGAGCTACAACGAAACCGCCGCGCTGGCCAAGGCGCAAGAGGAGGCGCAGCTGTATCGCGCGATGGAAGAAGACATCACCGCCCAGGTGTTGCGGCGCCTGTCTGCGATCAAGCCCGCCTGAGCATGCAGATCAAGGCCGAACAACTCACCGCCCACCTTGCCAAGGGCCTGCGCCCGCTGTACACGGTGTACGGCGACGAGCCGCTGCTGGCGCAGGAGGCGGGTGACGCGATCCGCGCCGCCGCACGCGCGGCAGGCTACAGCGAGCGCAAGGTCTTCACCGTCGGCAATGCCGCGCACTTCGACTGGGGCGCCCTGCTCGGCGCGGCACAAGCGATGAACCTGTTCGCCGAGCGCCAGGTAATCGAGCTGCGCATCCCCTCGGGCAAGCCCGGCAAGGAAGGCTCGGAGGCCTTGCAGCGTTATTGCCAAACGCAGGTTGGCGACGACGTGCTGACCCTGGTGCAACTGCCAAGACTCGACTTCCAGCAGCAAAAGAGCGGCTGGTTCGGCGCGCTCGACGGCGCCGGCGTGATGCTGCGCGTGGAGCCCGTCGAGCGCCGAGAGTTGCCGGCCTGGCTGGCCAAGCGCATGGCCGCGCAGGGCCAGCGTGTCGTCGACGGCGAAGAGGGGCCGCAGACGCTGGCCTTCTTCGCCGACCGCGTCGAAGGCAACCTGCTTGCCGCGCACCAGGAGCTGCAAAAGCTCGCACTGCTCTACCCAAAGGGCGCGCTTGCCTTCGAGCAGGTCGAAGCTGCGGTCCTGAATGTCGCCCGCTACGATGTCTTCAAGCTCGGTGAAGCCGTGCTCGCCGGCCAGGTTTCACGTGCGCTGAGGATGCTCGACGGCCTGCAGGCCGAGGGCGAGGCCGCTGTGCTCGTGCACTGGACGCTGGCCGAGGACATCCGGGCCTTGAAGCGGGTAAAGGACGCGATCGCCGACGGCAAGCCGCTGCCAATCGCGTTGCGCGAAGCCCGCGTCTGGGGCGCCAAGGAGCGGCTCTACGAGCGCGTGTTGCCGACGCTGGCCGGACACCAGCTGTCGTACCTGGTCGAGGCCGCGAGCACCTGCGACGGCGTCATCAAGGGCTTGAAGCATCCGGAGTGGCCGCTCGACGCCTGGGCGGCACTGAAGCGGCTGATGTTATTGACGATGCAGCAGGTGGCATCGGCGCCCGCCAGCGCGTCGCGTGGCGCGCCGACGGCGCACCTGCAGCTCGCGCTGCACGCCTGAGTCAGTAGCCTCGCGCGCGATCGACCAGGTGCGCGAGCGCTGTGCCGTCGCGCACGGCACGCAGATTTGCCGCCACCACCTGCGCCGCGCTGCGCACATCGGTCAGCGCGGCCACATGCGGCAGCAGCGTCACGCGCGGATGCTGCCAGTAACGATGCCCGGCCGGCAGCGGCTCGGCCTGGAAGACATCGAGCACGGCGTGCCGCACCTGGCCGCTGTCGAGTGCGGCAAGCAGGTCGTCGTCGACGACATGTCCACCGCGCGCAAGGTTGACCAGGCTGGCGCCGCGTCGCATGGTCGCGCAAAACCGCGCGTCGAGCAGGCCCGTTGTGGATCTTGTCAGTGGCAACAGGTTGATCACGATGTCCGATGCAGACAGCAATTCGGCCAGCGCTGCAGTACCGGCGTGGACGGCCACACCGGCCGGCACCGAGTGCTCCGCCAGCGAGGCGCGCCAGGCACTGACACGAAAACCCTGCGCCGCAAGCCGCGAGGCGACGGCGCGCCCCATGTGACCCAGGCCCAGCACGAGCACCAGAACGTCTTCGGCCCGCCGTTGTTCATGCTGCTGCCACAGACCGGACCGCTGCTGCGCTGCGTAGTCGAAGAAGCCGCGCTGCAGTGACAGAACGGCCCACAGTGCCGTCTCGGCCATGGCAGCATGCATCACCGGGTCGACCATGCGCGCCAACGGCACCTCAGGCGGCAAGGTGGCGTCGGTCAGCAGCTTGTCCACGCCGGCCCAAAGCGCTTGCACCAGGCGCAGGTTTGGCATGCCCTGCAGGGCACCGGGCGCGGGGTTGGCCACGACCGCGGCGACGATGGCTTTGCGCCCGATCTCAGCGCCGTTGTCGGACCACCAGCTGACTTCGGGTGCGGCGTCGCGCAGGGCGCGCAACCAGTCGTCGCGCTCGCTGGCCTCGAAACGACCGCTGAGCAGGACATGAAAGTCGCCGGCCTGCATGCCACTCAGGCCGTGCACAGTGCAGCCAGTCGCTGTAACGCAATGACCACGCTTTGTGCGCGCACGCTGGCGCGGTCGCCGTCGAGCTGCAGCCGTTCGACCTGTGCAGTGCCGCCACGCCGCATCAACGCCAGCCATACCGTGCCCACCGGCTTGCCCGGCACCGCACCGGCGGGACCGGCGATGCCGGTGACGGCCACCGCGATGTCGGCCATTGAATGCCTCAGTGCGCCCGCGGCCATCGCGCTGGCCACCTCGGCACTGACCGCACCGTGCGCGGCGATCAACGCGGCATCGATGCCCAGTTGCTCGCACTTGGCCGCGTTGCTGTAGGTGACGAAGCCGCGCTCGAACCAGTCGGACGAGCCGGCCAGGGTGGTGCATGCCGCGGCAATCAGGCCGCCGGTGCAGCTCTCGGCCGTGGCCAGGCGCCAACCCTTTGCACGCAAGGCGTCCGCCAGCGGCGTTACCAGCGCGGTGGCGGCAGCAACGTCGATCATGCGGGCCACACGAAACGCACCAAAGAGATCAGCAGCAGCGTGCACAGGGCGGCGACCAGGTCGTCGAAGAGGATGCCCCAGCCCTGGCGCCAGCCCGATGCGTCCTTGAACAGGCGGTCGGCCCAGCGCACCGGGCCGGGTTTCACGGCATCGAAGTATCGGAACAGTACGAAGGCGGTGAACTGGCTGACGAAGCCGGTGGGCATGACGAGCCAGAGCACGGCCCAAAATCCGACCACTTCGTCCCACACGATCGCGCCAGGGTCGGCCAGGGCCAGTTCGCGCGCGGTGCGCGCGCAGGCCCAGATACCGATCGGCAGCGCAGCCACCAGCATCAGACCCCACGGCCAGCCGCCGAGCCAGCGGTCGAGCACCACGAACGCGGCCCAGGCCCACAGCGTGCCTACCGTGCCAGGCGCCTTGGGTGCTAGACCGCTGCCAAAGCCGAGCGCAATCCAGCGCGCGGGGTGGCCGAGCATGAAGCGCCAGGTCGGTCGCTGCGGCGCTGCCGTGCCGACTGCGTCATCACGCAGCACTTTGGCCTCGGCGATCTCGGGTGCGCTCACGGCCGACTGCGGAAGTGGTCGAACGAAGTGAAGTGCTGGTCGAGGGCCCGACCGCGGCCATCGACGATACGCAAGCCCTGCTCGGCGTCAATACGGCCGATCCGCGTGACAGCGACACCAGCCTGCGCAGCAGCGGCGATCACGGCACTCTCGTGCGACAGCGACGCACTGAATAGCAACTCGTAGTCGTCGCCGCCCGCCAGCATGCATTCATGTTGCAGCCCGCGCGGCATCGATTCGAGCACCGCGCTCCTGGGCAGGGCATCGGCGTCCAGGGTGGCGCCAACGCCCGAACGCTCCAGCACATGGCCCAGATCACCGACCAGGCCGTCGCTCAGGTCGATCGCGCTGCTGGCCACGCCGCGCAAGGCCCGGCCCAGCGCGACGCGCGGCGTCGGGCACTCCATACGCAGGCGCATGGCCTCGAAGGCCGCACCCGGCAACGACACGCTGCCGCGAAAAGCTTCTAGCGCGAGCCGTGCGTCGCCCAGCGTGCCACTGACCCACAGTTGATCTCCGGCGCAGGCACCCGAACGCAGTAGCGCCTGGCCGGCGGGCACCGCGCCGAACACGGTGATGCAGATGTTGAGCGGCCCGGCCGTCGTGTCACCACCGACCAGCTCGATGCCCTGCTCATCGGCCAGCGCGAACAGGCCGCTGGCAAAGCCTTCGAAAAAGGCCTCGTCGACGCGCGGCAAGGCCAGCGCCAGCGTGAAGGCCAGCGGCTCGGCGCCGCAGGCCGCCAGATCCGACAGGTTCACCGCCAGCGCCTTGTGGCCGAGCCGCTGTGGTGCAACCGTCGACAGGAAGTGCCGCCCTTCGACGAGCATGTCGCTCGAGACGGCCAGTTGCTGCCCTGCCGGCAGCGCTGCGAGCAGCGCGCAGTCGTCGCCGACGCCCAGCGCCGCGCGCCGAACGGGCCGCGTGAAGTAGCGCGCGATCAGGTCGAATTCGCCGAGGGCCATCACTGCGTCACGGCACCGGTGTGGGCCTCAACCCAGGCGCAGCTTGTGCGCAGCGATCTGTTCGCGCACCCGCTCGGGCGCCGTGCCGCCCTGGACGCGGCGCGCTTGGAGCGAACCGCGCAGCGATAGTACGGCATACACGTCGGTGTCGATCGCCGGGTTGAAGGTCTGCAGCGTCTCGAGCGGCAGGTCGGCCAGATCCAGACCACGCGACATGCCTACCTTGACCGCCTGCGCCACCACCTCGTGCGCGTCGCGGAACGCCAAGCCCTTCTTCACCAGGTAGTCGGCCAGGTCGGTCGCGGTGGCGTAACCGCGCAACGCCGCACGCTCCATCGCCTCGGGCTTGACGACGATGCCGGCCACCATCTCGGCCATCACGCACAGCGTGGCGGCCAGGGTGTCGACGGTGTCGAACAGCGGCTCCTTGTCTTCCTGGTTGTCCTTGTTGTAGGTCAACGGCTGGCCCTTCATCAGGGTCAGCAAACCCATCAGGTGGCCATAGACACGGCCGGTCTTGCCGCGCGCGAGTTCGGCGACATCGGGATTGCGCTTTTGCGGCATGATCGACGAGCCGGTGCAGTGGCGGTCGGCCAGATCGATGAAACCGAAGTTCTGGCTCATCCAGAGAACGATCTCCTCGGCGAGGCGCGACACGTGCATCATCGTGATCGCCGCCCAGGCCGCGAACTCGATCGCGAAGTCGCGGTCGCTCACGGCGTCCAGACTGTTGGCGCAGACGCCCTCGAAACCCAGCGCGGCGGCCACGCGTTCGCGGTCGAGCGGGTAGCTGGTACCGGCCAGCGCCGCGGCACCGAGCGGCAGGCGGTTGACGCGCTTTCTCACGTCGGCCAGCCGTTCGGCGTCGCGCACGAACATCTCCACATAGGCCAGCAGGTGATGCGCAAAGCTCACCGGTTGCGCGACCTGAAGGTGGGTGTAGCCGGGCAGGATGGTTTCGGTGTGCGGCTCGGCGGCCTTCAGCAATGCGCGCTGCATGCCGGCCAGCAAGGGTGCCAGCTTGTCGATCTCGCCGCGCAGCCAGAGCCGCACGTCGGTCGCCACCTGGTCGTTGCGCGAGCGGCCGGTGTGCAGCCGCTTGCCGGCGTCGCCCACCAATTGCGTCAGGCGCGCCTCGATGTTCAGGTGCACATCTTCGAGCTCCAGCTTCCACTCGAAGCGCCCGGCCTCGATGTCGGCCGCGATCTGCGCCATGCCGCGCTGGATGGCTTCATGGTCGGCAGCCGAAATCACGCCCTGCACAGTCAGCATCTCGGCATGCGCCAGGCTGCCGGCGATGTCGGCCGCGGCCAGGCGGCGGTCGAAGCCGACGCTGGCGGTGTAGCGCTGCACCAGCCCGCTCATCGGCTCGGAGAACAACGCCGACCAGGCTTGTGACTTGTTGGCGAGAGGATCGGAAGACATGAGGCAACCACCGCGCGTGCGGCGCCCGAGGTAAGGAGAGGCTGGGACACAATGCCGGGAAACGCCAGCCCAGGTTGAATCGATTCTATCGACGCACCGCGCCATGGACCCGCACGAAGACACCGCCCCGATGCGCCTGGCCGGCGCCAGCCGCTCCAGCGCCTGGCCGTCCTCGTCGCTGCACCTGGCCGGCGAGGCGCCCGCTGCCGCGACCGGCGCCGGTTTCGATGTCTGCCGCGGCGCACTGGCATTGCGTGCCATCCTGGCCGTCAATGGCACGGTGGTCGTGGCCGCACTGGCCGGCGCCGCGAGCTGGCACGATGCGCTGGCCGCTGTCGGGCCGGCGATCTTCATCGCACTGTCTGCCACGCTGGCCTGGTTGGCCAGCGTATGCCTGCTGCGCAGGGTGCTGATGCGCCTGCTGCCAGCACCGCGCAGGCTGGCGCTGATGCTGCTCGGTGCGGCATCGGCACCGCTGGCCGCGGTACCGATGGTCTGGCTGCGGCTGATCGAGCTGCCTGCCGTGCGACTGGTTGCGCTGTGCGCGATCGGTGCGGCGCTGGCGTTCCTGCTCGGCTTGTGGCTGCAGTGGCGCGAGGGCCGGCGTACACCGGCCGACGCGCGCGCGCGCCTGGCTGAATTGCAGTCGCGCATCCGCCCCCACTTTC
>Ga0315271_10001006_pt1 | contig 16711 bp, 7 predicted proteins | sample C3_top_MG_FD_204664 | JGI IMG/M metagenome (GOLD analysis project Ga0315271, IMG submission 204664) | Sediment microbial communities from Yellowstone Lake, YNP, Wyoming, USA - C3_top | ecosystem: Environmental > Aquatic > Freshwater > Lake > Sediment | place: USA: Wyoming | collected 2017-08-01 | reverse complement strand
CAGCCAAGAGGCCTGCCGCCAAAAGGGCGGCGGTGAAGCGAAAGCCCGCCGCAAAGAAGTAAGACGCCACGCCGGGGCGCCGGGTTTAGATTGCTGGTATCGCGCCCCGACCGTCCTACATCCAACATCCCCATGCTTCCCTTCGACTTCACGCTCCAGACCGACACCGGCGAATTCCTGACGCTCAGCTCGCTGCGCGGCCGCCCGGTGGTCCTGTACTTTTACCCCAAGGACGACACGCCGGGGTGCACGATCGAGTCGTGCGAGCTGCGCGACCTCTTTCCGGCCTTCCAGGGCACCGATGCGGTGATCCTCGGCATCTCGCCGGACTCGGTGGCGTCGCACCAGAAGTTCAAGGCCAAGTACTCGCTGCCGTTTACGCTGCTGGTGGACGAAGGCCATGCGCTGGCCGACCAGCTCGGGCTGTGGGTGGAGAAGTCGATGTACGGCCAGAAGTACATGGGCGTGCAGCGCACCACGTACGTGATTGGCGCCGACGGCTCGGTGCAGCACGTCTTTGAGAAGGTGAATCCAGCCGGTCATGCGGATGAAGTGATGGCCTTCCTGCAGGGTGGCCTCGAGGCCGCGCAGCAGGTGCGCGCCGGGTACGACGCGGCGGTGAAGCACGCGAAGCTGGTGGCGGCTGCGGCTGCCGAGCCCAAGGCGGCGGTGAAGAAGGCGCCCGCGAAGAAGGCCCCGGCCAAGCCGGTGGCGAAGAAGGCGGTCAAGAAGGCCGTGAAGAAGGCGCCGGCCAAGCCCGCCGTGAAGAAGGCCGCGAAGAAGGCGACGAAGAAAGTCACGAAGAAAGTCACGAAGAAGGTCGTGAAGAAGGTCGTGAAGAAGGCGGCCAAGAAGGTGGTGAAGAAGGCGACGAAGAAGCCCGCGAAGCGGATCGCAAAGAAGCCGCTGAAGAAGCCGGCCAGGAAGGTCGTGAAGAAGCCGGCGCCGAAGGCGAAGAAGAAGCCCGCGCACAAGAAGTAGTCGTCGCGCTCAGGTCAGGGGGGCCCTCACGAGGGCCCCCCGTCGTTTGCGCTCTATCAGTAGCCCCGAACCACGAAGGTCCGTAGCTTGTGTGGGTTCTGCACCCTCAGCAGGAGTCCCCCCTGAGTCTCGACCTGCGCGCCCAGCTCCAGAAATCCCTCGGTGACGCATACCGCCTCGAGCGCGAGCTCGGCGGTGGCGGCATGAGCCGCGTCTTCGTGGCCGAAGAGCTGCGCCTGCAGCGCAAGGTCGTGGTGAAGGTGCTCTCGCCCGACCTGGCACAGGGCATCAGCGTGGACCGGTTCGAGCGGGAAATCCGCACCGTCGCGGCCCTCCAGCAGGCCAACATCGTCCCAATCCTCACGGCCGGCGACACCGAAGGCCTGCCGTTCTACACCATGCCGTACGTGGACGGCGAATCGCTGCGCGCTCGCCTCGGCCACGGTCCGCTCGCCATCACGGAAGTTGTCGGAGTGCTGCGCGACGTCTCCAAGGCGCTGGCGTATGCGCACCGGCAGGGCGTGGTGCACCGCGACATCAAGCCCGACAACGTGCTCCTGTCCGAAGGCACGGCGGTGGTCACCGACTTCGGCATCGCCAAGGCCATCAGCGCCGCGCGCACCTCGTCGGGCAGCGCGACGCTGACGCAGATCGGAACGTCCATCGGCACGCCGGCGTACATGGCGCCCGAGCAGGCGGCAGGAGATCCGGAAATTGACGCCCGCGCCGACATCTACTCGCTGGGCGCGATGGCGTACGAACTGCTCGCGGGGCAGCAGGTCTTTGCGGGCCGCACGGCGCAGCGCATGCTTGCCGCGCACATGAGCGAGGCGCCCAAGCCCATCTCCGAGCTGCGCCCCGACACGCCGGCCGGCCTGGCCGACCTGGTGATGAAGTGCCTCGAGAAGGAACCGGGCAAGCGGCCGCAGAGCGCCACCGAGCTAGTGCTGGCGCTCGACACCACGAGCGGCGGCAGCATGTCGTCCATGCCTCCCGTCCTCATGGGCGGGCCAGGGATGTTCCGGAAGGCGCTGGGCATCTACGCCGCGGCGTTCGTCGTCGTGGCGGTGATTGCCAAGGCCGCCATTGTCGGCATCGGCCTTCCCGACTGGGTCTTTCCGGGATCGCTGATCGTCATGGCGCTCGGCCTGCCGGTGGTGCTGTGGACGGGCTACGTGCAGCGCGTCACGCGCCGCGCGCTGTCGGCCACGCCGACGTACACGCCGGGCGGCTCGCCGAGTCTGGCCGCGCAGGGCACCATGGCGACGATGGCGCTGAAGGCGAGCCCGCACGTGAGCTGGTATCGCACGGCGCGCGGCGGCATGTACGCCTTCAGCGCGTTCATCGGGCTCATCGCGCTCTTCATGGCCATGCGTGCGTTCGGCATCGGGCCGGCGGCGTCGCTCATCTCGTCGGGCAAGATGGGCAGCCGCGAGCGCGTGATCCTCGCCGAGTTCAAGAGCCCCGTCAGCGACTCGACGCTCGGCGCCACGGTGACCGAGGCGTTCCGGACCGACCTCGGCCAGTCGACCAGCCTCAGCATCATGCCCGCAAGCGCCGTGCGCTCCGTGCTGCAGCTCATGCAGCGCCCCACCGGCGTGCGCGTGGACTACGCCGTGGCCCGCGAGATCGCCACGCGCGAGGGGATCAAGGCCGTCATAGACGGCGAGGTCGTGACGTTGGGCGGCAGCTACGTGCTGTCGGCGCGGCTCATCGCGACGCAGACCGGCGACGAGCTGGCGTCATTCCGCGAGACGGCCGACAACGCTAAGGACATCATCCCCGCCATCAGCCGCCTGTCGAAGGCAGTGCGCTCCAAGGTCGGCGAGTCGCTGCGCGCGGTGCAGGGGGCAAAGACGCTGGAAAAGGTGACGACGCCGTCGCTGGAGGCACTGCAGCGGTACGTCGCGGCCATCAGGACCATCGAGGTGGACGGCGACTTCCCGAAGTTCGAAGAGCTGATGACGCAGGCCATCACGCTCGACACGGGTTTTGCCATGGCGTACCGCAAGCTCGCCATCGAGCTGGGCAACCGCGGCCTCCAGCGCGAGCGGGCGGAGTCGCTGCTGCAAAAGGCCTTTGACCATGCCGACCGCCTGAGCGAGAAGGAGCGGTACATCATGCTCGGGTCGTACTACAACCAGGGACCGAAGCCCGACGAAGACAAGGCACTGGCCGCCTACGAGTCGCTGCTCGAGATCGATCCGGAGAATGTCACCGCGCTCAACAACGCGGCGTCCATCTACCACGATCGCGGCGACTATGCCAAGGGGGCCGAGATGGCGAAGCGCGCCATCGCGGTCCAGCCGACTGCGGCCGTCTTCTTCAACAACCTGGTGCACAACAGCCTGCACCTCGGAAAGGTGCAGGACGCCGAGGACGCAATTGCGCTGGCGGCGAAGAACATCCCGAAGAATCCGCTGATCCCGCAGCTCCGGGCGCAGATCGAACTGGAGAAGGGACATGTCGATTCGGTGCCGGCGATCATGGACAGCCTGATGACGGCGCGGCCGAACGACCTCAATACGAGGCGGGCGGCGGAGTTCATTCTGGCGAATGCGAGCGAGCTGACCGGACGGATTACCGGCCTCGAGCGGCATTTCGGCAACGCCCGGGCGCTGGCCCTGCAGCTGGGCAATCCGCAGGCCGCTGTGAATGCCACGCTCGACACCGTCTACGCGCTCTACTGGTATCGTGGCGAGCCTGCGCGCGCGTTGCAGATGCTCGATCGCGCGGTGGCCTCTCCCGCCTACACATCGCTGAAGCCGACGCAGCGGCCCTATAGCGAGCTGGTGGATTCATACACCGCGCTTGGCAAGCCGGACAAGGCGCGGGCGGTGGTGCGCGAGGCGGAACGTTCGCCCGACGCGCAGACGCCCGATGGCAAGCGCTGGCTGCACGCCGCGAACGGCAGCATCCTGCGCGCCGAGAAGAAGTACGACGAGGCCGTCCGTGAATTCACGGCCGGGGCGAATCGTGGCTGCCCACAGTGCGTCTTGCCGGAGATCGCCGTGACGTACGACGTGGCGGGCAAGCCCGACTCGGCCATCGCCTACTTCAAGCAGTTCGTGGAGGCCAAGGCGACCCCTATCGGACCGCTCTCCACCTGGATGGCGCTCTCGCAGAAACGCCTCGGCGAGCTGTACGAGAACAAGGGCAACGCCGCCGAGGCCGCCAAGCACTATGCGGCGTTCGTGGAGCTGTGGAAGAACGCAGACCCCGACATGCAGCCCCGCGTGGCCGAGGTGCGGCGCCGCCTGCAGAAGCTGACGTCCACGGACCGCCCGAAGTCCTGAGGCAGTCGCAGAAACGAGAGGGGCCCCGCCAGCGGCGGGGCCCCTCTCTTGCGATCCCGCGCTCTCGCGATCCGCCGTTACATCTTCCCCGACATCATCACGTGCGCCTTCGGCGTGCCCGGGAACATGATCCACGGCCCTTCCGCGCGCGGCTGGCTGGTGATGCCGATGCTCTCGGTGGTGGCACCCGGGATATACAGCACCGTCAGCAGGCCGGCGGTGCTCACCTTGTTGGTGGCGGCGTCGTAGTTCTCCTTCTTGGTCGTCAGCGTGTACAGCGACCCCTGCTTGGGCATCTTGAGCTTGCCGCTCTTGATCTCCCTGAAGCGCACGCTGTCCACCTGCTCGCCCTTCACGCCCTCGGCTCGCAGCGAGCGGCCGCGCGCCATGAACGGCTCGAGCGACTTGTGGTAGCAGGCCACGTGGAAGTCGGGGCGCGTGACGTACAGCGCCAGGCAGTTCATGCCGTTCTTCCCCTCGCGCAGCACCACGAGCTTGCCGGCTTCCTTGTAGCCCATCACCGTGGCGCCGTCGCGCAGCTCGGCGGGCAGGGCGAGGACGGCCGCGGCAATCTGCTGTTCAGCGGGAGGAATCGGCGTCGGGGCGGCCGGGGCGGGGGCCTGCGCACGGAGCGCAACGGCGACGAGCGGGAGTAGAACGAATGCGCGCATTCTCGAGAATCCTTTGTTGGGGGGCTCGTGCAGTTTACTGCGTACGGCCTAAAACGTACAGCGTAGAGCCTAAAGCGGCAGTTTCGCTAACTCGCCGCCAGCACCGAACTCCGAATCCGCTTCCATGCCTTCCCCACCGCGAACCCCGCGATCGTCGCGATCTCCAGCATGCTCGGCGTGGGCGTCTCCCCCAGCGAGCGCAGGATCCGCGAGCGCATCTTCAGCACGATCGGCGAGGCCACCGGAATGGCCTGGAAGTACGGGTCGTACCGCGTGCCGACGCCCTCGATGAGCGACGCGGTGCGCGCGAAGTACACCATGTCGCGCGGCAGCACGATGGGAAAGTCGTACAGCGCGTGCATCACGCGGTCGGCGAGCATCATCTTGATGCGGTCCTGCGTGGTGGTGTCCTGCGCGTACGCCGTGGTCAGCAGGATGTCCACGAGGCGCTGGATATCGGCCGGGTCCGCCCCGGGCGCAATCAGTCCCAGGTTGCCGAACCCCTCGATGATTCCCGCGGGGTCCTTTCGCACCGCGGCCAGCACGGTGCGGATGAGGCGCAGCCGCGTCTCGGGCTCCACGCGCACCACCATGCCGAAGTCGAGCAGCACCAGCCGGCCGTCGTCGGTGACGAGCAGGTTGCCCGGGTGCGGGTCGGCATGGAACAGCCCGTCCACGAGCATCATCTGCACGTACAGCTCAATCAGCACGGCCGTGATGCGCTTGGCCTCGACGTCCGAGATCTTCAGCCGGTCAATGCGCGTGCCGACGATGAAGTCGAGCACAACCACGCGTTCGCGCGTGAGCTCATGCACGATGCCCGGCACGATCACCTGCTCGTTGCCGTCGAAGTTGTGCTTGATCTCGGTGGCGTACTCGGCCTCGAGCCGGAAGTCCATCTCCTCGTGGATGCGCGCCGAAAACTCCTCGATGACGCTCTGGATGCCGCGCATGTGCGGGTTGGGCCACTGCGCCGCCACCCACCGCATGATGCGGCGCGCGATGCGCAGGTCCTGCTCGATGATCTGCTCCACGCGGGGGCGCAGCACCTTCACGGCCACGTCGCGGCCCTTGAAGAGCGCGCGATGCACCTGGCCCAGCGAGGCGGCGGCCACCGGCTCGCGGTCGAACCGCTCGAACAGCTGGTCGGGCGGCAGGCCGTAGGCGGCGATGATCTCGCGTTCGATCTCCTCGACGGGCACGGCCGGTACCTGGTCGTGCAGGGTGCTGAGCTCGCCGATGTACGGCTCGCCGATGAGGTCGGCGCGGGCGGCAAAGACCTGGGCCAGCTTGACGAAGGTCGGCCCCAGGCTGGCGATGTCGGCGACAATGCCCTTGGCCCGGCGCGCGTGGAACTCGGGGGTCCGCCGGAGGGGCGGGCCCCAGAACACCCACCGTTTGCGGTCCCGCAGGAGCGAGACCACCCAGGGGAGCAGGGTGAAGATGATTCGGTAGGTGCGCATGTCTGCCGGATAAACGCCGGGCGAGGGTCTATGGTTGCCTGTAGGGGGATCCCCCCGTAGCCGACCCGCCCGCCACTCTATAGTTTAGCGCCTTCCCCCCGGCCCGAGAGCTTGCCCCCTGTCCAATGATACGCTCTCGCGGCTGACGGCCGCGCTTGCCGACCGCTATCGCATTGAGCGCGAACTCGGCGCTGGCGGCATGGCGACGGTCTACCTCGCCGAAGACCTGAAGCACGACCGCAAGGTCGCGGTGAAGGTGCTCAAGCCCGAGCTCGCCGCCGTGCTGGGCGCCGAGCGGTTTGTGGTGGAGATCAAGACCACCGCGGCGCTGCAGCACCCGCACATCCTGCCGCTGTTCGACAGCGGCACGGCGGACGGCTTCCTGTTCTACGTGATGCCCTACATCCAGGGCGAGACCATCCGCGACAAGCTGAACCGCGAGACCCAGTTCGGCGTGGAAGAAGCGGTGCGCATTGCCCGCGAGATTGCCGACGCGCTGGACTACGCGCACCGGCACGGTGTGATCCACCGCGACATCAAGCCCGAGAACCTGCTGCTGCACGATGGGCGCGCGATGGTCATGGACTTTGGCATCGCGCTGGCGGTGAGCGCGGCGGCCGGCGGTCGCATGACCGAGACCGGCTTGAGCCTCGGCACGCCGCACTACATGAGCCCCGAGCAGGCGACGGCGGAGAAGGACTTGTCGTCGCGCGCCGACGAGTACTCGCTGGCCACCGTGCTCTACGAAATGCTCTCCGGCAACCCGCCGCACACGGGGGCGACGGCGCAGCAGATCATCATGAAGATCATCACGGAACCGGCGGCGCCGGTGACGTCGCTGCGGAAGTCCGTGCCGGGGCACGTGTCGGCGGCGCTGGCGAAGGCGCTGGAGAAGCTGCCGGCCGACCGTTTTGAGAATGTGAAGGCCTTTGCCGATGCGCTGGTGAACCCTTCGTATGCCGGCGACACGGCGGTGTACGCGGGTTCGAGCGCGGGCGCTCGTCGCATGCCAAGGCGTTGGACGCTCATTGCCGCGGGGGCCGCGTTGGTGGCCGTGGGTGGTGCCGTTGGGGCCGCGCTCATGTACCGCACCCCCGTCGAACAGCCGGTGGTGCGCTTCATGATGTCGATGAAGGCCGGGCAGCGGCTGCTGGGGGGGGCGCGCTACGACACGCCCTTCGCCGTGTCCCCAGACGGAAAGCACATCGCCTACAGCGCGTATGACTCGGGTGCCTCGGCGCCAAGCCTCCATGTGCGATCGCTCGACCAGTTCAGCACGACGTCGATTCCCGGCACGGACTGGGCCGCCCTGCCGTTCTTCTCGCCGGACGGGTTGTGGATCGGCTTCGTGACGCTCACCGACCGTACGATACGGAAGGTCGCCCTGGCTGGCGGCCCGGTCAGTCCGATTGTCGAAGACGTGGCGATCAACAGCGGCGCACCGTCGTGGGGCGACGACCACTCGATCGTGTACGTGAACAACTCGCATCTGTATCGCGTGCGTGATGGCGGTGGCACGCCGACGCTGCTCGCCGATTCGATGAAGACGCCGTTCGCCTTTGCCCCCCAGGTGCTGCCCGGGAGCCGCTCCGTGCTCTTCGCGAGCATCGACCGATCGAACAGGGTCGGCAGCCTGAATGCACTCGATGTGGCGACGGGGAAGGCGAAGGTCCTCGTTCCGAACGCGTCGCGCGGATGGGCGCTGCCGAGCGGGCACCTCATCTACGGAACCAGCCAAGGTGCGTTGTTCGCGGTGAAATTCGACCCGAAGGCGCTCGAAATCAGGAGCGCGCCAGTCGGCGTGCTGGACGGACTGAACACAAGTGTGGGCCTGCTTCCGGACGCGGCCATGTCCGCGTCGGGAACGATGGCCTACGTTGCTGCGACGGCGAACGCCACCGCCGTGCTGGTGCAGGTCGACCGCAGCGGGCGCGAGGTGCCGATGGTCGCGAAACCGGGGCCGTACTCGCAGCCGCGGTTCTCGCCCGACGGTCGGCGCCTCTCGCTGACGATGCCGGATGCGAAGGGGGTGAGCCAGATCTGGATTCACGACCGAGCGTCGGCGACGACGCGGCAACTCACCTTCGAGGGCGACAATGTGCGGTCGGCGTGGTCGCCGGACGGCAGCCGAGTGGCATTTGCGTCGGCCCGTGGCAAGAACTACGTGTGGTGGGCGCCGGCCGACGGCTCGGGACCGGGCGCGGCGGCTGGCGACAAGATGGAGCTGACGAGCTCGGCGGCGGTCTCGTGGACGCGGGACGGCAAGTGGATCGTGTGGGACGGATCGATCGTCGGGCAGAAGGGCGCCGGCTCGGACGACCTCTTCGCGATCCCGATGTCGGGCACCGATCAGAAGACGCAGGTCGTGGTGGCCACGCCGGCGCAGGAACAAAGCCCCGAAGTGTCGCCCGACGGCAAATGGGTGGCCTACGTCTCGAACGACGTCGGCAAGAGCCAGGTTTACATCCAGCCCTTTCTCGTGCCGGGCGGCCGCACGCTGGTGTCTGCGGGCGGCGCGCAGGAAGCCATGTGGGCCTCGAACAACGAGCTGGTGTTCGTGAACACCGAGTCCGACAGCGTCACGCTGGCGCGGCTGGAGTTCGGCGCGACGGTGAAGATCACGCGCACGTCGCTGTTCGATCGCCGGCCGTACCAGCCGGGCAGCGCGTCGTCGCGCAGTTTCGATGTATCGCGCGACGGCAAGAGCTTCGTCCTCGTGAAGCCGACGGCGCAGAACGCGGCGATCCAGCCGATTGTCGTGCTGAACTGGGTGGAAGAGGTGAAGCGGCTGATGGCGGCGGCGGGGATCAAGTGAGCGAAAGCGTGATCGCCCGCCTGAGTGCCGCGCTCGCCGGCCGGTACCGCATCGAGCGCGAGCTCGGGCAGGGCGGCATGGCCACCGTGTTCCTCGCGCACGATCTCAGGCACGACCGCGACGTCGCCATCAAGGTCCTGCATCCGGACCTTGGCGCCGCCCTTGGAGGCGAGCGGTTCCTGAGCGAGATCAAGACCACCGCCAAGCTGCAGCACCCGCACATCCTCCCGCTGCTCGACAGCGGCGACGCCGACGGGCTGCTGTACTACGTGATGCCGGTGGTGACGGGCGAGACGCTCCGCGCGCACCTCGACCGCGCACACCAGCTGCCGATCGCCGAGGCCGTTCGCATCGCCCGCGAGGTGGCCTCGGCGCTCGACTACGCGCACCGGCAGAACATCATCCACCGCGACATCAAGCCGGAGAACATCCTCCTCCACGACGGGAGCGCGCTCGTCGCCGACTTCGGCATCGCGCTCGCGGTGCAGAGCGCGGGCGGGCAGCGGATGACGCAGACCGGCCTCTCGCTTGGCACACCGCAGTACATGAGTCCCGAGCAGGCGATGGGCGAGAAGACCATCGACGCGCGCGCCGACGTCTACGCGCTCGGCGCGATGACGTACGAGATGCTCACCGGCGACGCGCCGTTCACCGGGACCACCGTACAGGCGATCGTGGCGAAGGTGCTGAGCGCCGATCCCGAGCGGCCGACGCTCGTGCGCAAGACGATCCCGCCGAACGTCGAGAGTGCGGTGCTCACGGCGCTCGCCAAGCTGCCGGCTGATCGCTTCGCGAGTGCAGCGGAGTTCGCTGCCGCACTCGGCAACACGGGCTACACGAGCGCGACGTCCGCTGCGACCTCCGCGGTAGACGCCGTCAGTTCCCGCACGCTGCGCGTCGTGAGCGCCGCCGCGTTGCTGGCGGTCGCCGCCGCCGCGTGGGGATGGCTGCGCCCGCAGCCGGGCGCGCCCGTCGTGCGCTACGACCTGCCGTTGCCGTCGGTCATGACGGGCATCGCCGAGGTGCACCTGCCGCTGCCGTCGCCGGATGGCTCCTTCCTGGTGTTCCCCGGCCCACGACCCGGCAGCGTGGCGGGCACCCAGTTGTGGCTGAAGCGGCGCGACCGTTTCTCGCCCACGCCGATCGACGGCACCACTGACTCGCAGGGTTTCACCATCTCGCCGGACGGCCAATGGCTCGCATTCATCCGCGGGTCGAAGCTCGCGAAGGTGCCCATCGCCGGCGGCGCGTCCATCACGCTCGCTCGGGGGATGGCCAACGGGGCGTGGGGCATTGCCTGGCTCGACGACGGGACGATCGCGTACACGCCGCTCGCGGATCACGCGGGCCTCGCGAAAGTCTCCGCGAACGGCGGCGAGAGCGCGATCGTCTGGGAGGGCGACGCGAGGGAATCGCGCATCCTCGGGCCGATCCACGGGACGCGCGGCGTATTGTTCGCGCTTTGCTCCACCGCCGCGACCTGCGATCTCTGGGCGGTTGACGTCGCTACGGGCAAGGCGCACGTGGTGTTGCCCGGTGTTTCCTGGGCCCGCCACGCCGCCACGGGGCAGATCGTCTATACCGTGGACGGCCGCTTGATGGCGGTGGCGTTCGACGCGGGGGCGATGACGGTGCGCGGGCAGCCGGTCGCGCTGACCGACAGCGTCGGGCGCGGCGCGTCGCCGTTCGAACTCTCGCGGTCGGGCACGCTCGTCACGCGCGTGTTCGAGGGCGCGGCCGGGTTGCCGTATGACATGGTGTGGGTGGATCGCGCGGGCCGTGTGACGCCCGTCGATACGAGCTGGCACTTCGGCATCACGGCCTACGCCGCCGACCACGGCTGGCGGCTCTCGCCCGACGGCACGCGCTTGGCGATCGGCCTGCTCACCGACGCGGGCGACGACATCTGGGTGAAACAGCTGCCGCATGGTTCGCTGTCGCGCGTCTCGTTCGATCCCGCCGCCGAGGCGCGTCCGCGCTGGACGCACGACGGCCGCGCCCTCACGTTCCTCACCGGCCGCGGGGGGCTCGGCATCGTCAAGCGCCGCGCCGACGGACTCGGCGCCGACTCGTCGCTCATCAGCGGGCAAGTCGATGAATCCGTGTACTCCCCCGACGGCCAGTGGATCGTGATACGCACCGGGTCCAACGGTTCGGTGAGCGGCGGCCGCGACATCTACGGTATTCGCACCGGCAAGGACACGACGCGCGTGCCGCTCGTGGTCACGCCGTTCGACGAAGAAGCCGTGGAGCTCTCCCCCGACGGCAAGTGGCTCGCGTATCAGAGCGACGAGACCGGCCGCACCGAGATTTTCGTGCGCTCGTTCCCGAACACCAAGGATTTCAAGCTGCAGCTGTCGAACGGCGGCGGCGAGGCGCCGCTCTGGTCGCACGACGGCCGCGAGCTGTTCTTCGTGAATGCCGACAAGATGATGATGTCGGTGCGCCTCACGCCCGGCGCGACGCTCGCGGCGTCGGCGCCCGTGGCGCTCTTCCGCGTGCCCGACGACCTGCTGCAGGTGGAGTACGCGTTCTACACGCCGTGGGACGTCGCCTCCGACGGCCGCTTCATCATGGCGCGCGCGCGGCGCCAGACGGGCACCGCGATGACCGTGGGTGTGACCGAGAACTGGTTCGCGGAACTCAAGGCGCGGGTGAGGCAATGAGCAGCCAAATCGACCGCCTCAACGCCGCCCTCGAGGGCCGCTACCGCATCGCGCGCGAGCTCGGGCAGGGCGGCATGGCGACGGTCTACCTCGCCGAAGATCTGAAGCACGACCGGAAGGTCGCGCTCAAGGTGCTCAAGCCCGAACTCGCCGCCGTGCTCGGCGCCGAGCGGTTCGTGGTCGAGATCAAGACCACGGCGGCGCTGCAGCACCCGCACATCCTGCCGCTGTTCGATTCGGGGGCCGCCGACGGGTTCCTGTTCTACGTCATGCCGTTCATTGACGGCGAGACGCTGCGCGCCAAGCTTGATCGCGAGACGCAGCTCGGGGTGGACGACGCGGTGCGCATCGCGCGCGAGGTGGCCGACGCGCTGCACTACGCGCACGAGCACGGTATCGTGCACCGCGACGTGAAGCCGGAGAACATCCTGCTGCACGGCGGGCATGCGATGGTGGCCGACTTCGGCATCGCACTGGCCGTCTCAGCCGCCGCGGGCGGTCGCATGACGGAGACGGGCCTCAGCCTTGGCACGCCGTATTACATGAGCCCCGAGCAGGCGACGGCCGAGAAGGAGATCACGCCGCGCAGCGACATCTATTCGATTGGCAGCGTGCTCTATGAAATGCTGACGGGCAATCCGCCGCACACGGGGGCCAGCGCGCAGCAGATCATCATGAAGATCATCACCACACCGGCCGAACTGGTGACGGTGTATCGCAAGTCGGTGCCGGCGAACGTAGCGGCAGCGGTGGCAAGGTCGCTGGAGAAGCTTCCGGCGGACCGGTTCGCGTCGGCGGCCGCATTTGCGGCGGCGCTCGTGGACCCGCAGTTCATGACGACCGGCGGCGTTCCCGGAGCAGCCGCGCAGCGTCACGGGCGCGAGGGACGCTGGCGCCTGGTCGCCACGGTGGCGGGAGCGCTGGCACTGGCGAGCATGGCATTCACCGCTGCGACGCTGCTGAATCGTCGCGCCGGTGCGGGCGAGCGCGTCGAATTCGCCTTCCGCATGAACCAGACCGCGAACGACCGACCGGTGGTCGCGATCTCCCCGGATGGCCGGCGCATCGTGCAGGTGGTGAAGGACTCGTCCGGGATGAACCGCGTGTACATGCGCGAGCTCGGGTCTACCGTCGTGACCGCCATTTCCGGTTCCGAGGGGGCCTCGGAAGTGTCGTTCTCGCCCGAGGGCGATTGGCTCGTCATCCTGGCCGATGGCGCCGTGCGCAAGCTGCCTGCGGCGGGCGGCCCGCCGACCGACCTTGCGAAGGATGCCACGGTGGGCGTCGCGTGGGGACCGGACGGGTCGATTCTCTACACCAAGATCAACGACGGGCTGTGGCGGCTGCCGCCGAATGGCGCCGCGCCACAGCGGCTGAGTTCGCTCGATGCCAAGCGTCGCGAGTTCCAGCACTGGTACCCGCAGGGGCTCCCCGGCGGGAAGGCCGCAATCTTCAACAACTTCTCCACGCCACTCAAGAACTCACGCATCGAGGCGGTGGAGTACGCCACCGGCAAGCGGACGCTGCTCGTGGAAGGGGCCTTCTTCGCGCGCTACGTGCCGAGCGGCCACCTGCTGTTCATGCGCGAGAATGCGCTGTTTGCGGTGCGCTTCGATGCGGCGGCGTTGCGCGTGACAGGCACGGCGGTTCCGGTGCTCGAGGATGTCGCAGGGAACATGACCGACGGAACGGTCGGTTACGCGGTGTCAGAGAACGGGACCCTCACGTACCTCAAATCATCCGCCTGGAAGACGCCCCGCCGGGTGTTCTGGGCGGATCGCGCGGGCACTGAGCAGCCCCTGCTGCCGGAGCCCGGTCAGTGGGCCGAGCCGCGACTGTCGCCGGACGGCCGTTCCGTGGCGCTGACCAAGCTGGACCCGCACTGGCAGCTCTGGCTCTACGACGTGCCACGACGCATCCTCTCGCAGCTCACGCACAGCGAGGGCGTGTCGTTCGGCGCCAACTGGATGCCGGACGGCAAGTCGCTCATCCACAGCGTCGAGACGCCGGTCTACGACCTGCATCGAGTGCCGATCGACGGCTCGGCGCCGGAGACGCTCGTCGTCAGCAAGACGGACAAGATGGCGTCGTCAATTTCACCTGACGGGCGCACGCTGGCGTACCACGAGAACCACGGTACCGAACGCCTGATGTTCGCCCCGATCGCGGGCGGTGCGGCCGTGCCGTTCGATCCGCGGCCGGCGAGCCAGCTCAACGCCGCCTTCTCGCCCGACGGACGCTGGGTGGCGTACGAGGAAATCGGTGCCGATGCGAGGCCCGACGTGTACGTACGCGCGCTCGACGGCCACGGCGGACGGCACCAGGTCTCCAACAATGGCGGCGACCAGCCGCTCTGGACGCGCGGTGGGCGGGAGATTGTCTATCGTCGCGGGGACGCCGTCATCGCCGCGTCGTTCGATCCGTCGAGCGGTCAGGCGGGTGCGCCGTCGCTCCTGTTCCGAAAGCGCGACGCGGGACGGCTCGGCGGCTTTCGCACGCGGGGCTACGATGTCACGCCCGACGGCTCCAGGTTCCTGATGGTGACGCCGGTTGATGAGCCGGATGCGCAGCCTACCGTCGTGGTGATCAACTGGCTCGAGGAGCTCAAGAAGAAGGTGCCGCGATGAGCGTGATGGAGCGGTTGTCCGCGGCGCTCGCCGACCGCTACCGCATCGAGCGCGAGCTCGGCGCCGGCGGCATGGCGACCGTGTATCTGGCGCACGACCTCAAGCACGATCGCGATGTCGCCATCAAGGTCCTGCACCCGGACCTCGGCGCCGCGCTCGGCGGCGAGCGGTTCCTGAGCGAGATCAAGACCACCGCCAAGCTGCAGCATCCGCACATCCTGCCGCTGCTCGACAGCGGCGAGGCCGACGGCCTGCTGTTCTATGTGATGCCCCTCGTCGACGGCGAGACGCTCCGCACGCGCCTCGAACGTGAGCGGCAGCTTCCGGTGGACGACGCCATTCGCATTGCCACCGAAACCGCCGGTGCGCTCGATTACGCACACCGCCAGGGCGTGATCCATCGCGACATCAAGCCCGAGAACATCCTCCTGCACGACGGCCGCGCCATCGTCGCCGATTTCGGCATCGCGCTCGCCGTGAGCGCGGCCAGCGGCGCGCGCATGACGCAGACCGGTCTCTCGCTCGGCACGCCGCAGTACATGAGTCCCGAGCAGGCGATGGGCGAGCGTACCATCGACACGCGCGCCGACGTGTACGCACTCGGCGCCGTGCTCTACGAGCTGCTCACGGGCGAGCCGCCGTTCAGCGGCGCGACGGTGCAGGCGATCGTCGCGAAGGTGCTCACCGAGCGGCCGATGAATCCAACGGCGGTGCGCGACACGATCCCGCGGCACGTCGAGGCGTCGGTGTTGAAGGCGCTCTCCAAGTTGCCGGCCGACCGCTTCACGACGCCGGCGCAGTTTGCCGATGCGCTGAAGCATCCGGAGATCATGTCGGGCGCAATGAGCGCGACGACGCCGGCGCAGGCGACGGGCATGCGACCGGCGCCACGTGGCGTGCGGCGTTTCCTTGCCGCGACGCCGCTGATCTGGACGGCGCTGGCCGCCGCGGTCGCGCTCGGCGCGTACGCATGGATGCGGCAGCCCACGCCGGCGTCACTGCCGATGCTCTCCGTGCCGCTCGCGGACGTCGGCGGCGTGAATGCGCTGACGCCAAGCGGCAGCGTCGCGATCGCGATTTCGCCGGACGGCACGAAGCTCGCGTTCCTGGGTTCGGATTCGACGCGGGCAACGCATCTGTTCGTCAGGTCCCTGAGCGACGGGAGTCTGACGTTCGTTCCGCAATCCGAGTTCGGGCGCGGGGCGACGTTCTCGCCCGACGGACAGTCGCTGCTCTTCTTCCGTGACGGGCGGCTGGCCGTGTGGACAGCGGGCAGCGGCAGCGTGCGGATTCTTGGCGATGCCAACGCGACGCGCGGGGCGACGTGGGCGCCCGACAGTTCGATCATCTATGCCGCCGAAGGCAAACTCATGCAGTTGCGGCTGAGTGATGGCATGACCTCGACGCTCGTCGCACCGAGTGATTCGTCGAGATTCATTCTCCCGAGCGCGGTGTCATCCGATGCCGTGCTCTTCTCGATCATCGCCGCCGACGGCTCCATGGAGATCGCGGCGTACTTCCGGCGCGACAAGCAGCTCAAGCGCATGGGCATCCGCGGCTCACGCCCGGTGTACGTCGATGGCGGGTTCGTCGTGTTCATGGATGACAGTCGCGGCATCAATATCCTGGCGGTCGACCCCGCCACGCTGGCGCCGCGCGGCTCGGCGCATCTCGTCGCCGAGGCATCGTCGATGCCGACCATCACCAGCGGCTACCCGTTCGCCGTGTCCCGGAACGGCGTGCTCGTGTATCAGCGCTTCGAGAGCGGCGGAGAGAGCGAGCTCATGCTCGTCGATCGAACGGGGAGGCCGCGTCCCGCGCTTGCCGCTCGTCAGTCGTATCGGATGCCGCGGTTCGCGCCGGACGGCCGCCGCATCGCCGTCGGCATCAATGGCGCGCAGGGCCTGACAACGGGCGACGTCTGGCTCGTGAGCCTGGAGACCGGGACGATGGACCGGGTGACCTCCGACGGCCGGAGCACTGAGCCGGAGTGGGATCCCGATGGTCGGTCCGTCGTTCTCCTGCAAAGAGACAATGCGCAGCGAGTCAGCCGATTGGCGCGGATGACGGTCGACGGGAGCGGTACACCCATCGAGCTGCTTCGGCGGAAGTATGGCATCTGGGAATCCCACATCACCCCCGATCGTCGGACGCTCGTATGGCGCGAGGATGCCACGTCGAGAAACCGTGAC
>Ga0315271_10001005_pt1 | contig 16712 bp, 17 predicted proteins | sample C3_top_MG_FD_204664 | JGI IMG/M metagenome (GOLD analysis project Ga0315271, IMG submission 204664) | Sediment microbial communities from Yellowstone Lake, YNP, Wyoming, USA - C3_top | ecosystem: Environmental > Aquatic > Freshwater > Lake > Sediment | place: USA: Wyoming | collected 2017-08-01 | reverse complement strand
GCCACGGAGCGGGGAGCCACGGTCGCCCGGCGCGCGCAGCGCAAAGCCCGGCGTGGCCACTGCCGCGAAGCCCCTCCCGTATCGCGTTGCCCGTTGGGGCAAGTTCTGGTCGCTCGAGCCGCTGTTTGCCGACACGCGCGCCTGCCTGGTCGCCAAGGGCGGCGAGCCCCCCAAGCTCGACGATCTCGTACTTGCCGTGCCCGTGCACGGCGACCGCCGCCGCATCGTCGAGGTGCTGGGGCGCGCCGACGACCTGCGCGCCGTGCTGCGCGCCATGATCTACGCCCGGGGGCTGCCGCAGGGCTTCAGCGCCGAAGTGCTCGACGAGGCGGCCGCGATCCGCGCCCGCGAAGCGCGCGAAGACCACGACCGCCACGACCTCACGGCGTTGCCCACGTTCACCATCGACCCCGATACGGCGCGCGACTTCGACGACGCCATCAGCGTGCAGCGCGACGGCGACGGCTACCGCGCTCACGTGCACATCGCCGACGTGTCGTACTTCGTCGACGACGACGGCGCCATCGAGCGCGAGGCCCGGCGGCGCACCTCGAGCCTGTACCTGCCGCTGTTCTCCGAGCCGATGCTGCCCGCGGCCCTGAGCAGCGATCTCTGCAGCCTCGTGCCCCGGCAGCCGCGCAAGTGCCTCACGGTGGAGTTCGCCTTCGCCGCCGACGGGCGCCGCTCGGCGGTGCAGTTCTACCGCTCGCTGATCAGCAGCGACCACCGGCTCACCTACGGCATTGTGGACACGATCCTCGGCGGCGAAGAGGACGGCCAAGAGGCCGCCGCTACGCCGCCGCGCGAGGTGCCGGGAGCGACCACGGCCGCCGACGACGAGCTGCTCGAGCGGCTGCGCCTGGCGCACGAACTGGCGGGCGTGCTGCGCCGCCGCCGTCAGGCCCGCGGCGCCCTCACGCTGGGCTCGTTCGAGCCCGAGTACGTCTTCGACCACGCGGGCGCGCTTGCCGGCGCCGTGGCGCGCCCCGAGACGCGGTCGCACGCGCTCGTCGAGGAGTTCATGCTGGCCGCCAACGAGGCGGTGGCCGGGTTTCTGCTGCGCAAGAGGGCGCACGCCCTGTACCGCGTGCACGAGCCACCCGATCCGGCCAAGGTGCGCGAGCTGCTCGACGCCCTCGAGGAGCTCGGCGTGCAGACGCCGCCGTTCCCGGCCGGCGACGCCGTGCCGGCGGCGCAGCTCGCAGAGGCGTACGGCCGCCTCAGCCGCATCGTCGCCGCGGCGAGCGCTCGCGAGGGCCGTGGGCGGCAGGCCTGGTCCACTCTCCTGCTGCGCGCCCTCAAGCAGGCGCGCTACAGCCCGGCGAACCTCGGGCACTTCGGCCTCGCCAGCCCGGCGTACCTGCACTTCACCTCGCCGATCCGCCGCTACCCGGACCTCGTGACTCACCGCAGCCTGCTGTACCACCTTGGCGAGGGCGGCGGCGAGCTGGGCGAAGCCGAGCTCGCCGCCGCCGCCGAAGACTGCTCCACGCGGGAGCGCGAGCTCGCCCGCCTCGAGCTGGACGCCGACGACGTCGCCCTCTGCTTTCTGCTTGAGCAGCGCCTCCAGGACGAGGGCTGGGAGCAGGAGTTCGCCGGCGAGATCGTCGGCCTCGTGGGCGGCGGGCTGTTCGTGCGCTTCGCGGACGTCTTCGAAGGCTTCCTCTCCTCGCGCCGCCTGGGCGGCGAGCGCTTCGAGGTGAGCCCGCACGAAGCGGCGCTCGTCGGCGAGGCGACCGGGCGGCGCTTCCGCCTCGGCGACGCCGTCACCGTCAAGGTGGAGCGCGTCGACCGGCTGCGCGGCAAGGTCGACCTGGCGCCGGTCGGCATAGTGGGCTCCGGCGCCCGCCGCCGCACGATGCGGTAACCTAGGGCCATGGCACGAGAGACCGGCATCAAACGCGTCGCCGAGAACCGCAAGGCGCGCCACGACTACTTCATCGACGACACCTACGAGGCCGGCATCGTCCTCGTGGGTACCGAGGTCAAGTCGCTGCGCGAGGGGCGCATCAACCTGCGCGACAGCTACGTCGAGGTCCGGGGCTCTGCCTACGCGCCCGAGCTTTTCCTCGTGGGCGCCCATATCAGCCCGTTCGAGCAGGGCAACATCTGGAACCACGAGCCTCTGCGCGTGCGCAAGCTGCTGCTGCACAAGCACGAGATCGAGCGCATCGCCCAGCGCGTCAGGGAGCGTGGCTACACGGTGGTGCCCACCAAGGTGTACTTCAAGGACGGGCGCGCCAAGATCGAGATCGGCATGGCGAAGGGCAAGAAGCTCTACGACAAACGCCACGACATGGCGGATCGCGATGCCAAACGCGATATGGAGCGTGCTTTGCGGGGCCGCGGGGAAGACAGGCGGTAGCGGCGCCGTCACCGGCGCCGGACCGTGGGGTCGACAAGGGAGGCGCCGATGGACACGCTGAACCAGGAGCAGATCGAGGCGGCCCTCGGTGAGCTGGGGGAGTGGGGCTTCCAGGGAGAGGCCTTCACGCGCACCTTTCGCTTCGCCGACTTCCCGCACGCCATCGACTTTGTCGACCATCTTGCCGAGGTGGCCGAGGAGCGCCAGCACCACCCCGACATCGACATCCGTTACAACAAGGTCACCTTGCGGCTGAGTAGTCACGACGCCGGCGGCGTCACGCAGCGCGACGTCGCGCTGGCTGAGGCCATCGAGCGCTTGGTCTGACGGCCGGGGCGCGGACCGCTGGGATCCGCGCGCGCCGGCTTCGTCGCGGCGCGAGCAAGCGTAGCTCGCACGGCGGCCGTGTGTGCTAGACTCGGCAGCCGTTGCCCTCGTAGCTCAGGGGATAGAGCGCGCGCCTCCGGAGCGCGAGGTCGAAGGTTCGAATCCTTCCGGGGGCACCAACCGTTGTCACTATTACAACGTTCTCCCTGTAAATGAGCGACTTCTGTTGTCCGGTCGCCTGCCCGGTCGCTCGGCCTTCAGGGTTCGCTTCTTCTCCCCGCCATTGCTTGATGCCGATCCAGAGGTGACGGGTGGCGCCCTCTTGGCGGGGATCGAGAACGGGTCGTTCTCCAGCTCTCGTTGAAGCTGCCACCCCCGTCGGGACGGCAGGCTCGTCGCGTGGTTTGTGCTGCCCAGGAAGGCGCCTTGACAGGACTTCGGCTGGACGTCCGCTGCTTTTCTCCCCGGATGCCTGGCTCTCGGAAGACCGTCTCAGCAACTCATCCGCAGGCGTTCGCACGCTAACCATTCTGTAACACGCGGGGGTATAGCTCGGTCGACATCATCGGATCGGGGCCGACGTGAGCAAGCCGAAAGTCCTGCTTCTCTGCACGGGCAACACGGCCAGAAGCCAGATGGCTGAGGGGTTCCTGCGCGCAATGGCGCCCGAACGCTACGAGGCGTTCAGTGCCGGCCTCGAGCCCAAGGGCGTGAACCCGCTGACCGTCCAGGTCATGGCCGAGCGCGGCGTGGACATCAGCTCGCAGCGCTCCAAGCCGCTCACGGATTACCTCGGCCAGGTGCACTTCGGCTACCTCGTCACGGTCTGTGACCGCGCCGAACGCGAGTGCCCCATCTTCCCGGGGATGGGGTAGCGGCTGCACTGGTCGTTCCCTGACCCAGCCGCCGCGGAGGGCACCGAGGAGGAGCGCCTCGAGGTCTTTCGGGAGGTACGCGACGCGATTGAAGCGCGCCTACGCTCGTGGCTCGCGATCGACGGTGGCGGCCCGCGCGCCGCTGCCGGCCGCGAATCGCTGAGCGAGTCGCCCGAGAGACGGGAATAATCACTGCGCACGTAGTGCGAAAGAGAGGAGCGGTCATGACTGCACGTGTTCGGGAACGACAGACCTGGTACGCCGCAGTCGCCCAGGATGCGGATCACGTGTCGGGAGATCTCCCCACTCGACTGGCGCTGGTGTTCGCCGCCGTCATCGGAGCGCTGCTGGCCGTCATCGCTTTGGCGCCTAGCCTGCTCTCGCTGCTGGCCGTCTTCGTCATCTACTCGGCGGCCATCAACGCCACGCTCTTCATCGAGTCGTGGCGGGGTCGCAGGAGCAGGCTCACAGCTGCGAGAGTCGCAGCTGTACCGGTCGAGGACGTAGAGCACCTGACAACGGAAGCCGAGGAGTACCGGCGCGCGGCGTAGTACTCGTCGCGGGGCGGATGAGGAGCGACCCGACGGGTACCGCTACCTTCCGCCCAGGTTGTAGAACGCCTTGATGCCCGGGTAGTAGGCCACATCGCCGAGCATCTCCTCGATGCGGAGCAACTGGTTGTACTTGGCGACGCGCTCGGTGCGGGCCGGGGCGCCGCTCTTGATCTGGCCCGTGTTGGCGGCGACGGCGAGGTCGGCCAGCGTGGTGTCCTCGGTCTCGCCGGAGCGGTGCGAGCACACTGCGGTCCAGCCGGCGCGCTTGGCCATCTCGATGCAGTCGAGCGTCTCGCTCAGCGTACCGATCTGGTTGAGCTTAATGAGCACGGAGTTGGCCGACTTCTCGGCGATACCCCGGGCGAGGCGCTCCGTGTTGGTCACAAAGATGTCGTCGCCCATCACCTGGATGCGGCCGCCGAGCGTCTCCGTCATCAGCTTGAAGCCGTCCCAGTCGCCCTCGGCGTGGCCGTCCTCGATGCTGACGATGGGGTACTTCTCGACGAGCGCGGCGTAGTAGTCGACCATCTCGGCGCTGGTGAGGCTGCGGCCCTCGCTCGCGAGCACGTACTTGCCGTCCTCGAAGAAGCTCGAGGCGGCCGGATCGAGCGCGATGGACACATCGGCGCCGGGCTCGTAGCCGGCGGCGTCGATCGCCTCGACGATGACCTGGATGGCCTCCTCGTTCGAGGCAAGGTTCGGAGCGAAGCCACCTTCATCACCAACGGAGGTGCTGAGGCCCTTCGCCTTGAGCACGGACTTGAGCCCGTGGTAGACCTCGGCGCAGATGCGCAGGGCTTCGGCGAACGTGGTCGCACCCACGGGCATGACCATGAACTCCTGCAGATCGACGTTGTTATCCGCGTGTTTGCCCCCGTTCATGATGTTCATCATCGGGACCGGCAGCGTGAAGGCATTGCAGCCGCCGATGTACTGGTACAGGGGCAGACGCAGTGCTTCGGCAGCGGCATAGGCGGTGGCCAGCGAGACGCCAAGAATCGCGTTGGCGCCCAGCTTGGCTTTGTTCGGCGTCCCGTCGAGCTCGATAAGCATACGGTCGACGAGGCGCTGGTCGGTGGCGTCGAGGCCGACGATTTGCTCGGCGATCAGCGTGTTCACGTTGTCGACAGCGGTGCGCACGGCCTTGCCCTGGTACTCCCCGCCGCCGTCGCGCAACTCGACCGCCTCGTACTCGCCCGTGGACGCGCCCGACGGCACGTCGGCACGACCGACCGCGCCGGACTCGAGCTCGAGCTCGACCTCGACCGTGGGGTTGCCGCGGGAGTCGAGGATCTGTCGTGCTGTGACGTCGATGATGGTAGTCATGGTAGGGGCCTCCTGGAGCCGAGTGTCGGAACTGTTCGCCGCACGGTTTCGCGAGGCTTCGGACGGTCAGACGGTACCTCAGTCTACTGCCCATTCGAGTCGCGGAATCGGACGTCTGCTTCATGAATCGTCACTGCGGTGAGCCGCGTGCGTGGGAAGTGAGGAGCACGAGAATGGCGATGATCACGGCGGCGGCGCCGAAGCCGGTCAGAACCATCGCCAGTCCGTCCACCGCCGGCGCGCCGACCACCAGCGAGAGCACAAGCGCAGCAACGGCCGCGGCGATGTACGACGGCAGGAGCGACCCTACGCTGCTCCCGCGCGGCTGGGAGCCAATCGTCACCGCGCTCGCCCCATACGCGGACTCCATGCCCAGAAACAGCAGGATCGCGAAGGCCAGCGCCCACCAGGGCGCACTTGGTCCGCCCGCGTAGAGCGCGATCAACTCTTCGGCGCACAGTAGCAGGGCCGTCCAGATGAGCACGCGAGGAAAGCGCCCAGCGATGGCCGCGCCGGCGAGAATGATGCCGACGCCGCCTAGCCAGGCGAAGACCCGCCACGACGCCGGGTCCTGCAGCGCCGGCAGGCCTCCGGCCAACGCAAGAAGAGCGAGTGCCGCAGCAGCGATCAGGAGGCGCTGACGATGCGTGCGTGCCTGCGGAATCGCGTCACCTCCTCGATCGCCGCGTCCAGGGGGCGGTCGGCGCTCCAGCTGATGACGCCGCCGCCGAGCTGCCGATAGCGACCGAGGAGCACCTCCCGGTCCAGCTGCCAGATGCGGCGCGCCAGCCGCGCCGTCTCGGTCGTCGCGGGCGGCAGAAACGCCTCCGGCGACAGGTCGAGGATGGTCAGGTCGAACTTCCTCCGCAGCAGATCGAAGAGCGCCTGAACGCTGCGTTTGTCAATCAGGGGCGTGAGCGCGATGACGAGCGCCTGCGGCGGCAGGGTCTTGGCAGGAATGACGGAGACGTCCTTCCATGCATAGCTGAAGCTCAGCTGAGTCGTGATGAGCGACTCCACGATCTGGTAGAGCTGGCGCTCGCCGCTCCCGGGGATGAGCCACTGCAGCGTACCGCCGAACCCGATCACCCCGACGCGATCGCGGTGCTGCAAGTATCGCGCGGCAAGGGCAGCTGCAGCTCGCACGGTGAGGTCCAGCGTTCCGCCATCTGGTGATCCGACGCCGGCAAACATGTCGAGGAAGAGGACGACGTCGGCGTTGCGCTCCGGGTGCTGGGCATTGACCCACATCTCACCTCGCCTGGCCGTCGCGCGCCAGTTCACGTGGCGCAGCTCATTGCCCGGTTGGAAGGGAAGTATCTCTGCGAATTCGACACCGCTCCCGACCGCGCGTGCGACGAGGTTGCCTGCGAAGGGCTGAGTCCCTCTGGGCGCGACGATTCCGCGCAGCTTCTCGCTGCGTGGGTAGACGCGCAACTCGTAGCGGATCCCGAAGGTCGCCTCGTCCTGAAAGAGGCCGAGGGGCGAACGCCCCCGCACCGCGCAGCGCACCGACGTGTACAGACCCCAGCGATTCGGACGAATGGGGAGCTCGAGGGTGCGCCGCTCGCCGGCCTCGAGCCGGGTCAAGGTCAGCCCCGGGACTGGCGTGGAGAGTCCGTCGGGCAAGACGACCGCCAGCTCCAGAAGCTGGACATCGCGATCGGCGCGCACGGTCACGCGCATGACGAGTTCTTCCCCTTCGATGACTCGCGCACGAGACCACCGGATCGCGACATCCAGCCCCGGAACCTTGCCGATCGCCGAGAGGCCGATCACGAGCAAGACCGCGAACGGCGACGCCACGATGAGCATCTCGGGCTTGCGCAGCGCGAACGCCGCCACAAGCAGCGCGGCTACCAGGCCGAGATAGGTGTGGAGTTTGAAGGTCGCCGAACGCTTCATCGCTGCAGCGTGGCGTCCTCGGCAGACGGAGTTGAAACCGCCGCCAGGCATTCCTCGACGACGCTCGCCGCAGGGATCTGCTGCACCCACAGCTCGGGCTTCAGCGTCAGGCGATGCTCGAGCGCGGCCACGGCCACGCCCTTGACGTCGTCAGGTACGACGTAATCGCGACCTTGCAGAGCGGCTCGGCAGCGGGCGAGCTTCACGAGGGCCAGCGTGCCGCGCGGGCTCGCGCCGACTTGCAGCCGCGCAGTCTCGCGCGTCGCGCGCACGATGTCGACCGCATACAAGCCAATCACGTCGGCCACATGGACGGTCTCCACCGCCTGCTGCATCTCGATCAGCTCTCCAGCGCTGCTGATCGTCCGCAGCTTCACCTCGTCGGTCCGACGCTCCAGCCGCTGCGCGACGATGGCCTGCTCGTCTTCGTGAGACGGGTAACCGATGGAGAGCCGCAGGATGAACCGGTCGAGCTGCGCCTCCGGCAGCGGGTAGGTGCCTTCGTACTCGATCGGGTTCTGCGTCGCGAGGACCACGAAGGGTCGCTCCAGCGGCCGGGTGACGCCTTCAGTCGTCACCTGACGCTCTTGCATCGCCTCGAGCAGCGCCGACTGCGTCTTCGGAGGCGTCCGGTTGATCTCGTCACCGAGGAGCACGTTGGTGAACACCGGACCCGGCCGGAACTCGAACACTCCCCGGCTCTGGTCATAGATCGAGGAGCCGGTGATGTCGGCGGGCATGAGGTCGGGCGTGAACTGGACCCTGGCGAAGGCGAGCCCCATGACCTGGGCGAAGGAGCGGGCGACGAGCGTCTTGGCGAGACCCGGGAGGTCTTCGATCAGGACGTGTCCCTCCGCCAGGATGCCGAGCAACAGCATCTCGAGCACGGGACGCTTGCCGACCACGGCCCGTTCGACCTCGTCAAGGATCGCGCTCGATCGTTCTCCGACCTGCTCGATGGTGAGCGGCATCCGCTAGACCTCCTCGATTCTGTTCACGATCTCCGCGATGTCTTCCGCCGAGGCGCCCGGCGCGTGACGGTCGGGGAAGCCGTCGGGAGGGCCGACCAGGCCCGCCACACGCTCCCCGAGGAGCGCCTCGACCTTCTCGGGCTCGCGCTCCCAGACGACCCCGCGCGCGGCGAGGCGTCCACTGGCGACGCGAAAGAGCAGCGGTCGCAGGCGACGCTGATATTCGGCCGCCGAGGACCGGGACAGCGTGATCGCCGATTCCAGGGAGTCCAGCAGCCACTGCTCGTGGCCCGCAGGCACCTGCGTCCGTGCGTCGCGAAGAAGCGCGTGCGACTCGGGAGGCAGCCGCCGACGGGCGATGGCCAGCGCAGCGACCGCTGCATAGGCCAGTCCGAGGGTCGCCGTCAGTCTCGCGGCGGTAGGTTCGCCCCGCAGGGCCACCGCCAGCGCCACGAGCGCGGCGAGCGGCGCGATCGTCAGCAGCAGCGTGCGCGGCCTCATCGCGTCATCGCGTCCCGGATCTGCTGAAGCGCTCTGATCGCGTCATCGCGCTGCGCGTCCGCCAGCTCGTGGCGGCTGAATCTGGCCTCCTGGAAGAGCTCCGTCAGTTCCGACGCCGCCGGTGGAGGCGCCGAGGCGCCGGAGAGCACTCGCCGGAGGAACTCGGTGGGGGTCTCGTGCGTGGAGCGCGGCAGACCCGCACGCTCGAACACCAGCTCCATGCGGGCGTAGGCGGCGATGATGGCCCGGCGCGGGTCGCGTTCACCCCGCAGATCGTCGAGCGACAGCTCGACCGCCTCCATTGCCGTGTCCCGCGGCTGAGGGATGCGCTCGCGCGCGAACGCACCAGACTTCCCCTTGCGCAGGCGCGGGAGCCCGACGAACGCGAAGGCGGCGGCGCCGACGACCACAGTGCCGACGACGAGTCCCAGCTGCAGCCAGCGCCCGCCGTCGGCCTCCGCCGCGTCCGTGGGCGCGGGCACGGCGCCACCGTCTGTGGCGCCGGCGACCGGTTGCTCGCTCCTCGGCGCCAGCGTCGCGTTCGACGACCCGGAGTCGGAACTCCGCGCCATGAGTACCGCCGCGCCGACGAATCCGGCGACCAGGAGCACGAGGAGGACCGGAACGAGAACCTTCTCGAGCCGGCCGGCCGGCGGAGGCTCCGAGATCCACTCGACGTCATCCGGCGACTTCTTGCGCGGGCGCGAGGGCCTGAGGGCGTAGACGATGGCGCCGGCAAGCGCCGCGGCGATGACGAGGATTGCGGCGAACGCCGCGACCATGACTCCTCCGGCGGAGCGCGTCGCCCCGAACACTCGAGTGCTCGCGGCGGACGCGCCGCCCGAGACGCTCGTGCCGCTGCCCACGGCGGCGACCGCCAGCAGCACGACGACCGCGACAACCAGCAGGGGAGTGGCGTGCTTTGAGCGGATCGCCTGTCGAGCGCCAGTCAGCATGGCCGTCCTCACACCGGGTCCACGGGGACCACTTGAATGTAGAAGCCATCAACGCCGGACGGCGCGCTTAAGGCGAGCTTCATCGCCGATCCCAGTATACCCGACCTGGCAGGAGCGGCTCTCCGGTAGAATCGACTCGATGCCGGCGCGAGACCACCCTGCTCACACGGATGACGACGACCTCGACCGCGTTCTCGCGGTCCTGGACTTTGACGGCACGATCACGGCGGACGACTGCATGGCCGTGGTGCTCGCTCGCCATGTCGCGCAATGGCCGCAGCTCCAGGCAGCCGTCGCACGCGGCCGGATGACCCAGGTCGATGCCTTCGAGAAGGCCGTCCGTCTGTTGCGGGTGCCCCGCGAGCTTGTCCTCGCCGACTTCGCCGAGGCGGCGGCGCTGCGCCGGGGATTCGGCGAGTTCCTCGGCTGGCTCCTGGGGCAGCGCGCCCGGGCCGCAGTGATCAGCGCCGGCTTTCGCCCCGGGATCGAGGCCGTGTGGCGGCGCGAAGGATTGCCCGCGATCCCCGTGTACGCAGCCGAGCTGGTGGGTGAGCCCGGGCATGAACTCGAGATGGTCCTCGACGGTCGCTTCGGTGACTGCCCGATCTGCGGGGCCGGACACTGCAAGGCGGCGGTCATCAGGAGCCTGCGCCGAGAGGGCGACTTCGTCGTCGCCTTCGGCGACGGCAGCCGCGACCTCTGCATGGCGCGCGCGGCCGACTGCGTCTTCGCGCGCGCCGATCTTGCCCGTCTCTGCGAACGCGAAGGCATACCGTGGACCCCGTTCGAGCACTTCACCGGCGCGCGCCAAGCGCTCGTCGAGCAGCATCGCGCGAATCGGCGTCTTCATAGGTCGTCAGCGCCCGGCGACGACGTTTGACTCACGCAGGCGAAGCCAATGTAATGTAGTAGTAGCGGTCGAACGCGATGAAGCTCGCGAAACGCGCTGGTGCGCTGATGGCTTCTGTCCGGTATCTCCGGGCGGAAGCTTTTTGTTTGGGAGGTGAGGCAATGCCCACAGACTCGTACTCCGCGCCGGGCGACGCGCTTTCGCCCGTCATGCCGGCCGCGTCCTCCGGCCCGGCTGCGACCACCCAGCACGGCAGCTCCTCGTCAAGGGCGCTCGACGGTCTCCGGGCGGACCTCTTCGACGCCGACGAGACGGACCGTATTCAGGCGACGCGACGCCGGATCGCCGAAGACGACCTGTACGTGGTGGCCATCGGCGAGTTCAAGCGTGGCAAGAGCACCCTGCTGAACGCCCTGATCGGCCGGCCCATACTTCCCGTCGGCGTCGTCCCTCTCACGTCGGTCGTGACGGTGCTCCGGCGTGAAGCGGAGCGAGCCGTTGCCAATCTTGACGACGGTACCGAGATCTCCATCGACCCGGAACGCTTGGCGGAGTACGTCACCGAGGAGGGCAATCCGGGGAATCGGCAGCGCCTGGCGCGGGTCGACGTATGTCTGCCGGAACTGGACCTGCCGAGGCACGTCGCCCTCATCGACACCCCCGGACTCGGATCGGTGTACGAGAGCGGCACCGATCACACCCTCGGGTTTCTGCCGCAGCTCGACGTCGCCCTCGTCGTGCTCTCCGTCGACCAGCCCCTCACCGAGGCTGAGGCGCGGCTCGCGAGCCGGCTCCGCGACCAGGGCGCCGAGCTGCTCTTCGTCGTCAACAAGACCGATTACCTGACGCAGCCCGAGATCGACGAGGCGCTGGCGTTCGTTGCCGATCGTCTCGCCGTCGGCGGGTTCTCCCAACCGCTCGTCCTCGGCACCTCGGCGAAGACCGCCCTTCAAGGTGGCCTTGGGAGCGGCGTGCCCGAGCTCCGTGAACGACTCTCCGAGCTGGTCGAGGCCCGCTACGAGAGCATCCATGCCGCGCAGTCGGCGCGGCGGGTGGAAGCCTTGCTCGACGAGCTCGAGACCACCTACGCAGTGCGAGCGGAGATCGTCGATCGCGGCGAGCAGGACCTGAACGGCGCGCTCAGGGAACTCAGGCAGAGTCGCAAGCGGGTCGACAGTTTGGCGGAGAAAGAGGATGCAGTGTTCGCCCACCGCATCCAGGCGGCCGAGCGGCGGCTCAGCGAACACATGCTGGCCTTCCAGGCGCGGCTTCAAAAGGACCTGCTCGCAGTGGTGGATGAGATCGATCGACCGGATGAGGCGCCCAGCGAGGACCGCGTGGATGAGCGTTTCTCGGCGGTCATCGCCCCGCTGCTCGGCGAGGCCTTGGAGACAGAAGGGGCGATCCTCGAGACGACGTTGCGAGAGGCCTACGAGCGGCTTCTCATGGAGCTCGACGAGTTGGCGGCCTCGCTCGCCCGGCAGACCGAGGAGATCCTCGGAGTGCGGATCGCGCGCCCAGGCCGCTCAGAGACCGAGGAGCTTTCACCCACCGTGACCGTGAAGCTCCGTGACGACCCCGTCGGGCTGGAGATGCTGACGGGTGCCCTGCAGTCGCCCTTGCCGAAGCGCCTTCGCCGGCACCTCCTCGTGCGACGCTCCCGAGAACGCGCGGCCGAGCTCGCCGATCGCCATGCCGGACGGCTGCGCAGCGAGCTTGCGACGAGCCTGAGAGAGGCGACGCGCGCGGCGCTCCGTGATGCTCACGCGGAGATCGATTCGCTGTCGAGCTCCATCGAACGCGCCATTGAGCGCGGGATGTCTCAACGGCGCCTTGCCGCCGTTGATGCGCAAGAGGCCCGCAACGGCGTCGCCGCGGCTCTCGACAGCATCCGGGCGGCAAGGGCCGAGCTCGGTTCGGAGTCGTCCGGATGAGCGTCTCGCCGCTGTTTGCGGCGGACCTGGGGCGCGTCCTCGCGTCACCTGGGTGCCCGCTGTGCACGCTGTCTCGCGCGGACGATGAGCGCTACCTCGGCAGCCTCCTGCAGGAGGGTCTCTCCAACGTCGGCCTCCTCGATCGACTCTCGCTGGCCGGCGGGTTCTGCGCCGAGCACGCCTGGGCCCTGCAGCGCATGGAGCAGCGCGAGTGGCACGGCGGGCTGACGAACGCCTGCTTCGAGCGCCCGCTGCTCGCCGAAGCCCTCGCCTGGCTCGACACGTTGCCGACGGCCCCTCGCGCGATCAGGAAGGCCTCGTTCGAGGTCGGTGAATGCCCGGCCTGCGCAAGTCGCGCGCGGATGGAGCGCAACCGGGCCGCCGGGCTGGCCGAAGCGCTCGGGGAGAACAGGTTTGCCCACCTGTATGCCGAGCGACCAGAGGGCCTCTGCATGCCGCATTTCCGCTTCGTTTGGCGCGAGCAGATGCCGGCTCAGGTCAGGGAGTCGCTGCGCGTGGCCCAGCGCCGGCGGTTGCAGGAGCTGCTGGAACGCCTCGACCGCTACCTGTGGAAGCACAAGATGAACGTCAGCGAGCCCAAGTCCCCCGAGGAGGTGTCGAGCTGGACGGAGGCGGTCGCCATGCTCTCCGGAGACGCTGCGGACCCGATAGAGGACGGTACTTGATGAACCCCCAGGTTCATCGCCCGACCGCGGGCATCGGCCAGGACTCAGCCCTCGTCCGCGACCTCTTCCTCTTCCTCCTGCTCGAGGTCGAGCTCGTCGAGCGCGGCCGCAAGCATCTTGCTGTCGACGAAGGGCGTCTCCACATCGAGGAGCGCCCGCATCACCGCCTCGCCGACCGCCGCTGCCCCCGTGGCCGGGGCCTGAACTGCCGCGACGGCGGGCGCGACTTCAGCCTCTGCCTTGGGCAGCAAGTGCCGAGGCACGAACGCCAGGCTGGCGATGATGGTCGGGATCACCGCGGTGCCGATGACCACGGCGACCAGGTAGGAGTACTGATTCTGCGTGACGATGCCGTGGCTCAGGCCGTAGAGGGCCGAGATGGTGCCGAACGTCAGCCCGGTCGACATCATCAACGAGTAGTACCAGCGCTCCTTGCGCTCGCTGCGAAAGCGTCCGATGACGGGATAGAGGCCGAAGATCTTGGCGCCGACCTTGGCGGCGAAGAGCACGAGCGCGGCGACCGGCGCCGCGACCACGGCGCTCACGCTGACCAGCATGCCGGCGCGCAGGAAGTAGAAGGGCGTGAGGAAGCCGACCGTGAGCGTGCGCAGCCGGCGGATCCAGTGGTGGTCCTGGGCGGCGCCGCCGGCCAGCACCATGCCCACGATGTAGGCCGGCAAGACGGCTTCGCTGCCCGACCAGTAGGCGAGGGCGCCGAGGCCGAACAGCACGACCATGATGAGCTTGGTGCGGATCGCCGCCGTACGGTGGCCGTAGATCTTCGTCATGCGGTTGATGACCCAGGGCAACGAGGCGATGACCGCGGCGGCGACAACGACGAACACGATCGTCTTGTAGGTGAAGGGCGCAAACAGCAGGCCCAGCGCGACCACCGTCCCGAGGTCGTTGATGAAGCACGCCCCGAGAATGCCCTTGCCGAACTCGGTGCGGTTGAAGCCGGTCTCGAGCATCACCGAGTAGACCACCGCCATGGAGGTCGTGGAGAGGGCGACGCCGGCAAGCAGGCTGGCCTGCGAGTCCCAGCCCAGCGCCCAGTGCGCCACGGCGGCGCAGACGAGGAACGGCGACAGGAAGCCGATCACGCCGACCACCGACACCTCGGTCAGCTTGGTGCGGAGGACGGCGGGGTCCAGCTCTGCCCCGGCGAGAAAGGTGAGCAGGACGGCGCCTGTGGAGGCGAGAAAGCGCAGCCACTGCTCTTCGGAGCCGAGGCGGTCGAAGAACCCGTAGTGGGTGGCGATCGCGGCCACGGTCACGCCGACGCAGATCTCGACGAGAGCGATGGCGATGCGCAGGCGATTGGCGATAACGGCCGAGACGGCTGCGAGCGAGAGCCAGAGGGCGGCGATGGTGAAGAGCTGTTGCACGACAGAGTCCTCCTCTATGACGGCACTGTGAGCGCTGGGTACGCTCGACAGGAGCCATCAGCCCCGGGAGGGGCGGTCAACGGGGGGCTCCATCCCGCTGGGAGATGGTACCCACCAACGCCTTCAAAGCCAAGCACGCACCGCCACCGACCGAGTTCGCTCAGGCAAGCGGGGGACGATGAAGCAGCAGGGAGACGAGAAGATGAGTTGCCCATTCTGTGATTGCATCCAAGCTGGCGACTACACCGCCGAGCGTGCCACCGCCGTGGCCTTTCCCGACACGGTTCCTCTCACGCCTGGCCACACGCTCGTCGTGCCGCGGCGGCACCTGACGGTCCTCAGCGAGTTCCAGCCGGACGAGCTCACCGACCTGTGGCTGCTCGGCACGAGTCTCTGCTCCGATCTGCAGAGAGAGCATGGCACCTCGGCCTTCAACCTCGGCCTCAACCTGGGGTGGGCCGCCGGCCAGACCATCGAGCACGTGCACCTGCACGTGATCCCTCGCTACGAAGGCGACGTCGAGGACCCACGCGGAGGGATCCGTTGGATCATCCCCGAGCGCGCCCGCTACTGGCTTGAGCCGTGAGCGAGGACGCGCCCAGGAGTAAGCATGTGCCGGGCTCGGCCGCCCTGAAGTTCGTGCTGCTCGTGGGCGCGATGAGCTTCTTCGCGGACTTCACCTACGAGGGCGCGCGTTCGATCGTCGGACCCTATCTCGCGATGCTCGGCGCCGGTGCGCTCGCCGTCGGCGTCGTCACCGGGTTCGGTGAGCTGCTCGGCTACGGCCTGCGACTCGTGTCCGGCCGGCTCAGCGACAAGACCGGGGAGTTCTGGCCCATCATGATCGCGGGCTACGTTCTGCAGATGTCTGTGGTGCCGCTGCTGGCGCTCGCCGGAAGCTGGCAGTTGGCGGCCCTTCTCATTGTGCTGGAGCGCGTGGGCAAGGCGACACGCAGCCCCCCGCGCGACGCGATGCTCGCGCACGCAGCGGGGGAGATGGGCTACGGCTGGGGCTTCGGCGTGCACGAGGCGCTGGACCAGTTCGGGGCACTGTGCGGCCCCCTCGCCGTCGCCATCATTCTCGCGTTCCATCACGGCGGATACCGGCTGGCGTTCGCGGTGCTGGCGATTCCTGCCGCCGTCGTGCTCAGCCTGCTCCTCGTGGCTCGCCTGCTCTATCCGCGACCACAGGACCTCGAGACGCACCCTCCGGAGGTGACGACGCAGGGCTTGCCGCGCATCTTCTGGCTGTACCTGGTCGGGGCGTCGCTGGTCGCGATGGGCTTTGCCGACTTCCCGCTGATCGCCTATCACTTCCAGGAAGCGGGCACCGTGGACCTCGCCTGGATACCGATCTTCTATGCGGCGGCAATGGGAGTGAGCGGGCTGGGCTCGCTGCTCTTCGGCCGCCTGTTCGACCGCACGGGCATCCGGATCCTTGTGCCCCTGACCATCGTGACGGCGGCCTTCGCGCCGCTCGTCTTTCTGGGGAGCTTCTGGGTGGCGCTGGTCGGTGTCTCGCTCTGGGGGCTCGGCATGGGGGTGCACGAGTCGATCGTGCCGGCTGCCGTCGCCGGCATGGTGCCTGCCGACCGGCGCGCGTCGGCCTACGGTCTCTTCACTGCGGGGTACGGAGTCTTCTGGTTCGTCGGCAGTGCCGCGATCGGCGCGCTGCTGACCGTCTCCATACCGGCGGTGATCGCGTTCGCGGTCCTCGCCGAGGTGGCGGCCACTCCATTCTTCGCAAGCGTCGGCAGGAAGTCTCGCAGCATGCACGCCTGACTCAGTCGAAGACGCCCCGAAACGTCACGGCGCTATGAACCAGCCTGGCTCGGCGGGCTTGAGGTCGCGATAGCGACAAGATCGGACAGGGAACGTTGAGAGAAAAGGAGGCGGATCATGCAAGTCCCCTACTTCAGGTGCGAGGACTGCGGCCACGAGTTCCCGAAGACGGAGTTCATGCCCGATATCGAGGACGAGGACGTCCCTGAATGCCCCAACTGCGGTGGGCTGGACATCCAGTTGGTCGACAAGGTCGGGGTGGACGCGCCCGAGCTCTAGCCCTCGACCGTGT
>Ga0315271_10001003_pt1 | contig 16743 bp, 21 predicted proteins | sample C3_top_MG_FD_204664 | JGI IMG/M metagenome (GOLD analysis project Ga0315271, IMG submission 204664) | Sediment microbial communities from Yellowstone Lake, YNP, Wyoming, USA - C3_top | ecosystem: Environmental > Aquatic > Freshwater > Lake > Sediment | place: USA: Wyoming | collected 2017-08-01 | reverse complement strand
GCGGTGAACGGCGTGCCCTCGCCCACCAGCGCGCGCAGCAGCCGGTATTGCGCCGGATTGGTGTCCTGATACTCGTCGACCAGCACGTGCGCGCACTTGGCCTGCCAGCGCGCGCGCACGTCGGCGTCGCGCTCGAGCAGCTCGACGACGCGGACGATGAGGTCGTCGAAGTCTACGGCCTGGTAAGCGGCCAGCGCCTCCCCGTAGTTGGCATAGGCGCGCGCGGCGATGATCTCGTCGTCTTCCTTCGCTCCTTCAAGCGCCGTCGCAGGAGAAACCAGCGCGTTCTTCCAGGCGCTGATCTTCCATTGCGCCGAGCGCGCGCGGCCGCGATCGGACGTCGCGATCAGTTCGGCGACGACGGACTCCAGGTCCGCCGGATCGAAGATCGAGAATCCGGGCTTCAATCCCGCCGCCTTCGCCTCGATGCGCAGGATCTTCAGTCCCAGCGCGTGGAACGTGGCGACGACGACCTTCGCGGCCTCGCCGGCCTTGCCCTGCGACTTGAGCAGCGCCTGCGCGCGCTCGCGCATCTCGCGCGCCGCCTTGTTGGTGAACGTGATCGCGACGATCCGGGACGGGTCGACGCCGCGCTCGATGAGGTGGGCGATCTTGGCGGTGATGACGCGCGTCTTGCCGCTGCCCGCACCTGCCAGCACGAGCAGAGGGCCGTCGACGTGGCGCACTGCCTCGCGCTGCGGGGGATTGAGGGGAAATTGCACGAAGCTTGATAGAATGAATGCGAATCGATTCTAACAGCCGCGAAGGCGCGTTCGTAAGACTTGACGCGGTCGATTTGTCCCCTCACCGAATACGACGACAACCTGACCATGGCGCTCTACGCGATCGGCGACATCCAGGGCTGCCACGCCGAGTTCTGCCAGCTGCTCGATCTCATCGCATTCTCGCCATCCACCGACCGCCTGTGGCTGGTCGGCGACCTCGTCAATCGCGGACCAGAATCGCTCGCGGTGCTGCGCGAGGTGCGCAAGCTGGGCGATGCCGCAACCACGGTCCTCGGCAATCACGACTTCCATCTTCTGACCGTCGCCGCGGGCCATCGCCGGCCGCATCGCAGCGACACGCTCGACGCGATCCTTGCAGCACCCGACCGCGACGAGCTGATCGCGTGGCTCGCCGCGCGGCCGCTGGTCGTCATCGAAGGCGAACGCCTGCTGGTCCATGCCGGGCTGCTGCCGCAATGGACGCCGGCGACCGCGCTCATGCTCTCGCGCGAAGTGCAGGCGATGCTGGCCAGCGACCGCGCGCACGAATTCCTGGGCGTGCTCTACGGCGACGAACCGAAGGCATGGTCGGAGGAACTGTCCGGTTACGACCGGCTGCGCGTCGCGGTCAATGCGTGCACGCGATTGCGCTTCTGCATGGCCGACGGCACGATGGAGTTCCGGGAAAAGCGCGGACCCGAAAACGCGCCGGAAGGCTTCCTGCCGTGGTTCGCGCAACCGTCGCGGCTGAGCGCGCGAATGACGGTCGTATGCGGACACTGGTCGACGCACGAACTGCTGCTCGCGCCCAACGTGCTGATGCTCGACTCGGGCTGCCTGTGGGGCGGGACGCTTACCGGTGTCTGCCTCGATGACCGGCGGGTGCTGCAGGTGCCTTCGCGCCATCCGGTTCAGCCAAAGCCGTTCGGATGAGGCCTTCGGCATCGCGAGCCAGGTGGCGCCGGTGCCCGTCGCGCGCAGGAATCGTGGCGGTGGCAATCAGTTCGACCGTCAGCGCGCGCACGCCGCAGACCTGCCAGAACGATTCGGCGAACGACGTGTCGCCGACGTAGGCGGGCGCAACCGACCGCGTGCCATCGGGCGAACGATAGCGGATCGCCACCGGCTGCACGTGGCCCGCCGCCTCGACGATGGGCTGCAGCAGCGAACTCTTGAACGGCAGCATGTCGAGTCCATCCGTGGTCGTGCCCTCCGGAAAGATCGCCACGACGTCGCCGCCGGCCAGGACCGTGGCGACGTGGTTGTTGACGCGGCGGGTGTCGCGCCGCTTGGTGCGCTCGATGAACAATGTTCCCGCGCCGCGGATCATCGCGCCGACGACGGGCCAGCGCGCCAGTTCGGATTTGGCGACGAAGCGCACCGGGTGGACCGAATTCAGCACGAAGATGTCGAGCCACGAAATGTGATTGGCGACGACGAGCACGTTGCCGCCGCGGGCCGCGATGTCGCCGACGACGCGCGCCTCGACCGCCAGGATGCGGAGCAGGCGGAGGCTCCAGCGCTTGACGAGCGCCCGCTTGCGGTCCGGCGACACCAGCGGAAAGACGAGCAGCGTCGTCGCCACGCCGGCGCTCACGTGCACGCATGTCCGCACGTAGCGGTACAGGCGGACCGGCGTCGCATTGGCGTTGTTCAGAAGACGTGGCTGCCGAATGTCTTGAAGTAGAGCGCCGCCACCGTCTCGCGATTGACGACGTGGTTCTGCCCACCCCGCGAGGCGATCTTGAGCGAGCCCATCACCGACGCGAGGCTGCCGGTCCGCTCCCAGTCCCAGCCATGGCTGATGCCGTAGAGGATGCCGGCGCGATAGGCGTCGCCGCATCCGGTCGGGTCGAGGACCGCGACAGGTTTGGCGGCGGGAACCGTGTAGGTCTCGCCGCGGGCGTGGATGACCGAGCCATCCGCGCCGAGCGTCACGATCAGCGCGTCCACGCGCTCGGCCAGCGCCGCCAGCGACAGGCCCGTGCGCTCGGTCAGCAGCTGGCCCTCGTAATCGTTTACCGCGACGCAGCGGGCGCGGTCGATCATCGCGAGCAATTCCGGGCCGGTGAACAGCGGCATCGCCTGCCCCGGGTCGAACATAAACGGAATGCCGGCTTCGGAAAGCTGCGCGACGTGCGCACTCATGCCTTCCTTGCCGTCGGGCGCGACGATGCCGAGAGCAATGTCCTCGACGTCGTCGACGCGGTTCTGGTGGGAGTAGTTCATCGCGCCCGGATGGAACGCGGTGATCTGGTTGTCGTCCAGGTCGGTGATGATGAACGCCTGCGCCGTGTAGGTGCCGGGAACGTGGCGGACCGCGCCGCCGTCGATGCCGAGCGCCGTCAGCCTCTCGCGATAATCGCCGCCGTCGTCGCCGATCGTCGCCATGACGACCGGCTCGCCGCCCAGCGCCCGCAGGTTGTAGGCGATGTTGCCGGCGCAACCACCCCATTCGCGGCGCATTTCCCCGATCTGGAACGATACCGACAGCACGCGCAGCTGCTCGGGCAGTATGTGCCGCGCGAAGCGGTCGGGAAACACCATGATGGTGTCGTAGGCGAGCGATCCGCAGACGAGCGTGCGCATATTGAGCGGTGTGGAGGTGGCGAAGCCGGGAAGTGTAGCCGTTCCGCCCGGGCGGCGGGTACAGGTGCCTTCGCCGCCGCCGGGTCTGGCGGACGGGGCCCGCCTTCGCGAAAATCAGGCTGCGGTCTCGCGCCCCATCTCGCGGACGACGAATTGCTGCCGCCGTGAAACCGGCAGGGTCTCCTGCACGCCCGCGAGCAGCACTTCCCAGTGCGCGTCGCCGTCGTCGTTCACGCGGCGCTCGAAGCCGCGGATGTGGTCGCGCGCGGCGAGGCAGTTGCGGTGGACGCGCACGAACCGCGCACCGAACTCGGTCTCGAGCCTGGTCAGCGATTCCTCGAGCAGGAATTCGCGCTGCGGCGTCCTGATCGTGATGTACTTGAGCTCGGCCTTCAGGTAGACGACATCCTCCACCGGCACCAGCACGACCCGCGAACGCTCGGTCACGGACAGGAAGCGGCGCGCGGTCGTCGGCAGCTGCGACAGCTTCTCGGCGCTCACTGGCTTCAGGCGCGGGACCTTCTGCAGCGCACCCAGCAGCCGCTGCACGCGGATTGGCTTCATCAGGTAGTCGACCGCGTTCAGTTCGAACGCCTGCACCGCATGCTCGTGGAACGCGGTGGTGAAGATCACGACCGGCGGATGCGGGAGCTTGAGCAGGTGACGCGCGAGCTCGACGCCGTCCATGTCCGGCATGTGGATGTCGGTCAGCACCAGGTCCACCGGCGCGTTCTGCAGCAATTCCAGCGCCTCGCGGCCGTGCTGCGCCTCGCCGATGATCGCCAGCGGCAGGGCGGCGGCGCAGTCTTCCAGCAGGTCACGCAGGCGCCTTCGCGCGGGCGCCTCGTCGTCGACGATCAGCACACGCAGCGGAGAATCAGCCATGGGCGGCCCCTGCCAGCCGCAAGCGCGCGGACGCGCCGCGCTCACGATCGTCATCTGCGCCCGGCATCGGGCCGGTGACGGTCGGAACGCCGGTCGCCGAATTGGCGGCCTCGGTGCGGTAGGGAATGCGGATATGAACCTCGTAGGCGTCCTTGGTAACCCGCGATTCGAGGCTCGCCTCGGCATCGAAATGCAGCGCCAGGCGCTCGCGGACATTGGCCAGCGCCATCTTGTTGCCCGAATGGTGGCTGCCGCCGGTGGTGCGGTAGGGATTCTTCAGTATCGCGTGGACCTCGCCGCGCGAAAGGAACAGGTTGATCGACACCGTTCCGGGCGTGCTCGACGGCTCGATGCCGTGATAGACGGCGTTTTCGAGCAGCGGCTGCAGCATCAGCGGCGGCACCAGCGCATCGCCGGGCATGCTCTTGACGTTCCAGTCGACGGTCAGCCGATCGCCCAGCCGAAGCTGTTCGAGCTCCAGGTACTGGCGGCAGAGCTCGACCTCGTCCTCGAGCGGGGCCAGGTTGCGGTTGTCGCGCATCAGCACCCGAAAGAGGTCGGCCATGTCCTCCAGCGCGACCTCGGCCCGCTTGGGGTCGCTGCGCACCAGTGACAACACGGCATTGATGCTGTTGAACAGAAAATGCGGCCGGATCCGCGCCTGCAGCGCCTGCAGGCGGGCTTCGGTGATGGCCGGCGACAGCGCCCGGGCGCGAAGATGGAAATAGAACAGCAGGATCGCGACGGCGACCAGGCCGAAGACGATCCAGCGGGCGAGCGTGCCCGGAGGCAGCGGCGCCAGCCGGTCCATGACCGCAAACAACAGGGATCCGGAGACCACCGTCACCAGGACCACCATTCCGGCGCCGACGCCAAAGGACAGCCGCGACAGCCGAGGCGATGCCGCCCACAGCACCGCCAGCACCAGCAGCAGGTAGGGTTCGACGAACCCGGTCGCCTCGATCCACTCGGCATAAGCGAAGGAAAGCTGGCCGGCACGCGCGAAGGCGAGCACCGCCGCGCCCAGGTTGACCGCCACCAGGACGCGCAGGATCGTCCCCATGTTGCGGAAGTCCGGCAACGCGGGCTGGTTGGGATTTTGTCTTATAATTGCCGCCATATCGGAGGTCCCATGCAAGCATTGTGCCCGCCGCCATGGGTCACTGCGGCCGGCATCCCGGATCCTCCCGTTTCCAGCCGTTTCGAAGCACGGAACGCGGGCCGCAACCCAAGGGGCCATGCCTCCCTGACAATCATTGTCGGCATGCCGCTCGACCGACGCAAGACATAAATCCACACGCCCATGTCCGCCCACGGAAGTCCACCCCCGCCTTCCCCGACCGCCGCGCCGGCTCCCACGTCCGATGACGCGGGCGGGTGGTCGGGACGGTTCAGCGAGCCCGTCACCGAACGGGTCAAGCGGTTCACCGCGTCGGTGGATTTCGATCAGCGACTGGCCGCCGTCGACATTGCCGGATCGCTGGCCCACGCGCGCATGCTGGCGGCCACCGGGATCATTCCGGCGGACGACCTGGCCCGCATCGAGCACGGCATGGCGCAGATCAGCGCGGAGATCGCGCGCGGGGAATTCGCGTGGTCGCGCGACCTGGAGGACGTCCACCTCAACATCGAACGGCGGCTGACGGACCTGGTGGGCGATGCCGGCAAGCGGCTACACACCGGCCGCTCGCGCAACGACCAGGTCGCGACCGACATGCGGCTGTGGCTGCGCGGCGCAATCGACGCGCTGGCCGCGCAGCTGACCGCGCTGCGCCGCGCGCTGCTCGACTTGGCCGACCTCAACGCGGCCACGATCATGCCGGGCTTCACGCACATGCAGGTCGCGCAGCCCGTCACGTTCGGCCACCACCTGATGGCCTACGAGGCTATGTTCGCGCGCGATGCCGAGCGCCTGGCCGACTGCCGCAAGCGCGTGAACCTGCTGCCGCTGGGCGCCGCTGCGCTCGCCGGCACGTCGTTCCCGATCGACCGCGAGCGCGTCGCAAAGGAGTTGGGATTCGCGGGCATATGCGGCAATTCACTCGACGCCGTGTCCGACCGCGACTTCGCCATCGAATTCGAGGCCGCGGCCGCGATCTCGATGGTGCACCTGTCGCGCTTCTGCGAAGAGCTCGTGCTCTGGTCGAGCCCGCGTTTCGGCTTCGTGCAGCTCGCCGACCGCTTCTGCACCGGCAGCTCGATCATGCCGCAGAAGAAGAATCCCGACGTCCCCGAACTCGTTCGCGGCAAGGCCGGCCGCGTGATCGGGCACCTGATGTCGCTGCTGGTGCTGATGAAGGGCCAGCCGCTGACCTACAACAAGGACAACCAGGAAGACAAGGAGCCGCTGTTCGACAGCGTCGACACGCTCTCCGATTCGCTGGCCATCATGGCCGACCTGGTCGGCGGCGGCATTCGCGTCGATGCGGAGCGCATGCGCGCCGCGGCAAGCGAGGGATTCGCGACCGCCACCGACCTGGCCGACTATCTCGTCCGCCGCGGGCTGCCGTTTCGCGATGCGCACGAGGCGGTGGCGCGCGCCGTGCGCCACGCGGAAGGCAAGGGCTGCGACCTGGCCGACCTGCCGCTTGCCGACCTGCGCGCATTTGCGCCGCTCGCCAACGACGACGTCTACGCCGTTCTCACGCTCGAGGGCTCGGTGGCCAGCCGCGACCATACGGGAGGCACGGCGCCTGCCCAGGTGCGCGCCGCCATTGCGCGCGCGCGGGACGCGCTCGCCGCCGGATGAACGCCGGCGACACCCTCGGCCTGGACGTGATCGGATACCTTGCAGGCGCGCTGACGACCATCGCGTTCGTGCCGCAGGTGCTGCACATCCTGCGCAAGCGCTCGGCGCACGACATTTCCTGGGGCATGTTCTCGTTGTTCGGCATCGGCGTCGCGCTGTGGCTCTGGTACGGCATCAGGCTCGCGTCGGTGCCGCTGATCGTCGCCAACGGCATTACGCTTTCGCTGGTGCTGACGATACTCATCCTCAAGTTGCACTACGGATCCCGCGCACGGGCTTCCCCCACGCACGGCGAACAGAACTCCAAGGAGCGGCAATGAAACTCGCATTTCTCGGCTTGGGCGTGATGGGCTATCCGATGGCGGGCCACCTGTCCCGCGCCGGACACGACGTCACGGTGTTCAACCGCACTGCCGCCAAAGCGGCGAAGTGGACCGAAGCGTTCGGCGGGAAGAGCGTGGCCACGCCCGCCGCTGCGGTCCGCGGCGCCGAGATCGCATTGATGTGCGTCGGCAACGACGACGACGTCCGCGCGGTAATCACGGGCGCCGACGGCGCGCTGTCGGGTTTGTCCGCCGGCACGATCCTGGTCGACCACACGACGGCCTCGGCGCAGGTCGCGCGGGAGATGCACGCGGCGGCCGCGGCCAAAGGGGTCGCGTTCCTCGACGCGCCGGTTTCCGGCGGACAGGCCGGTGCGGAGAACGGCAAACTCACGATCATGGTCGGTGGCGAACCGGCCGTGTTCGCACGGGCCGAGGCGGTGCTGGCCACCTATGCCCGCGCGGTGACGCTGATGGGCGCTTCGGGCAGCGGCCAACTGACGAAAATGGTCAACCAGATCTGCATCGCCGGCCTGGTCCAGGCGCTGTCGGAGGGCATCAATTTCGCCTCGCGGGCCGGGCTCGATCCCGCGCGCGTGCTGGACGTGATCAGCAAGGGCGCCGCGCAATCCTGGCAAATGGAGAGCCGCGGCCCGACGATGATCGCCGACAAGTTCGATTTCGGCTTCGCGGTGGACTGGATGCGCAAGGACCTCGCGATCTGCCTGGCCGAGGCCCGCGCCAATGGCGCCGCCCTGCCGGGCACCGCGCTCGTCGACCAGTTCTACGCCCGCGTGCAGGCCCGGGGCGGCGGTCGCTGGGACACGTCGTCGCTGATTCGTCTGTTGCGGGACGCGGAATGAATCCGGGCTCCACGGCATTGCTGCGCCGATGCGCCGCCGCGTCGGTGCTGGCGGTTTCGCTGTTCGTTTCCCTGGTCGCGTCCGCGGCCGACGCGCCGACGGGCAGCGTCACGCTCAAGACCGGTTGGCTGCGTCCTGCCGCTGCGGGAATGGCCGAGGCGAAGGTCTACGTCGACATCACCAGCGAAACCGACCTGGTGCTGGTCGGCGCGACGACGCCGGTCGCGCGCAAGGTCGAACTGGTGGACGTGACCACCAAGGGCGAACAATCGGAAGCGCGGCTTGTCGCGTCGATGCCGGTCCCGGCTGGAAAGACCACGCGGCTGGCCTATCTCGGCAGCCATCTGCGCCTGGTCGACATCAACAAGGACCTGGCCAACGGCAACTCGGTGCCGATCACTCTGGCGTTCAAGTCGCCCGATGGCAGGGAAGTGACCGCGCAGTTCGACGCCAGGGTGCGCGGCCTCTTGCTGCCGCAACAGATGCCGGCACTCATCAAGCCGATAGATGAACCGGCGGCCAAGGACCTCGCACCAGCGGCGAAAGACGCTGCGCCGGCGATGGCGAAGTAGATGCGGCACCGCGCGGGCTAGCCCTGCGCGGGCACGCGGTCCCCTTCGGTGATCGCGATTTCGTAGGTGATCTCGGCAGTCTTCGCCAGCATGATCGTGGCCGAGCAGTATTTCTCCTTCGAAAGCTTCACCGCGCGCTCGACCTGCCGGGCATCCAGGCCGCGGCCGGCCACCGCGTAGACCAGGTGAATCCGGGTGAAGACCCTGGGTTCGTCCTCGGCGCGCTCGGCTTCGGCGGTCACGACGCAGTCAGCCACCGGCTGCCGCCCCTTCTTCAGGATCAGCACGACGTCGAAGGCCGTGCAGGCCGCGGCGCCGGTCAGCACCATCTCCATCGGCCGCATGCCGAGGTTGCGGCCGCCGTTCTCGGGCGCGCCATCGATGACGACTGCGTGGCCGCTGCCTGTCTCTCCAACGAAGCTCACGCCTTCCACCCACTTGATCCTGGTCTTCATATTTGCCCCAATTTGGCGCAGAATTGACGGTTTGCCGTCGATTTTCCCTTGGCGTTGCGAAAATGTCTCATATGTCCATGCTGCACCGCACCCCAAACGTTGCGTTGTGCGATGCAATATGCGAGCATTTATTCGTCTGCGGCTCCGCCCTACTCCTCCTTGGGCACCGCGGACGCAATTCCTCCATTCTCCTCCTATGGTGGAATCCTAAAGGCGCGGTCTAAACCACCGCGCCTCTTTTTGCCCGCCGTTCGTATTGCAGTGCGGCATCCCCGACCTGGCGGGAGCGTACCGCGAGCGCCGAACTGCCAGCCCCGGCCCCCAAGCCGCGGGCATGGCTTGCCTTGACGCCGGAAGCCCTTGAATAGTAAACTAGTGGACTTTGCTGCACGAACCTCCAGAGACACCAAATGAAGACCTTCTCCGCCAAACCCAATGACATCACCCGGGAATGGTTCCACGTCGACGGGACCGACCAGGTGCTGGGCCGTCTCGCGAGCCAGATTGCGCTGCGCCTTCGCGGCAAGCACAAGCCCATCTACACGCCGCACATGGACACGGGCGACTTCATCGTCGTCACCAACGTCGACAAGCTGCGCGTGACGGGCAACAAGGCGGAAGGCAAGCTCTACCACCGCCATACCGGCTACCCGGGCGGCATCCGTACCGTGAACTTCGGCCAGATGCAGGAACGCTTCCCCGGCCGCGCGCTCGAGAAGGCCGTCAAGGGCATGCTGCCCAAGGGTCCGCTCGGCTACGCCATGCTGAAGAAGCTCAAGTGCTATTCGGGCCCGACGCATCCGCACTCGGCCCAGCAACCCAAGACTTTCGATCCGGTGAAGAAAATCGGGAAAGAAGAACCGAAATCATGATCGGCAACTACTATTACGGCACGGGCCGCCGCAAAACGTCGGTGGCGCGCGTGTTCATCAAGTCCGGCACGGGCAAGTTCGTCGTCAACGACAAGCCGGTCGACGAGTTCTTCACCCGCGAGACGGGCCGCATGGTGGTTCGACAGCCGCTGGCGCTGACCAACCACGCCACGACGTTCGACATCATGGTCAACGTCAACGGCGGCGGCGAATCGGGCCAGGCCGGCGCGGTGCGCCACGGCATCACGCGCGCGCTGATCGACTACGACGCGCAACTGAAGCCCACGCTGTCCAAGGCGGGGCTGGTCACACGCGACGCGCGAGAAGTGGAACGCAAGAAGGTCGGCCTCCACAAGGCGCGCAAGCGCAAGCAGTTCTCGAAGCGTTAAGCGGTCGATAACGAAACAACGCTTCCCCCGCAAAGGCCGCCTTCGAGGTGGCCTTTGTGCATTGAGGGGCCGCCTTTGCAGGCAATGGTAGGCAAAAGCAACTATGACATTGTCATGGACCCGGGAACCCGGTGCTAGAATCGGCATCAAACCAGCGGACTGAAGGCGGAAGGCACGGAATGGTCAAGATCGGCATCGTCGGCGGCACGGGCTACACGGGAGTCGAACTGTTGCGCCTGCTGGCATCGCACGACGAAGCCGACGTGCGCGCCATTACGTCGCGCGGCGAGGCCCGCACGCGCGTCGTCGACATGTTCCCGAGCCTGCGCGGCCACTATGACAAGCTGGAATTCACCGCGCCGGATGCGACGGACCTGACCGCGTGCGACATCGTCTTCTTCGCAACACCCCATGGCGTGGCCATGGCGCAGGCGCGCGGTCTGGTGGACGCCGGCGTGAAGATCATCGACCTGGCTGCGGACTTCCGGATCCGCGACGCCGCGACGTTCGAGAAGTGGTACAAGATTCCGCACACGTGTCCGGACCTGCTCGCAGAATCGGTCTATGGCCTGCCCGAGTTCCATCGCGACGAGATTCGCGGCGCGCGCATCGTCGGCAATCCCGGCTGCTATCCGACGTCGATGCAGTTGGGCTTCATGCCGTTGATCGAGGCCGGCATCGTCGACACCGAGCACCTGATCGCCGATTGCAAGTCCGGCGCGTCGGGCGCGGGCCGCAAGGCCGAGGTCGGCCTGCTGCTGGCGGAAGCGTCCGACAACTTCCGCGCGTACAACGTCGGCGGCCACCGCCACCATCCGGAGACGGTGCAGGAGCTTGCCGCGCGCAGCAAGACGCCGGTGTCGCTCGTGTTCACGCCGCACCTGCTGCCGATGATCCGCGGCATCCATTCGACGCTGTACGCCCGGCTGACGCGCACCGACGTCGACCTGCAGGCGCTGTTCGAAAAGCGCTATGCGGGCGAGCCCTTCGTCGACGTGATGCCCGCAGGCTCGGCACCGGACACCCGCAGCGTCCGCGCATCGAACATGGCGCGCATCGCCGTACACCGCCCGGGCAATGCCGACATGGTCACCGTGCTGGTGGTCGAGGACAACCTGGTCAAGGGGGCTGCCGGTCAGGCAGTGCAGAACATGAACCTGATGTTCGGATTGCCCGAGACCACGGGTCTGACGGCCGCGCCGGTCGTGCCGTAGGGATCGTCCAGAAGTGGCCAAGTCCCTGTGGTGGCGGCGCGTTCGCCAGAACTTCGGCATATCCGCGCCACGGATGGCCGTGCGCACGCACCTGCCCTGGTGGGGACGCGGCGCCATCATCGTCACGCTCGTCGGCATCATCGCCGGCATGTGGTGGTGGGGGTTCGACTTCGGCCAGATCTTCGGCGGTTTCAACCGCAAGGAAGTGGAGGCCCGGCTGGTGACGCTGGAGGCCGAGACGAAGAAGCTGCGCACCGAGGGCACGGATCTGCGAGCCAGGAACTCGACGCTCGAAAGCGAGCTCGCCATGGCTCGCGGATCGCAGGATTCGCAGCAAAAACAGGCGATCGAGCTGTCCGGCGAGAACGCCCAGCTCAAGGACGAACTCGCGTTCCTGCAGAAACTGGTGTCCGACTCGAACAAGCAGATCGGCCTGCAGCTGCAGCGGCTGGCGGTGGAACGCGACGGCGACGAAATGTGGCACTACAACCTGCTGGTGGTTCGCGGCGGCAGCCCGAAGGACGAATTCGACGGCAGCGTGGTGCTCCAGGTCACGCTGGCGCCGGCGCCCGGAGCACCCGCCGGGACGCAGGGAAAGGTGCTGACCCTGCCGGAAGACCAGCCGGAGTCCAAGTCGGCGCTGACCCTTAAATTCAAGTATTATCAGCGGGTTGAAGGCAGATTCCGCGTCCCGCCGGGGATGCGTGTCGTGAGCGTCACCGCGCGCGCCTACGAGACCGGCCAAGGCACCGCGCGTGCCACGCGAACGCTGCAGCTTTAGAATCGCAAAGGAGCCCCCATGTTCGAACGCAAGAAGCACGCACCGCCGCAGAAGCGCATCGACTGCCTGATCGGCGCCGGGACGGTGGTCCGCGGCGACGTCATTTTCACCGGCGGCCTGCGCATCGACGGCCAGGTGCTGGGCAACGTGACGACGCACAACGGCGAGTCCGGCACGCTGGTGGTGAGCGAGCAGGCCCGCGTGGACGGCGAAATCACCGTCTCGCACGTGGTCGTGAACGGCGCGGTGAACGGTCCGGTGACGGCCAACGACTTCCTGGAGCTGCAGTCCAAGGCCAAGATCGTCGGCGACGTCGAGTACCGTACGCTCGAAATGCACCTGGGCGCGGTGATCCAGGGACGCCTGAACCATGTCGAGCCGGGGACCGCGAGCGTCCTCGAATTGAAGAGAGCCACCGCCGAATAGCGTAATATTGGTCCGAACAGCCGAATCACAGGAGTCAACATGAATGCGATGACCGAGATGCCCGCCCCGCTGATCTTCACCGATTCCGCCGCCACCAAGGTGAAGGCGCTGATCGAGGAGGAAGGCAACCCGGACCTGAAGCTGCGCGTGTTCGTGTCGGGCGGCGGCTGCTCCGGTTTCCAGTACGGCTTCACCTTCGATGAAGTCACCAACGAAGACGACACCGCGCTGGTCAAGGATGGCGTGACGCTGCTGATCGACCCGATGAGCTACCAGTACCTGGTCGGCGCCGAGATCGATTACCAGGACGGCCTCGAAGGCGCGCAATTCGTCATCAAGAATCCGAACGCCACCACGACCTGCGGCTGCGGATCGAGTTTCTCCGCCTGACGCGCAGCAGCGGTACCAACCCACCCGAACGGGGGCCCATTTGCGGTCCCCGTTTTTCATTCTGGCGTCCATTCGATGCTTAGTTATCGCCACGGCTACCATGCAGGCAACCACGCCGACGCGCTGAAGCACATCGTGCTGGTCTCGCTGCTGCGCCTTCTCACCCAGAAGGAGAAGCCGCTGCTGGTGGTCGACACGCATGCCGGCGCCGGCATGTATTCGCTCGAGCACGGATACGCAGTCAGGAACGCCGAGTATCGCACCGGCATTGAGCTGCTGTGGAAGCGCAACGACCCGCCGGAGCCGGTGGCCGACTATCTGGGCCTGGTCCGCGCCGCGAATCCCGATGGCGTGCTTCGGCATTACCCGGGATCACCACGTATCGCGCTCGGCGTGCTGCGGCCGAAAGACCGTTTGCGCCTCTTTGAACTGCACAGCACGGAACAGCAACTTCTCGCCGATGAGTTCGCGCAAGAAGGTCGGCGCGTGACGATCACTGCCGGAGACGGATTCGCGGGAATGAAGTCGGTGCTGCCGCCGCCGTCGCGCCGGGGCCTCGTGCTGATCGATCCATCCTACGAACTCGTGACCGACTACCGCGCGGTGGTGGCAGCGCTGCGCGCCGGCCAGGAGAGGTTTGCAACCGGCACCTTTGTCGTCTGGTATCCGCTGCTGCAGCGTCGCGAATCCGTCGAATTGCCCGAAAAGCTGAAGCGGGCCGCAGGTGCCGATTGGCTGGACATCGAGCTGCAAGTGACGGCGCCATCGCCCGAAGGCCGCGGACTCCATGGCAGCGGCATGTTCATCGTCAATCCGCCATGGAAATTTTCACAGCAGATGCGCGCAATCATGCCCTGGCTCACGCGCGTGCTCGCGCAGGACGACGCCGCCAGCTTCCGCATCGACGGGCGCGAGACCTGAACCGCTTGTCAGGTTGATTGCAGTGCGGGTGCCAGCGACTGCATTCGGCCACCTCCGGTCGTTCGACATCGCCGCGGAAATTTCCCTTGAGCGGCCGTTCGCACCAGCACAGCGAAGTGCCGGTGGCGATTGATACGCGGCGGCGGCACCAGCGCGGCGAGGCGGTCGAGCAACTGCAGCCGGGTTAGAAGCAGCGGACCGGTCCCGGCCGGGCCGGGCCTGGCGCTGACGTAACGCAGGTGCTGGCGCATCTCGCTCACCCCGAACTGCCCGTACTTCTTCTTTCAGACGTAGAACGTGGCCTCCGAAACCCCCAGCTGCCGGCAAACATAACCGACCGGGGTGCCTCCGTCCGCCTGGCGCAGGGCGTACGCGACCTGCTCCTCCGAAAACTTCGACCTCTTCATCGTCCTCTCCTCCAATACCAAGGATCGATGAAGGCAGCTTACCTCCACTTATGAACTGCCGTACATTCCAGGTCCAACGTCGAAGGCATCGGAAGCGCAGAAGGCAGTGCTCGACGCGATGCAGAACAAGACCTCAACGGAGGAGATCGCGACGGCCGAAGCCGAGCTTGCGATCGCGGTCGCCCAACTCGAGGCGATCCGCAAGATGCGCCACCGTGCCTGATCGCAAGCGTTTCGCACAAGAGGCGGCCACCTCTTGTGCCTTGCTTCGCTCAGGTCTTGCGCCTCATGAACAAGACTGCGATCGACGCTAGCGCGAGCGCCAGGAGCGCAAGCATCCAGGGTGAGAGCGTCGGGACTGGTGTGTTGGTTTGTATCTGCAGTGACGCCACAAAATCATGGTTTTGTCCAAACACCGGGATATTGTCCTCCGCCGCCACTGCAATCAGGTTGACGCCCTGGACCAGATAGGGAGCAATGTTGATCGGCCCGAAGGCTTGCGAGAGCCCGTTATGGTCGCTCAACACGAGCGTGCCGTTCACGTAGATGTCGACGTCATCGTCGATGCCGCCGACGAGGACGGCGGTCGATACGGGACTCGATATCGTGAACGTCTTTCTGAGCCACGCGTATCGCGTGGCCGAAAATTGTCCGTCGTACCAGATACAGTCCGCGCCGCTGGCGCACGCCGGGATATTTACGGAGGCGCTGATCCAGCCGGCCGTGTTGAATGCCGGATCGGTATTCCAGGTGGCGGCCGGCAGGGCATTGGTCGCAAGCCACGAGGCATCGGTGTTGATGGTCAACGTGCCTGCAGTCGCCGTGGAGGCGGCTCCCACCGCCAGGGCGAACGCCAGCAACATCACCTTCATCCGCGCGGTGGCTTTTCTCAAAATAGCGCAATCGTCCGTCGTCCAGACCTGAAAACTTCTCGCATTGTCCATTGCCCCTCCTCGCATTGTCATTGCGCCGCTTTCCCGCATTCCCGAGTCTATACCAAACCTCGAAAGCAAGTACTCCAACCACGCAAGCCCTCTCGCCGAGAGCTTCCACGACGAGGGCCGCGACGTGCTGCTATTCCCGCTGGTGTGTCCCCTGGGCGGCGCCGAGATGAGCATCATCGCCTTCATCACCGACGGCCCCACCGTGCGCGACATCCTCGTCCACCTTGGCGAGCCGGCCGCGCCACCCCGCATCGCGCCCGCCCGCGGCCGTCCGCGCCGATCGTGCCGATCGCGGGCGCCACCGGGTCGATCGGGGCGCCGCTGGCGATAAGCTGAAGCCGAAGGTTCCCGCGCTTCGAGTCACTGGCATTCGACCGGGACCGCGATCGCCTGGGCGATCGCGGCCACGCCGACCGGGCCGATGGCGCGAGCCCATGGGCCGGTGCGTAGAACGACCTTGTTCGCTTCGAGAAAGGCCCGTGCGCGCTCGCCCTTGATCGCGAACCTGATGTTCTGCGGCAGGTCGCCGGTCGTCTTCACCACTTCCATCGCGTCGAGCTTCGCGACCACGACGCCGATGACGTTGCCGCCGGCGTCGAGCAGCGGCCCGCCAGCTGTTGCTGGGCTGCACGGCGGCGGAAATCTGCAGGCGCGTGCGATCGTCCCGGAAAGGATAGGCAATTCAACCGCACCAAGCGTCAGCGAATGAGGTTATCACGGGTTGACGCGACAGAGCCGACGGGGAGATGGGATGGTTGCGCACAGTAGCGGGGGATCCGTGGTGCGCGGGTGACGCGCGCGCACCGGCGGGCTTGTGCCGCGCGTATGACTGCCGCAGGCACGAACAAGCCCGGCGTCGCGAAGAGACGAGCGTCGCCGGTCGGGGTTGCCAAGCGATGCGTTGATCGAACGCGTACTCGGGTGCCGGCTGGGCGTGGGGGTCGAAGTCACCCGTCCCGGAATCGGGTAGGGCCCAGCGGCGGGGCTCGGACGGGCGCGAAGCGGAGTGGTGCCGTCGATTCGCCGAGGTGGACGCGAATGCACGACGGAAATGAACGTCCGCATCCCCGCTGGCGAACGGCGGCTTTGCGCATGAGCGATGGACTGCAACGGGTCGCGAGCGGTCATTGGCGCTAACTCCTTCGCCCTTAGCGATTGGTCCTGGGATCCCCGTTCTCCGTGCGCAGGGCAACCATCTCCCGGTTGCAGTTTGTCTAACGGGCGAAATGTCGTGGCAA
>Ga0315271_10001000_pt1 | contig 16755 bp, 14 predicted proteins | sample C3_top_MG_FD_204664 | JGI IMG/M metagenome (GOLD analysis project Ga0315271, IMG submission 204664) | Sediment microbial communities from Yellowstone Lake, YNP, Wyoming, USA - C3_top | ecosystem: Environmental > Aquatic > Freshwater > Lake > Sediment | place: USA: Wyoming | collected 2017-08-01 | reverse complement strand
GAGCTCGGAGACTATTTCCTGCAGCGGCATGCCGCAGTGAGCTACGTAGTTGCGCAGTTCATACACGAACCGGTAGGGCAACTCGTCTTGATGGAGCCGGCGACGTGCGTCATTGAAGGCATCCAGGACTGGGCTGGCGGTCCCATACTCTCGAGTGAGAAACGTCTGTCGGTGATCGAGATAGAGACGTGTGGCCGTTAGGAAATTGACAGCCAGACGTTGGAGAAGACGTGCCTGCCCCGGGTCTTGGTTCAGCGCGCCTCTTCTCGTGTTCTTGGCTACCTCTGGAAACTCGGTGACTGCTTGTTCGAACTCCTTGAAGTTGGCCTCAAGAAGCGCCATAAGATCTTGACTGCGGCTGAAGCTGTGGAGATGCTTACATGCCCGCCGGTACTCACGCTCTTCCGCGGACGTGAGTGTACGAACGGCCTCAAGTGTGGTTGTTGCCGGCTCGAGCGCCTTCTTGACGCGATACACCTTCAGCACATTCACCTTCCTGCTCACCGGTCTCGGATCGAGCCTGACTCGTCTGGGGCTATACCCAATATTGGGCTGCGGTCCAACCCTATGCCCAGCCAGACATCCTCGCAAGGCACTCTGGATAGCGGGAGCGCTATCGCCACACTGTACATGACGGTCGATTAGATATGAAGGCCTGCCGGGCTGTGATATCTGGCGCGGACTCAACGACGTCACGGTCCGGGATGGGCCGCCGATAAGATCATTCTTGCCATTGTTTGGCTGGTCGAGGAGCTGGCAACAATCGGTAGTTGCAGATGACGAGGGCTAGTTGGTTCGGCCCGAGGTGCAGGTGCCGCGGTCGGCCTCTGGGTTTCACGGCCGGAGGTGTGGTCTAACCGGTGGTAAAAAGGGCCATCAGTGCAGCGACGGTGACGACTCGTGACATGAGAACCTTCAAGGGCCAGGACGGAAACCGCGCGCGGTTGCGACGGCGACCCCGCGAATGCGGTCTCCGTGCTATCGGGAGCCGCGCCATCCGCGCAAAAGCTTCGCCGCACCCAGCACGCCGGCAACCAACAGAAACACTGTGTACGCGATCCGGGCCCCACCAAAGACGAACACGGAGAGGTACAGCGAGGAGACAAGCACGGTGAGCGCTGCGAACGGCGCTCCGAATCGTGCGAATGCGTTAAACGCAATTGGCTCCCCCGCCTTCTCGGCCATGCCGGTCACGGTCACGTTGGCGGACGCCCCGACCGCCGTGCCGTTACCACCAAGACAGGCGCCGAGGGCCAGCGCCCACCAGAGTGCCATCGAATCCCCCTTCAGTTCGCCTCCGAGTTGGTGCACGATGGGAATCGACACCGCGACAAACGGGATATTGTCGATGAACGCCGAGAGCGCACCGCTCACCCAGCAGATCAGGAGGGCAGCGAAGAGGAGGGTGCCTTTCTCGCCCAGCCCAAGGGTCACACTCCCGGCGTGAATCCCACGCGACAGCGCCGTGGCCACGCGGCCAATCAGGCCGGTCTCGACGGCGGCCCCGACCACGATGAACAGGAACGCAAAAAATGCCAGCGTCGGCCATTCGATGTCAGACTCGAACACGCGCAGGATTCCGTGGCGCCGTTCATGGGCGTTCGGCTTGTGGGTGCGCAGGTACAGGTAGTCCTGGATTGCCATTGCCGCAGCCGCCCCCATCACTGCCGGCACTGCCGGGGGCATCCCGGTCATGCGTTGTGTGAGGAAGCCGACGAAGACGCCGACCATTACCACGGAGGCCCAGCGCAGTAGGCGCGGGTTATCGATCTTGGGAGTGTCGGGCGGTACGAAGGCGCCTCGGGGCGCGGCGAGCACCGACTGGTAGTATCGGGCGGAAACCCACTCAGTGAGGAACACCATCACAAGTACAGGCGCGGCGATGTTCACAAGGAACGCAACGAATGGGATCTGTGCCCCGGACGCGATGATGATGTTGGGCGGATCACCGATCAGCGTTGCGGTGCCGCCCACATTCGAAGCCATCACGACCGGCAGGAGAAATGCTGCAGCCGGCACCTGCATCCGCCGGGCCATTGCGATCGCCATGGGCGTCACGAAGATCACGGTCGTCACGTTGTCTAGCCCCGCCGAGAGGACGGCGGTAAACCAGATCAGGAGCGCCTGAACGACGAACGGCTTCCCTTTTGTAAGGTGTATGAGCCGGGCCACACCCCAGCCGAACACCCCCGTGTCCTTGAGCACGCCGACAAGCGCCATCATCGCGGCGAGCAACAGGAGTACGTTGAGATCGATATGGTGGAAAGCGAGATCGAAGGGGATGAGGTGGTATGGGGTCAGGTAGGTGACACCCCAGAGGATCCCAGTCGCACCGAGGACGACGAGCACGCGATGCGCAGCCTCGCGTGTGAGGAGCACGAAAAGGGCGACGATAGCAAAGCCGACAATCGCCTGCGAGACGGCGTCGGTCGTTGGGAGTATGTCGTGAGGCATAGGCAGTGTGGGGCTCGCCAATTTGACAGGGGGTGCGGGGACGAAGCACGGACACGGTCGTGGGGCTATTGAGTATGGAACCCAGAATTGAGCCAGGCGTCCGTATGGAACAGACAGTGCAAGGCTACACTCCAACTTTGACTCGTCCAACCGTCTATGGGAAGCCGGGTCCGAGCGCTCGCGCGGTGACAAAGAGCGCAGCGCCACCGAGCAGCACAACTAGTAGGTAGCGCGTGAAGTGCTCGGTTGTGGCCGGTTCTTAGATGGATTGTCGTTCCCTGAAGCCGAGCGATGTCGATGTAGCGGGCACCGATCAGCAGGTCAATGACAAGCCAGTAGGTCAGGTCAGCGATTGACCAGCCGATGCTCCTGTAGACCAAGAACGCCGCAGCAACCAGCGCGATGTTGCCAACGAACATCCAGAAGAGCCGTAGAAGGCACCCGGCTTGGCTTTGGTACTGGCGTTCTGAGGGGGTGGGGTCCATCTGGTTAGCCGCCATGGTCGCCACACCTCTCGCCTCTGTGAGGAGGCGAGCAGTTGTGGCTGGCGGCCCGACCAGCCGGTGTGTCCTCCGAGGGGCGTTGCGCTCCCGTCGGACCCGTTGCTGACTCTGCGCGCCGTAGCGTAACCGCTTCGGTGCCTCCGAGCAACCGCCGGCGCGAACTGCCATATCATATGTCGCGGGCTGCTTGGTAGAAAGAGCCTGTCCGCATGCGAGCAGAAGGCGCGGCGATCTCCTCGCTTCGGGCGCGGTGCGTCGAGAGGTGGTACGGGAGGAACCCACGAACCGTGACGACTGGGCACTGGGTGGGTGAAGCCCGGCGGTCCCCTAGCTTGAGCGCCCATCGCCCGGAAGCCACCGCGCACCGCGGGATTGAGCCGCCACGTCGGTTCGAGTGGGCTACCTCGGATCAATAGCACAAGGACCGATGTCGCCGCGACAAGGGACCGGCCGCAAAAAGCCCGCGATTGCTTTCACACCTCTTGGGCGCCTGATACCCTCTACGGCGCGCAAGGGTGGGCTCCACGGTCTACTTGGTTATCCGGCCAGCACCTCGATCGGTGCGCTGCCTAACGCCCTGCTTTTGCGGCGGAGCGAGCCGAGTCGGCCGCATTCCTCGATCAACATCATAGCATCAAGATCATAACGCGGCGGCCTCGGCGCCTTTGCCCCGCCCGCAGCAAGCGCGTGTTAGCCCTCAGGCGACGTGGCGCCACGCTCATCGCGGAAGCACTGATTCCCAGCGTGCCGGCGGGTGGCCCACGACTCGAGGAGGCTGGAGCGGTTCGAAGCCTGTGCTTCGCAGAATGGCGGTACCCTTCGGACTGAGCAGTAGGTCGAGAAAGTCTCCGGCCGCATCAGGATGCGGTGCTCGGTCCGGCACGGTCACGGCGAAGAGGACTGGAGCGCCTCGGAGCGTGAAAGATGCTCCGGGCGTGCGGCCCGCCACGGTGACCGTCACCTGCTCATACCACGCGGCCAGAGAGGGATCTGCCAAGTTGATCTCCGGTGGCAGCTCAAGGTACTCCAACTCGTGGATACGCGCGAGATTGCGATAGGTCCAGATGTAGTCGAGTTCACCGGCCTGAAGCAGCGCGCTGAGGTCGGCTTCGGTGCGACGGACGTACTGCTGAGGCATGGCGGCCAGCAACTGGTCCGCGAGTCCCGGACGTCTATAAAGACGCTCCGCGAGTCGCAGGGCCATCAGGGTCCGGTAGCCACTCGGGTCCACCCCCGGATCCGATCGGCCGATGCGAACACCTGGGCGTAGCATCACCTGCCACCAATCAGACGCAGTCAGGGAATCCCGACCCAGCGATTGTGGGCCATAGGCAAGCACCAGCGCATTGGATCCAAAGAGGACATACCAGGAGCTGTACCTTGGAATGACGAGAGTGTCGAATAACGCTGCATCGGCCGTCGCCAGAATATCGGGCACGCGGCCGAGCTCGGTCAGCTTCCGGATAGCTTCGAGCGAGGGCGCATTCTCCTGCTGGAGTTGCAGGGCAGAGGGTGGTCGCCGCAGAGAATCACCGAGTATGCGAAAGGGTGGGCCCAGGGCGGCAGCATTGAATATGACCAGCGGAGTCGCGGCGGGCTGCCGAGTGCAGGCAGCACCATAGCCAGTGGCGATAATGGCGACGAACGCGAGACCGCGCAACGTAACAATCACCGAGAACTCCGTTGCAGTCGGGGCAAGGGGAGCGGCAGCATTGGAGCTACCTGGATGCAGGATAGTGTCCTCGGCGGCTGTGGGGGAGCCCGGCCGCTTTGGAAGAGTGGTCTAGGGTTGGGCCGGCGGCTGAGACCATGGAGATACAGTCATGGCCGCAGAGGAGAGAGTCTGACCGTGGGGGGCCACCGAAGATCTTTCCCCCGGTGCAGCCTTGGTCATTTGGCCAAGGCGATCGCTGCGCACATGGAACCTTCTTGACGAGGACGTTGGGTCGGCGCTATTCTACCCAAGAGGTAGCCGACAGATTGCTTGGGCGATGGAGTTCGCCCCGACTGCGGTTTGATCCAAGACCGCTGATGACTCCTGCATGGCTTGATGGCCGGGCGGGAGCTTTTTTCACCCGGCAGACGCTACCCCGAGCCCAAGCTCCCGGGCTCGCGCTGCGGCGGAGTTGCCGTGGAAATGAACGTTTGGCTTGTCGCCAGCGTGTGGATGGCCCTGGCGCTTCTCGCGAGTCTCATCTCCATCCGCCTCGGGATCTCGGTCGCACTGGTCGAAATCCTGATCGGTGTGGTCGCGGGGAATATCTTCCACATCCACTCAACCCAGTGGATCGACTTCCTCGCTACCTTCGGGGCGGGACTCCTGACGTTCCTGGCCGGCGCCGAGATCGAACCGGATGCTCTCCGTCGCCACCTGAAGCCGGCACTGGCGATCGGGGCGGTCAGCTTTGCGGCGCCATTCGGGCTGGCGTTGGCCTTCGCCTACTGGGTCGCCAGGTGGGACCTGCAGGCGTCCTTCATCGCCGGCATCGCGCTCTCCACGACATCCGTGGCGGTGGTCTACGCTACCATGGTCGAGACCGGCCTCAACCGAACGGACCTGGGGAAGCTCATCCTCGCGGCGTGCTTCGTGACGGATTTCGGTACGGTGCTCGCGCTCGGGATCATCTTCGCGAACTTCAACGGATGGCTCGCGCTGTTCGTGGCCCTCACCGCGATCGTGTTGTGGTATCTGCCACGGTTGACCCGGCTGCTGATCGCGACCGTCGGGCGGCGGGTGAGCGAACCCGAGCTCAAGTTCGTCTTTCTCGTGCTGTTCCTGCTCGGCGGCCTTGCGCAGGTGGCGAAAAGCGAAGCCGTCCTGCCGGCGTACCTGGTCGGTCTGGTCGTCGCTGGGGTGTTCGTGCGGGACAAGGTGCTGATCGACCGGATGCGCGCCATCGCCTTCACGATCCTGACGCCGTTCTATTTCATCAAGGCCGGACTGTTCGTGTCGGCCAGTGCTGTCGCCGGAGGAGCGGGTCTGATCGTGGCCTTCCTTGTGGTCAAGATGGTCGCCAAGTATGTGGGAATCGCGCCCCTGACCAGGGCCTTTCGATTCACCACGCGGGACGGACGCTACACCACGTTGCTCATGTCCACCGGCCTGACATTCGGCACGATCTCCGCGCTGTTCGGGCTGACGAATCATATTATTTCGCAGGGACAATACACCGTCCTGGTAACGGCCGTCATCGGAAGCGCCGTCGTTCCGACCCTCATTGCTCAGCGGTACTTCGCCCCCGATCCGCTGCCGCGGTCGGTGACTGCGCAGGAAGCTATCCCGATTATCGAGGAGGCTTCGGAGGTGCCATGATGGCTCACGCAGGAGATTACCGGGGATGATCTGGTCAGTGGCCCTTGGCGGCGCGGTGGGCAGCGTGGCCCGATTCCTCCTGAGCAGCCTGCTGCAGCGAGCCACGGGCTCAGCATTTCCCGTGTGGACTCTGCTGATCAACCTGACGGGTTCGATCCTGCTCGGCTTCCTGATGCGGTATCTCGTTGATGGTGTTCATGTGGCGTCGACAACCCGGGCGCTGCTGACGACCGGATTCTGTGGCGGTTACACTACGTTCTCGACCTTCTCCTATGAAACGGCCGCACTGATCGAGCAGGGGGATTGGCGGCGCGCCTCAACGTATGTCGCTCTGAGTGTGGGCCTGAGCCTTCTCGGGGCGATTGCCGGGATCGGATTGGCGGGTGAACTAGTGGCCGTGCGTGGTGATGCCGGATAGCGGGCTCCGCCATGGGGAGGACACCATGATCGACAGCGACGTTTATGACAGTCTACCAGGGGAACGCACCTTGATGCGGATCCTTGTTGGCGAGGCGGATCGGTATGAGGGACAGCTGCTCTACGAGGTCATCGTCGACGTGCTGCGGCGCCGTGGCCTCGCCGGGGCGACCGTGCTGCAATGCGTCATGGGCTTCGGCGCCAGACGGGCGATCCATTCGCTGATGAGCGACGTAACGGCCCTTGACATGCCGGTCGTCATCGAGTGCGTCGACACCGCGGAACGACTCGAGACCGTACTGCCCGAACTAGACGGGATGATCGGCGGCGGCGTGATCACGTTTGAGCGTGCCGCGGTGATCACCTACCGCCCCGACCGCGAGCGGACACCGAAGGGAGGGATCAGCTGATGCACGGATTCCGAGGTGAGCGGCTCCTGATGCGGATCCACATAGGCTCTGAGGATCGCTGGGAGGACAGGCCACTGTACGAGGCGATCATCGAACTGCTGCGACGGGAGCATTTTGCCGGCGCGACGGCCTTCCGGGGCATCCTTGGATTTGGAGCATCGGCCAAGATCCACCGTGGGTCGTTGCTCCGCTTGAGCTCCGACCTGCCTATCGTGGTGGAATGCGTGGAAACCGATGAGCGCATCCGGGCGATCCTGCCACGCCTTGACGAGATGCTGGGCGGGGGCCTGATCACTCTCGAGAAGGTACACGTGATCATGTACCGGGCCAATCTCCCCGAGACCGAGCGGACTGACAGCTGGCCGATTGACACGGGCACCTAGGTCCCTAATGACCGTCCGCGGCTCTCCGTTGCCCTGGGTTGATCAGCGGTCTGATGGGGAACGCCACGAGCCGGCGATTGCCCAGCTCGTGACGCTGGCAAGTGAGATCGGCGCGGACGCGATCCGCCGTGAGGCCATCCAACTCGGCGAGCGGGTCGCCGAAGGCCGCTTCTTCGTGGCGTGCGTCGGCCAGGTGAAGCGGGGTAAGTCGACAGTGCTGAACGCGCTGGTCGGGGCACCGGTGCTGCCGACGGGGCTGCTGCCAGTGACCGCGGTGCCGACGGTCGTTCGCTATGGGCAGGCGGCTTCTGCCCGCGTGGAGACGGTCGAGCGGGGGTGGTCTGAGGTGCCACTGGATGCCCTGGTCGAATACGTGGCCGAAGACCGTAACCCGGACAACCGGAAGCGAGTGCTGGCGGTGGAGGTCCGCTACCCTTCGCCGCTGCTGGCCAGGGGACTCTGTCTCCTGGACACGCCGGGTGTCGGGTCGGTGTTCGAAGGCAACACCCGGGCCACGCTCGAATTGGTTCCCCGGATTGACGCCGCCATAGTGGTCATCGGTGTTGACCCGCCACTCAGCGCGGACGAGTTGCTGCTTGTGGGTCAGGTCAACAGGCAAGTGGCCGACCTGATCGTGGTGATGAGCAAGGCGGATCGCTTCACCGAGCACCAGCGCGAAGAAGCAGCCGCGTTTGCCCAGCGCGTGCTGGAACAGCGGTTGGGCCGCCGGGTGAGTCACATCCTGCAGGTCAGCGCAACCGAACGGCTCGCCGGGACTGGCGCGCTGCGGGACTGGCCAACCTTGGTTGCAGAACTCGAGCAGCTGGCAGTGGCCTCTGGGAGGCTCGTGCGCGCGGCAGAGGAACGGGGCGTACGGCGCCTCGTCGATCGGCTTGTCCGCGAGCTGGACGAGCGGCACGGCGCGCTCACTCGTCCCGTCGAGGAATCCGAACGACGGATCGCGCACCTCAAGGCTTGCACTGCCCAGGCCGAACGGGCCCTGGGCGACCTGGGTTATCTCCTCGCGGCGGAACAAGGGCGGCTCGCCACCCGTTTTGCCGAGGAGAGGGAGGCATTCCTGGCGCGCGCGCTGCCCGCCGCAAAGGCGGAGCTTGGCAAGTTGCTCAACGCACCGCTTGGGCAGCGGGACCAGCCCCTGCGTGAATACGCGATACAACTGGCCCAGGAGGTGTACCGGCGGTGGCTCGATCGCTGGAATGAGGAGGTGCAGCCGCTCGGCGAACAGCTGTACCGGGAGGCGGCCGAGCGGTTCACCGAGCTCGCCAACGGGTTCCTGGACCGGCTGGCCTCGTCGGGCGAGCCCGCTCTGGCGGCGCTCCCCCGGATGCTGGGGCCTGAGGCCGGCTTCCGGGTTGGGAGCCGCTTCTATCCTACGGAGCTGCTGACCCTTACGGCCCGCTCGCCTTTGGACTGGCTGCTGGATGTCGTTCGGCTGCGTGCCGCCGCGCTGCGTGCGGTCACGCGCGAGGCTGGCAACTACCTCGAGCGGCTCCTCAGGGTCAACGCCAGCCGGGTGACGGGGGATCTCGACGAGCGAGTGCTCGAAAGCCGGCGGCGGCTCGAGTCGGAGATCCGCAGCTACCTGCTGGACCTTCATCAGTCCGCTCAGCGGGCGCTCGAGGTGGCCCGCGTCCGGTGGGTTGCCGGTGCTGACGCGCGCCGGGCAGAACTAGAGCGCCTCGACGCCCTGCGTCGCCAGGCCAGCACGCTGCAGTTGCTCCACCCGGAGGAAGCCTGAAATGTCCGCCATTGTCTCAGTCGTCGCCCGGGAAATTCTCGACTCGCGCGGCAATCCGACAGTCGAGGTCGACGTGCGTCTCGAGGACGGCACGGGGGGCCGAGCGGCCGTGCCATCAGGCGCCTCCACTGGCCGTCACGAGGCCATCGAACTTCGTGATGGCGACCCGCGTCGCTATGGGAGGAAGGGAGTTCTCACGGCAGTCGCGCATGTTCGTGAGGAGATTGCCCCCGCCATTCGTGGTGCTGAGGCCTCGGACCAGCCGAGCATCGACCAGGCGCTCATCATGTTGGACGGCACCGACAACAAGGGACGCCTCGGCGCCAATGCGATCCTCGGTGTCTCCCTGGCGGTCGCCCGGGCCTCCGCCGCCAGCGCGCGGCTCCCGCTCTATCGCACCCTCGGACGATCCTCGCCGCTGCTGCCCGTGCCGATGTTCAACGTGCTCAACGGGGGCGCCCATGCCGACAACAGCGTGGACTGCCAGGAGTTCATGATCGCGCCGGTCGGCGCCGCGACCTTCCGCGAGGCGCTCCGCATGGGCGCCGAGACATACCACGCGCTCAAGGCCATCCTGAAGCAGAGCGGACATGGCACCGCCGTCGGAGACGAAGGTGGCTTCGCGCCGAACCTGCAGACGGACGTGCAGGCGATCGAGCTTATTCTTCGCGCCGTCGAGCACGCCGGCTTGAGGTCGGGAGTGGACGTTGTGCTGGCGCTGGACCCGGCAGCGAGCGAGTTCTTTCTCGAGGGGGTTTACGTCTTCCGCAAGTCCGACGGACGGCGCCTCACCTCTGAGCAGATGGTCTCGCTCTATGAGGACTGGGTACGGCAGTTCCCGATCTGGTCCATCGAGGATGGTCTGGCAGAGAGCGACTGGGAAGGCTGGCGGGTCCTCACCAGTCGCCTGGGAGACAAGGTGCAGCTCGTGGGAGACGATATCTTCGTCACGAACCCGGCCATTATCCGCAGGGCCGTCGCAGAGAAGGTCGGCAACGCCGCGCTCATCAAGCTCAACCAGATCGGCACCCTCACCGAGACCCTCGAGGCCATTGCCACCGCGCGCAATGGAGGGTGCGGGACCGTGATCAGCCATCGCTCGGGGGAGACGCCGGATGACTTCATCGCGGACCTTGCCGTGGCCACGGCGGCCGGCCAGATCAAGACGGGCGCGCCGGCGCGCGGCGAACGGGTCGCCAAGTACAACCAGCTGCTGCGGATCGAGGAGGAGCTGGGAGCGAACGCCCGCTACGCCGGCGCGCAGTTCGCGGGCACAGGGTTTTCGCCGTGAGTGAGGGACTAGTCACCCGGCCCGGGATTCGCGTAGCGCTGCCGGGGGGCCGGCCGTTGTTGTTCCGCGGCTTGGTCCTCGACTTCAACGGCACGCTAGCCACGGACGGTACCCTCCTTCCGACCGTGGCTCGCCGCCTTGGGGTGCTAGCCGGGTTCCTGGAGATCACTGTGCTGACGGCCGATACCTTCGGGACTGCCGAGGCCAGCTTGCGCGACCTCCCGGTCACCGTGCGTACCGTCCGGACGGGACGTGACAAGCAGAAGCTCGTTCAGGCGAAGGGTCGCGGCGCCATCGTCGCCATCGGAAACGGCAGGAACGACGTCGCCATGCTCAGGCATGCCGCATTGGGCGTGGCGGTGCTGGGGACGGAGGGCCTCGCCCCGGAGCTGTGCCGTCACGCGGACGTGATCGTCGCTCGCATCGAGGATGCCCTCGACCTGTTGCTCAATCCGACGCGTCTCACTGCGACACTGCGCCGTTGATGGATCCTTCAACGCAACCAGAGACGCCACCGACCAGCTGGCTGAACCGCTCGGTGTGGGGTTTCGGCCTGGCAAGCTTCTTCTCAGACGCGGGGCACGAGGCCGCGACCGCCGCGCTGCCCGCCCTACTCACGGCGGTTGGGGCGTCACCGGCCGCGCTTGGGTTGATCGAAGGTGTCGCCGATGGCTTCGCCAGTGTGGCGAAGCTCGCCGGCGGATGGATCGCGGACCGGCCAGCGAGGCGGAAGCCTGTCGCGGTCGTCGGGTACCTCGTGACCGGGCTGTCCACCGGCGCCTGCGCGCTGGCCTCCGCCTGGCCGCAGGTCCTTGGTGCCCGGAGCCTTGGGTGGCTGGCGCGGGGCGTGCGCGGGCCGGCACGAGACGCCATGCTCGCCGACGCGGTCCCGGTGGGGGCGCGAGGAAGGGCCTTCGGTTTCCACCGGGCTATGGATACGATGGGCGCCGTGGCCGGCCCTGCGCTCGCGACCTTGGTCCTAACGGTGGCCTCGCTCCGGGCCGTATTCTGGTGGAGCCTCGTGCCCGGTCTCCTCGCGGCGTTCGCGTTTGCCGTGATGGTCAAGCGAGACGGGAGCACCGCGGGGAAGCCGCAGCGGTTCTGGCAGAGCGTCGGCGCGTTGCCATCGGTGTTCCGCCGTTTCCTCGCCGCCGTTCTCCTCTTCGGCATGGGCGACTTCGCCCGAACGCTCCTGATCCTGCGTGCGTCGCAGCTGCTGGCGCCGACGATGGGGGTGTCAGGGGCCGCGGCCGCCGCGATCATTCTCTACATCGGACACAACCTGCTCTATGCCGCGGCCTCGTACCCGGTGGGCTGGCTCGCTGACCGGGTCAACCCCCAGCGGTTGCTGGTCGGTGGGTACGCCCTCGGGACACTCACCGCCGTGCTCGCCGCATTCGCCACACCGACACTCTGGGTGTTGGGCCTGCTGTTTGCGACGGCCGGCCTTACGCTGGCCTTCGAGGACACGCTCGAGGGCACCATTGCGTCCCTCGACGTCCCGAAGGCGCTCTGGGGCACGGGTTATGGGGTCCTCGCCACCACCAACGGCATTGGTGACCTGGTGTCGAGCTCCCTCGTCGGATTGCTTTGGGCGAGGTTCGGACCCACGGCAGGGTTCGGGTTCGCCGCAGTGCTGTGTCTTGCCGGCACCCTGGTTCTTGCGTCGTCAGGCCTGGGCGGGCCACGTCGTGGATGGCCTGAACGCTAACCACCAGCGAGCGCTCCTCAGCGCCTTCGCCCATGTGAACGCACTGCTCACCGAGGCCGAGCAGCTCGTGACCGGGGAAGGGTCTCCTGTGCCGAAGATCGTTCCCGACCTGACGCCGGTGGAACGCCAGGTTTTCCAGGATTACGTCGCCCGGCTGCGCGGCCAGTTGACGGAGGCGCTCAAGGTCCTGGGCATCCCCGTGCCGCAGCCAACGGTGCGGGCGAGCTGGGCGATCCGGACCTTGCTCAGCTCTGCTGAGATCACGCTGGAGGATACCCAGCCCGGCCGGCTGCGGGGCTATGGCCCTCTCGCGTCGGAGATGGCGCCGGTCATCGAGCGACTTGAGGCCGACCTCGCCCGCACCCTGCGGCGAATGGGCGCCTACCTGGCTGGGCGGAGTGGCATGGACCTCGCCGGCCGGATTGCGAGGCTGGATGCAACCCCTGTTGACCGGGGTCTTCTGGTGACCCTCGAGCGCATCATCAGGGAGCGGGGGTTCATCGAGTTCCGTAGTGCAGTCGAGGCGCTGCTCGAGTCCCTGGAGTCCGAGACCTACGAGATCGCTGTCTTCGGGCGGGTCAGCTCGGGGAAATCGTCATTGCTCAACACCGTGCTTGGCATGACGGTCCTTCCGGTTGGGGTGACCCCCGTGACGGCCGTGCCCACCCGCGTCAGGTACGGAGACCGACCCCGTGCCGTGATCCAATTCGCCGAGCGGCCAGAAGAAATCGTCGAGATCGAGTACCTCGCCACCTTCGTGTCGGAGGCCGGCAATCCACAGAACCGCAAGGCGGTCAGCCGGGCGGTGGTGGAGGTGCCGTCGCCGGTGCTCCATGCTGGCATCGCACTGGTAGATACCCCAGGGGTCTCATCGCTCGCGCTCGCCGGCGCTCGGCAGACCTATGCCTACCTGCCCCGGTGCGATCTTGGGGTCCTCGTCGTGGACGGGGGGAGCTCACCAGCGCGCGAGGACCTGGAAATCCTGCGTCTGTTGCACGACTCGGGCATCCCCGCACTGGTCGTTCTCAGCAAGGCGGACCTGCTCAGCCCGGCGGACCGGAGCAGGGTGCAGGCATACCTCAAGGAGCAGATCCGGTCAGCCCTGGGCCTGGACCTGCCAGTCGACCTGGTCAGCGCCGTCGGGGAGACCTCGCACCTGGGGCAGGAATGGTTCGCCCGCGAGATCGCCCCGCGCTGTCGGGATGGCCGGGAACAGGCGCATGCCTCGGCCCGCCGGAAGCTCGCTGCGCTCCGTGAGGGTGTCGTCGCGAGCTTGCGGACGATGCTGGACGCCAGCCACGTAGAGAACGAAGACTCGGATGCGGGTGCTCTGGTTGAGGCTCTGGTGCGCGAGGCTGAAGGGGCCCTTGGCGAAGCCCGGCGCCGGTGTGCGGAGATCACGGAGCGGATGCCGGCGGTCGGGGCGAGTGCAGTCCAGGAGGCAGCCCGGACCGTGACCGGGCTCGTGGCGGAATCGGGCCGGCCGCCGTCGGCTGCGGGAGCTAGTGTTGCCAGCGTGCTGAGGAGCGCATCGCAGCAGGTGCGCAGCGAGCTACGAGAGCAATGTCTCTCGCTGCAGGATATCCTTCGGACGATCCTGTCGAGAATGGCGACCGCCGTCCCCGCCGTCAGGGTCCACCCCGGGGACCTTGCGATCGACCTGGTGACGCAGCCCGCGCTCGACATTCCCCGCAATCTTGACGCGCTGGCCCTGAACTGGCCGCGCTGGGTCGCCTGGCTACCCTCTCGCTTGGAGAGGCGGATTCTTGCCCAGATCAAGGCGCAAACCGGGGCGGATGTCGCGCGCGCGTTCTCGAGCCTTGGTGTGGCTTTGCGGTCGTGGGGTCAGGCAACGCTCGCCCGGCTGGGTGAGCAGTTTGCCGCGCAGGCTGAGCCCCTCCGGGCTCTTGTCCGCCGGCAGGGCGGGGGAGGACCGCCGGTCGATATCGAAGCGCTCCGAGCGGATCTCCGTGCCCTCAGCGAACCCTCGCCGCCCGCGGGTCCGTAGCACACCCGGGCATGGACCCACCCGAAGGGAGACCTACGGCCGTTTGCGGGTGTGAATGGTCCGGATCAAGCGTTGCCCGATGCAACGCCCTTGGGCTGCGCCATTTTCGTTCCCCATCGGATAGTGGATGCCACCGTAGAGCCTGGACATGGCGGCCTCTGCCGCCGCCGCTCGGAACGAAGGGTAGTGCCGAATCGCATGGCCCAAGCTTACATGGGTTGCGTCGTCGAACGGGGTGTTGTCACCGAGCAAAGCCGTTAGCACTTCGGCCGACGCTGCCGACTGGATGGCATGGCCGGAGGCGTACTCCGGGAAGGGCGGCGTAATGATGAGAGTCTCCCACGTGGGATCGATGTACCGCTGGATGTAGGTGACTGGCCGAATGAGATTCACCCGATACTTGAGGTTCCAGCAGGTGATGAAGGCGTCGGCCGTTGCCATCGCCACCATCGTGTAGGCTTCGACCGCCCGCTCGGGCGACAGGTGCCGTTGCACCGCAAGCTGACTCACAATCGATAGCCAATGGCCTGCTGGCGTTCCTGACTCACCGGGATTGTCAGCCCAGAAATACGCGATCGTGCGGCGTTCGTCATTCAGGGCGCGACTGGTATCGTAGACGCGCCGTGCCTGCTCGTAGAACGGTGAACCCTTTGCGGTCGAGAACTCGACGGGATGTGGGGCCTGACAGGTGTCCGCGTTCGGCAACGTGAATAGTCGCAGATGACCCCAATACGGCTCTACAGGCCTGGTGGGATCGATCCCCGGGACCAAGGTCGTTCCCAACGGCTTGGGCCGATTCACCTCGAGAGATCGCTCGCTGACATCGCCTGTCTTGGCCTTCGCGGTGGGATTGCCGAACTCCACCTGATCTCGTGCGGCCGACAGGTTCTCGGATCGGTACTGTGCCACGGTCGCCGTCGGCACCCAGTACTGCGGTCCGACCGGCATCTTGAAGGCCCTCCCCCGCGTCTCGGCAAAGCTGTCTTGTGCCGCCCAGGCAATCAGTGCCCGGCCCAGCCGCGCGCCGTACTCTTGGGAGTTGCGGATCACCTCGGCAGGGACCCCTTGAGTTCGCCGCGCATCGACCAGCGAGTCGTGAAGCAGCGAGATCTCCGTGTGGGTCGACCGGAACCCCTGGCGATAGAGTTCGGCCAGCATCGTCGTCTGCGACTCGACTCCCACCGTCGCGGGATCGTACCTGAGCCCTGCCTCCGGTTTGGGCAGCGACGTCAGGCCGTTGAGCTGCCCGGCGAGTGTTTGGAGACTGTCCGAAAACGCTGCCCAGGCCTCATAGAGAGAGATCGCGGCATATGCGGCCACCCTCGCTGCGCCCGGCGGCGATAGGCGCTCCGCCCGTGCGAGCCCATAGTTGACCCGGGGCCAGGCCGTCACGAAGCCAATGTCTGGTGGGGTGGGGGTGCTCCGGCAGGCGCAACACAACAGCACCCCGGCGCCGCAGAGGCTCCGTATGGCCATGTGGCTCCCCGTGCCATGGGACCTCCCGCCAATCGTGATCATAACTCTGGCCTCGGTTCTTGGCTCCATACGGTGAATGATTCGACCTCTAGGTTACGGGCCCGGCATGTCAACGTCAACAGAGTGCTCCCCGCCGGCGTCCCGGTCCGAGCGCAAGTGGCGCCCCCTGCCGCCGGGAGCCCGAACTGCCGCGTTCGTGCACTCCCCGGTAGTGTCTATGCGAATAGGTCACGCCCGGGTCGGTGCTAGTGCTCATGGGCGCCGGCATCGCCGCGCGCGATTGCCAGGTGGTGCCGTACGTGATGATCACCTTCAGTCAGGATGCCCGCGAAGCCGAGGCCCTGGATGCGGGCGACAAGCGCTGTGTCGCGCGCGTCGGCGGCGAGGACTATCAGGCGCACGCCCGCTCACCTTCACGCAGTCGACGGCGGTTTGAGCCGCAAGCGCGGTGGGAGAGGCAAGAACGAGGAGTACACCGATAACCAGCCGGGGGCGTGGCATTGCGAAGTTCTCGGGGCTTATGCAGTCGCGCCAAGATGTCGTCGGAATCAAGCAGCCGCGTACTTTGTGAGCAGGGCTGGGGTGTCGCCGTTAGTGTCGCCGTTGATGCCGACATCCTGCAGGGCCGCCCGTATCGAACCCCGGCAAATCGCTCGGTCTGTCAATGGTTTACAGATATCGCGTGGGGTTCGAGGGGGTGGGGTGGGCCGCCTGATGCGCGTGAGGCCGGTAGTTCCAGCCCACCCTCGGTCTCCTGCCAACTAGCGTCTACCAAACTGTCTACCAAATGAGCCCGAGAAAGTCCGGCATCCTGCCGTATGGTTGACCCTGAAGACCGGCAGCCGAGCGCAGAACCCGTTGGGATTCCGACATCTTGCCGGTTTTGGGGCCTGCTCTTGGCGAATGGGGTTCAGGGGGTCGCGGGTGGAGCTGCGGCCGCCGTCGGCGGCCTCGCTCCGCTTGCCGGCTTGCGCCGGCACCGCCCGCGCTCGCGGGCGGACGCGACAAATCCCGCCGTCCCGACTGGAAG
>Ga0315271_10000999_pt1 | contig 16758 bp, 6 predicted proteins | sample C3_top_MG_FD_204664 | JGI IMG/M metagenome (GOLD analysis project Ga0315271, IMG submission 204664) | Sediment microbial communities from Yellowstone Lake, YNP, Wyoming, USA - C3_top | ecosystem: Environmental > Aquatic > Freshwater > Lake > Sediment | place: USA: Wyoming | collected 2017-08-01 | reverse complement strand
ATCATGATCTCCGGCGAGAGCGGCGTGGGCAAAGAGGTCCTGGCGGATGTCGTGCACGCGTGGAGTCCTCGGGCCAACGGGCCCATGGTGAAGGTGAATTGCGCCGCCATCCCGGAAACCCTGCTCGAAAGCGAATTGTTCGGCCACGAAAAGGGCGCCTTTACCGGATCGGTGGCGCTGCGGATCGGGCGTTTCGAACAGGCGAATGACGGCACGATTTTCCTGGATGAAATTGGCGACATGTCGCCCCCGCTGCAGGCGAAATTGTTGCGCGTTACGCAGGACGGACGGTTTAACCGGATCGGCTCCAACAAGGAATTGCAGACCAACGCGCGCATTCTGGCGGCGACCAATCGCAACCTGGAGGACGAGGTGAAGGCCGGGCGCTTTCGTGAGGACCTCTTTTACCGCCTGAATGTGGTGGAACTGAACATCCCGCCTTTGCGCGAGCGGGTGGAGGACATTCTGGCGCTGGCACACCGGTTTCTTTCGGAATTCACCAAGGGCCGCGCGCGGCTGGCGATGGCGGTGCAGGAATGTCTGCAGGCCTACGCGTGGCCGGGGAATGTGCGCGAGTTGCGCAACGCGATGGAACGCGCGGCGTTGCTTTCAAGCGGCGACCTGGTGTTGCTGGAACATTTGCCGACCAAGGTTCGCGGGGGCAACGGAAGCAGTTCCACGCCCGGCACCGAGGTCTTGGCGAAGCGTCCTCACCTGTCGGAGGACGAAGCGCGCCTGGGCGACATCGAACGCCAGGCCATCATGGCCGCGCTAAAGAAGCACGATTTCAACCGCACCGAGACGGCGAAGGCGCTGGGGATCAGCCGCCGGGCGCTGCTCTACAAGCTGCAACGCTTCCGCGAACTGGGATTCCCGGTGGACCCGGCGCCGTAGCGAGGTGAATTCAGATTTCGAGGCACGATGTGGAGCAGGGACTTGGGTCACTGCTTTCGGCAGGATGCCGTTGGCGGGAAACGATGATGGCGGCGAGGCAGATCAACCCCACCACCGAGAGGAAAGGCAGCCCCAGTTCGCGCAACACATTGCCGATTTTTGGCAATCGTGCCAAGATGTCGATTACCATGAAGCCAATTAGGCTGATGTCGATCGGCCAGTCGCGCGCGCCCCTTTCCTGCGCCGCCAAAGATTCGTCAACCAAGCCCACCATTAGCGGCATCAACAGGAGAAAGTAATAGTTGTGCGCTACAGGGCTGAGAATAAGCGTTATCCCGATCAGCGTTCCGAAAAGCAGGATAAAGTGGCGGGGCGAATCCTTGCGCCGCCAGCCGGAAACAAGACTCCAACCCAGCAACAATGATCCACCCACAGCATAACTCGTGAACCGCTCCAGGCGCGTGGCTTTCAGCGGGCGTTTGTCGGGTCGAAAACTCCAGCGATGAATCGTCGCCAGTAAGGATTGATTGTCGGTCGCGCCCATGTTCGTCAATTCCTGCGCGCGTGAAGTGTCGTTTCCAGCACCGAGGCCGGGCTTCACCAGGACGTCGATAAGCGTTTTATAGGACTCCGCGGCGCGCTGAGGACCCAGGGCCACCATCGGGATCACGAGGAGAAAGAACACCAGCCCGGCGGCCGCTCCAAAAATCACTCTCCACTGCCGCCGCCAAACCGGATACCAGAGCAGGAGCACCGGAAACATCTTTATCGAAGCCGGCACGGAGAGAAAGAGTCCTGAAGCCAGTCCTGCACCGCGAGAGGCGAAATACAAGGCCAGAGAAATGGCGGCGAGCATCAGCAGATCCACCTGACCTCGCGACAAATCTGTTCCGACCGAAGTGATGCAAAACAGGAGGGGGAGTGTCCGGAGCGCCCACCATCGCCGGCGGAGCTCTAATGCCGCCGGGGGTGGATCCTTCCAGCGGCGTTGCTCCAATGCGCACGCCAGCGTGTGCGCGGAAAGGAACGTGAGACCCACGCTGATCACATACCACACCGCTACGAGCCAGAAAAACCGAATATTGTCCTGGTTCAACCCGTAATGAACTCCAGGCGCGTCAATCGCGTAGCCCCAGGGCGTATTGGCTGCAGTGCGCGGCGTGCCGGGAGCTGGCGGCGTTGGTGGCACAGGCACCGGATGCGCCAGCGGGCGCATCAAAATCGCCAGGGCTGGCGGGTAGACGTAATGCCAGCCGTGCCAGTCTGCGATGAGATAAGGATTCTGGCCGTCGCGAATAGCTCCGGCGCTGCAAACGAACACACCCAAATCCGTCATCGGTTGGCGGCGCAAAGCGGTGCGGAATTCCAAGAGGCATCCGAACCCCAGGAGAAATAGAATCGTGAGGGAAACCACGCATGCTTCAAGACCGCTTAGCCGCCATGCGCCACCTGGTGAAGTAGCGGTAATCACGTTCAAAGCTTAACGCCTTGAACACCGGGCGCAACAGTGTAATCGCCCGTGCGAGCTGTATCACGCTCCGCCCCGGCGCCCGGGGGCGACGGGGCAGTTTGCCGCCTCGCGGATTCTCCTCGTATAGGGTGGCTGATTGACGGACTTGCCGATTGGAAGTCGGCGATACAGCAGGTTGGAAACCTGCGCTACGAGCGGAGCTTGATGCAGCATTTTTGACAAGTGATCTGATCGCATTTTTTCTTTCCTGCCTGTGGCAGGTTTGCAACTATCCGTCAGCTTTATCATGGATGCGCGATTAATCTCTTTCACCGCTCTCACCGTTTTCCTGGCTTGCGACACACTTACCGCCGCGGAGAACACCGTTCTCGTCGAACACGCGGAGTCATCGACTGCTTTCAAGTTTGCCAGGATCCAATCTCCCAGGCGCAACGATGCCGCCTCGAAAGCCGCCTTCACCCTGGTCGATGGCCGGCGCGACGCCAATGGCGGGGATCTCAACGTTTTGAATGACGGCTTGCTTCCGGCCGAGGAAGATCAGCCTTCCGCCAATTTCTTTTTCCGAGCTGGCACTCCGGGCGGCCGCATTTCTGCCGACCTCGGCGCGCTGACCAGCGTTGTCGCGGTCCATTCTTATTCCTGGCACCCGGGCGCGCGAGGGCCCCAGGTCTATTCCCTCTACGGAGCCAGCGGAACCAACGCCGGCTTTGTGGCCGCCCCAACTCGCCCAGCGGATCCCACCGCTTGCGGTTGGGAACTCATTGCCAAGGTCGATACTCGTGAAGCTGCCAATCCACCCGGCGGCCAATACGCTGTCAGCGTCACCAACCAGACATCGCTTCTGGGGTGCTTCCGGTATCTCCTCTGGGACATCCAGCCCACGGACAAGAACGACCCGTTCGGCAACACATTTTATTCCGAGATCGACGTAATAAGTTCCCACCCGGCTCCTGAGCCGGAGGCCGCCGCCACCCTACCCGACCCTGCCCTCCACCGGCGAGTTGTGCAGACCGCGGGCGATTGCGAGGTTGTAATCGACACTTTCGAAACCCCGGATTTGACCGAGTGGTCGGACGCCAAACTCGCGCCGATGGTCAAGGAATGGTACCCGAAGATCGTCGCCATGCTGCCCAGCGAAGGATTCTCCGCCCCCAAGCGCGTCAGCATCAATATCCGCAAGGATATGGATGGCGTGGCTGCCACCGGCGGCACCCGCATCAATTGTTCCGCCAATTGGATGCGCCGCGAGCTCAAGGGCGAAGCCGTTGGCGCGGTCTTCCACGAACTCGTGCATGTGGTGCAGCAATACGGCCGTGCCCGGCGCACCAATCCTTCAGCAACCAGTACTCCCGGCTGGGTGGTGGAAGGCATCCCCGATTATATCCGCTGGTACCTCTTTGAGCCGGAGAGTCATGGCGCGGAGATTTCCCCCCGCAACATCGAACGCGCCCGCTACGATGCCAGCTACCGCATTTCCGCAAATTTCCTCAACTGGGTTGTGACCAACCATGACAAGAACCTGGTGCTCAAACTGAACACGGCCGCGCGCGAAGGAAATTATCGGGAAGCTCTCTGGAGCGAGTGGACAGGCCAGAGCGTCCAACAACTTGGCGAGAAGTGGAAAGCCTCCCTCCCCAAATAGCGGCTCGCAGAGCCCTTCACTCCGGGCCGAACCGGTAATTCCATCGGCGATTCGGCGCGCTGTCGCCGTTCAGGCCAAATTCCTCGATTCCCCCGAAGCCCTGGATGTTGTCCGCCGAATGAAAATCAAATCGCGGCGCGCCTTCCGCCGCCTGTCCCACTAACTTGCGCGGAATTGCCAGTTCCAGGCCATTTCCATTCACCCGGTATTCGGCCTGGCCCACTGTCTGCCATTTCCCGGATTTCCAGGCTTTGACCGTTGTCGTTTTGTCTCCGGTCACCTCCAGGTTGACAATGTAGTCGTAGCCCAGCCAACCCGTGGACGCCGTGCGGTCACTGTCCAAGAAGAGCAGCATCCAATTGGGATCGGTGCGCGGAGTTATTTTGTCGCGCGTCTGAATGAAGAAGAAAAGATTCCGCTGGTCATACGCAACTTTTCCCAGCACGAAGTCGTTCCGCCCAGTGTCGTTCCGGTAGGGCACATCACCATAGCCCTTGTGGTCTCTGTGAGTGGCGTCCCCGATGGTGTCGCGAAACTCCGGGGTGATTGCCGGCCAATCGGCAAACGATCCATCAATGGAAATGCGAGCCGGCGGCGGAATTGCAGCCCGCGTTCGGGCTCCTTTGAAGCGGCGCACCCAACTGGCGAGTTGGTAGTAATAGTTATCCGTGTGCCCTCCCAGCATAGGCTCGCAATCGCGGCTGTATTCTCTGGTGTATTGGTCCACGAATAATCCGCCCGGATAATAGCAGTCGGAATCCTTGTATTTACTCCATTCGGTGTAGCGTCCCGCCGTCCATTCGTTCCAGCCGGTGACGAAAATGAATTTCGGATCCTCTTTCAGCGCCCGCTGCCATTGTTCCTCAAAGTTCAGTCCCAGGTCGATGGCGTCCGGGCGCGGATTCTTTGCGCCGCTGTGCCAGCTGCGTCCCATGGCGCCCGCCTTGTGGGCCATGGGCGCCGGGCCGGGCGTGTTCGGCAGGGCGTTTTGCGCCACGCCCACGCTCATTTGCTCAGCTTCGCCCTTGCGATTTCGGAACACGTGTTGGGGATGCACTTCCAGCCAGCTCCACTGGTCCGGCCCGTTCGGCCCAACCCAATAGTCGGGCATTGGCCGCCGGAACGTGAAGAAATCGAGCATCGCCGGATCCTTGATGTGTTCCTTGTTCGCGAGTAACAGGGGTTTCCCTTCCCAAACAAACCAAAGATCCCGCCAAAGCCCAGGTTGGTAGAGATCGCGCCAGAGTTGGTCCGTTACCGGCCGGGGATCTCCAAACGGCGCGAGGAACCCGATCGCGGGAGTGCGGGCGCCTTCTTTGCGCATGGCCGTGTATTCACGGCAGAGCGCCTCATATTGATCCTTCCACGTCCACGGCGGATTCGTCGTGTCGAACAGGACCACATCCACTCCCGCATCGGCAAGCATGCTGGCATGTTTTCGGATCACGAACGGATCCGTCATGGTGTAGTAGCCCAGTTCCGGCTGACCCCAATGATGCGGGGTTCCGTTGACGGGCCATTTGACGGTTCCGTCCCTGGCTCCGACGATCAACTGGGTGTTGTCGTTGGGGCCGCCCTTCTGCGGCACGTGCCATGTCCAATAGAAGATGCCGACCCACTTGTCCTGGCGTGGGGGACCGCATTCCGCATTCCCCGGCACGACGCGTCCCGCGCCATCCGTGGCCACCCAAGTGTCGGCAAATATATCATCACCGGCATAAGGCAGTCCGTGAAATTCCGCTGCCAGGCCAAGTCGAGCGAACCCCGCCGTGCCTGCAACTTCCAACGCAAGAACCAGAGCGGTTGTGAGAACAATCTGAGAAATAGCGCGCATGGTGCTGCTCCACATTGTGTGTCTAATTGGCAACTCCGATTTTGTGAGAGGCGGATTCAATATGCAAATGGATTGTCCGCGGGTTTAATGCCGGCTCGGATTACTGCGCAGATTTTTCTCTCGACTCATGTACGCCCTTTATACGACAAGACTTTTAGGCCGTTACCCGTTATTCTATCGGCAATGAATATGATCAGACGTATTTTTCACGTGGTCTCCGCCGCCCTGGTTGTGGCCGCGACGTTATTGGCAGCCTCCGCCCCGGCGCAGGCTGAAACTCTGCGCCCCCCCTCTGTTCCCCTCGTTGCGTGCGATCCCTATTTTTCCATATGGTCACCCTCCGATACCCTTGCGGGCACAGAAACCACGCATTGGACCGGCAAACCTCACCGCCTGCGCAGCATCGTTAGCATCGATGGCAAAGAGTATCGCGTGCTCGGCGGTGGCGCGTCCAGTGAGCAAGTCCTCGGTCAAAAGAGCCTGACGGTTCTGCCCACCCGGACCATTTATAAGTTCGAAGGCGCCGGGGTGGCGCTGACGCTCACTTTCATGACCCCGGCGCTACCGGAGGATATCGATATCCTGAGCCGGCCCGTTACCTACGTGACCTACGAATTTCGGTCCATTGACGGCAAGGCGCACAACGTGGCGGCGTCTTTCGCAGCGTTTGGCGAAATCGCCGTCAACGAACCTGGCCAGACGGTGGTTCTTTCGCTGCCGAAGGCTGACAAGTCTTTGCGAGTAGCGCGGCTCGGCTCGCGCGAGCAACCCATTCTAGGGAAGCAGGGTGATGATTTGCGAATCGACTGGGGCTATCTCTACCTTGCGGCTCCGGGCGCTCAGCAGCCCAGAATTCTGACCGATCCTCAGGTCACCTCTCGCGGCGAGGCCGACGCGAAGGCCGATGCCGCGAGCATTAGCCTCCAGTTCGGCGGCATTAAAGTTTCCAGCGAGCCCGTCACCCGGTGGCTGATGCTCGCCTACGACGACCTGTATTCGATTCAATACATGAAGAAGAATCTCCGGCCCTATTGGCGGCGCACCGGCTGGGAAGCGGACGACCTCCTCAAGGCGGCCGCGAGCGACTACGAAAAACTGCTGAAGCGTTGCGTAAAATTCGACGAGGAACTCATGGCCGACCTGACCCGCGCTGGCGGCGAGAAATACGCTCAAATCGCAGCCCTCGCCTACCGTCAATGTTTCGCGGCGGGCAAGTTCGTCGCCGATGACAACGGTCAGCCTCTGCAATTCTGCAAGGAAAACCACTCCAACGGCTGCATTGGAACTTCCGATGTGTTCTACCCGATGGCGCCGCAATTCCTTCTGTTCGGACCATCCGTTGCCAAGTCCTTTCTGGTGCCCTTCATGGAATACGCGGCATCACCCCGCTGGAAGTTCCCCTTCGCGCCACACGACCTCGGCACCTATCCCAAAGCCAATGGCCAGGTGTATGGCGGCGGCGAACGCACCGAAGAAAACCAGATGCCCGTCGAGGAAACCGGCAACCTGCTGATCCTTCTGGGCGCCATCGCCCAGATGGAAGGCAACCCGGGCTTTGCCTCCACCTATTGGCCGCAACTGGAAAAATGGGCCGCCTATCTAAAGGACAAAGGCTTTGATCCCGAAAACCAGCTCTGCACTGATGACTTTGCCGGCCACCTTGCCCACAACGTCAATCTAAGCGCCAAGGCCATCTGCGGCCTTGGTTCCTTCGCCAAGCTCTGCGAGATGCGCGGCGACAAAGCCAAAGCCGAGGAGTATTTCAAACTCGCCCGCGAGTTTGCCCAGCGCTGGGTGAAGGAAGCCAAGGACGGGGAAAAATTCCGGCTGGCCTTCGACAAGCCCGGCTCCTGGAGCCAGAAATACAACCTCATCTGGGATCGCATTTTGGGCCTGAACCTGTTCCCCGCCGAAGTGGCCCGCCAGGAAATGGATTATTACAAGACGATCCAAAATAAATACGGCTTGCCCCTCGACAACCGCCAGGCTTATACCAAGCTCGACTGGATCCTGTGGACAGCCACCCTCACCCAAAATCGCGCGGATTTTGAAGCCCTGGTTGACCCCGTCTATCGTTTCCTGCAGGAAACTCCCGATCGCTCGCCCATGACCGATTGGTACCAGACGCGCGACGCGAGGAAGGTCGGGTTCACCGCGCGGCCAGTGGTCGGCGGTGTCTTCGCCCAGATGCTCTACGACAAAGCGGTTTGGCAGAAGTATGCCCGGCGCGACGAAACTAAAGCCCGCCGCTGGGCGCGGATGCCGGTCGCTCCGAAGGTCACCGTGGTGATTCCGGCGGCCGATAAAGAACCGGCCACGTGGCGCTACACCACCTCAAAACCTGTGGCGGACTGGTTTGCCCCGACTTTCAACGCGGCAAGTTGGACTGAGGGCAAGAGTGGTTTCGGCACGCAGGGAACGCCCGGCTCTGCCATTGGCACCGTCTGGAATACGTCCGACATCTGGTTGCGCCGGGAAATTGAACTAACCGCCGTTCAAATCCGCGATGCCCAGGCCTGGCTTCACCACGACGACGATGTGGAACTGTATGTCAACGGCGTCCTCGCGCTGACCAGCGCTGGCTGGACCAGCACCTACGAAACATTTTCCTTGAGCGTCGCGGGGCAAAAGGCCCTCAAGCCCGGCAAAAACGTCATCGCCATCCACTGCCATCAAAACAGTGGAGGCCAGTATATCGATTTCGGCCTGGTAAACGTCAGCGCCAAATAGCATCCGTCAAGCTGGTGAGCCAATTGCGCCGCAGGCCACTGCCGCCCGGGACCTGATATGAGAAAAGCAAGATCCTGTTGCTTGATCCTGTTTCTGGGCGCGATTCTGCTATTGAGCACGGCTGTCCCCGGCGCGGAAGCCTCGCTCCTCAACCCTCAAACTGCGGCGCTCCTCATTGGCGCCGACATTTCCTGGGTGCCACAGCAGGAAGCCGAGGGCCGCCGTTTTTTTGTCGATGGAGTGGAGAAGGATATCCTCACGATCCTCTGGGAAAACGGCTTCAACCTAGTGCGTTTGCGCTTGTTCAACAACCCCACCGCCACCAACGGGTATTCCTCCAAGGGATATTGCGGGTTGGCTTCCACCCTTACCATGGCGAAACGCGTTCAGCAGGCGGGCATGAAATTCCTCCTGGATTTTCATTACAGCGACACTTGGGCTGACCCCGCCCACCAGATCAAGCCCGCCGCCTGGCGTGAACTTGGATTTGAGGCTCTCACCAATGCGGTCTTTCATTACACCCGCGACACGTTGAGTGAATTCGCCCGGCAGGGCCTCACTCCCGATATCGTTCAGGTCGGCAATGAGGTCAGCAACGGGCTGTTGTGGCCGGAGGGAAAATCCGACAATTTCGACCAGCTTGCGGCGCTGCTGCGCGCCGGTATTAGCGGGGTGCGAACTGGCGCCCCCTCCGCCAAAGTAATGATCCACCTCGCCTGGGGCGGTCAAAACGAGAAATCCCGTTGGTATTTGGATCGTATTCTACAGCGTGGTGTCGAGTTTGACATCCTCGGCCAATCCTATTACCCGCGATGGCACGGAACCCTTCAGGACCTGAAAGCGAACCTGAACGATCTCGCGCAACGCTACCGGCAGAGCATCATGGTGGTGGAATACTCGACACCCGACCAGCGCGAGATCCACGACATCGTGCGCGTGCTCCCCGGCGGCAAGGGCAACGGGACGTGCATCTGGGAACCTACCCATCCCGGTCACGGAAACCTGTTCGACAGAAACGGCCATGCCCTGCCCGCTCTCAAGGAATATCCGTCCGTCAAATCGGCATTGTGATCGCCGAAGAAACCGCCAGCGGCAGGGCGGATCGGGTTTTTCTCTACTGCCAGGCAGGTTCGAAACAGGCCAGCCCAACTTAACGCCTCCTGGGCGCTCCCTTACCCGGGCCCGGGAGTATTCCGCCCGGTTCCCCGTCCAACCCGGTGTGTTGCCGCGTCTTTGGCGGCGCATTTACGGATTGCATGTAAGTGTGGTTTACGGAATAAACAGTCTATCAACAACGGCGGTGGCGTAATAACGGTCTCATGAAACGCATTTTATCAACGATATTCCTGGGCATGATCAGCTTTTCTCTTTTCGGCGGCGCGCGGGACGCCTTGTGGAAGGACGTCGATGCGGCGGTAAAGAAGGGCCTGCCAAAAACGGCGATCACCAACCTCGATCTCATCATCACAGGAGCGATGAAGGACCAGGCCCACGCCGAAGCCGTGAAAGCCATCGGTCAGAAGATCGCCCTCGAGGGCAACATCCAGGGCAATAAGCCGGAGGAAAAGATCACCCGGATGCAGGCCGAGATCGCGAAGGCGCCCAAGGACATGGCACCGATGATGCAGGCTTTGCTGGCGCATTGGTATTGGCATTACTACCAGCAAAACAGCTGGCGTTTCATGCAACGAACACAAACGGCCACCGCGCCCGGCAAGGACTTCACCACCTGGGATCTGAAACGAATTTTCGCCGAAATCGACGCTGAGTTCCAAAAATCCCTGACAGCGGAGAAGGAACTGAAAGCCACGCCCGTGACTGACTGGAACGACCTGCTTTTGAAAGGCACAATGCCGGATGAATACCGGCCAACCCTCTATGACTTCCTGGCCCATGAGGCGCTGAGCTTTTACACGGCCGGCGAGCAGGCCGGTGCGAAACCCGAGGACGCCTTTGAACTGGACGCCAAGGGTCCGATCCTGGACGCCCCCGAGAAATTTATGGCATGGCAGCCCGCCACCCCGGCAACAGGCGAGCCTGCCGCGCTGAAGGCAGTTCGCCTTTACCAGGAGCTGATGCGGTTTCACCGGGCAGATCCCCTGCCCCGGTTGGCGTTCGCAGACGCTGATCTTGACCGCCTGACCTGGGGCTGGAATACCGCGTTTGGGGAGGACAAGAACTCTCGCTACAAAACCGCCCTCGATGAATTTATTAAGGCGAACGCGGATTTCGAGATTTCAGCGCTGGCGATGGAACGACTGGCACAGGTTTGGTGCCAGGAGGACGAATTTGTCCGCGCCCATGAAATCGCGGCCAAAGGCAGCCAGGTCTTTCCGGATTCACCCGGCGGCAAACTCTGCCGCAACCTTTTGCGTGAGATCGAAAGCAAATTCGCCAACATTGTGACGGAACGAATCTGGAACGCGCCCTGGCCCAAAATCACGGTGCGCTACAAGAACGTGAAAACCGTCTATTTCCGCGCCTTTTCCTATGACTGGGAAAGCCTGTTCGGCCGTCGTTACGGCCGCCCGGAATACATCGACCAGGAAAAGCGCAAAGAAATCCTCGCCCAGAAGCCGGTCCTGGAATGGTTCGCAGAACTGCCCCCTACCCCGGACTTCAAAGCTCGGGCGTTCGCGGTGAAAGCACCTGAGACCCTTAAGCCGGGTTTCTACTTCATCGCCTCCAGCCATGACCCGAACTTCGGCGAGGCGGACAACCAGCTTTCTATAACGGATGTGTTCGTCAGCAACCTGTCACTGGTGACCCGCACCCGAGGCGGAAAGATCGAGGGATTTGTGCTGGAAGCCAATTCCGGCGAGCCCATTGCCGGGGCCGAGGTAACTCTTTGGCACATGGATCAGAATGGCAACCGGGTCAAGAACCCCGCGTTGGCTACGGACGCAGATGGCTTCTTCTCGCTGAAACCCGTCTCGCAAAACTCCCATGGCTGGCTCGCGGTGGCCCGGCATAATGGCCAGGAAATCGTCTCTGCGGAGGACCTCTGGATCAATGATGAACCCGGTGAGAATATGGAACGCCAGCGGACGATCTTTTTCACCGACCGCGCGATTTATCGTCCGGGTCAGACGGTGCAGTACAAAGGCATCTGCCTGCTGGTGGACCCGTCCAAAGACAATTACCAGGTGGACAAGGGACGCGAAATCACGGTCCTTTTTCTGGATGTCAACCGCAAGGAGATCGCCCGTCAAAAACATCGCGCAAACGATTACGGCTCAATCTCCGGCAGCTTCACCGCGCCACGAGACCGATTGATGGGCCAGATGACCATCTGCGACGAAAGCCGACAGCATTACGCCGCCTTTGTGCGAGTGGAAGAATACAAGCGACCGAAGTTTCAAGTAACCCTCGACGCACCAAAGACAGCGCCCAAGCTCAATGACAAGGTATCCATACCGGGCCGGGCGCTCGCCTACACCGGCGCGCCTATCGATGGGGCGGACGTCAAATACCGGGTTGTGCGCCAAGTGCGCATGCCCTGGTGGTGGTATGGAGGTTGGGGCCGGGGCGACGGAGGCCGGGGATCCAGCCAGGAAATCGCCCATGGCGCCGTGACCACCGGCGTGGATGGCGCATTCGTTATCGAGTTCGTGGCCAAGCCGGATCCCAACGTCCCCGAAGCGAACGATCCCACGTTTGTGTATGAGATCGCTGCCGATGTCACCGATGGTGCGGGCGAAACGCGCTCAAATAGTCGCAGCATCCGGGTGGGCTATACCGCGCTGGAGGCGATGTTGTCAGCGGAGGAATGGCTGACGCAAGAAACACCGGTCCCGGTGAAAGTGCGAACATTGACGCTGGATGGCCAACCCGTTGTGGCCGAAGGCAGCGTGAAAATCTATTCGCTAAAAGCCCCGGCGACGGTTCAGCGCCCGCGGCTTGCTGGCGAAGATTCAGACCAGTACGGTGTCCCGGATCCGGACTTGTCGAACCCCAACAACTGGGAACAAGACAAGATTGTGGCCGAGAAAGGGTTCACCAGCGACACCAACGGCTGGGCAACGTCATTTTTTCCGCTGCCGGCTGGCGCTTATCGCGCGATTGTTGAGACGCAGGACCGGTTTGGCAAGAAAGTGACCGGGAAGCTGCCGCTACAGGTGTTTAACCCAGTCGATACGAAGTTTGCCATTCGGATCCCGCAGAATGTCGTGTTCTCGAAAGCCCAGTTGCAACCCGGCGATGAATTAATGGCCCTGTGGGGAACCGGCTACGATCAGGGACGTGCCTTTGTGGAAATCGAGCACCGGAACAAGATGATCCAACGGTATTGGACCAAGCCGGGCCAGACCCAGCAGCAAATCCGGTTGGCGGTTACCGAGGCGATGCGCGGGGGCTTCACCGTTCACGTCACCCAGGTGCGCGAAAACCGGGGCTACCCGGCCTCCCGGTATGTGTCTGTTCCCTGGGACAACAAGGATCTCGATCTGAAATGGGAACACTTCGTCTCGAAACTTCAACCCGGCCAAAAGGAGACCTGGACAGCGGTGGTTCAAAAATCGGCCTCCGCTGGAGGGGAAAAAAGCGACAGCGCGGAGAAGTGGACCGCCGAAATGGTTGCCGCACTCTACGACGAGTCGCTGGATGCGTTTGCAAATCATAACTGGATGACTCGTTTCAACGTGTTCCGCCAGGACTACTCCCAGATGCGGAGCGTTTTTGCCAACCAAATCAAGGGCTTTCAGCCGTTCATCAACACTTGGAGCCGGAATCCTGAGTTTGTTCAGATCACCTACCGGTCTTTCCCGCCAGACCTCACGATGAACCTGTGGCGATATGGGTTTTCCGCTCGCAACCAAAGGCTCACCGCCCTGCCGTCAACAATGGCAGCCCCTACCCCTGGGTCGGCAAACCTCATGTTGGCGGATGCGCTGTCCGCACCCGCCATGGCTGAGGGCGAGATGCTCACAAAAAGCTTTTCTGGCGTGGCAGGCAGATCGCTGCCTCAGGAGCTGGCGAAGGACAAACCTGGTATGGGCGGAGGGGGAGGCATGGCAGGGATGGAACCCGGGGAACCCGGCGGAGCGACCGGTGCCAAGCCTGACCTCAGCAAAGTGGCGGCACGCAAGAACCTTAATGAGAGGGCATTCTTTTTCCCGCAGCTCACCTCCGATTCCAACGGGGTCGTGCGCATGACCTTCACGATGCCGGAGGCGCTGACGCGCTGGCGGTTCCTCGGATTTGCCCACGACCGCGAGGTGCGCAGCGGATATCTGGAAGGCCACGCCGTCACCGCCAAGGACCTGATGGTACAGCCAAATCCACCGCGCTTCCTGCGCGAAGGCGACGCGGTCGAGTTTACCGTGAAATTCTCCAACCAGTCTGACACCGTTCAAAAGGGAACGGTGCGATTGACGTTCACCGATTCGCTCACCACCCAATCAGCGGACAAACTCATCAGCAACACTCGCCCGGAGCAGAGCTTCGACATCCCGGCGAAAGAGTCGCGCACGGTCGCATGGCGGATCCAGATCCCGGACGGTTGCGGTTTCCTGACGTACAAGGCTGTAGGCGCCACCGCGAAAGTTTCCGATGGCGAAGAGGGGGCGATACCCGTGCTTTCGCGGCGCATTTTCGTGACGGAATCACTTCCGTTACCCATTCGGGGGCCGGCCACAAAGAAATTCGAGTTCACGAAGTTGGCACAATCTGGCAGTTCGAAGACGCTGCAGCACCAGAATCTCACCGTGCAAATGGTTTCCAACCCGACCTGGTATGCCGTGCTGGCGCTGCCTTACCTGATGGAGTTTCCCTATGAATGCTCCGAGCAGGTGTTCAATCGCCTGTATGCTAATGCGCTCGCGCGCACCATCGCCAACAGCGATCCGAAAATTCACCGCGTCTTCGAGCAATGGCGGAACACGCCGGCACTGGACAGCCCGCTGGAGAAGAACCAGGACCTCAAGAGCGTGATGCTTGAAGAAACCCCGTGGCTCCGACAGGCGAAGCAGGAAAGCGAAGCCCGCCGAAACGTGGGCATTCTGTTCGACGATAACCGGCTGAACAATGAAACGGAACGCACGCTGCAAAAGCTGCGCGAGATGCAACTGGAGGACGGCTCCTGGCCCTGGTTCCCCGGCGGCATGCGCAACGAATATATCACGCTTTACATCATGACCGGGTTCGGCAGGATGCGGCACCTGGGCGTGGATGTGGATGTGCAGCCCGCCATCCGTTCCTTGCAACGGCTAGATGCATGGATGACCGAACATTACAACCGGATCCAGGAAGGCGCACACCCCGAACGCTATGTGCCGAGTTGCACCGATGCGCTCTATCTTTACGGTCGCAGCTTCTTCCTGAAGGATCTGCCGGTAGCAGCACCCCACCAGAAGGCAACCGAGTTTTTCCTCGGCCAATCCCGGAAATTCTGGCTCCAAACCAACATGCGTCAGACCCAGGGTCACCTGGCAGTCGCCTTGAACCGCTGGGGCGGCGCTCAAAACACGGAGATCGCGCGGGGCATTATGGCCTCAATCAAGGAACGGAGCGTCACCTCCGAGGAAATGGGCATGTTCTGGCGCGATATGGAACTTAGTTGGTGGTGGTATCACGCCCCCATCGAAACGCAGGCGCTGATGATCGAAGCCTTCGACGAAATCATGCAGGACGCAAAAACAGTTGAGGAATGCAAAGTCTGGCTGCTGAAACAGAAACAGACGCAGGACTGGAAAACCACCAAAGCCACCGCTGACGCGGTCTATGCGCTGCTGCTGAGGGGGCGGGAATTACTGTCCAGCGATGCCCTGGTGCAAGTGCAACTCGGCGGCATGGACGTGACGCCAAAGAGCGGTGCCGGAACAGGCGCTGGAGCCTCCAAGGCCCCGGCAACTTCCAAACCCGAGGCGGGAACCGGCTTCTATGAGGTGCGCTTCGCACCCGCGGATATCAAGCCGAAGCTGGCGCAGATCACCGTTAAAAAGGTGGATCAAGGCGTCGCGTGGGGCAGTGTTCACTGGCAATACCTTGAGGACATGGCGAAGGTGACGCCGCACGAAGGAACCCCCTTGAGGCTCACGAAAAGGCTTTTCACGAAATCAAACACCGCTCGCGGCTCGGTCCTCGAACCGGTCAAAGGCGCGCTCAAAGTCGGTGATGAACTGGTGGTGCGCATCGAACTGCGGACCGACCGCGACATGGAGTATGTTCACATGAAAGATCAGCGGGGAAGCGGAACCGAGCCGGTGAATGTTCTGTCACGGTATAAATACCAGGACGGCCTGGCCTACTACGAAAGCACGCGCGACACGGCGAGCCATTTCTTCATCGATTATCTGCCGAAAGGAACCTACGTGTTCGAATACTCATCCCGTGTGCAATTGCGGGGCGAGTATCAAACGGGCATGGCGGAGATCCAGTGCATGTATGCGCCGGAGTTCAATTCGCACTCCGAGAGTTTCCCGCTGGTCGTGAAGTAGCCAACCGGCAGGCCGCCTCCCGGCAACTACTTTGCCACCGGCAAAGCCGACGGGGGTTTGGCCGCAGGTTTGCCCGTCTCGGAGGGATCGGCTTTGGCGTCGTCGTTTTCCGTCTTTTCTTCGGGCGGAAAATCGGCCGGGCCTTCCACCCGTTCGCCGCCGGTGATCGTCACATTGCCTTCGTCGTCAAGTTTCAGCCGGGGGCGCGTTCCCGAAATGATGTAGGTCTGCCGTTTTAGCAGTTCGCCGTCCGGGTCAAAAACCGTGTAATCAAGCACCTGAGGTCCGTGTTGATAAAGCAGGTGCAGGTTGCTCTTGCCATCGATCACAGGCTGTGGGCGATTGAAGGATACCACCGGGCCGATTTCAACCACCCGGCGCACGCGGAGACCCGCCTCATCAACCACGCGAAGGTAGAGACGGAGCTTGCTGCCGACGTAGTTCACCTGCTGGAGTATGTATTTTCGAACCTCCGGACTGGCATTGGTGGCGCCCGGCGTTTTCGGCATCCCCACATTCTGCTCCCACAGCCGGGTGCCTTCCAACACGTCGAAGCCCTTTGGCTGACTCCGGACGTCCTGATTCCATTCCTCGATATGCACCGAGGCGGTCACCAGGTAGCGCCCGGGATTGCCCACGGCAAAATAAGGATCAAGTTGCACGCTCTTGAGGGCGCGTTTGGAGGGCTCCAGCTCAAATTCACCCGCCACGGGCACGTCGGACTTCCTCACCGAAATGACGCCCTCGCGCG
>Ga0315271_10000998_pt1 | contig 16758 bp, 17 predicted proteins | sample C3_top_MG_FD_204664 | JGI IMG/M metagenome (GOLD analysis project Ga0315271, IMG submission 204664) | Sediment microbial communities from Yellowstone Lake, YNP, Wyoming, USA - C3_top | ecosystem: Environmental > Aquatic > Freshwater > Lake > Sediment | place: USA: Wyoming | collected 2017-08-01 | reverse complement strand
CGGCCTCGGCCATGTCGCACAGCCACTGGCCGAAGACCTGCGTGAAGGTGGGCTTGGGTGCGGTGGCCGGCTTGACCAGGCCCACCGCCGGGTCGAACTTGCCTGGGCCGTGGTAGTTGACCGGATCGGCCTCGGCCAGCTTGTAGCCGTAGCCCTTCTTGGTCACGACATGGAGGAACTGCGCGCCCGGCAGATCGCGCAGGTTTTCCAGCGTCGGGATCAGCGAGTCGAGGTCGTGGCCGTCGATCGGGCCGACATAGTTGAAGCCGAACTCCTCGAAGATCGTGCCCGGCACGACCATGCCCTTGGCATGCTCCTCGAAGCGTCGGGCCAGCTCGAACAACGGTGGCGCGTTCTTCAGGACCGTCTTGGCGCCCTCGCGCGCGGCGGCGTAGAACTTGCCGCTCATCAGCCGCGCCAGGTACTTGTTCAACGCCCCGACCGGCGGGCTGATCGACATGTCGTTGTCGTTGAGCACCACCAGCATGTCGGCCAACACGCCACCCTGAGTCACACCGACATTGTTCATGGCCTCGAAGGCCATGCCCGCACTCATCGCGCCGTCGCCGATGATGGCCACTGTCTTGCGGCTCTCACCCTTGCTCTTGGCCGCCAGCGCCATGCCCAGTGCGGCCGAGATCGAGGTCGAACTGTGGGCCGTGCCGAAGGTGTCGTAGGGGCTTTCGTCGCGGCGCGGAAAGCCGCTGATGCCGTCGAGCTGCCGCAGCGTGTGCATACGGTCGCGGCGGCCGGTCAGGATCTTGTGGGCGTAGGTCTGGTGGCCGACGTCCCAGACCAGGCGGTCGTTCGGCGTGTCGAACACGTAATGCAGCGCGATCGTCAGCTCGACGGTGCCGAGATTGCTCGACAGGTGTCCGCCGGTCTTCGATACGCTTTGCAGCACGTACTCGCGCAACTCGGCGGCCAGCGCCTTCAGCTCCGCACGCGACAGGCGCCGCAGATCGGCAGGACTGTCGATGCCGGCAAGCAAGGAGGTGGAGGTCATGGCATCCATGGGTCAGCTGTCCCTGTCGACCACCTTGTCGGCCAGCAGCGCTAGCCGTGCGGCGTGGGCCATGCCGCTCGCGGCCAACGCCGCATGGGCCTGGTTGCGCAGTTGGAGGGCATGGGCCTGGGCGGCGGCGAGTCCCATCAGCGAGACATAGGTCGGCTTGTTGTGGTCGAAATCCTTGCCCGCCGTCTTGCCCAGCGTCGTCGATTCCTGCGTCACGTCGAGGATATCGTCGACGACCTGGAAGGCCAGGCCGATGGCGGCGCCGTAGTCGCTCAGAGCACGCCAGGATCGCGCATCCGTGCTGCCGCAGGCGGCGCCCATCAGCACGCTGGCCTGCAGCAGCGCGCCGGTCTTGCGCCGGTGCATGTCGTGCAGGCTGGCCTCGTCGAGCGCGATGCCGATGCTGGCCAGGTCGATCGCCTGCCCGCCGGCCATGCCGGCGTGGCCGGCGGCGCGCGCGAGCAAGGCACACAGGCGCGCCTGCAGCGCCGTCGGCACCTGCGGGTCGTCGGGCGTGAGGACTTCGAACGCCAGCGCCTGCATCGCGTCGCCAGCCAGCATCGCCTGGCCCTGGCCGAACTGCACATGCACCGTCGGCTTGCCCCGGCGCAGCACGTCGTTGTCCATGCACGGCATGTCGTCGTGGATCAGCGAGTAGGCGTGGATCAATTCGACCGCCACCGCCGCGCGCAGCGCGGCCTCGGCCTGGCCCTGCACGGCCTCGGCGGCCGCCAGCACCAACAGCGCGCGCAGCCGCTTGCCGCCGTCGAGCACGCCGTAGCGCATCGTCGCCCCCAGCCGCGCCGGCGCACCGACGGGCACCCAGGCCTCGAGCGCGGCCTCGACACGGCGCTGACCATCCACGATCCAGGCTTCGAAGTCGTCGGATTTCATGCGCCGGACGCCCCCGAGATCCAGGGCTTGAGCTGGCCGTCTTCGAGCACCTTGACCTGCTCCTCGATGGCCGCCAAGCGCGCGCGGCAGGACTCCAGCAACTCGGCGCCACGACGATAGTTGTCGAGCAACTGGTCCAACGGCAACTGGCCGTCCTCCATGCGCTGCACCAGGCGTTCGAGCTCGGCCAGCGCTTCTTCGTAGCGCGGTGGCGTCGGCGGGGCAACGGGGGCGGAATGGCGTGGCATGTCGGTCAGGGAAAACCAGGGCGTCATTGTAGTCAGCGGCCCGAGGCGCTCGCTGGCCAGCGCCCGAGCGTATTGAAGTGCGCCGCGCCCGCAGTGCGGCCCGTCGATACAATCGCGCCCTCGCTGCCGAGGCACCTGCACCATGTCCGACTTGAGCATCACCCGTGACGCCCTGCAGGATGGCAAGTCGCAATTGCCTGTCGCGAGCTACTTCGACGCGCTGCAGTATGAGCGCGAGCGCGACACACTTTTCCGGGACGGCCCACGCTATGTCGGCCACGCATTGGCGGTACCGGAGGTCGGTGACTATCACGTGCTGGTCCAGGAAGGTGATGGACGCGCGCTCGTTCGCAGCGCGCAGGGCGTCGAACTGGTGTCCAACGTCTGCCGGCACCGCCAGGCGACCATGCTGCGTGGTCGCGGCACGACGCGAGGCAGTACGGGCCACGGTGGCAACATCGTTTGCCCGCTGCACCGCTGGACCTACGACCTGCAGGGCCACCTGATCGGCGCCCCGCACTTCGAGCGCGATCCCTGCCTGAACCTGGCCAACTACCCGTTGCAGGAGTGGAACGGCCTGCTGTTCGAGGCCAACCGCTGCAATGTGGCCGCCGGCCTGGCCGCACTGGGCACCCGCACCGACCTCGACTTCAGCGGCTACGTCTACGACCGAACCTTCCTGCACGAGTGCGACTACAACTGGAAGACCTTCATCGAGGTCTATCTGGAGGACTACCACGTCGGCCCCTTCCACCCCGGCCTGTCCAACTTCGTCAGTTGCGACGACCTGCAGTGGGAAATGGGCCGCGACTACTCGGTACAGACCGTCGGCGTCGCGCATTCGGGCAGCGAGGCACTGGGCCGCGCCGGATCGCCCGTCTACCGGCGATGGCAGGACGCCGTGCTGCGCTACCAGCAAGGCACCCCGCCGCGCTACGGCGCGGTCTGGCTGACCTACTACCCGGGCGTGATGGTCGAGTGGTACCCGAACGTGCTGGTGGTCTCGACGCTGATCCCGAAGGGCCCGCGCAAGACGCTCAACGTGGTCGAGTTCTTCTATCCCGAGGAGATTGCCGCGTTCGAGCGCGAGTATGTGCAGGCGCAGCAGGCGGCCTACCTCGAGACCTGCGTCGAAGACGACGAGATCGCGCTGCGCATGGACGCCGGCCGCAAGGCGTTGATGGACCGCGGTGACGACGACGCAGGCCCATACCAAAGCCCGATGGAAGACGGCATGCAGCACTTTCACGAGTGGTACCGCCGGCAGCTCAGCTTGTCGCCGTGAATGGACGACGGCCCGCCACTCGCAGCGCTCACGGCAGCGCGATCGAACCGTTTCGAATCGGCCGCGCGCGCGCTGTCCGCGCCGCTGCTGATGTTCGGCGCCGCATTGCTGTTCTCGCTGGTGGCGGTGTGCGTCAAGTGGGCCTCGGCGTCCTACAACGCCGGCGAACTGGTCTTCTATCGCAGCCTGATCGGCGCGCTGTTCATCGCCGCATTGACGCGCTATCGCGGCACCACTTTGCGCAGCACGGTGCCGGCGATGCACTTCTGGCGCAGTGCCAGCGGCGTGGCGTCGCTGACACTGTGGTTCTACGCCATCGGCGGGCTGCCCATCGCCACGGCGATGACGCTGAATTACATGTCGTCGGTGTGGATGGCGCTGTTCCTGCTCGGCGGCTCCGTGCTGCTCGGCGCGGCGCGGGTCGACGGCCGGCTGGTCGCCACGGTGCTCGCCGGCTTTGCCGGCGTGGCGCTGGTGCTGCGGCCCACGCTCGAGCAGCAACAGCTGTGGCATGGCCTGGCCGGATTGCTTTCCGGATTGACTGCGGCCATGGCCTACCTGCAGGTGACCGCGCTGGGCCGCGCCGGCGAGCCCGAGGTGCGCATCGTCTTCTACTTCTCGCTCGGCGGCCTGCTGGCAGGCGCGGCGTGGATGGTGCTGCAGGGCGCGCACGCGCACACCGCGCGCGGCGTCGCACTGCTGCTGGCCATCGGCCTGCTGGCGACCGCCGCGCAGGTCATGATGACGCGCGCCTACCGCATCGGCCGCACGCTGAGCAACGCCAGCATGCAGTACCTCGGCATCGTCTTCTCGTTCATCTTCGGCGTGCTGCTGTTCGACGACCCGGTGACGTGGACGGCGCTGGCGGGCATGGTGCTAATCGTGGCCGCCGGTCTGGCCGCCACCCTGCTGCGCACGAACCGACAGCCCGAGATCGCCGACACCCGCTCGCCACCGCACGAAATCTGAAGTGGACCACCCCCGAAGCGGCTTCGCCGCTCCCCCTCAAGGGGGCACCGCTGGCGGACCGGCAAAGCCGGTCCCGCGGCGGTTGCTTGGCGACACACTGTTTCATGTGTCGCGGGTGACGTTTGCCACCATGGAGAACTGACATGAATACCCTGATCACCGCCACCGAATTGCTGCAGCGATTGCAGGCAGGAGCCGCGACCGCTGTGCTCGACTGCGCCTTCGAGCTCTCCGACCCCGAGGCCGGGGAACGCGCCTGGCGCACCGGCCACTTGCCGGGCGCGTTGTACGTCCACCTCGATCGCGATCTGGCCGGCCCGAAGCACGACAGCGCGGGCCGTTTTCGCGGCCGCCATCCGCTGCCCGAGCGCGCGGCATTCGCGCGCCGGCTCGGCGAACTCGGCATCACGCCGACATCGAGCGTGGTCTGCTACGACGCCCAGGGCGGCCCCTACGCCTCGCGGGCTTGGTGGCTGTTGCGCTGGATGGGACACACCGACGTGGCGGTGCTCGATGGCGGCACGGCGGCGTGGCGTAAAGCCGGCGGCGCGATGACCACCGAAGTCATGACGCCGGATGCTGCTGCACCCTACCCTGCGCAGCCGGCGGCGATGCCGACGATAGAGGCCGACGCGCTGCTGGCCCGCCTGGGCCGGGTGCAAATCGTCGACGCCCGCGCCGGTGAACGCTTTCGCGGCGACGTGGAGCCATTGGACCAGGCCGCCGGACATATCCCCGGCGCGCGCAACCGCCTGTTCAAGGACAACCTGGCTGCCGACGGACGGTTCAAGAGCCCGGCCACGTTGCGCGCCGACTGGTTGCCGCTGCTGGCAGGCAACGAGGCCGGCCAGATCGTTCAGCAGTGCGGGTCGGGCGTCACCGCCTGCCACAACCTGCTCGCCCTGGCCCACGCCGGACTCGGCGACAGCGTGCTCTACCCGGGCTCGTGGAGCGAGTGGTCGGCCGACCCGGCACGGCCACAGGCGCGCGGCTGAGTACATCGAAACCACCGGCGCAACCCGCGCTCGACGAAGCCAGCGCACCGGCTTGACATAACGCAAGACGGACCTACGCTTGCACGCGCACAGTGGTGTGCAACGTCAGGAGGTTCCATGTTCAAGCGCATCCTCATTCCCACCGACGGTTCGGAAATTTCCGCCAAGGCCGCACAGACCGCATTCGGGCTGGCCAAGTTGCACGGCGCGCAGTTGTACGCCATCAGCGTCAAGGAGCCGTTCCCCTACAGCGCGATCTCCGAAATGCAGCCGGTACCGCCACAGGAGTTCTACGACGCCCAGGAAAGAATCGCGGCCGCGCGAGTCAAGGGCGTGGTCGATGCCGCGGCCGCCGCCGGCGTGAATTGCGCGGGCCACACGGTCGAGGCCCTGCATGCCTGGGAGGCGATCCTCGACCACGCCAAGGCACAGCAGTGCGACCTGATCGTGATGGCGTCTCACGGCCGCCGCGGTGTGGCCGCCATGCTGCTCGGAAGCGAGACTTCACGCGTACTCACGCACAGCACGGTGCCGGTCCTGGTGATCAAGTAACGGCGCTGCACGGCGCACCAGGCTGGCGGCGCGGGCAGCGGCGCCATCGGCGCGCTACTCGAGCCGAAGCTGGCGCGCCGTGGTCGCCAGCCGCAGCCGAAGTTGCTCGACCTTCATCGGTGCGATTTCGTCGCCCGCGGCCTGTGCGCGCTCGTACCAGTGCAAGGCGACCAGGTCGTCGCGACCGACGCCGTTGCCATGTTCGTACATCGACGCGATGAGGTATTGCGCCCCCCAATGGCCCGCGTTGGCGGCGCGCTCGTACCACTGCGCGGCGACCCGGTCGTCCTGCGGCACGCCGCCGCGGCCAAGCAAGTATTGGGTGCCCAGATCGACTTGCGCGTCGACATGGCCGCGCAATGCCGCCTCGCGGAACAGTTCGGTGGCCAGGTTCAAGTCGCGCCGGAACGCCGGGCTGCCGACTTCGTACTCCTTGGCCAGCACGTAGATCGCGTGGGTGTTGCCCTGCGCCGCCGCATGTTCGAGGAACACGCGCGAACCGAACCAGTTGGGCTGCCCGTCGACGTTCGACTCGCCCGAGCGCATCATCATCGCGGCATTGAACGAGGCAACCGAATCGCCTTCGATCGCGCAGCCCAGGAAGATCCGGAAGGCCGTCGTCAGCTCGCCCGAAGCATAGATCTCCGGGCCCTGCGCGCAGTGCTGCGGCGGCCCATCCTGGGCCTTTGCACCGGCAACGATCGCGCACAACGCGATCAACGCAGCGAATTTCAGGCAGGCAAACATGGCGCACACCTCCTGTCTGCAAGCTAGCAAGCCTTGTCAAAGTGACGTCATGAACAGTGACCGAAGCGGCCGACTTCCTTGGGTCTGAGCGCAGGAATCCGGGCACGGTGCAAAAAATGACCGCCGGCGTGGTCCTCGGCGAAGACCGCAGGACGGCGCCGCGTCGTGCCAATGGTCTTTCGGCAGATGTGGCAAAGTCACCGCTGGCATGGCGGCGCCGGTGCGCCGCGCATGCAATCTGCAGGCGGCTCGCGTTGCATGACCGCGCAAGCCATTCGACGCCGGACCCGCAATGCCATGGCCGACCTGAAGCCCGCCGAACTCGCCAAGCGCTTTGCCGACGTGCGCCGGCAGTCGCTGTCCCTGGCCGACCCACTGTCGCCCGAGGACCAGTGCGTGCAGTCGATGCCCGACGCGAGCCCGACCAAGTGGCACCTGGCGCACACGACGTGGTTTTTCGAGACGCTGGTGTTGATGCCTTGCGCCCGCGGCTACCGACCCTTCGACGCCCGATTTGCCCCTCTCTTCAACTCCTACTACGAGAGCCTGGGGCCGCGGCATCCGCGTCCGCAGCGCGGGCTGCTGACGCGGCCCTCGATCGACGAGGTTCAGCGCTACCGGGCGAGCGTCGATGCGGCGATGGCCGACTTCATTGCGGCGGCCAGCGACAAAAGCTTGGCCACGGCGGCGCCGCTGATCGAACTGGGACTGCACCACGAGCAGCAGCACCAGGAGCTGATGCTGACCGACATCCTGCACGCGATGTCGATGAACCCGCTCTTGCCGGCGGTGCGCGAAGGCCCGCCGCCGCGGGCCCGCCCGGCGCCTGGCGGCTGGGTCGAACATGGCGGCGGCGAGCTCGCCATCGGCCACGCCGGCGACGGCTTTGCCTTCGACAACGAAGGCCCGCGGCACGTCGTGAAACTGGCGCCGTTTTGCCTCGCCAGGCGACTGGTCACCAACGCCGATTACCAGGCCTTCATCGATGACGGCGGCTACACGCGATTCGAGTTCTGGTTGTCCGACGGCTGGGCGGCGGTGCAGGCACAGGCTCGACCGTCGCCGCTGTACTGGCTCGACGACAGCCGCGAGTTCACCTTGCACGGCGTGCAGCCTCGCGAGGACGACCAGCCGGTCAAGCATCTGAGCTTCTTCGAAGGCGCTGCGTTTGCCGCGTGGGCGGGTGCGCGACTGCCAACGGAATTCGAATGGGAGGCGGTCGTCGCGGGCCCGACGCCGCCGGGACAGGCCTTTGGCGAGGCCTGGCAATGGACGCGCTCGTCCTACGACCCTTATCCGCGCTTTCGGCCAGCCGTCGGCGCCGTGGGCGAATACAACGGCAAGTTCATGGTCGGGCAGATCGTCCTGCGCGGCAGCAGCTCGGCCACGCCGCCGGGTCACGCCCGGACCACGTATCGGAACTTCTTTGCGCCGACCGCGCGCTGGCAGTTCAGCGGCCTGCGCCTGGCGCGCGACGCATGAGTGACTTCACAGCCGAGCTCGTGGCCGGGCTCACGGCGCGGCCGCGGGCCATCGCCCCGAAGTGGTTCTACGACACGACGGGCTCGCAACTGTTCGAACAGATCTGTCGACAACCCGAGTACTACCCGACACGCGTCGAGCTCGCGCTGCTGGATCGCCACGCCTGCGAGATCGCTCGCCACATCGGACCCGACGCGGAGGTGGTCGAGTTCGGCGCCGGCGCGGTGCGCAAGGTGCGCCTGCTGCTTGCCGCGCTGCAGACGCCGTCGCGCTTCGTGCCGGTCGACATCTCGGGTGAGCACCTGCTCGGCGCGGTGTCGCTGCTGCGAGCCGAACGGCCGGGCCTCGAGGTGCGGCCGGTCATCGCAGACTTCACCCAGGTCGTCGAACTGCCGTCGCCGCGTGGCCGGCGCGTCGGCTTCTTCCCCGGCAGCTCGATCGGCAATTTCGAACCGTCGCAGGCCATTCACTTGTTGCAGCGGTTCGGCGCGATGCTCACCGGCGGCTGGTTGATCATCGGCGTCGACCTGGTGAAGGAGCCTGAGATCCTGCATGCCGCCTACAACGATCGCGCCGGCGTCACCGCGGCATTCAATCTGAATCTTTGGGCCCGCGCGAACCGCGAGGCAGAGGCCGATTTCGCGCTTGCCAACTGGTCGCACTCGGCGTTCTACAACGCGCCGCAACGCCGCATCGAGATGCATTTGGTCAGCCGGTGTGCACAACGCGTGACATTGGCTGGCCAGAGCTTCGACTTTGCAGAGGGCGACAGCGTCCACACCGAGAACTCGTACAAGTACAGCGTCGCCGGATTTCAGGACCTGGCCAGTGCGGCAGGTTGGGAGCCTCGATTCGTGTGGACCGACAGGGAGCGCCGGTTTTCCATCCACTTGCTTCGGCACGGCGACGTGGACGCCGGCCTCACGCGCACACCGCGTGGCTGAAGCGCATCGCCCAGATGCGCGGCCAGCTGCAGACGTGGGACCAGAGGGGGCAGGTCTTGACCAGGATCAGTTCGGGCCTCCAGGACCCGGGCATGATGCTCAATGCCTTCTTGGAGAGAGAAATGACTCAGAACGTTGGTACTGTCGACCGTGTAGTTCGCATCCTCGCGGGTTTGGCGTTGATTGCGGCCACCCTGCTTGGGCTCATCGGGGCCTGGGGTTGGCTCGGCGTCGTCGTGCTTGCCACCGGGCTGTTCCGCATCTGCCCGGCCTACCTGCCCTTCGGTTTCAGCACCTGCCCGGCGAAGACCCCCGCCGCCAAGCCGTAACCGTCTTGCGAGACCGCCATGTCCGACCGGACCAACAACTTCCGTGAGCTGACGCAGGCGGTCTCCGCCGGCATTGCGACCTTGAGGTCGAGCACGCCGGAGGTCATGAAGAGCTTCAACGAACTCGGGCGTGCCGCGACGTCCAATGGAGTGCTCGACAGGAAGACCAAGGAGTTGATCGCGCTCGCCCTCAGCGTCGCCGCCAGGTGCGATCCCTGCATCGGCTTTCACATGCAAACGCTGGTCAAGCTGGGCGTGACCCGGCAGGAGATCGACGAAACGCTGGGCGTCACCACCTACATGGGCGGCGGCCCCTCGTTGATGTACGCGGCCAGTGCCATCGCCGCCTTCGACGAGTTCTCGCGCGTACCGTCGGCATAGCGGCGGCCCGGATGGCCGGCCCCATGAGCGTGCCGCGTAGCCCACGCGCGACAGCGTCGAGCCAGTGAAGCCGACGCGTCGCGCCATCGCCATCGCCGCGGCCGGCCTGTTGCTGGTGCTTGCGGCCGGCGCCGCCTACTGGCGCTTCGCGCGCGCGGTAGATGTGCGAGTGGCCGTGGCCGCGCAGGGCGCCATTGCGGCGCGTGTGGTCGGACCGGGCACCGTGCAAGCGCGCATTCCGGTCACCCTCGGCGCCCGCATCGGCGCGACGGTCGTCAAGGTGCACACCGATGTCGGCGACACCGTGCACCAGGGGCAGGTGCTGGTCACGCTCGACGACCGCGATCTGAGCGCACGCCGCGGCGTCGTGGCAGGCCAGCAGGAAGCGCTGTTGCGCAACACCGAAGGGGCCCGCGCGGCGCTGGCCAAGGCACAGGCCGATCTGGAACTTGCGCGGAGCAAACAACGGCGCGATGCCGAGCTGCTGGCCCAAGGATTCGTCTCGCAGGCCGTGGTCGATGCGTCGAACTCAGGCCGCGACGGCGCGGCGGCCGGCGTGGACGTCGCCCAGGCTGCGCTGGCGGCCCGTGCCGCCGAAGTCCGCTCGCTGTCGCAGGAAGCCCGCTATGCCGATGCCATGCTCTCGTATACACGCATCCTCTCGCCGATGGAGGGCGTGGTGATCCAGCGATTGGTCGAAGCGGGCAACACCGTCGTGCCGGGTGCGCTGCTGCTGAAGATCGTCGATCCGAAGTCGCTTTGGGTGGCCACACGCGTGGACGAGTCGGTCGTCGGCCGCGTCCGGCCAGGCCAGACAGCGAGCATCCGGCTGCGCAGTGGCGAGGTGCTGCCCGGCAAGGTGGCGCGCATCGCCAGGCAGTCCGACGCCGCGACGCGCGAACTCGACGTGCATGTCGCGTTCGACAACGTGCCACAGCGCTTTGCCATCGACCAGGAGGCCGAGGTGACGATCGGCATCGGCGAAGACAGAGGCATCCTGGTGCCGTTGACTGCGCTGACGCGCGACAAGTCCGGCCGCGAGGGTGTGCTGGTGATCGACGGCGCGGGCGATGGCAGGCGCACCCGGTTTCAAGCCGTGGAGACCGGCGGCGCCGACGCACGCCAGGTGCTGATTCGCAAGGGCCTGACAGGCGGGGAAACCGTGGTGGCCAGCGCAGCCGGTGTCACCGCCAACCAGCGCGTGCGCTCCGCAGCCACTGCGGCGCGTTGACCTTGCCGTCGCGACGGGCCCGGTATGGAACTCGCACTGAAGGACATCCGCCGACACCTCGGCAAGTTCCTCGCCACGATCGCCGGCGTGGCCATGTTGCTGGCCATCGTGTTGGTGATGAACGGCATCTACCAGGGCAATATCGAGGACGGCGTCTGGCTGATCGACAACACGGCCACCGACCTGTGGATCGTCGAGCGTGGGCGCGGTGGGCCGTTCAACGAAGCCTCGCGCATACCCCTGGACAGCTACAAGAGTATCGCCGCGACCCCCGGCGTGGCGCGGGCCAGCCCCTTGGCGCTGTACACGGCGCAGCGCGAGATCAATGGCCACGACCAGCAGTTCACGGTGATCGGCTATGACACCTTCGGCGGCGCAGGCGGGCCGGGCCGCATCGCGCAGGGCCGCGCGATCACCGCGCCCCACTACGAGATGGTGGCCGACCGCAAACTCGGCCTGCAGCTCGGCGACCACGTGCCGTTGGGCACCGACCACTACACCGTGGTCGGCATCACCAGCGGCGCGGTCGATTCGGGCGGCAACCCGCTGGTCTACCTGGCGCTCGCCGATGCGCAGGCGGTCCAGTTCGAGCAGGACCCGCGCGCCATCGGCGCCGCCGCCGCCGCCAACCTGCAGCGACTCGACAAGGCCGGCTACCCGCCCGAGCAGGCCGCGCGCCTGCTGCCCTTGCTGTCCGGCGGCAACAACACGATCAACGCGGTGCTCGTGACGCTGGCGCCCGGAGCGCACGGCGGCGCCGTCGCGGCCCACGTCCGCGACTGGCTGTACTTCAACGTCTACACCAGCACCGAAGAGCGCAACCTGATGCTTGAAGGCAAGCTGAGCAAGATGTCGGCGGTGCTGGGCTTGTTTCGCACGCTGCTCATCCTGGTCTCCATCGTCATCATCGCGCTCATTGTCTACGTGCTGACGATCGAGAAGATCCGGTCCATCGCCACGCTCAAGCTGATCGGCGCGCCGAACGGTCTGATCGTGCGGCTGATCATGACGCAGTCGATGCTGCTGACCCTGGCGAGCTTTGCGCTCGCCTATGCCTTGCGCGACCTGATCGCGCCGGGCTTCCCACGCACCCTCGCTTTCGTGGCACCGCACACGGCGCTCACCTTCGCGGTGATGCTGGTCGGTGGCGTGCTGGCCAGCCTGATGGCGGTGTGGCATGCGCTGCGCACCCCGGCGCAGCTGGCGCTGGGTGGCTAGCGTGGCGGTCGTCGAGATTCGCAACGTCTCGCAGACATTCGGCCAGGGCGAACTGGCCGTGCAGGCACTAAAAGCCACCAGCCTCACCGTCGAAGCCGGCGAGTTGGTGGCGCTGCTCGGCCCCAGCGGCTCGGGCAAGAGCACCTTGCTGCTGGCCATCAGCCTGATCCAGCCGCCGACCACGGGGCACATCGTGATCGACGGCGACGTCTTGTACGACGAGGGGCCCACCGGCATCGACGTGCGGGCCTTCCGGCGCAGCAAGATCGGCTTCATCTTCCAGCAGCACAACCTGATCCCGTTCCTCACCGCGCTGGAGAACGTCGCGCTGATGCTGCAGATCAACGGCATGAGTCGCCGCGAATCGACGCGGCGCGCGACCGATCTGCTCGGCTACCTGGAGATCGGGCATCGCGCCCACTCGCTGCCCGCGCAGCTGTCCGGCGGCGAGCAGCAGCGAGTGGCAATCGGCCGTGCGCTGGCCAACCAGCCGGTGCTGATCCTCGCCGACGAGCCCACGGCGGCGCTCGACACGCAGCGCGGAACCAAGGTGATGGCGATGCTGCGGCAAATCGCCCGCGAGCGCCGCTCGGCGGTGATCGCCGTCACCCACGACCACCGCATGATCGAAGGCTTCGACACCGTGTACCACCTCGAGGACGGGCGTCTGACGCGGGTGGATCGCCACGAGCAGAAGGTCGCCGACGCGGCGACGGCGTGAGCGCTGGGCTCACACTGCGCCGGCTTGCGCGAACTCGAAGCAACAGCCAAGAGGACATCGAGATGGAAATCAGAGTTCTGGGATCGGGCTGCAGCAAGTGCCGCAGCACCATCGGCATCATCGAACGTGCCGCGCAGGCATTGGGTGTCGAAGTTGACATCATCAAGGTGGAGGACCCCGACGAGATCAGGCGTGCGGGCGTCAGAGCCACTCCGGCCGTCGTGATCGACGGCAGCGTCGTGCACAGCGGCGGCCTCCCTTCAAGCGAGAAAGTGCAAACCTGGCTGAAGGCGGGCCCGATCGGGTTTCTGAGCCACCCGACCCGGCACCTCTTTTTCACCGGCAAGGGCGGGGTCGGCAAGACTTCGCTCTCGACGGCTGCCGCGCTGACGCTGGCCGACGCTGGCAAGAAGGTGCTGCTGGTCAGCACCGATGCCGCGTCGAACCTGGACGAGATGCTCGGCATCGAGCTGCGCAACACGCCGGTGCCCGTGCCTGGCGCTCCCGGCCTGTCGGTGCTAAACATCGACCCGGACAACGCCGCCGAGTCCTATCGGCAGCGCGTCCTGGCGCAAATGGGTGCGGGCGCAAGCGAAGAGCAACGCTCGACCGTGCGCGAACAACTGTCGGGCGCGTGCACGACGGAGATCGCTTCGTTCGACGAGTTCTCTTCGCTCTTGTCCGACGGCGCCGAACGCTACGACCATATTGTCTTCGACACGGCGCCGACAGGGCACACCTTGCGTCTGCTCAGCCTGCCCAAGGCCTGGACCGGGTTCCTGGACGGCAACGACCGCGGCGCCTCGTGTCTGGGACCGCATTCGGGCCTGAAGATGCAGGAGGTGCGCTTCAAGGCTGCGCTCGACGCCCTGAGCGACCCGGCGCAGACCACCGTGATCCTGGTCACGCGGCCCGACGCGGGCGCCGTCGCCGAAGCCACGCGCACGTCGGACGAGTTGCACGAACTGGGCTTGAACAATCAGCGCCTAGCCATCAACGGTGTGTTCCACGCCAGCGAGCGCAACGACGCCGTGGCCTGCGCCATCGAGGATCTGGGCCAGCAGGCGCTGGATGCGATGCCCATGTCGCTGCGCGTACTGCCGCAGGACCGCGTGCCGCTACGGCCCTACGACACGGTCGGCCTGCCCGCCTTGCGCGCACTGCTGACCACCGGTGCCGGCCAGATCACCCAGCACGCGACTGCGGTTGTGGAAACCCCCGCGCACCATCAGGGCCTGGACGCACTGGCCGACGAGTTGGCCGCCGCCGGCCACGGGCTGATCATGGTGATGGGCAAGGGGGGCGTCGGCAAGACGACGGTCGCGGCCGCCTTGGCGCTCGGGCTGATCCAGCGCGGCAAGACCGTGCACCTGAGCACCACCGATCCGGCGGCACACCTGGCGCGAACACTGCCGGGCGACGTGCCGGGCCTGAACGTGAGCCGCATCGACCCGAAGGTCGAAACGCAACGCTACATCGACAAGGTCATGGCGGCCAAGTCAACCAAGCTCGACGCGGCAGAGCAAGCGCTGCTGCTGGAAGATCTGCAATCGCCCTGCACCGAAGAGGTGGCTGTGTTCCATGCCTTCTCGCGCATCGTCAGCGAGGGCCGCAGCGCCTTTGTCGTGCTCGACACTGCACCGACGGGCCACTCCATGCTGCTGATGGACGCGACCGGCGCCTATCACCGCCAAATGACACGCGAGTTCGCGGGGCAGGCTGCCGCGCGCGTCGTCACGCCCTTGATGCGGCTGCAGGACGCTGCGTACACCAAGATCATCCTGGTGACTCTGCCGGAGGTGACGCCTGTTTCGCAGGCGGCCGCGCTGCAGGACGACCTTCGCCGCGCGGGGATCGAACCCTACGCCTGGGTGCTCAACAAGAGCGTGCTGGCAAGCGGCACGAGCGACCCTCTGCTGGCCGCACGGCTGGCCGGTGAACGCAAGCAGATGGATCGCATGGCCGCCGGCTTGGCCAAGCGCATCTTCATGCTGGCATGGCTGCCCGTGCCACCGATCGGATTCGCCGAGTTGTCCAAGCTGGTCGTCAAACGATCGCCCGCTGCGGCGGCCCGCACTTGAGACCCCGCCGCCCACACCCACAGAGCTTGCCCGCAACTCCCGGCTTGGACCTCGCGAGGATGCGACGGCGTCATGCCCTCCTGCCCCGGCTGCGCGGCACGCGTTGGCCCGTCGGAGCCTGTCCATAGCTCTCGAGCGCCGACAGCGTGCGCGCATGCATATTTTCCCTATTTTCTACGTTTGCTTAACTGTTTTCATTTGCTTAGAATGAGGGCATGAGCACCCATCTCAGTACCCCCGTCCTGCTGCGACGCATCGCCCAGCTCGAGGCCACCTTGGGACGCCTGCGCGAGGATCTTGGCAGCCTGCGCTCCGCGGTACGCAAGCAAGGCTTGCATCCGCCGCCGTCGCCGACGCCACCGCGAGACCGACAGCGAACAGTGAAGGCGACTGGCCCGACGACCGAGACCCGACAGGCATTGGCCACCGGTGGTCTGGCTGGGGCCAGCGCGCGGGGTGAGGCCGCGCGTGTGCAGTGGGTCAATGAAGGCCTCGTCGTGCCTGGTGAGCAGCTCGCGAACGCGTGGGGGCTCACGCGCCAAGCGCTGGCACCGGCAGCGGAGCGCGGCGACGTGTTTGCCGTGAAGGTCGGCAACCGGCTTTACTACCCCCAATCGTTCCTGGTCCTGGACCGCGAAGCCGTGGCGGTGGTCTGCCGGGCGCTTGGTGACCTCGCCTCGAGCGAGAAGCTGATGTTCTGGCTGCGTGCCCACGGAGCGCTGGCAGGCAGGAGCGTTTCTGCTGCGCTGGAGGCCGGGGTTGCGGTGGCCAAGGTGGAGCGCCTGGCCGCTGCCTGGGCCCGGGAGCGGGGGGCGGCGCGTGTCGCTGCGGCTGCCTGAGCCCGGCTCGTTCGAGGCATTGCTGCGCCCGGTCAGGATCGAAGTTGCATCGCTGGTCCGATTGAGCCGATACCCAGCCGCGGAGCCGTACTGGTCGGCGGGCGTGTATCGCTTCGATGATCCGGATCCAGGCCGCGCCGGCGCGTTTGGCACTTGCTATGCGGCCAGCACCGTGGAGGTGGCGTTCGCCGAAAGCGTCATCCATGAAAGCGGGCGCTTTGTGGGCGGGACCAACGAAGTGCCTGCGGCCGAATTGACCGGGCGCTCGCTCGTGCGCTTTCGCTGCGTACGGCACAAGACGCTCGTGCTGGCTGATCTGACCGGGGCAGCGCTGAAATCCCTGGGCCTGAACAACGACATCAGCGCGTCGAGCGACTACACGGCGAGCCAGGCCTGGGCACAGGCAATTCATGACGCGAGCCCGCGCTGGGACGGCATCCGGTACGTCTCGCGGCAGATGAACAAAGGCTTCGCCTATGCGATCTTCGAGCGCAGTGGGCTTGTCAAGCTCAGGGCAGAGAAGCTCGGTGCGCGGCAAGTCGACGCGCTTTGCGACCGGTTCAACGTCACTGCGGTGTGACGACCGCGGCGTGCCGAACCTGACTGGCGGCAGGCCAGTGCGGCACATCGGCTCGATGCGGTCGGTGGCTACGCTGTGGATACGCCAGAAGGTCCAACGGCCTAGTCGAAGTTGACTAAGCCGTTGAATTGACTGGTGGGCCCTGAAGGATTCGAACCTTCGACCAACGGATTAAGAGTCCGCTGCTCTACCAACTGAGCTAAGGACCCGCTCGGTGAAAACGAGTGGTGGGTTGTGCGGGACTCGA
>Ga0315271_10000997_pt1 | contig 16776 bp, 18 predicted proteins | sample C3_top_MG_FD_204664 | JGI IMG/M metagenome (GOLD analysis project Ga0315271, IMG submission 204664) | Sediment microbial communities from Yellowstone Lake, YNP, Wyoming, USA - C3_top | ecosystem: Environmental > Aquatic > Freshwater > Lake > Sediment | place: USA: Wyoming | collected 2017-08-01 | reverse complement strand
TCGGTTTTGGTGCCGGGGCCGGTATTAGGCACGGGATCAACGCGGTAAGCCTTGGCGCGATACATTTCGCATGCGGTCAGACGGTCGGTCCATACCACAGTCCAGGTCGCGGTCGACGACTCACCAGCCACAGCCGCTGCGCATTCGTCGGCCTCAACACCGGCTTGAGGGGTCATACGGAACATCGCCAGCACGTCGGTCTCTTTGATGACGTAGTCAGGCTCCCAGTAGCCCATTTTCTTGTAAGGGATCACGCCGGATTTATAGCGTTCCTTGCCTTTTAGCTCTTCACTCATGTCAATTTCCTCATAGATAAAGGTCGGGTTTCCGTGTATTGCCCCAGCGGCCTGACACGATGGGGAGCATCTTGCGGCAGACAAATCATCAATAATAGTCGATTGTTTCTATCTATACGATAGACTTTCATCTATGTATTGTTCCCTCGGGGTTATCCATGCGCCATCACACCACCTTCCGCCAGCTTGAAATTTTCGAGGCCATCGCCCGCCTCGGCAGTTTCACCCGCGCGTCCGAAGAGCTGTTCCTCACCCAGCCCACCGTATCGATGCAGATGAAAAAACTCAGCGACATCGTGGGTGCGCCCTTGGTTGAACAGGTGGGCAAGAAGATCATGCTCACCGAAGATGGCCGCGAACTGGCGCAGGCCAGCCGGGAAATTTTCGCCATCCTGGATCGTTACACCATGTCTGCGGCAGAGCGGCAGGGACTCACCAAGGGCAAGCTCAAACTGATGGCGATCACCACCGCGTCCTATTTCGCGCCGCGCCTGCTGGGCGACTTCGTCAAGCTCTATCCTGGCATCGACGTGTCCTTGCGCGTCACCAACAAGGAACAGGTGCTGGCCAGCATGGCCGACAACCTCGACGATCTTTACCTGCTGGGCACGCCGCCCGATGAAATTGACGTCGTCGCCACCCTCATCATGGACAACCCCATTGTTGTGCTCGCCGCGCCGGATCACCCGCTGGCGAAGAAAAAAAACATTACGCTCGAACGCCTGGCGCAAGAACCCTGGATCATGCGCGAAGCCGGTTCCGGCACGCGCAAGGCGATCGAGCGCATGTTCGCGGAGAAGCATCTGGAAGTCCGCCAGCGTCTGGAACTGGGCAGCAATGAAGCGATCAAGCAGGCGATTCTTGCCGGTCTCGGCATTTCTGCCCTGTCCTGCCACGCCCTCACCCTGCACCAGCCCGGCCAGTTTGCCGTGCTCGATGCCAAAGGCTTTCCCATCCAGCGCCACTGGTATGCGGTCTATCCGGCGGGACGGCAGATTTCGGTGGTCGCCCGCGCGTTTCTGGATTTCTTGCTGGGGCAGCGCGACGAATCGACCGCCTGCGCGCCGGGCGGCGGCGAGGCGTGCTGCGCGGCGGCGTGCGGCAAGGAGCGCGCGCGCGATACACGAGGAGGGTGAAGAGTATCGCTGCTGGCGCGCGCCTTCAGCATCTTCCGGGATGGACACGGCCTGAGACGCTCCCTTATCATCCGGCAGTCGGGGCATCAGCCCCCGGTGTTTGCGGCAAGCTCACAAGACGGTGTCCCGTCCAAGTCTGATTTTTATCCACTCGATCTGGAGCGTTCATCTTGGACACCGCATCTCAAACCGCACCCGCGCCCGTCACCCTGGGCGAAGCCTTCAAATACTGGCTCAAACTCGGCTTCATCAGCTTTGGCGGGCCCGCCGGACAAATCGCCATCATGCATCAGGAACTGGTGGAAAAACGCCGCTGGATTTCCGAGCACCGCTATCTGCATGGCCTCAATTACTGCATGTTGCTGCCGGGGCCGGAGGCGATTCAACTGGCGATTTACATTGCCTGGCTGATGCACGGCATCAAAGGCGCGGTGGTGGCGGGGGTGCTGTTTTTCCTGCCCGCGTTTGTGCTGCTGTCGGCTCTGGCCGGGGCGTATCTGGCGTGGGGCGATGTGCCGCTGGTGCAGGGAATTTTTTACGGCATCAAACCGGCGGTGGTGGCGGTGGTGCTGTTCGCCGCCTGGCGCATCGGCAGCCGCGCACTGAAGAACGAAGTGCTATGGGGCATCGCGGCGCTGGCGTTTGTCGGCATCTTTTTCTTCAAGATCGGCTTTCCGTGGATCGTGCTGGCAGCGGCGATACTCGGCGCGCTGGGCGGCAAGATCATGCCCGCCAAATTCAAGGGCGGCGGCGGCCACGGCGCGTCCAACAAGGAATACGGCGCGGCGCTGATCGACGACGACACGCCGACGCCTGCACACGCGAAATTTTCCTGGGGCAAATTCATCGTCACCACGCTGGTGTTCATCGGCATCTGGCTGGCGGCGATGGCCGCCATCAGCGGCCAGCAGACGCTCACCGACATGGGCGCGTTTTTCACCAAGGCGGCTTTCCTCACCATCGGCGGCGCGTATGCGGTGCTGCCGTATGTGTATCAGGGCGGCGTCGATCAATTTCAGTGGCTGTCCGGCGCGCAGATGATGGACGGTCTCGCGCTCGGCGAAACCACGCCGGGGCCGCTCATCATGATCGTCACCTGGGTGGGTTATCTCGGCGGCGTCGCCAAAGAGACGTTTGCCAACCCGATTGCCGCCGGTCTGGCGGGCGCGGCGGCGGCGACATTCTTCACGTTTTTGCCGTCGTTCTGGTTCATCATCGCCGGCGGCCCATTTGTCGAGGCCACGCGCGGCGAACTCAAGTTCACCGCGCCGTTGACCGGCATCACCGCTGCGGTGGTCGGCGTGATTATCAATCTGGCGGTGTTTTTCGCCTGGCACACCTTCTGGCCGCAAGCGACCGAAGCTGCGCCGTTTGCCGGCAGCTTCGAGTGGTTCCCGGTGGTCGTCGCTGTCGCCGCGTTCGTCGCGCTGTGGAAATACAAGGCCGACATCATGAAGGTGATCGGCGTGTGCGCGCTGTTGGGTCTGGCTTATTCCCTTTTTATGTGAGAACCCATCATGTCCTATGAAATGAAACCCTTGGCCTGCGATCCCAAAAGCATCAACGGGATGTCAGAAAAAATCATCGTCAGCCATTACGAAAACAACTACGGCGGCGCAGTCAAACGCCTCAACGCCATCACCCAGAAACTCGCCGAACTCGACTGGGCGAGCGCGCCGGTGTTCGTGGTCAATGGCCTGAAGCGCGAAGAACTCGTCGCCAGCAATTCGATGATCCTGCACGAGCTGTTTTTCGACAGCCTCGGCGCCAGCGCGGCGTCGGCTGATTTTCAAGCGCAGATCGAAAAAGACTTTGGCGGCATGGACAAATGGGCGGCGCAGTTTTCTGCCATGGGCAAAGCACAGGGCGGCGGCTCCGGCTGGGTGCTGCTGGCCTGGTCGCGGCGTGATAACAAGCTCATCAACACCTGGGCGGCGGATCACACCTGCAACCTCGCGGGCGCGACGCCGATTTTGGCGCTCGACATGTACGAACACAGCTACCACATGGACTTTGGCGCAGCGGCGGCGAAATACGTCGATGCGTTCATGAACAACCTCAACCTGGCGGCGGCTTCCGCCAAGCTGGCTCACCTGAAAGGACGCTGAAATGGAATCGCAACCCCTGAAGCAATGCTGTGGCGGCGCCGAGCCGGGCAAAACCCTGCCGCGCACCATCGCTCCCGCCGACGTCAACCCCGACGCCGCGCTGGTGTTCGATGTGCGCCGCGAAGCCGATTACGCAGCATCGAACGAAACCCTCCCTGGCGCGATGTGGAAAAACCCGGAAAAAATCGACGCCTGGATCGGCGCACTGCCGTTGACGCAAGACGTGGTGATTTACTGCGTGCGCGGCGGCGGCGTGTCGAACAGCGTGGTCGATCGCCTGCACGCGGCGGGGGTGAAAGCGCGCTTCATTGAAGGCGGCATCGAGGCGTACAAGGCGGCGGGCGGCAAAGTCATCGCCAAGTGATCGCGAGGTCGCCGTGTCGGCCTGTCCCAAGGGATACACCTTCGGATAAAGGCCGACCTTGCTCTACCCTGTAGGTCGCCCTTCAGGGCGACACCATCGCCATGGCCTATACCAATCTGCGCAAAGGCCGTTTTTCCGAAACCGGCAGGGAATATCTGGTGACGTGCGTGACCGGTCAACGCCAACCGGTTTTTACCGATTTTGTGGCCGCGCGATTACTCGTCGATGAATTGCGCCGTTCCCAACGTGAAGGCCATTGCGAATGGCTGGCCTGGGTGGTGATGCCGGATCACTTCCATGGATTGCTTTCGTTGGCAGAGAATAGCGACCTGAGCAGACTGATGAACCAGATCAAAGGGTGCGGCGCGCGTTCAGTCAACCTTTACCTGGCTCGACAGGGCGCACTGTGGCAACCGGGTTTTCATGACCACGCACTGCGAACAGAGGAAAACAGGCTCGCCATCGCACGTTATGTCGTTGCAAATCCGTTGCGGGCAGGTCTGGTCAAGAAGCTGGCTGATTACCCGCATTGGGATAGCGTTTGGCTGTGAGATGTCGCCCTGAAGGGCGACCTACCAGGTTCACGCTGTAGGTCGCCCTTCAGGGCGACAAAAAAAGGAGATTGACATGAAATGGATCACCCGCGCGCGTCCCAAAATTGACCGCATCGCCTGCCCCTGGCTGATCGCGCGCTTCATCGACCGTGATGCCGAATTTCTCTACGTGCCCGCCAGCGACGTGCTGAAAACTGCCGAGGAATCCGGCGCAATTCCCTACGATATTCCCGGTGTCGAATACGGCCACGTCGGCGAACTGTGCAGCTTCGATGCGTTTATCCGCCTGCATCAGCTCACCGACCCGGCTCTGCTCGAACTCGCCGTCATCGTGCGCGGCGCCGACACCGACCGTCTCGACCTTGCTCCGCAATGCGCAGGCTTGCTGGCGCAATCGCTGGGTTTGTCCGCCCTGTACGCCGACGACCACGCGATGCTCGGCCACGGGATGCAGATGTACGACGCGTATTACGCCTGGCTCAAACAGGCGCGCGGCGAAGCGCACAACTGGAATTACCCGTCCTGAGCGCCGCAGCCTGAGCCGCCTGCCCGGCGTTCCCCGCGAGCGCGCGGCAATTCGCAGCGCACGAATAGTGTTGACAACCATTCTCATTTGTAAGATGATGCCCCCTCGATACGCAGTTCATGGGGTTCATCATGTACGTATGCCTGTGCCACAACGTGACCGACACGCAAATTCGCCATCTGGTGCGAACCGAAGGCGTGTCGTCGATGCGTGAACTGCGTGCGCAACTCGGCGTGGCGACGCAATGCGGAAAATGCGCGCAATGCGCCAGGCATGTGCTGAACGATGCGCTGGCTGACGTGTCAGCGGAAGCCGCTGGCTCGTGCTACCCGGGCTTGATGGCCACCGCCTGACGCTGTGCTAAAACCCTTGTGTATGCTTGCGTTGCGCGGCGTTTCGCCTACACTGACGGGCGTCACGCCTGCTCACTAGCCCATCGTTTTTCAGCCAACGGCATGCCAGCGATTCCCCATCCACTCAGGAGAAAGCCATGAAAGGCGATAAAAAAGTCATCCAGTATTTGAACAAGGCGCTCGCGGTCGAACTCACCGCGATCAACCAGTATTTCCTGCACGCCCGCATGTACAAAAACTGGGGTCTCGTCGCGCTGGGCAAGCACGAATACGAAGAATCCATCGAAGAAATGCGCCATGCCGACAAGCTGATCGAGCGCATTCTGTTTCTCGAAGGGCTGCCCAATTTGCAAGACATGAACAAGCTGATGATCGGCGAGACTGTTCCCGAGTGCATCGGCTGCGACCTCAAGCTCGAACTCGGCGGGCGCGCGCTGTATGTCGAAGCCATCGCGCATTGCGAAACCGTCAAGGACTACGTCTCGCGCGAAATCCTCACCGGCATCCAGTCCGACACCGAAGAGCACATCGACTATCTGGAAACCCAGCTCGATCTGATCCAGCGCATGGGCGAGCAAAATTACATGCAGACCGCAGCCGGCCCGGTCGCGTCATGAGCCTGTCGCTGTTACAAAAAACGCCCCGCCTGGGGCGTTTTTCATTTTTGGCCATCGCCTTAGCCTTACCCATTCGGGTAGTTGACTAAATTAGTCGGTTATTTTATGGTTCGCCATCTACTTTTAAGTACCGGGCATTTTTAATGCCGAATTTTTAATCAACGGCAAGGACGCAATCATGGAACGCGAAATCAACGGCAAGATGGTCGAAACCGACCCCGAAGGCTATCTGGTCAATCTGGAAGACTGGTCGGAAGAACTGGCGGTCGAACTGGCCAAGGAAGACAAGCTGGAACTGCAAGAAAACCACTGGAAGATCATCAACTACATGCGCAGCTTTTTTGCCGAAAATGGCACCGCGCCCAACCTGCGCTTTCTGCAAAAAGGCCTGAAAGAAGAATTCGGCGCCGAGTGGGGCGAAAAGAAATTCCTGTTCGACCTGTTCCCGTTCGGCCCGGCCAAGCAGGCTGGCCGCTACGCCGGGACACCCAAACCCACTGGCTGCGTGTAATTAAAAACGCCCACCTTGAGAGCCCCGCGAATGCGGGGCTTTTTGTTTAAGGTTCGCGCGTTAAAATGCCGCCTTATCTATAGCAAGGAACGGCATGATGAGCGCGCCTCTGGTGGGTGTGGTGATGGGGTCTTCCAGCGACTGGGAGGTGATGAAACACGCGGCGATGCTGTTAAAGCAATTGGGCATTCACTTCGAGACCCAGGTGGTGTCGGCGCACCGCACCCCGGATTTGCTGATCGAATACGCCAGCAGCGCCGAGGCGCGTGGACTGAAGGCGATTATCGCGGGTGCGGGCGGAGCGGCGCATTTGCCCGGCATGTTGGCGGCTAAAACCATCGTGCCGGTGCTGGGGGTGCCGGTGCCGTCGAAATATCTCAAGGGCATGGATTCGCTGCTGTCGATCGTGCAAATGCCGAAGGGCATACCGGTCGCCACCTTCGCCATCGGCGAAGCGGGCGCGGCCAATGCGGCGCTGTTTGCCGCAGCGATCATCGCGCGTTACGACAGCGGGCTGGCGACGCAGCTTAACGACTTCCGCCAGGGTCAGTCGGATTCGGTGCTGGCGATGGAACTGCCCGATGTCGAGTAAGGCTGCGTCGAATACAACGCTGCCGATTCTGCCCGGCGCGACACTCGGAATATTGGGCGGCGGCCAGTTGGGTCGCCTGTTCACCCTCGCCGCACGCAGCATGGGTTACAGGGTGATGGTGCTCGACCCCGACGCTGCCAGCCCTGCCGGACAAATGGCCGACGTGCATGTGCAGGCGGACTACAACGATTCCACCGCGTTGAAAAAACTGGGCGCGGCGTGCGCGGCGGTCACCACCGAATTCGAGAACGTCCCGGCAGCCAGCCTGATCGATCTGGCGCAATATTGCCGGGTGTCGCCCGGCGCAGAAGCGGTCGCCATCGTGCAGGATCGCAGCCACGAAAAATCCTGGCTGGCGGGCAACGGCTTCGCTACCGCGCCGTTTGCGATCATTGAAACCGAAGCCGGGCTTGCCTCTGCACTGGCGGCAACCGGCGCCCCGGCCTTGCTGAAAGTGTCGCGCTTCGGTTACGACGGCAAAGGGCAGGCGCGGGTCAATACGCTGGCGGAGGCGCGCGCCGCCTTCAGCGAATTCGGCGGCCAGCCCTGCGTGCTGGAAGGCTTCGTCAAGCTGGAATGTGAAATATCGGTGGTGCTGGCGCGCAGCGACACGGGCGAATGCAGCCTGTTCCCGGTCGCCGAAAATCGCCACGTCAACGGCATTCTCGATGTTTCCATCGTCCCCGCCCGGGTGCCGGAAACCCTCGCTGAACAAGCGTGTGAAATGGCGCGCGCGGTGGCCGATGCGCTCGGTTACGTCGGCGTAATGGCGGTGGAGTTTTTCGTCGCTGATGGCCAGTTGATGATCAACGAAATCGCCCCGCGCCCGCACAATTCCGGCCATTACACGCTGGATGCCTGCGTCACCGACCAGTTTGAACAGCAGGTGCGCGTACTCGCCGGTCTGCCGCTGGGCGACCCCCGCCTGCTGTCGCCAGTGGCGATGGTCAACATCCTCGGCGACCGCTGGCAACACGGCGGGCCGCACTGGGCTGCGCTGCTGGCGCACCCCAATATCAAGCTGCATGTATACGGCAAGGAGGCCGCGCGGCCGGGGCGCAAGATGGGGCATTTCAATGTGCTCGATGCTGATCCAGAGGCCGCGCTGAAACTGGCCGAACAGATGCGCGATGCGCTGTAGCGCATCGGATTTGATCGGCTGCTGTAGTGCGTCGGTTTTGATCGCCCGCTGTAGTGCGTCGGTTTTGATCGCCCGCTTGAACGCGCAGATTCTGATTAAACCCGAATGTAGGTCGGCCTTCAGGCTGACCAGTCGGCCTGAAGGCCGACCTACATGGATGGCACTACTCCTGCTGTGCAGCACCGCCAGCGCTGCCGAATTACCCCTGCACATCGGTCAACACACTTTCCTGGCCGAAGTCGCTGCGACCCCATCGCAACGCGAGCGTGGCCTGATGGAACGCAAGCAACTCGCTCCAAACGGCGGCATGCTGTTCGTGTTCGAACACGCCGGCCGCCATTGTTTCTGGATGCGCAACACGCCGCTGCCGCTGTCGATTGCGTTTATCGACGCAGCCGGTCGCATTGCCAATCTTGCCGACATGCAAGCCTATAGCGACACCCTGCATTGTGCGGACACGAATGTGCGCTATGCACTGGAAGTGGCGCTGGGCGGGTTTTCACAGCGCAGCATTGCGGCGGGCGCACAGGTAAACGGCTTGCCGCAGTAGCCTGCGCCTCAGGGCGTGATCGTTTGCACGCTGAGTTCCACCTCGTTGCCCGCTTCATCGCTGCGCAACACCCGCACCGGCAGGTAGAGCCGGTCGATCGCCAGCCATATCTCGAACCGCCCATCGCCGTTCAGCGTTCGCACCAGATGCAGCGTGCGCAGCGTGCCCAGCGCAGTGTCCAGCATTGCTTCACCGCGCACGTCGTAGCGGTACTCGCGCAGTTTTTTTCCATTGAACACCGTGTAGCTGAGTCGCCCATCCGGCGGCGGCGCGGTCAGCGCCAGTTGGAAAAACAGACTGAGCGCGTCCTGTACCTCGCCCTGATACACAAAATGGCGCGGCTCGCCCCGGGCCGGTTGCAGCGTCACCTGCCCCTGCGCCGCATCGAAACGCGCGCTGCTGCGCTTGTCGCCGCGCTGATCCCAGAATTCTTCCGGCTGCAGACCGCGCGGGGTGATGCGGCCGCGGCTGGTCTGCACAAACTGGCCGCGATAAAACATGCCGGCCAGACCCGTCGCCGACGCGACACTGGTCAAGGTATAGCGCTCGCCTTCGTTGATCCACACCAGCGTCTGCTCGCCGTTGGCGAAGCCGTAGTGCACCTGATAGCGCAGGTCGAGGCGCGGCGGCAGCGGGTTCAGCGGCGGCGCGGGTTCGGCCAATGCAGGCTCGATCGGCGTGGCTGCCGCAACGGGGGCGACGCTGTTGTCGATCGAACCGGCATCGGCGGCCACTTCAGGCACGACTTCAGGCGCAGCCGCTTCAACGCTGGGCACGGGTGGTGCGACGGATGGACCCGGTGCTAGCTGCACTGGCCGTTTGCGCGCGGTCGGTGCGGACGGGGTGGGCGCAGCCGCCACCACGACAGGCTTCGGCGCGGCAAGCAGTTGCACCTCGAAGGGCGGCGCTTCAGCCGGGGGCTCCCAGCTTGGCAACATCCCATTCAGCCCGCCAAACACACCCAGATGCAACAACAGCGATGCCGCCAGCGCCAACCCCAACGGGCGAACGCCGCGCGCCATCCCGTTAGCGTGAAACTCGCGCAGCGAAACTGCGTCCCCCTCTCCCGCAAGTGGGGGAGGGTCGGGGTGGGGGAACGGACACGGCGCGAAAAAGTTTCATAATTTGGGGCGGCAAATCGCCATGTCCGTTAGCCCTTGACGCTGGCGCGCACCAGGCGCTGTTCGAAGGCGAAACACGATGCCAGCAGCGGGCGTTTGGGCATGGTCACATTCCAGTAGACAACACAGACTGTGACGCTGAATCGCCCCGCAAGTTTACGCAGCCATGATGGTTGAGCAGCCGCCCTTCGGCAAACCACTGGATCGCCTGCGGGTAAATGCGGTGTTCCTGCGCCAGCACCCGCGCCGCCAGCGTGGCGGCGGTGTCGTCGGCGCGCACCGGCACCGCCGCCTGGATGACGATGGGGCCATGGTCGAGCTGGGCGGTGACGAAATGCACGGTGCAGCCGTGGATTTTTACCCCTTCTTCGAGGGCGCGTTCGTGGGTTTTCAGTCCGGGGAACATCGGCAGCAGCGAGGGATGGATGTTCAGCAAGCGGCCTTCGAAACGCGCGATGAAGGACGGGCTGAGAATACGCATGTAGCCTGCCAGCACCACCAGATCGGGCTGATGGCGCGCGATCTCGTCGGCCAGTTGCGCATCATAGGTTTCGCGGTCGGCAAATGCTGTGTGGTCAAGGGAGACTGCGGGAATGCCGTGTTCGCGTGCATAGTCCAGCCCCGCCGCCTGCGGCCGGTTGCTGATGACCGCGACGATTTCAATCGGCAGCCTGGCCGCAACTATCGCCTGGAAATTGCTGCCGCGACCCGACAGCAGCACGACGACGCGACAACTCACGAATACAACACCTGCTCCGCGCCCGCAGGACGCGCGACGATTTCGCCGATCCGCCACACCGTTTCGCCGCTCGCCTGCAACTGCGCCATCGCGGCGTCAGCGTCGGCTGCCGCCACCACCACGCACATGCCGATGCCGCAGTTGAAGGTGCGCAGCATTTCGTCGGCGGTGACGTTGCCCGCCTGTTGCAGCCAGTCGAACAGCGGCGAGCGAGCCCAGCTATGTGCGTCCACCCGTGCGGCGACGGTTTCCGGCAGGCAGCGCGGCAGGTTGCCGGTGATGCCGCCGCCGGTGATGTGCGCCATGCCTTTGACCGCCATTTTTTCGATCAGCGCCAGCAGCGGCTTGACGTAAATCCGCGTCGGCGCCATCACCACGTCGGCGAAAGGCTGGCCGTGAAAATCCGATTTGAGGCCGATGCCGGACACATCGATCAACTTGCGCACCAGCGAATAACCGTTGGAATGCGCGCCGCTGGAAGCCAGCCCCAGCACCACGTCGCCCGCCGCGATGGTCTGGCCGCCGATGACTTTGGATTTTTCCACCACGCCCACTGCAAAGCCGGCCAGATCGTATTCGCCGTCGGGATACATGCCGGGCATTTCGGCGGTTTCGCCGCCGATCAGCGCGCAGCCCGCCTGTTCGCAGCCGGTGGCGATGCCGGCGATGACCGCCTCGGCGGTGTCGAGCGAGAGTTTGCCGGTAGCGAAGTAATCCAGAAAGAACAGCGGCTCGGCGCCCTGCACCAGAATATCGTTAACGCTCATCGCCACCAGATCGATGCCGACGGTGTCGTGACGGTTGAGCTCAAACGCCAGCTTGAGTTTGGTGCCGACGCCGTCGGTGCCGGAAACCAGCACCGGTTCCTTGAATTTTTTGGAGATTTCGACCAGCGCGCCGAAACCGCCAATGCCGGTCAACACTTCGGGGCGCATGGTGCGTTTGGCCAGCGGTTTGATGCGCTCGACCAGCGCGTCACCGGCGTCGATATCGACCCCGGCATCTTTGTAGGAAATGGAAGACACAAGCGCTCCAGGCAGAAAAAAGTGCGCTATTTTACCGCCTATGCACAGCATCCGCCGCCAAGGCTTGTCTTGACAGCGGTGGCGGCCGCATGTCGCCAGCAGCTTCTAACATGGCGGCTATAATTCCGCTCTTTCCCCGTCCTGTTTCCGCCATGTCCACCCCGCTGCTCGAATCCCATATCGCTTCGCTGCCGTTGATCCACAAGGGCAAAGTGCGCGACATCTACGCCGTCGGCGACGACAAGCTGTTGATCGTCACCACCGACCGCCTGTCCGCGTTCGACGTGGTGATGCCGACGCCGATCCCCGGCAAGGGTGAAGTGCTCACCCGCGTCTCGGCATTCTGGTTCGACAAGCTGAAATCCATCGTGCCGAGCCAGGCTCTCGACCTCGCGCCGGAATCGGTGGTTCAGGACACCGAGCGCGATCAGGTGGCCGGCCGCGCCATCGTGGTGAAAAAGCTGAAAGCGCTACCGGTCGAAGCCATCGTGCGCGGCTATCTGGCGGGCTCGGGCTGGAAGGAATATCAAACCAGCCAGTCGGTGTGCGGTATAGCGCTGCCCGCCGGGCTCAAGCAAGCCGGCCGCCTGCCGCAACCGATCTTCACCCCCTCGACCAAGGCCGCAATCGGCGCGCACGATGAGAACATCAGCTTTGATCAAATGGCCGGGGTGATCGGCGCGGAACTGGCCGCGCAGGTGCGCGATGTCAGCCTCGCCCTGTATCAGGCGGCGGCGGAGTACGCGCTCACCCGTGGCATCATCATCGCCGACACCAAATTTGAATTCGGGCTCGATGCAAACGGCCAACTGGTATGGATCGACGAGGCGCTGACCCCGGATTCATCGCGCTTCTGGCCGGCCGACCAGTATCAGCCCGGCAGCAACCCGCCCAGCTTCGACAAGCAGTTTGTACGCGACTGGCTGGAAGCCAGCGGCTGGAACAAACAGGCGCCGGGGCCGCTGCTGCCTGCCGGGATCGTCGCCCAAACCAGCGAAAAATACCGCGAGGCAATGACGCGGCTGCTGGCCTGACCATGCGGCCAGCCCCAACCCTGACGCCTATTTTGTGATCATTTTTCACCTATCTGTCGTACCCGCGTTAAAGTTATCGGCCAACACAACCGATGAACTCCCGACACAAGCAATTCTCATCCCAACCATCATGGTAGAAAAATCGTGATCAGCAAACCGCTGCACGTCGTGCCCAGTTTGCAGCACACGCCGTCGAACCCCAGTGTGCGCGTGCGCGCAGGCGCGCGCGTACTGATCGTGGACGATCGCGGCACCGCACGCAGCCTGCTCGAAGGCCTGGCGCGCACGCTGGAGCCCGGCATCATCGTCGACAGCTTCGCCGATCCGCAGGAAGCGCTGGCGTACATGCAGCAGTTCACGCCGGACATCATCATCACCGATTACCGCATGCCGGGCATGGACGGCATCGAGTTCACCCGCCGGGTGCGCGCGGAACGCCGCCTGGCCGACGTGCCGCTGATTATTGTCACCGTGGTGGAAGACCGCCAGATCCGCTACCAGGCGCTGGAAGGCGGCGCCACCGATTTCCTCACCCGCCCGATCGACCCGCAGGAATGCCGCGCCCGCTGTCTCAATTTGCTGGCGCTGCGGCGCAGCCAGAAAGCGGTGGCCGACCGCGCGCAATGGCTGGAAGACCAGGTGATGCAGGCGACCCGCGAAGTGCGCACCCGCGAACGCGAAACCCTGATGAAACTCGCCAAGGCGGGAGAATACCGCGACCAGGAAACTGGCAACCACATTGTCCGCATGTCGAAATACGCCCGCCTGATCGCCGAGGAACTCAAGCTCACCGCGATGGAATGCGACGAGATCGAAGCGGCGTCGCCGATGCACGACATCGGCAAAATCGGCATCCCTGACCATATTCTGCTGAAGCCGGGCAAGCACACGCCGGAAGAGCAAATCATCATGCGCCGCCACCCGGTGATCGGCCATGAAATCCTCGTCGGCAGCCCCTCGCGCTACCTGCAAATGGGCGCGATCATCGCCTTGGGACATCACGAAAAATTCGACGGCAGCGGCTACCCGCAAGGCCTGGCCGGGGAAAACATTCCGCTGGCGGCGCGCATCGTCGCGGTGGCCGATGTGTTCGACGCGCTGACCTCCGTCCGCCCCTACAAGGACGCCTGGAGCTTTCAGCAGGCGCTCGATTACGTCAAGGCGGAAAGCGGCCAGCATTTCGATCCGGCTTGCGTGCGCGCCTTTGAAATGCGCATCGACTCGGTCGCGGTCATCATGCGCGAGCTGGGCGACCCGGACCTTTTATTGCCCCGAAATGAGCCACTTCACAACTAAGCTGTTTCCCGAGAGCGTTCAGCGCTTGTTGAAACGGATACATGACAGGCCGGATACGGAATTCCAGCAAGCGCTCATTCGGCTGAGCATCGTTCTCGGTTTCTATTTGTATTTTTCGCTTGAATGGGTTGCACAGGTTCCGGCAATGGCCGAGCAAGTGCATTTTCTCGGTATCGGGCTCAGCCTCATATCCCTGGCGCTGTTGATAGGCGCCGTTCTTGATCCGGGCGTTTCGAAACTGCGGCGCGGCATCGGCATGGCGCATGATTTCACGGTGGCAACCTATATGTTGTCAATTTCCGGGGAGGCTGGCGCACCGGTCGTGGCGACTTATCTTTGGGTGACGCTGGGCAACGGTTTCCGCTACGGCATGCCCTACCTGTTAACCGCGACTGCACTATCCGCAGTTGGATTTATTGCCGTCTACCAATTCAATCCTTTCTGGCAAGTCCATACGCCACTTTGGTGGGGCATCTGGGCGACGCTTGTTGTTGTGCCCCTATATGCGTCGAGCTTGCTCAAGCAATTGCACGGCGCGGTTCGACGCGAGACGGAAGCCAACCTCGCCAAATCCAGTTTCCTCGCCAACATGAGCCACGAGCTGCGCACCCCGTTGAACGGCGTGATCGGCGTGGTCGACCTGCTGACCGACACCAAACTCGACAAAGAGCAACAAGAGTTTACCCAGATCATCCGCACCTCGGCCAACACCCTGCTGGATCTGGTCGACAACGTGCTGGACATCTCGCGCATCGAATCCGGACGGCTCACCAGCAGCAGCGAGGATTTCGATCTGCACCGGCTGGTTAACGGCACCATTGCGATGATGGAAGCGCAGGCGAATGGCAAAGGACTGACGCTCGCCACGCACATCGCACCGCAGACGCCGTTCCAGTTGTACGGCGACGCCCGGCATGTGCGCCAGATACTCATCAATCTCATCGGCAACGCCATCAAATTCACCGAGCACGGTCGTGTCGACGTTTACGTGCGGCCGATGGGGCAGGGTCATCCGCAGCGTCTGCGCTTCGAGGTGGTGGACACCGGCATCGGTATTGCCGAAGACGCGCAAACCCGCGTGTTCGAGCGCTTCGCCCAAGGCGACAGCTCGGTCACGCGGCGCTACGGCGGCAGCGGGCTGGGCACCACCATCGCCAAGCAACTGGTGGAAATGCTGCGCGGCCAGATCGGCTTGCACAGCCGTCTGGGCGAAGGCAGCACCTTCTGGTTCGAGCTGCCGTTCGCCGTGCAAACAGAAGCAACGACGCAGGCCAAGTCGCACGCGCATTTCGACGCCCCCATGCGGGTCGCCATCCTGGCCGGCAGCGAGCTTGCTACGCGGGTGCAAACCATGGTGCGCGGCTGGGGCGCGGAAACCGTCGTCGTCGACAACACCACCCGGCTGGCCGCCGAATTGTCGGCCTACCTGACCGGCGGCATGCCGCTCGGCGCGGTGGTGGTCGAGCGCAGCGCGCTGCCGGGCGACCCGGTCGAATTCCTGCGCTTGCTGCACGACGATCCCAGCCTCGCCACGCTGCCGGTCATCCTCATCGAATCCGACGCGCAACTGGCAGGCGGGCGCGACAGCCAGATGCTGCAAGCCGGTTTTGCCTCGGTGCTCGGCGCGCCGGTCAACACCACGCTGCTGTTCAACGCGATCCACGCCGTGGTCAGCCAGGATTTGCCGGAAAACGTCGTCTCGCTGGTGGATCGCTTCCAGTCGCAATCCGGGCTTGCCCGCCGCCTGCGCATCCTGGTGGCCGAAGACAATCCGGTCAACCAGCGCGTGCTGCGCGGCCTGCTCGAACACGCCGGCCATGAAGCTTATTTAGCGCACGACGGCGAGGAAGCGCTGGCCATGTTGGAGTCGGATGACAATGCCTTCGATCTGGCGATCATCGACATGCACATGCCGCAGTTGTCCGGGCCCGAAGTGGTGCAGCGCTGGCGCTTCATGGAAAGCGGGCGGCTGCCGATCATCATGCTGACCGCCGATGCACGGGAAGAAGCCGAACATGCCAGCGCCGAGGCCGGCGCCGATATCTTCCTCACCAAGCCGGTGAACAGCCGCGAACTGATCGATGTGATCGCCCGGCTGGCGCAGCAGCAGCCCGCCGTCGCCGCGTCCGGCTCCAGCCAGCCCGCCGCGCCCGCAGTCACGCTGGATGAATCCATTCTGGACGACCTGGCCCGGCTCGGCGGAACCGGATTCGTCCAGGAGTTGGTCAACAGCTTTGGGGAAGATAGCCGGCGTTCCATCAATGAAGTGGAACGCGCCTTGATTACGCAGGACTACAGCCTGTGGCACGACCAGTTGCACATGCTGAAAGGCGGCGCCAGCGACATGGGCGCCTGTCAGTTGGCGCGCCTGTGCAGCGAAGCCGAACGCATCAAACCGTTTGAAATCACCAGCCCGGCGGCGCGCAAGTCGCTCGAAGCGGTGCGGCTTGCGCTGACCGACGCGCAAGCCGCACTGGCCACCTACACCGACCGCAAATTACGCGCTGAAAACGCTTGAGGGCGCTGCGGGCGCGGCCTCGGTCTTGCCGGTCTGACGCGCCACCAGGCGCTCCATCATGCGCAAATCCTTGGCTTCCAGGCGCAGCGCCGCATCTACCCAGATTTCGGTAATACGGATCAATTCTTCGTAGGGCGAAGGCTGGCTGATTTCGCGCGCGGCGCGCAAGGCCAGCGTGCCGTTGCGCGATTTCTCCTCGCGCCGCACGTAATTGTAGACCGCAGCCTCGCCTTCTCCCGGCGCCGCCAGCACGTCAACCACGCCCATTTCATACAATTCCTCGGCCAGGTACAGC
>Ga0315271_10000995_pt1 | contig 16797 bp, 12 predicted proteins | sample C3_top_MG_FD_204664 | JGI IMG/M metagenome (GOLD analysis project Ga0315271, IMG submission 204664) | Sediment microbial communities from Yellowstone Lake, YNP, Wyoming, USA - C3_top | ecosystem: Environmental > Aquatic > Freshwater > Lake > Sediment | place: USA: Wyoming | collected 2017-08-01 | reverse complement strand
TTCATCTCGACTCTCCCCCTCATGACTGTTTGATGGAATCTTCAGTCTGGCACGTTACCGATGCCGTGGGTGGGGGGAGTCCATTCCATTGCCCTACGCAAAATGGGGGCATCTGTAGCTTCATGATCGTTAACCGGTTTTCTTCCTGGCGTGCAGTTGCGACAAATCCACCGGCACCGAATTCTTGCGGTTGCCGAACAGGCTGGGTTTGGATACGCCGTCCGAACAGCCGTTGCCGAAAGTGAAACCGCAGCTCGATTTCTCCTCGAAGGTGTTGATCGTCTCTTCGCGGTGGCTGCTGGGGACGACGAAACGGTCTTCGTAGTTGGCAATCGCCAGATAGCGGTACATCTCGTCGGCCTGCTTTGATGTCAGCCCCACCTGGTCGAGCGCGGCGGTGTTGGGCACGCCATCGACCGACTTGCCGCGCATGTAGGCGCGCATCGCCAGCAGGCGGTCAAGCGCAGTAATCACCGGTTTTTCCTTGCCGCCGGTCAACAGGTTGGCGAGATAAGTGATCGGAATGCGCAGCGACTGGGTGTCGGGAATGATGCCGTTCATCCCCATCTTGCCGGACTCGGCTGCCGCCTGAATCGGCGACAGCGGCGGCACGTACCACACCATCGGCAGGGTGCGGTATTCCGGATGCAGCGGGAAGGCGATTTTCCAGTCGATCGCCATCTTGTACACCGGCGATTTCACCGCGGATTCGAGCCAGGCTTCCGGGATGCCTTCGGCGCGCGCGGCGGCGATGACTTCGGGATCGTTGGGGTCGAGGAATATTTTCAACTGCGCTTCGTACAGTTCCTTCTCGTCGGTCACGCTGGCGGCGTCAAGGATGCGGTCGGCGTCGTACAGAATCACGCCGAGGTAGCGGATGCGGCCGACGCAGGATTCCGAGCACACGGTTGGCTGCCCCGCCTCGATGCGCGGATAGCAGAAGATGCATTTTTCCGCCTTGCCGGACTTCCAGTTGTAGTAAATCTTCTTGTACGGGCAGCCGGAAATACACATGCGCCAGCCTCGGCACTTGTCCTGATCCACCAGCACGATGCCGTCTTCCTCGCGTTTGTAGATCGAGCCGGACGGGCAGGAGGCGACGCAGGTCGGGTTGAGGCAGTGCTCGCACAGGCGCGGCAAATACATCAGGAAAGTGTTTTCGAACGTCGAGTGCATTTCCTTCTGCACGTTGTCGAAGTTCTTGTCGCGGCTGCGCGAGGCGAACTCGCCGCCAAGGTCGTCTTCCCAGTTCGGCCCCCAGTTGATTTTTTCCATCGTCCGTCCGGTGATGGCCGAGATCGGGCGCGCGGTCGGCGGGGTCTCGGACAGCGGCGCTTTTTGCAGGTGCTGGTAGTCGAAAGTGAACGGCTCGTAGTAGTCGTCGATTTCCGGCAGGTTGGGGTTGCCGAAAATATTCGCCAGAATTTTCAAACGGCTGCCCTGACGCGGCTCGATCTTGCCGTCTGCCTTCAGCTTCCAGCCGCCGTTCCACACGTCCTGATTTTCCCACTGCTTGGGATAGCCGATGCCGGGCTTCGACTCGACGTTGTTGAACCACGCGTATTCCATGCCTTCGCGCGAAGTCCACACGTTCTTGCAGGTGATCGAGCAGGTGTGGCAGCCGATGCACTTGTCGAGGTTCAGCACCATCGCAATTTGCGCGCGCACTTTCATGTTGTCACTCCTTGATTACGTTGCTCGACCAGCGGCCCTTCCATCCAGTCCACTTTTTTCATCTTGCGCACGATCACGTATTCGTCGCGGTTGGAACCCACCGTGCCGTAGTAGTTGAAGCCGTAGGCCAGTTGCGCGTAGCCGCCGATCATGTGGGTGGGCTTGGTGATGGTGCGCGTCACCGAGTTGTGGATGCCGCCCCGGAAACCGCTCACCTCCGCGCCCGGCACGTTGATGATTTTTTCCTGCGCGTGATACATCAGGCACATGCCCTTGGGCACGCGCTGGCTCACCACCACGCGCGCGGTGAGCGTGCCGTTGACGTTGAACACTTCGACCCAGTCGTTGTCCACCAACCCAGCCTGCTTCGCCTCGATCTCGGACACCCAGACGTGGGGGCCGCCGCGCGACAGCGTCAACATGCGCAGGTTGTCGGTGTAGGTGCTGTGGATGCCCCACTTCTGGTGCGGCGTGATCCAGTTGAGCACCAGTTCGTGGTGGCCGTTGGGCTTCTTGCCCAGCATCGGCGCGATGGTCTTGGTATCGACCGGCGGCTTGTAGACACACAGGCCTTCGCCGAAATCCAGCATCCACTGATGATCCTGATAAAACTGCTGGCGGCCGGTCAGCGTGCGCCACGGGATCAGTTCATGCACGTTGGTATAGCCGGCGTTGTACGACACATGCTCGGATTCCAGTCCCGACCAGGTGGGCGAGGAAATGATCTTGCGCGGCTGCGCCACCACGTCGCGGAAGCGGATCTTGTCGTCCTCGCGCGGGATGGCCAGATGGGTGTGGTCGCGCCCGGTGATTTTCGACAGCGCCTGCCAGGCTTTTACCGCTACCTGGCCGTTGGTTTCGGGCGCCAGCATCAAAATCACTTCGCAGGCATCAATGGCTGATTCGATTTTCGGCAAGCCCTTGGCGACGCCGTCTTCGGTGACGGTGTAATTGAGTTCCGCCAACTGCTGCACCTCGTTCTCGGTGTTCCACGCAATGCCCTTGCCGCCGTTGCCGATCTTGGTCATCAAGGGGCCGAGCGCGGTGAACTTCTTATAGGTGTCGCCGTAGTCGCGCGTCACCACCGTCATGTTCGGCATGGTCTTGCCGGGGATGGCATCGACCTCGCCTTTTTTCCAGTCGCGTACGCCGAAGCTTTGACCGAGTTCGGACGGCGTGTCATGCATCAGCGGCGTTAACACCAGGTCTTTTTGCGTGCCGAGATGGACGGCGGCAATCTCGGAGAATTTCTTCGCGATGGTCTTGTAGATGTCCCAGTCGGATTTCGATTCCCACAGCGGCTGCACCGCTTCGCTCAAGGGGTGGATGAAGGGGTGCATGTCCGAGGTGTTGAGGTCATCCTTCTCGTACCAGGTGGACGACGGCAGCACGATGTCGGAATACAGACAGGTGGTGGACATGCGGAAGTCGAGCGTCACCAATAAATCCAGTTTGCCCTCGGCGCCCTTGTCGTGCCACACCACTTCTTTCGGTTTGGCTTCGCCCAGTTCGCCCAGATCCGGCCCCAGCACGGCGTTCTGCGTGCCGAGCAGATACTTGAGGAAATACTCATGCCCCTTGCCCGACGAACCCAACAGATTCGAGCGCCAGACGAACAGATTGCGCGGGAAATTTTTCGGGTTGTCCGGGTCTTCGCAGGCGAATTTGAGCGCACCGCTCTTGATCTGCTCGACCGCGTACTTGACCGGGTCGATGCCGGCAGCATCGGCGGCCTGGGTGATGTCCAGCGGGTTGGTGTCGAGTTGCGGGGCGGACGGCAGCCAGCCCATGCGCTCGGCGCGCACGTTGAAGTCGATCAGCCGGTAGTCGCCCAGATCCTTGTCGGCGGTGGGCGAAAGAATCTCCGACGCGGCCAGTTTTTCGTGCCGCCATTGACTGGTGTGGGCGTAGAAAAAGGAAGTCGAGTTCATCTGGCGCGACGGGCGATGCCAGTCGAGGCCGAACGCCAGCGGCGCCCAGCCGGTTTGCGGGCGCAGTTTTTCCTGGCCGACGTAGTGCGCCCAGCCGCCGCCCGACTGGCCGATGCAGCCGCACATCATGAGCAGATTCATGATGCCGCGATAAATCATGTCGTTGTGGTACCAGTGGTTGAGTGCCGCGCCGAGGATGACCATCGACTTGCCGTGGGTCTTGTCGGCGTTGTCGGCAAACTCGCGCGCCACTGTGATGATGTCGGCGCGCGGCACGCCGCAGTGTTTTTCGGCCCAGGCCGGGGTGTAGGGAATGGCGTCGTCGTAGCTGGCGGGAATGTTCGCCCCGCCGAGGCCGCGATCAACGCCGTAGTTGGCCAGTGTCAGGTCGTAGACGGTGGCGATGCGCACATCCTGCCCGCCCACGTTGATGAGCTTGACCGGCATGTTGCGCGCCAGCAGTTCGTCGTGGTCGTCGCCGCCAAAGTAGGGGAAGGCCACTTCGGCAATTTCGTCGTGGCTGCCGAGCAGGGTCAACTGCGGCTTCACCTCCTTGCTCGAATAGTTGTCGCGCATTTCCAGATTCCACGCGCCCGACTGCCCCCACCTGAAACCAATCGAACCGTTGGGCGCGACCAGATAGCCGGTGTTTTCATCAATCACCACCGTCTTCCATTCCGGGTTGTTGTCCTGCCCCATGTTGCCGGACAGATCGGACGCGCGCAGGTAGCGGTCGGCGATCAGCTTGCCGTCGTGCTCCTTGAGCATCACCAGCATGGGATGGTCGTTGTACTGGCGGCAGTAGCTGTCGAAATACGCGCTGCGATTCTGGTTGTGGAACTCGGAGAGGATGACGTGCCCCATCGCCATCGCCAGCGCGGCGTCGGTACCCTGGCGCGGCGCCAGCCAGATGTCGCCGAACTTGACCATCTCGCCAAAATCAGACGACACCGCCACCGTCTTGGTGCCCTTGTAGCGCACCTCGGTGTAGAAGTGCGCGTCCGGCGTGCGCGTCTGCGGCACGTTGGAACCCCACACCATCAGATACGTCGAGTTGTACCAGTCGGCCGATTCCGGCACGTCGGTTTGCTCGCCCCACACCTGAGGGGAGGAGGGCGGCAAGTCGCAATACCAGTCGTAAAACGAACCGCAGACGCCGCCGATCAGCGACATGTAACGCGAACCGGCCGCGTAGCTGACCATCGACATCGCGGGTATCGGCGAAAAACCGTAGATGCGGTCGGGGCCGAAATCCTTGATGGTGGTGACGTTGGCGGCGGCGATCATTTCCGTCACCTCGCCCCAGTTGGCGCGCACGAATCCGCCCAGGCCGCGCACCGACTTGTAGCGTTTGGCCTTCTCGGGGTTCTGGCTGATTGACCGCCACGCTGCCACCGGCTCCATCGTCTTGCGCGCCTCGCGCCACATCTCCATCAGGCGGCCACGAATCAGCGGATATTTCACCCGCTGCGCCGAATACACATACCAGGAGTACGACGCGCCACGCGGGCAGCCGCGCGGCTCGTGGTTGGGCAGATCGGCGCGGGTGCGCGGATAGTCGGTTTGCTGGATTTCCCAGGTAATCAGCCCGTTCTTGACGAAGATTTTCCAGCTACACGAGCCGGTGCAGTTCACCCCGTGGGTCGAGCGCACCACTTTGTCCTGCTGCCAGCGGCTGCGATAAGCGTTCTCCCAGCTACGGTCTTCGTTGCTGACGGCACCGTGGCCGTTGGAAAACTCGGCGATGCTTTTCTTGAAGAACGTCAGGCGGTCGAGGAAGTGACTCATTGTGTTTGCTCCTTTCAGTCGCTAGGGGTCAGGATTCAGGGATCAGGGGTCAGGGGTCAGGGTTAAAGGAAGGCGCGGCAAAGCCGCCCGTTCCCTGAATCCTGAATCCCGGCCCCTGATCCCTATGGGTTCCGAATCTCCGAACCCTTGCGCAAATAAAACCACCAGTTCAGCACCAGACACAGGGCGTAAAAGATGGCGAAGCCGTACATGGCGTTTTGCGGGGTGCCGGCCTTGATCTGATCGCCAATCAGCACGGGCGCGATGAAGGCGCCGTAAGCGGCGACTGCCGAAGTCCAGCCGAGCACCGGGCCGGCCTGCACGCGGTCGAAGATCACGCCGACGGTGCGGAAAGTGGAACCGTTGCCGACACCGGTGGCGGCGAACAGCAGCACGAAGATCATCAGGAACTGGGTGAAATACACCTCGGGCGTGGCCGAGTGGTAGGCCTGCATCATGATGTAACCGGCATAGACGGACGCCGCGACCATCACCACCGAAATGATCTGGGTGACGATGGAGCCGCCGACCTTGTCGGAAATCCAGCCGCCAAAGGGACGGATCAATGCGCCGACGAAGGGGCCGATCCAGGCGTATTGCAGCGCCGAGGGGGCGTTGGGGTTTTTGGTGTGAACCCAGGCGCCAGTGGCAGCATCCAGGATGTGGGTGTCGCCGAAGATCACGGTGATCGACAGCGGCAAGGCCATCGAGAAACCGATGAAGGAACCGAAGGTGACGAGGTAGAGCGCCGTCATCGACCAAGTGTGTTTGTTCCTGAAAATGGCGAACTGCTTGGCGACGTTTTCCTTCATGGCGCCGAAGGCGGCCAGTTTCATCATCAGCAAGGCGGCGATGATGTCCAGCGGAACCGCCACCCACATGCTGATCAGACCGAGTCCGGTCGGCGCCGGCAGGTACAGATACAGCATGACGATGGATGGGATGAACGCCAGCGTGTAGAGATATGTGACCTTGGCGAAAGCGGCGATCGGGTTGTCGCTGTCCGGGGAAACTGTCTTCAGGTTATTCATGCCGAACCAGGCGATGATCGCCAGCGGTATCAGCGACAATATCCAGGCGAAACCGGCGTTCTGGATGAAGGTGGGGGTGCCGGCGAGAATCTTGCCGAAAATCCAGCCACTGTCCTTCACCAGGGTCGTCGATTCGCCGCCCAACGCGCCGAAGATGCCGACCGTCATCACCAGCGGGATGACGATCTGCATGGTGGTCACGCCGAAGTTGCCGAGGCCGGCGTTGATCCCCAGCGCGGTGCCCTGCAGCCGCTTGGGAAAGAAGGTGTTGATGTTGGACATCGAACTGGCGAAGTTGCCGCCGCCGACGCCCGACCACAGCGCCATCAACTGGAACGCCCACAGCGGCCAGCCGGGATGCTGCAACACGATGCCGGTGCCGATGGCGGGCGCCAGCAGCATCGCGGTAGTGAGGAAGATGACATTGCGCCCGCCCGCCAGCCGGATAAAGAAAGACGACGGAATGCGCATGGTCGCGCCGGAGATGCCGGCGATCGCGGTCAGCGTGAACAGCTCATCCTTGCTGAACGGAAAACCCAGGTTGGACATCTGCACCGTGATGATTCCCCACATCAGCCACACGGCGAAGCCGCACAGCAGGGCAGGCACCGAAATCCACAGGTTGCGGTAGGCAATCTGTTTGCCGGTGGATTCCCAGAACGCGGGATCTTCCGGATTCCAGTCCTTGATATTGGTTGGCATGGCGTATTCCCCTTTCAAGTTAACCAACAGAGCCGGGCGATGCCCGGCCCAGGCTTTGCTGCTCCATCAGGTCGGCAGTGCGGAGCCGCTGCAACTGCCGGGCCGCATCCATCGGGCGCACTTCCGTCCAGTACATCCACATCAACGACACCCACACCACGCCGAACATCAGCATGAAGGCGGAGGAACGTATCCCGGTCAGGTCCACCAGCGCCCCGAACATGATCGGCATCACGAACCCGCCCAGGCCGCCGGCCAGTCCGACCACGCCGGAAATCACGCCGATGTTGTCGGGGTAATCGTCAGCGATGTATTTGAAGACCGAGGCCTTGCCGATGGCGAACACCACGCCCAGGCTGAACAGGATGATGGTGAACATCGTCGCATTCAGGCCGAAATGGAAAGTGAACGGGCCATTGACGGTCTGGATGGTGATGTCGCTTTGCGGGTAGGACAGGAAAAACAGGCAGACCAGCGAAATCCACAACACCCACCACGTCATGGTGTGGGCGCCGAATTTGTCGGAGAAATAACCGCCGACCGCCCGCAATATGCCGCCGGGGATGCTGAAGGCAGCCGCCAGCAAGGCCGCAGTCTTGAGATCGAAGCCGTATTCGCTGATGTAATACTTGGTCATCCACAGCGCCAGCGCCACATAGCCGCCGAACACGATCGAGTAATACTGGCTGTAACGCCACACCTTCGGATCCTTGAAGGCGGCGAGCTGCTCGCGGATGGTGACAGTTTTGGCAACCTTGTGACTCGGCTCGCTGTAAGTGAAAAACCAGAACACGATGGCAGTCACCCCCATCAGCACCGCATACACTTTCGGCACCATGGTCCAGCCATAGCCCACCACGATGATGGGCGCGAGCAGCTTGGTGACGGCCGCGCCGGTGTTGCCGGCGCCGAATATGCCCATCGTCAGCCCCTGGCGTTCTTTGGGAAACCAGCGGGCGACATAAGCGATCCCCACCGTGAACGAACCGCCTGCCATGCCGACGAGCAAGCCGAGCAGCAGAAAATGCCAGAACTCCGTCGCCCACGAGAGCATCCAGATCGGGATGATGGTGGCCAGCATCAAAATGAAAAACACGATGCGCCCGCCGAACTTGTCAGTCCACATCCCCAGCGGCACCCGGATCAGCGAACCGGTCAGCACTGGGGTGGCGATCAGGATGCCGAACTGGGTTTCGTTGAGGCCGAGTTGCGCCTTGATCGGCACGCCGATGACGGCGAACATCATCCAGATCATGAAGCACACCGTGAACGCCAGCGTGCTCATGATGACGACCGACCATGCCTTGTATTGTTGCGTTGCCATGTTCCACCTCGCGATACGAACTGGTGCGATAAAAAGACCTTTGGGTGCTTTTTACGCCATGGAATCCACTGTTACTAGGGGGTGTCCAGGCGCGAAATACCGGCGGCATACCCCCTTAGAGGTATGGGTGGTATTCGATAGTGTTTTGTTTTTGATTGATTATTTTGACCTTGCCGGTCTGGTGGCAGGCAGGCGGCGAAGAAGGGGTATACCCTTTTATTCGCCATACCGGACATGGGGTGGTTTACCCTTGGAGCGTGGGAATGACTGCTTATTGCATGGGAAAAACAAGTGAGCCCAAATTTCAGTAGAGGCGTTTTTAACAAGTTGCAGAACTCGCTGCTGCTGCGACTGGGCGGCATGTTTGCCGCCATCACCGTGCTGGCGGTGGCCAGCATGTCCACTTCCTGGATGGTGGCGGAAACCACTCAGGGCAGCGGCCAGGCGATCAACGTGGCGGGCAGCCTGCGGATGCAGAGCTGGCGCATGGCTTCGATTTACCAGCGTCTCCAGCAGGACGGCAACCCGGAAATCCGGCTCGCAACCCGGCAGAGCCTGGACCAGGCTATCAGCCGGTTTGAAAGCGACCTGAAAGCCGACTCCATCCTGGCCGTGCTGCCGAACGACGAAACTACCCCGCTCAGGCAGGGTTACCGGCAGGTTGAAAATAGCTGGCGCACTCAAATCAAACCTGGCCTGGTTGCGCTGCCAAGTGCGTCCCCCGCAACCGGCGCTACGGTGCTGGACAACATTCCCGCATTCGTCGCCCGCATCAACGATCTGGTCAAACAGATCGAAGAGGCCGCCGAAGCGAAAATTCTGGTCATGCGCGTCATCCTCGGCGCGTCGGTCATTGCCACCATTTTGGTGGTGGCGCTGTCGATCTATCTGGTCAACAACATTCTGGTTCACCCTCTGCGCGACCTGCTGGGACTGGCCGACCAGATTGGCCAGGGCAATCTGGCGGCGCGCACCGATCTCGCCGGTGAAGACGAAATCGGCCGGCTGGGGCAGGCTTTCAACCACATGGCGCAAGACCTTTCCAAGCTGTATCAGAATCTGGAATCGCGGGTGGCGGAAAAGACCGCTGAACTCACCATTGCCAACCGCTCGCTGGAGCTGCTCTATCACTCGATCGCGCGGCTTTACAACGGCCCGGTGGCGCCGGACACCTATGCCATCCTGCTGAAGGATCTGGAAAACGTGCTGGGGGTCGGCCACGGGCTGGCTTGCCTGGTGGAGACGGGCGGCGAGGCGCAGGCGCGGGTGATCGCCAGCACCCTGCGCCCGGATAGCGGCGATATTGACGTGTGCGGCTTGATGAGTTGTGCCGAATGCATGGCGCATCAGGCGCTGGCGGTTCATCCGCTGCAGGACGGTCGGCGTGTGTTGTCGCTGCCGCTCAAGGACACCGAGCATCACTATGGTGTGCTGCAACTGGAAATGCCTGCGGGCAAGACGCTCCTGCAATGGCAAAACCAGTTGCTGGATGCGCTGTCGCGCCATATTGGCATCGCCATCGGCACCGCACGGCGCACCGAACAGAACCGGCGGCTATCTTTGCTGGAAGAGCGCGCCGCACTGGCGCGCGACCTGCACGACTCGCTGGCGCAGTCGCTGGCTTACATGAAAATCCAGGTCAGCCGCTTGAAGCCGCTGGTTGAAAAATCGGGTGCAGGCAACGAAGCAGGCGAGGTGCTGGCCGAACTGCGCGAAGGCTTGAACAGCGCCTACCGCCAGTTGCGCGAACTGCTCACCACTTTTCGCCTGCGCATCGAGGGCGAAGGACTGGCGGCCGCCCTGCAAACCACGGTGGCCGAGTTTTCCGGCCGGGGCGATATCCCGATCACGCTGGACGCCCATCTGGCCGGCTGCGCGCTCACCCCCAACGAGGAAATCCATGCCCTGCAAATCGTGCGCGAGGCTTTGTCGAATGTGCTCAACCATGCCCAGGCGCGACGGGCCGAGGTGAGCCTGATGTGCAACAGCGATGGATCGGTGTCGGCCACCGTCACCGACGATGGCATCGGCGTTCATCAGGGAGCGGGCGCGCATCATTACGGCATGACCATCATGGAAGAACGGGCGAAAAATCTGGGCGGGCGGCTGAGCATCGAAAATCTGCCTGTGCTGGGCACCCGCGTGACCCTGCACTTCATGCCGGGCGCCCGGCGCGACGCCGCCATCCCCCTTCATTCCACTCACTTGACCTGACTCCACCATGAATCCGGCAGACCCCCAGACCATACTCATCGTCGACGACCATCCGCTGTTTCGCAAGGGCGTGATCCAGTTGATCCAGGCCGCGCCCGAATTCAGGTTCGTCGGCGAGGCGCCCGGCGGCAGGGAAGGCATCCAGCTCGCGCGCGCGCTGCATCCGGACATGATCCTGCTCGACCTCAACATGAAGGACATGAACGGCGTCGAGGTGCTGAAGACGCTGAAGGACGAAGGACTTGATTCGCGCATCATCATGCTGACCGTGTCCGACCAGGCGGAAGACCTGATGGCCGCGCTGCAAGCCGGCGCCGACGGCTACCTGCTGAAGGACATGGAACCGGAAGACCTGATGCAGCAACTGGGCGAAGCGGCGCGCGGCAAAATCACCATCAGCGAACGCCTCACGCAGTTGCTGGTGGCGTCCTTGCGCGAGAAGAGCCGTCCCAACACCCCGACCGAAGCCGGGCTGACCGAACAGGAAAACCGCATCCTCGAACACCTGATCGACGGCAAGAGCAACAAGCTGATCGCGCGGGAAATGGATATCGCCGAAGGCACGGTGAAAGTCCACGTCAAGCATTTGCTGAAAAAGCTCAACCTGCGTTCGCGTGTGGAAGCCGCGGTGTGGGCGGATCGCTGCCGGCGCCAGGGCAAATCCGGATAGCAGTGCGGATGGCGTGCTTTGTTAGGCGATGCCGATTTTGTCCCCAGTGGCATGTGTCGCGGCAGGGGCGTGCGCATGAATGCCTTCGAGACGGGTGCGTTTGAGCAGCAGCGCGTTGACAGCCACCAGCGCCGAACTCCCTGACATCGCAAGCGCGGCAACCTCGGGGCTGATGACGAAGGGATAGAACACGCCGGCGGCAAGCGGAAAGGCAATCAAGTTATACGCTACCGCCCACCCCAGATTCTGGTGCATCTTGCGCAACGTGGCGCGTGACAGCGCAATCGCGCCGACCACGTCGAACGGATCGCTCTTCATCAGCACCACATCGGCAGATTCCATGGCAACGTCGGTGCCGGCGCCGATGGCGAAGCCCACATCCGCTTGCGTCAGCGCCGGTGCGTCGTTGATGCCGTCGCCGACCATGCCGACCTTTTTGTCCTGCGCCTGCAGCGCCTTCACTTTGTCGGCTTTTTGCCCGGGCAGCACGTCGGCGAGAACGATATCGATGCCCAGCCCTGCGGCGATACGTTCGGCCGTCGCCTGGTTGTCTCCGGTGAGCATCGCCACCTGCACGCCGCGTTCGCGCAGTTTCTGCACCGCCGCCGCCGAGGTGGGGCGGGGTGCATCGGCAATGGCGATGAGTCCGACCAGCTTGCCGCCGTGCGCGACATGCACCACGGTTCGTCCGGCTCCCTGCATCTGGTCGGCGCGGGACACGAGTCCGTTCATATCGACTTTCTCGGCCTGCATCAGTTTGCGATTGCCCAGCAGCACCGTGCGCCCCTCGACTTCTCCCTTGGCGCCCATGCCGTCGATATTGGTAAAACCGGTTACCGGCTGCGGCGCCAGGTTTCCCGCACGCTTGAGGATCGCCTGCGCCAGGGGGTGCTCGGAGCCTTGCTCCACTGCGGCGGCGAGCGCGAGCACTGCGTCTTCACTGGTGTCCGGTGCAGCCGCCACATCCACCACGTCAGGCTGGCCCAGGGTGAGCGTACCGGTCTTGTCGAAGATCACGATGTCGAGCCGGGTCGCCTCCTCAAGTGCCGCAGCGTTCTTGAACAGGATGCCGTTCATCGCACCGAGGCCGGTGCCGACCATCACCGCCATCGGTGTGGCGAGTCCAAGGGCGTCGGGACAGGCGATGACGAACACGGTAATCGTCAGGGTGAGCGCAAACAGCAGCGGCTGCCCCAGCCACCAGAACCAGACTGCGAAGGTCGCCAGACCAATCACCAGCGCGATCAGCACCAGCCATTGCGAGGCACGGTCGGCCAGCAATTGCGCCGGCGCCTTCGAGTTCTGCGCTTCCTGCACCAGCTTGACGATCTGCGCCAGCGCGGTGTCGGCGCCGACCTTGGTGGCGCGATAGACAAAGCTGCCGCTTTTGTTGATGGTCGCGCCGATCACCGTATCGCCGGGTTGCTTCCCGACCGGCATCGACTCGCCGGTGAGCATGGATTCGTCCACCTGCGACTCGCCTTCCGTCACTTCGCCGTCCACCGGAATCTTGTTGCCGGGGCGAATGACGATCCTGTCGCCCGCCATCACCTCGGCGGTGGGCAATTCCGTTTCGTGCCCGTCACGGATCACCGTGGCCATCGGCGGGGCAAGGTCGAGCAGCGTGCGGATGGCCGCCGAGGCGCCGGCGCGGGCGCGCATCTCCAGCCAGTGGCCGAGCAGGATGAACACCAGCAGCACCGCCACCGCCTCGTAGAACTGCACCCCCGCGAAGAAGAAAGTCGCGCCCACACTGAACAGATAGCCGGTGCCGACCGACATCACCACCAGCACTGCCATGTTGAGCACACCGTTTTTGAGCGCACGCCAGGCTGCGGCCACGAACGGCCAGACCGGATAGATCACCGCGACGCTGGCGAGCAGGAACAGCCACAGATCGAGGGACAGGCCAAACGGCGGTGTGGGCGGCGCGAACATGCCGCCCATGGGGGAATAAACGAAGACCGGCACGGTGAACGCGGTCGCGATAAGGAAGCGGTTGCGCATGTCGCGCACCATCGCCTGCATGTCCATGCCGGCGCCGTGGCCCATTTCGTGAGCCATGACATCCGCCTTGGCAGTCGGCTCGACATGGGGCTTGTGCGCGGCTTGCCCCGGCATGAGGTGGTCTTCGGGGGCACAGAGGTGCCTGGGGAGTCGCTGCCCGGCGCAGTGGTAACCACACTCGCGCACCCCGGCCTCGATGGCCTGGAGATCGGTGGCGTTTTCGTCAAAGGCTACGGTGGCGCTGCCAGCGACATAATTCACCGCAGCCGTGTGTATCCCGGGAAGCCGCAATAGCTGCTTTTCGACGCCCCGGGCGCTCAGCACGGACACCAGCCCTTTCACTTCAATCGTCACGGTTTTCATGCTGTAAGGGCAGCGCACCGAACAGGTGGGCGTTCGGTCAGCAGGAAAAATGCGATGGAGAAAAAAGCCAGCACGGCCAGATTTGCCTGGACAGCGCCCCGGCGCCGATGCGGAACCGAATATTGGCGTTTCATGGCGCCACTTTCGTGCGTAGAGATCAAGCGCAACATGGCCATTGTGGCTGTGAGACGCCGCCCCCACTTCTCCGGTTAGCCGCAACCCCGGCATTTACATTTGCCCGCCAGGTTGTAGCAGCAGGCGAACAGTGCGCCGCTCAGGAACCCGGTCAGGCTGACGCCGAACAGGCCATAGGCAAGCCCACCCAAGGTCCATGGTTTGTCGCTCCTGAGTATGGAAATATCCAGCCCGTGAACCCAGGCGTTCACAAAGTTGATCGTCCCTTCCGGGAACAGATAGACCGCTGCCGCACACACCAGACTGATGATTGCCGCCGTCAATGCCACTGCACCGCCGACACGCCAGGGATTCAGCTTGTCCATGATTCAGCCTCCTTTCGTTAAGGCAAGGTGACTGCCGGAGATCGGCCTCGGGCTGACCGGCGGCAAGCACAGCATCATCATGGCCTCAGTCATTTCACGCCGTGATCCTCGCCCTTGAGAGCGCCCTCGCCGCGAACCTTGCGCTGCACCTGCAGGGCAGTGAGGCCATCGTGTCGTCCTTGCTCGTTGTAAAGCACGTCGATGACCACACCCTTGTCGTCGAACTCTAGGGTATAGAGGCGCACACCGTAACCCGGCCCGGTTTCGTAGACGGTATGTTTTTCTGTTGTGGGATGCTGGTAGGTTTGGGCTTGCTTGCCTCCCACCTCGTATACCCAACCTTCCTTGCCGTTGGGCAGGATTGAAATACGGACGGCTTTACCGTGGTGACTGAAGGCGGCTTGTTTGGTGATGACGCCGAGGGGGTAGGTGCGCAACACCGTTTCTGGCGCCACCGCATCAGTGAAGCTCGGGGGCATGGGCAACGGAGCCGCATGCCCGGCAAGTGTGGTGGTCGCCGCGGCAATGGCAATAGTCAGCCCCCACAGCACGTTCAAAACAGACTTCATGGTCGTCCTCCTTTGTTTGGCCGGACAGCAATCGCGGCGATCATTGGATCGTCGAATAGTCACGGCTTTACCCGGTCAGATCGGCACGCCGTTTCAGGAATTCGTCCCGGTCAATCTCGCCGCGCGCATAGCGCGCCTCCAGGATATCCAGCGCTGTGCGCTCGGGTTTTCCATTGCGGTCGCGGATGGCGTAGAGAACGACCCATGCGATCAGCAGGATCGGAACCAGCCAGACCAGGATCATTCCCCATCCCATCCCGTAGTTTTCAACACCCCACATTCCCGTTTCCCTGTTTGGGTTGGCACATGGCAATCGCCTTCTCGTCAGGTTTCCGGGCGGGACGGATGTTTCCGTCCGCGACAGCCGTCATTTGGCAGGGGTTCCGGGAACGCCTTGAGGCATGCCCATGTTTTTCTGCATCATGTTCATGCGCTGTTCCATCATGTCCATGCGTTTCTCCATCATGTCGTTACCGCCGGACATGCCTTGACCCATCATGCCCATGCCACCGCCCATCATGCCGTCTTTCATCATCGAACAACCCATCATGCCGCCCATCATGCTTTTCCCCGCCATCATGTTTTCCTGCATGGTCTGCATATACTCCTGCATCAGTTTCTGGCGCTGGTTCGGGTCTTTGGACTTGGCCATCTGCTCCAACTGACTTTGCATTTGTTTGGTGTTGGTCTGCATCTTCTGGATCGTCTGATCGGCGGCGGGTGCTGTCACGCCGGTTTTTTGATCGGGGTGGTGCGCGTCATCCGCGAGAACAGGCTGCATGGCCAGAGCGGAAAGCATCAGCGTGGCAAATAGTGTGTGACGTTTCATGGTTAACTCCTTTGCGCTGGAGAAATGAGCATGACGGCTTGACGACTGCGAGCGTGTTCATGATCCAGAAATTCGATGCGGTCGCCCGGTTTAATCCGATCGAGCCTACTTGCATCCTGGGCGTAGGATGCCTTAGTCATAGCAGGCATATCGAGATTTCCCAAAGAGCAGGGTCTAACCGCGCCTTGAGGTTTTTTTGCCCATCACGCCGGAGCCAGAAAATCCGCCGGCCGTGACCGGGATACGCCGCACGGTCGGCTGAAACCCGGGGCAAGCCTTTCAGGCTCGACGTTCCAGTGCAATGCCAGCCAGTTCCACCAGAACGCCCACCGCAAGCACCACCAGGCCAGCCCGCATTGCGGGCGTCAGGTAGATCAGCAGGCCGCCCAGAACCACCAGAAACAAGGCCAGAACGCGCCTCGAACGCCGTTTCCTCAACATGCTGGCACTCCTTCGTAAATGATCTTCCGTCATGCTTGTATAGCATTTAGCGCGGCTTGGGCACTCACGGGCAACGCTATGACGCCTCGCCCAACCTGACCCTGTCTGCCTGCTCGTCGGCGGCGAGCGGCTCCCCGGTGTCGAGCTGATGCTGCAGCACGGCCAGATCCGCTTCCGAAGCGTCGCTACCCTGGCGCGTGCGTTTGAGAATCCGCTCGCGCAAGACGGCGGCAGGCGCCTGAAAATCGAGAATGCGAAAAACCACGCCACGCGATTGCGCCTGTTCGCGCAACAGCTCGCGCTGCCAGCGGGCGAGGCAGGTGGCGTCGATGATGACCGGCCAGCCTGAGTCCAGCACGTCGCCAGCCAGCCGGGCCAAATGGGCGTAGGTGCGATGGGTGGCATCGGCCGCGTAGAGCTGCTGGCCGATATCCGAGCCGCTCCGCGCCAGGGCATCGAGCCCGGCCAGACGTTTGCGCTCGACATCGGAGCGCAGGCGAATCGCGCCCGGCGTTTGCATCAGGGTTTGGGTGACCGTGGTTTTGCCGGAACCTGAAAACCCATGCGTGATGTCGAGCCGCAGCGGCAGGGGACGCGTCAGCGCCGTCGCCAGTTGCAGCAGGGTGTGCACCTCCGCCAGCGCAGCGTCATGGTCCGGCCCGGTGGTCTGCCCGGCGCGCAGCACGGCGACCTTGGCGCGCACCAGCGCGCGATACACCGCGTAATAGCGCAGCAGCGCCAGCCCGGCATGGTC
>Ga0315271_10000994_pt1 | contig 16801 bp, 14 predicted proteins | sample C3_top_MG_FD_204664 | JGI IMG/M metagenome (GOLD analysis project Ga0315271, IMG submission 204664) | Sediment microbial communities from Yellowstone Lake, YNP, Wyoming, USA - C3_top | ecosystem: Environmental > Aquatic > Freshwater > Lake > Sediment | place: USA: Wyoming | collected 2017-08-01 | reverse complement strand
GCCGCGGCCTCCGCGCGGCGCGCGAGCTGCGCGGCCTCGCCCGTCACCTTCGGGAGCGCCCGCGCGCCCGAGGGCGCGAGGAGCTTGCAGGCCTCCTGGTACTCGATGCGGTTCGGGTTCAGCTCGAGCGCGGACTGGAAGCGCTCGGTGGCCTTCTGCGTCCAGCCGCGGTCGAGGTAGCAGAGCCCGAGCTGGTAGAGGGCGTCCTCGTCGTCCGGGTCGAGCCGCACCGCCTTCTGGAACGCCTCCGTCGCCTCCGCGAGGCGGCCGCGCTCGTACGCGATCGTGCCGAGGAGGGAAAAGGCCTGCGGGTTCTCGTCGATCGCGACGGCCTTCCTCAGGAACGTCTCGGCGCGCGCGAGCTGTCCGCGGAGCGCGAAGAGCGCGCCGAGCGCGAAGTACGGGAGAAACGCGTCCGGCTTGACCGCGACGGCCTCCTTGAGCGCCTCGAGCGCACGGTCCGTCCGGCCGGCCTCGTTCTCGAGGACCCCCGTGTAGACGAGCGCCTCGAAGTGGCGCGGCTCCCGCGCGAGGACCGCGTTGAGCAGATGGGCTGCGCGCTCGGTCTCGCCCTCGTTGAACGCGGTCTCCCCGAGGTAGAACGCGAGCTCGGCGTTCGTCTTGTCGAGGCGGAACGCGTCTTCGAGCGACCGCACGGCCTTTTCGGGGTCGAGCGCGTAGAACGCGAACTCGGCGTCCGCGAGGAAACTCTTGAACCGCTCGCGCCGCTCGCCCGAGAACCCGCCGAGCATCCGCTCCTTGCGCTCGAGGAAGCGCTCGCGCTTCTCCATCGCGGCCATGTGGAGATCCACGCGCGTTTCCCAGAGGTCGAGGAGCTCCTCCTCGACGAGGAGGCCCTTGCGCTCGAGCAGGTCCTTGAGCGCGAGGAGGCCCGTCTGCGAGACGAAACCGTTCTTCTCCTGCCGGTTCAGCGCCTCGAGCAGCATCTTGAGCGTCTCGGCGCTCCGCTTGACGATCTCCTCGAGGACCGAGACGCGCTCGAGGAGGTGCTCGTCCAGCGAGACGCCTTCCTCGGACGTGCCCTCGTCGTACGTCTCCGCCGCGCCCGAGACGACGAGGAGCTTGCTCTGGCACTTCCCGCAGAACTCGCGGTCGAGCTCGTTGGTGATCCCGCACACCTGACAAATCACGAGGCGGTCTTCTCCCCTCCGGGAGCGTCGTATCGGTAGAAGCCGCGGCCCGTCTTACGGCCGAGCCAGCCCGCGTCGACCATCTGCACGAGGAGCGGGCACGGCCGGTACTTGTCGTCGCCGAGGCCGCCATGCAGGACGCGGAGGATCGCGAGGCAGGTGTCGAGGCCGATGAAGTCGGCCAGCGTGAGCGGGCCCATCGGGTGGTTCATGCCGAGCTTCATGATCCCGTCCACGGCCTCGGGCGTCGCGATGCCCTCGTGGAGGACGAAGAACGCCTCGTTGAGCATCGGCATGAGGACGCGGTTCGAGACGAAGCCCGGGAAGTCGCGGCAGAGGAGCGGCGTCTTCCCCATGGCCTCGGCGAGAGCGACCACGGAGGCCGTCGTCTCGTCGGACGTCGCGATTCCCCGGATGACCTCGACGAGCGTCATGACGGGGACCGGGTTCATGAAGTGCATGCCGATGAAGCGGTCCGGGCGCTTCGTCGCGGCCGCGAGGCGCGTGATCGAGATCGACGACGTGTTGGACGCGAGGATGCCGCCGGCCTTCACGAGGACGTCGAGCTTCCCGAAGAGGTCCCTCTTGACGGCCTCGTTCTCGACGACGGCCTCGACGACGAGGTCCGCGTCCACAAAACGCGCGAGGTCCGTCGCGGAAGAGATGCGGGCGAGCGCGGCGGCGCGGGCGTCCGCGGTGACCTTGCCCTTCTCGACTTGCCGGCCGAGGTTCTTCTCGATCGTCTTCAGGCCCTTCCGCACGGCGTCTTCGGAGACGTCGAGGAGGATCACGCTCTTGCCGGCGAGCGCCGCGACGTGCGCGATTCCCGCACCCATCTGGCCGGCGCCGACGACGCCGATTTTCTCGAGACTCATCCGAATGGACTCCTGTGGGGCCGTCTCGCGGCCCGGCGCCGAGCCTATCAGGAGAGCGCGAGCGCGACGCGCGGGGCGCGGGACGCCGCCGTCGCGAGTGAAACGCCGATCCCGACGAGGGACGCGGCGCCCCAGACGAGGGGGCCCGCGACCGGAACGAGCGACGCCGCGCCGAGGGCGAGGAGGCCGAGCGCGGCCGCGGCCGGGTCGCCGAAGAGCGCGCTGCCGCGGGGCGCCGTCGCGTTCAGGCGGCGACCCAGCGCGAGGAAGACGGCGGCGAGTCCCCAGACCTTCGCGGCGACGAGCGCCGTGAGGAAGACAACGCCTCCCCCGAGCGCGAGCCGCGAGGGCAGGAGCGACAGCGCGAGCGCGCCGGCGAAAGCGGCGGTCAGGACGGCCGTCGCGCCGAGCGCCGCGAGAAACGCGCCGCGTCCTGGCACGCCGTCCGCCGCGGCGCCGAGCGCCCGCGGCGCGAGCGCGAGGAGGCCGAGCGACGCGATGAGCCACGCGAAGAGGAGCGCGAGGCGGAACGAGAGGAGGAACGGCCACTGCGCGAGCGAGGCGGCCGGAGACGTCTGCAGCTCCGTCGCGACCGAGGCCTCGAGGGCCGTGACCGTCCGGACCCTGCCCCCGACCTGCGAATGCGAGGGCGCGCGCGAGGACGCGAGGGCCGAAGAGACCGGGGGATTTTCTTCGAAGGTGAGAGAGCCACCGATGGAGAGGACGTCGCCATCGATGCGAGCGCCGCGGCGCACCGTCGCGCTGGCGCCGAGCAGGACGAGGCTGCCCCCAAGGCGCCCGCTGACGACCGCCTCGCCGCCGCCGACCAGCACGAGGCTTCCGCCCAATTCACCTTCTAAGAAGATCTTCCTTCCGAGAGCCACGAGGTCACCGGAACGGGTCGTCCCGGCCGGTACGCGAATTTCCGAAGCAGAAGACTCCTCCGAACGCGCGATCGGCGACGCGGCGAGCAGAGTCGTGGCGAGAAAGGCGAGGGCGAGCGGGCGGCTGCCGCAGCGCATGGCGCCGCGTCAGCCGCGCGCGGCGCGGACGGGCCGCTTCGCGAGCCGGCGGGCGATCAGCGCGAGCGATCCGCCCGACAGGAGCAGCAGGCCGCCGAGCGCGGGCTTGAGGCCGTCGGCGCCGGCGAGCGCGCGGCCCGTGGCGTCCGCCAGGGCAGGAGCGGCGGCCAGCGCGGCGCCGAGCGCGCCAGAGGCCGAGGCCGCGATCACGCGCACCCACAAATCCATCGCGGCGACCGGGCCCAGCGACCAGAGAGGGGCCAGGAAAACGGCCAGGCTGGCCGCCAGGAGGCCGGACGCGGCGAGGGCGGGCACGCGCCAGGCCCGGGCCTTCCGGACCTCCCACGGGGCAAACGGACGAGCCGCCAGAATGGCCGCCGTCAGCTCGGGCCCGGGGGCCGGAGACGAGGCAACACACTCATCCAGAAGGAGTTCAAGGCGGCGATCCCGCTCCCTCTCCTCTGGAGAGAGGCCGGAAAGCTGCTCGGCGTCGTCCCGAATCTGCATCATCCCGCCTCTCTATACGATGTCTTTCGGCAAAAGATCTCGCAGGGCCTGCCGCGCCCGGAAGAGCTTGTTCTTGACCGTCCCGAGCGGCATGCCCTTCAGCTCGGCGATCTCTTCGTAAGGCATTTCGCCGTAGTGCCGGAGGCTGATGAGCTCGCGGTAGTCGTTCGGCAGCCGGTCGATGGCCGCGGCGAGGGCCTCGCGCAGGCGCCGCCGCGTGAGGTCCTCGAGAGGATCGGGGCGGTTCTCGCGCGGCTCGGCGATGCGCGACTCTCCGTCCTCCCCCACCGGGAGCTCGAGCGGGAGCGGCCGGACCTTGCGGCGCCGCAGGTGGTCGATCGCGGCGTTGCCCGCGATCCGGAACAGCCAGGTCGAGAACTTGTACTTCGGGTCGTAGGAGTCGAGGGCCCCGTGGACCTTCAGGAACACTTCCTGCGTGACGTCCCGGGCGTCCTCGGCGTCGTTCGTGTACCGCCCGACGAAGCGGTAGAGCCGGACGCGGTAGCGTTCGACGAGGATTTCAAACGCGTCGGCGTCGTGCCCGAGCGCGGCACGGACGAGCTCGGCGTCGTCGCGTTCCGGCGCGGCCTTCACGAACGGGAGACCCGCGTCCGGGCGCCCTGCCCGGGTGGCGAGAGGATCGCGACGGCATGGTCCTCGTCCGCGTTCAGGAGCAGCCTCAGGACAGACCCGCCCGTGACCTTCGGAACGTCGATCACGCGGACGACCGCCTCGAGGTCGCGGAACTCCGGTGCGAGCTCGAGGAGCACGCTCGGCGAGTCCCTGAGAAACGCCTCGCGGAACCGGATCTCGGGATCGTCGGGGAAGAGCGGCAGGTATCGGATCGACGCCTCGACGAGATCCTGGAAGAAGTGCGTCCCGAACGAAAGGTCCGGGACGTAGCCCCCGCGCCGGCGCGCGATCTCGATGAGGGCCGCGGCGTTGTGGATGTCCGAGTACCCCACGGGGACCCCGAGCCGCAGGTCGCCGCGGCTCCCCCAACGCCCGGGTCCCATGAGGATGAACGCGCGCTTCGGAAGCAGCTTGTTCATGCGCCCGACGGCCTGGCCCACGCGCCGGAGCGAGGCCGCGTCGGGCAGGGCCGCGTAGCCCTCCGGGTCGACGTAGACGACGTGCGTGAGGTCCGGCACGCGGCCGTTCGAGACGAAGCGCTTCGCCTCGAAGATCACGCGCTCGCCGGAGAGGTCGGAGGGGATCACGGCAGCCGCGGACTCCTCCGCGAAGCTCTGCGGCCGGCATTGCAGGAGGAAGAGTTCCTTCCCGTCGGATGCGAACTCGATGTCCACCGGGCCGTGCGTCTTCTCGCTCAGGACGCGGAGCAGGGCGCGCATGCGGGAAAGGAACGGCGTCGACTCGAGAAGCGTCTCGAACGTCGCGATGAACCGGCCCTTCTTCGACGTCCAGTCCAGGAAGTACGGCCGGTGGACGCCGGTCTCGTCGGACACCGAGAGGACCTGCTCGATGCCAGGAATGTCCGCTCCGCACGCGTCGAGGAGGCGTTCGAGCTCCATCGTCTCGAACGTCCCGGACTGAAGGTCGATGACGTCCACCTTCCGGGGCGCGTAGCGGACGACCTCTTCGGGGGTGACGTTCACGCGCAGGCCGGGCTTCCCCGGTGCGACGAGGATCGGGTAGTCGTCCCCGACGCGGTCCACCGCGCGCGTCCCGAGCCCCGCCACGAGCCGCACGAGCCCGTCCTCGCGCGCGATCCGGGGCGACCAGCGGAACTCGTTGTTCGAGAACGCGACGCCCGCGAACGTGGGGAGGAAGTACCTCCCGACGCGGCTCCCGACGACCTCCTGCAGGAGGATGCCCATCTCTTCGTGGACGTCGAGGAGCCCGCGCTCGGCGCGGTACTCCAGCGGGTCGGGGCCGAACACCGAGGCGTAGACCTCCGCGATCGCGTCCAGGAGCGCCGTGAGGCGCTCGGGCTTCGGGCCCTGGTTCGCGAGGAAGAGGCTCTTGTACTTCCCCGAGAACGCGGCCCCGACGCGGTCCTCGAGGAGGCTCGAGCTGCGCACGATGAGCGGCCGGTCGCCGAAGTCGTCGAGGGCGACCGAGAGGCCCTTGACGATCTCGGGGGAGAAGTGGGAGTTCTTGAAGACCTGGATGACGTGCGGGTACTCGCGCCGGACCTGGTCGATCTCGAGGTACTTGCGGTCGTAGAGGTCGTCGAGCTGGTTGAACTCGATGAAGTCGAGGATCGCGTCGGACGAGACGTACCACGTCTTCGGAATCCGGATCTCGCCAAGCGCGTCCGCGAACTCCGTCGACTTCTTCACGATCTGGCCCGCGAGGAAGAGGCCCGAGGCCTTCCCGCCCACGCGGCCGTAGCTTCTCGGCGGCGAGATCACGTGGCTCACGAGCTCGAAGAAGTCCGCCGTGTCGATGAAGTCCTTCGCGACGTCGACGAACCCAAGGTCGTCGGTGAGGAACCGGCGCGCGAGCGACACGCGGAGCTCGACCTGGACGGTGCGCGAGAGCTGCCGGTCGTCGAGATGGGAGTCGTGGAACCGCGCGAGCGCCTGCGCGAGCTCGGCGGTGGACGTGCCCGGGTTCTCCGCGGCGCGCAGAAGGAAGTCCGCCTTGTCGTCGCGGATCCACTTCTGGATGCACGAGCGGATCTCCGCGGACGAGAGATGCTCGGAGGCGAGGCGGAACGCCGCGTCCGCCACGCCGAGGAGGTGCTCGGCGCTCCGGCGGGGCGAGGGCCGGTTCTCGTCGGACTCGAGCGGCCCCGGACCGCCCGCGAAGTGCGGGAGCAGGTCCTGCGCGGCGGCGACGCCGTTCCAGCACAGGTAGTTGATCATCCGCCGCGAGAGCCGGACCAGGTGGCGCGGATCCGTCTGGCGGAGGAAGTCGACGATGATCCGCCACTCGCCGCCCGGAGCGGCCGCGGGGGCGTCCTCGCGGCGGCCGTGGAGCGCGTCGAGGAGACGCCGCTCGAGGAGGAGCTGTCCGAGCCGCTCGGCAACCGCGTCGAGGAGCCGGCGCTCCTCCTTGAGGAACGGCCCCTCGTCCGCGGCGGGGCGCTCCTCCCCGTAGAAGACCTCGACCGTGCCCGCCGCGTCGCCCTGGACGCGGATCGGCGCGGCCTGCCGCCACGGAGAGGCGACGGAGCCGGGCGGGCCGTAGGCCGTTCCGTCCACGGTGAGGCGCGCGAAGCAGGTCGCGGGGAACTGCCAGCCGGCCGGGAGGATCTGGACGACGTTCCGGAACACCTCGTCCAGCGAGGCCTGGGGCGCCTTGCACGCCTCGTTGACGCGATAAATCGTGCTGAGCTCTTTGGCCCGCTCCTGGAGCGCCTCGAGGAGGTGATCGCCCGGCGTCGTCACGTGCGGCTCCAGTTTACCGGGACGCCGCCGGGCGGAAGGACCCTAGACCCAGCCGCGGTCCCGGCAGGCCTTCGCGACCCTGCTGACCGCGATCACGTAGGCCGCGTCCCGCATGTAGAGCTTGCGCGACGCCGCGAGTTCCGCGACGTCGTGGAATGCGCGCGTCATCTTGTCGTCGAGCTTCTTGAGGACTTCTTCCTGGGTCCAGTAGTGGTTCATGTTGCTCTGGACCTGCTCGAAGTAGCTGCACGTGACGCCGCCGGCGTTCGCGAGGAAGTCCGGAATCACGAAGATGCCGCGCTCCTTGAGGATCGCGTCGGCCTCGGGCGTCGTCGGGCCGTTCGCGCCCTCGACGACGACCTTCACGCGCTTGGCGATCTTCTTCGCGGTCTCGCCCGTGACCTGGTTCTCGATGGCCGCCGGGATCAGGATGTCGACGTCCTCGGCGATCCAGTCGCCGCCCGGCTTGACTTCGTAGCCCAGCGCCTTCGCCTTGGCCTTGTCGATCCCGCCGAAGTGATCCGTGATCCCCATGAGCTGGGCGCCGTCGACGCCCGACTCCTTGCGGAACGTGTAGGACGTCTGGTCGGCCTGATCCCACGAGGAGACCGCGACGACCGTGCCGCCCATCTTCGTGTAGAGCTGGATCGCGTACTGCGAGACGTTGCCGAAGCCCTGCACGGAGGCCTTCGTCTTCGCGACGTCGATCCCCATCTTCTTGAGCGCCTCGCGCAGCGTGAAGATGGCCCCGTAGCCCGTGGCTTCCGTGCGGCCGAGCGAGCCGCCCATGCCGACCGGCTTGCCCGTGATGAAGCCGGGGCCGCGGTGGCCGTGGATCGTCTCCCACTCGTCGAGCATCCAGAGCATGTGCTGCGGGGTCGTCATGACGTCCGGGGCCGGCACGTCGATCGCGGGACCGACGTTCTTGGCGACCTGGCGGACCCAGCCGCGGCAGATGCCTTCCTGCTCGCGCGCTGAGAGGTTGTGCGGGTCGCAGATCACGCCGCCCTTGGCGCCGCCGAGCGGGATGTCGACGACGGCGCACTTCCACGTCATCCACATGGAGAGGGCGCGGACCGTGTCGATCGTCTCCTGCGGGTGGAATCGGATGCCGCCCTTGCTGGGGCCGCGCGCGTCGTTGTGCTGAACGCGGAAGCCGCGGAACACCTTGACCTTCCCGTCGTCCATGCGGACCGGGATCGCGAACCAGTATTCGCGGAGCGGCCACCGGAGGAGGTCGCGGGTCGGGGCGTCGAGCGCGAGAATGTCGGCGCTCTTGTCGAACTGGGTCTGGGCCATTTCGAAGGCGTTGAACGAGCCTGTCATCTGGTTCTCCCCTGTCTTCCTTCCTGTTTCTGCGTATCCTGAGGGATCGGCGGCCGTCCCCGAAGAGACGTCGCGGACGTGGGACGCATTCAAAAGAAGTGTAGGGAGAGGCCCGCGGACCCGGCCATGAGGCGGGTGAATCAGGCCACCTGAAGGCCTAATATCGGGCTGATCGAGTGTCCGCCGGCCCCGGCGGGACGCAGGAAGGGTGATCCCATGACCCTGAGCCCCGAATCGACGTCGGGTGTCCTCACGCGCAAGGCGTCCCGGCACGCCAACGCCCCGATCAACCCCTTCGAGGAGATGACGCAGCGCTTCGACCGCGCGGCCGAGCTCCTCGGGCTCGACCCCGGGCTGCGCAAGGTCCTCCGGGAGCCCATGAAGGAAGTGAAGGTGGGCATCCCCGTCGTCATGGACAACGGGAAGATCGAGGTCTTCGTGGGCTACCGCGTCCACCACAACGTGGTGCGGGGGCCCGCCAAGGGCGGCGTACGGTACGACCCCGGCGTGACGCTGGACGAGGTCCGCGCGCTCGCGTCCTGGATGACCTGGAAGTGCGCCGTCATGAACATCCCGTTCGGCGGCGGCAAGGGCGGCGTGATCTGCGACCCGCGCAAGCTCTCGCGCGGCGAGCTGGAGAGGATCACGCGCCGGTACACGGCCGAGCTCATGGACGTCTTCGGCCCCGAGCGCGACGTCCCCGCCCCCGACGTCGGCACCGACTCGCAGACGATGGCGTGGGTCATGGACACGTACTCGATGCACGTCGGACACACGGTTACGTCCGTCGTCACGGGAAAGCCCGTCTCTCTCGGCGGCTCGAAGGGACGCGTCGAGGCGACCGGCCGCGGCGTCATGATCGCGGGCCGCGAGGCCTGCCGGGCGCACGGGATCGCGCTCGCCGGATCGCGCGTCGCGGTCCAGGGCTTCGGCAACGTCGGCTCGATCTCGGCCAAGATGTTCCACGAGCAGGGCGCGAAAGTCGTCGCCGTCTCGGACATCAACGGCGCGATCCGGAACCCGGAAGGCCTCGACGTCCCCGCGCTCCTCGCGTACGTCGCGGAGAAGAAGTCGGTCGTCGGATTCCCCGGAGCCGCCCCGATGGACCCGGCCGGGCTTCTCACGGTCGACTGCGACATCCTGATCCCGGCCGCGCTCGAGAACCAGATCACCGACGAGAACGCCGGCGACATCAAGGCCAGAATCATCGTCGAGGGCGCGAACGGCCCGACAACGCACGACGCGGACGACATCCTCCAGAAGAAGGGCGTCATCGTCGTGCCGGACATCTACGCGAACGGCGGAGGCGTGACCGTCTCCTACTTCGAGTGGGTGCAGGACCGCATGGGGTTCTTCTGGCGCGAGAAGGAAGTCAACGAGCGGCTCGAGGAGATCATGGTCCAGTCCTTCCAGGACATCCGCGAGATGGTGGCCAGGCACGGGGTCACGTACCGCATCGCGGCATACATGGTCGCGATCTCCCGTGTGGCGCAGGACCTTCAGATGCGGGGCCTCTACGCTTAAGATCCCTTCGTGATCCGGTTCGAGGGGGCCGTCAAGCGCTACGGCGACAAGACGGCCCTCTCGGACCTCACGCTCGAGATCCCCGCCGGCGCGCTCTTCGCTCTCGTCGGCCCCAACGGCGCAGGCAAGACGACGGCGATCGGCCTCCTCACCGGCCTGCTCTCCCCCACTTCCGGGCGGACGTTTCTCGCGGGCGTCGACGTCGCGCGCGACCCCGTCGCCGCCAAGTCGAGGCTCGGGTTCGTGCCGGACCGGCCCTACCTGTGGCCGAAGTGGACGCCGCGCGAGACGCTCCGCTTCGTCGGCGCCGTCTTCGGCGCGCGCGGCGCCGCACTCGAGGCGCGGATCGACGCGGAGATCGCCGCCTTCGACCTCGGGGCCGTCGCGGACGCACGCAACGAGACGCTCTCGCACGGCACGCGGCAGCGCGTCGCCCTCGCGCAGGCGTTCCTGCACGATCCCGAGGTGCTCGTCCTCGACGAGCCGATGGTCGGGCTGGACCCGATCGCCCAGCGCAGCCTCGGCTTGCGCTTGCGCGCCCTCGCCGCCCGCGGCTCGGCCGTCCTCCTGACGACCCACCAGCTCGCGCAGGCCGAGGAGCTCGCGACGGATGCGGGCCTCCTGTTCAACGGGCGTCTCCTCGCGCGCGGGGCGCCGGGAGCGCTCCGCACCGCGTCGGGCGTCACAGGGGCGCTCTCGGAGGTCTTCTTCGCCCTCGCGGGTGACGGGGACCGGCCGGCGTGAACCGCGTCTACCGGGCCAACGCCGCGCACGCCGCGGCTCGGTCGATTCTCGGCGCCCGGGGCCGCGCCCGGATTCCCGCCCTCGCGGGCCTCTTCTCGCTCGCCCTGTTCGTGGCGCTCGAGGTCGTCGGCCTCGAGGCGGCGGTCCGGGCGTCGGCCGCCGCTCTCGCGTACCTCCCCGAGCTCCGGCCGCTTTACCTCGTCGAGCGTCTCCTCGCCGGCGCGCTCGGCGCCGCCGCGGCGCTCGTCCTCCTCGGGTCCCTCACGACGGCAGTCTCGACGCTCTTTCTCTCCGAGGAGCTCCTCGCCCTCGCGGTCCTCCCGATCCCGCACCGCCGTCTCCTCGCACGGCAGGCGGCCCTCACGCTCGCGCTCGCGTCGGCGCCGTCGCTCCTTCTCGCGCTCCCCGCGCTGGGCGTCGCCGCGTCCGCGTCGCGCGCACCGCTCCTTGCCGCCGGGGCCGGCCTCCTCTCCGTCGCCGGCCTGTTCCTCCTAGCCGGATCGCTCGGGATCGCGGGCGCACTCGTCCTCGTGCGGATCGTCCCGGCGCGCCGGGCCCGGCTCTTTTCCGCGCTCCTCTCCGCGCTGGGCCTCTCGGCGGCTCTCGTCGGCTTTCGCGCAGCGCGCCCGGAGCGCCTCCTCGATCCTGTGGAAGCGCTCGGCCTCCTTCAATCGCTCGGCGCGTCCGCTCCTCCCGCTCCCGGAGCGAACCCGGCGGCCTGGGCCGCGCGCGGCGCGGCGCTCGCGCTCGCGGGCGATCCCACGGGCCTGCTTCCCGGCGCTCTACTCCTCGCCCTCGGTCTGGCGGCTGCCGCTCTCGTGCCCGCCGCGCTCGCCGGCGTTCACCGCGCGGTCTGGGGCGACGTGCGCGAGGCTTCCTCGGGCGCCGCGCATCCCGCGCGGCGGCGCCCCGCACGCTCGCTCGGAGGCGTCCTCCTGCGGGCCGAGGCCGCGACGGTCCTGCGAGACGCGTCGACGCCCGCCCAGCTCGGATCGCTCGCGGCCGTGTTCCTCCTCGACCTCCTGAACGTGCGCCTTCTCCCGGCGTCCGATCCCGCGGCCCGGGATCTCGTCGCCGGTCTGCAGACCGGGCTCTCGCTATTCCTCGTGTCCGCCCTGTCGCTCCGCTTCGCGTATCCCGCCGTCTCGACGGACGCCCGCGCGGCCGCGGTGCTGCGTTCCATGCCGCTCAACCCTCGCCTTCATCTCCTCGCCCGCTGGGCGGCCCGCGCGATCCCGGCCGTCCTCACCTCGCTCGTTCTGACGGGCGCGAGCCTCGCGGTCCTCAAGCCCGCCGCCGCGACGACGGGCGCCGCCCTCGCGGTCGCGCTCGCCGGCGGCCTCGCGATCCCGGCGCTTCACACCGGCCTCGGCGGCCTCTTCCCGCGCTACGACGCCCCGAACCCGGTCGCCGTCGCGCTCGGACCCGGCGGCCTGTTCGCGCTCGTCCTGTCCACGGGCCTCGCCCTGTTCGCGACGGTCGCGGTGTCGGCGGAGCTGCGGACGCTGCTGGGGGCGCTGGTCCACCAACGTCTGACGCTCGCGTCGACGCTCGTGGTGTTTCTTTGCGCGGCCGCTGCCGCGGCCGCGGTTCCGATGGCCCTTGCCGCGCGTTCGCTCACGAGCAGCGACATCTCGGTCGGGTGACGTTCACCGCACCGGGTTGAGTGGCGGTTCGCCCGCGAAGAACCGCGCGATCTCCGTGCACGCGAGCCGCGCCATCGCGAGGCGTGTTTCCGTCGTCGCCGAGCCGAGGTGCGGGAGGAGGACGACGTTGGGGAGGGTGAGCAGGCCCGGGTGGATCTTCGGCTCGAGCTGATACACGTCGAGGCCCGCGCCCAGAAGATGCTTCGAATGAAGGGCCGCGACGAGCGCCTCCTCGTCGACGATTGGGCCTCGCGCGGTGTTGACGAGAATGGCGCCCTTCTTGAGCCACGAAAGCTCCGCGGCGCCGAACCGCCCGCGTGTGCCCTCCGTCAGCGGCGCGTGAACAGACAAAACATCCACCTTCAAAAGAAATTCCCTGAATTCCTCTTCCGTCCCGTCTCTCTCGAACGAAAGCACGTCCATCCCGAACGCCTCGCCACGGACCGCGACGGCGCGGCCGATGCGGCCCATGCCGTAAATGCCCAGGGTCTTCCCCGCGAGCGAAACGCCGAGGAGCTCCTGCGGCTTCCAGCCGTCCCACGTCCCCGAGCGGGCGAGCGCCTCGCCCTCGTGCAGACGTCGGGCGACGGCGAGGATCAGCGCAAAGGCGAGGTCGGCCGTCGCGTCCGTGAGGACGTCCGGCGTGTTCGTGACGAGGACCCCGCCCGCGCGGCAGGCGGCGAGGTCCACGTGGTCGACGCCCACCGAGTGGCTCGCGACGATGCGCACACGGGGGGCGGCCTCGAGCACCTCGGCCGTGATCCGCTCGCGCGGCGTGGGGAGCAGCGCGTCCGCGTCGGCGAGAAGCGGCCACTCGGTGCGAGGGAGGCTGCCGCCGCCCGTGACGACGGCGTGCCCGGCGAGGAGCTCCCGCGTCGATGGCTCGACGAGAGGCTGGCCGACGAAAACCTTCATGACGATTTGTACGGGCGGACGAGGAGCCAGCCGGCGAGGAAGACGCCACCGCCCGCGAAGAACATTCGCTCTTCGTACCTCAGATCGTCGCGGAAGAGGCCGATGGCCAGCCCGACGCCCACGAGGACGATCCCGACGAGCTGGAGCGCGCGGCCGATCGAGAACCTCACTCGACCGCTCCCGCCGGCCGCGCCGGACGCGGGCGCTCCGACACGCGCACGGAGACGAGCGCGTCATCCTGCTCCGTGCGGTCGAAGAGCTCCATCCCGCTCCGCACGCTGCCGAACACCGTGTACCCGCCGTCGAGGTGAATCTGGGGCGCAAGCGTCACGAACCACTGCGAGCCGCCGGTGTCCGGTCCCGACAGGGCCATGCCCATGGCACCGCGCGCGTAACGGAGGGGGTTGATCTCGTCGCGGATCGCGTAACCCGGTCCGCCGCTCCCGTCGCCGCGCGGATCGCCGGTCTGGACGACGAAGTCCGGGACGACGCGATGGATCACGATGCCGTCGAAGAAGCGCCTCACGGCGAGCGCGCGGAAACTCTCGACCGTCATCGGCGCCTCCTCGGCGTCGAGGTCGAGGACGGCGGTCCCCCACGCGGTCTCGACAGTCGCCGAGAAGAGCGATTCGTTGGCGGCTCGCGCGAGACGGTCGTAATCCGCATCGGTGAGCCGCGTCTTCACCGGAATCGGGCGGAACGAGGCCGCCGCGGCGCCGTATTTCTCGACGAGAACGCGCCGGGCCTTGTCCCGCGTCACGGCGTCGGCGTCGTTCGCGTGGGCGGCGACGAGAGCCCGCCCCGCCTCGCCCCGCGCGGCGGCGGCGTCGAGCGCGCCAACCGTGAAGTCCGGCTCGCCGGACCCGAACGCGAGACCAAAGGCGCGATCCCACGCGCGCCGCAGCTCCTTGCTCCCCTTCTCGAGGAGAGGCGCGGATTCTTCCAGCGCCACTTCGCACACCGCAGGGTCGCGATCAGCGAGGCCCGCAAGCAGCCACCGGGAGACCGCCGAAGAGGATTTCTTTGAAAGTGAAGAGAGGGCCAGAGCGCGCACCCGAGGTGCCGGATCGGACGTGAGCGCGACCGAAAGGGGGTCATTCGAAGCGAATTCCAGCGCCTCGGCGGCGCCGAGGCGCTGCTCGAGCGTCCCGCCGACGATCTCCTTCTCGAGCCGCGCGGCGGCCTTCCCGGGCGCCCGGGCCGCGTCGAGACGTGTCAGGGAGACGAGAGCCGTCTGCCCCCTCCACCCCTTTCGAAGCAGGTTTTCTTCGAGCGCGGCACGCGACTCCGGCGAATCCGGCAACGCACCGAGGAGGCGGAGAGCCACGACCACCACGCCGGGGAGAGAGTCATTTGCTCGGAGGAGACCAACGTCCCGCGCGCCTCGAGCTGAATTCGGAGATTCGAAGAAGAGACTCTTCTTAGAAAGTGAATGCAGCGCGGCCAACGCCTGCACCGCGATCGAAACGTCCGGACTGCGGGCGAGCGTGACGAGGACAGCTGCGCTCTCTTCGTCCCCCAGCAAACCGACTGCGCGCGCCGCCCAGGAAACGACAGGCGGATCGTCCTTCACCCTTCTAAGCACGGCGCGAAGCGCCGAACCAGCGGCGGGATCGGGCTTGCGCGCCAGGGCAAAGACGGCGGCGCGCCTCAGCTCGGGAGCAAGGGGATTCTCTTCGAGGACCGACACGAGAGAGGCGACCGTTCTCGCCTCGGGCCTGCGGAACATCGCGAGCGCGCTCGCGGCGCGTATCGACGTGACGCCGTCGCGCGCCACGAGAATGGCCAGGAGCGCGTCCGTCGCGTCCTTTCCGCCGATCTTTCCGAGCGCCTCGGCCGCGTTCGCGGCCGTCGTCGCGTCGGCGTCCCGGAGCGCCTTCGTCAGAAGCGGCACGAGGCGCGCGTCGCCGGAGATGCCCGCCGCGAACGCGGCCGCGCGGCGGACGGAAGGCTCGGGATCCGTCAGGAGCGGCGGAAGAAGGATCGCGGCGTCCGGGTCGCGCAGCCGCCCGGCCGCGAGCGCCGTCTTCGCGCGCAGCCACGGATCCGGGGACGCGGCCAGGCGGCCCGCGATAAGCGGGTCGTAGGAGCGCCGGTCCTCCATCGCGAGGAGGCCGGCGAAACCGTGGAGGCGCTCGCGGTAGGTGCCCTTCGGCGGGCCGGGCGGGCCACCGAACGTCGCACAACCAGAAAGGGCGCCGAGGAGGGCGCCGGCGGCCGCGGCGCGGCGCCCGCCGTGGGTCAAAGGCCGACGAGGAGCCGGTCCCCGAGCACCGGGGGAAGCCCGGCGCGCTCGATCTTCCGGCGGGTAGTGGCGACGTCGTAGGGCACGCGGTCGAAGTGAACGACGCCCGCGTCCGAATCGTAGATCGCGTACGCGGCGCGCGGGTTGCGGTCGCGCGGCTGGCCCACGGAGCCGGGGTTCACGAGGTAACGCTTCTCGGGGTCGAGGCGCAGCTTGTACCGGGGGTCGCGAACGGCCTCTACACGGATGCCGCCGGGCTCGAGCGTGAAGATGGACGGGATGTGGCTGTGGCCGAAGAAGCACAGGTTGACGCCCTCGGCGAGCCGGTGCATCTGGACGAAGTTCAGCGACGCGTCGAAGTCCGAGAAGATGTACGCGTCCTCGTCCAGCGGCGAGCCGTGGCACACGACGAACTTCCCGTCGACGATCTCGGGGCCCGGGGCGAGCTTTTTCAGGAAATCGGCGTTCTCGCGGGAGAGCCGAGCCGTCGTCCAGCGGGCGGCCTCGAGGGCGGGCGGATTGAAGAGCGAGCCCTCCTCGACGCCCGAGACGACCTTGTCGTGGTTTCCCCGGATCGCGTACGTCGGGCGCCGGAACGTGCGGTAGCGGTTGAGGACCTTGTTCGGGTCGGCGGCGTAGCCGACGAAGTCCCCGAGGCAGATCACGCGTTCGAATTTCTTGCGCTTGACGCGCCGGAGGACGGCCGTCAACGCCTCGTCGTTCGAGTGCAGATCGGAGATGATCAGGTAGCGCACGTCAGGCCGCTCCGTCCGGGGCCGTCAGCGGCGGTGCCGCGAGATCCGCCAGTCGGCCGGCCACGTCGGCCGCAGTCATGTCGCGTGTCACGTCGAGCGTCCGGTCTGCCATTCTATAGGATGGGAGGCGCGCCTCCCAGAGCTCCCGCGCACGCTCCTCGGAGGGAAACAGGGGCCGGTCCGTGGTCTTCCCGGCCAGCCGCTCGGCGATCACGGCGAACGGAGCGTCGAGGAAGATGGAGCGCCCATGCGCCTTCACGAACTCGCGATTCTCGGGAAACGTGAACGTCCCGCCGCCGAGCGCGACGACGGCTGCCCCGAGCGACGCCGTCCCGCGCAGGAGCTCGGCCTCGCGCTCGCGAAACCAGGGTTCGCCCCGCGTCTCGAACGTCTCGCGGATCGTCTGTCCCGCCATCGCCTCGAACGCGAGGTCGAGATCGACGAACGGAAGGCCGAACAGCCCGGCGAGGAGCCGTCCGGCGGTCGTCTTGCCGCTTCCCATGAAGCCGACGAGGTAAATGCGCCCCGGCGCGGCCGCCACGCGCGGGCCTCCGGTCAGCCCGGTCCGTGCTTGAGGAGCCAGCGCTCGAGCCACTTCGTGGAGAAGTGCCCGCGCCGCACGTCCGGGTCGTCGAGGAGCCGCAAGTGGAGCGGGATCGTCGTCTTGACGCCCTCCACGATGAAGAGCTCGAGCGCGCGCCTGCCGCGGGCGAGCGCCTCCTCGCGGTCGCGGCC
>Ga0315271_10000993_pt1 | contig 16808 bp, 17 predicted proteins | sample C3_top_MG_FD_204664 | JGI IMG/M metagenome (GOLD analysis project Ga0315271, IMG submission 204664) | Sediment microbial communities from Yellowstone Lake, YNP, Wyoming, USA - C3_top | ecosystem: Environmental > Aquatic > Freshwater > Lake > Sediment | place: USA: Wyoming | collected 2017-08-01 | reverse complement strand
CGGTGGGCGCCTGGTTCGTGTACAACTCGCTCGTATACAGCAACCGCGTGCGGGTGGCGGCAGCTTCCTGTTTCTTATACACATCAAGCGGCAGCACCGTGCCAACGCACTTTCCAACAAGCAACTCTTGGTAGGCGTTATCGAACCCCTTGGTCTCAACAAGCCTTGGCTGGCGCGACGGATTGGCAAACTGGTCGAACAGGGTGAGCGTGGCGAGGTTGGGCGGCGCGTGCCCGCACACCTTCTTGCCGACAAGATCTTTCATCGTGCGCACATGGCTGTCGTCCTGCCGCGCAATAACCACGAACCCCAGTTTCCCGGATAGCGCCGCCAGCGGTTCGTGCTGCAGCCGCTGAATGCGCCAGCTGACGAAGTGCGGACCATCGAACACCAGATCGTATTCACCTTTCGTCATCAGCGCCTGATAAAGACCCCAATTGGCGGGATAGCGGTACTCGACTTTCTCGCCGATCGCCTGCGACAGAAACTCGGCAAGCGGCCCATAGGTCTTCATACCGGCCTCCGGTGTCTCGCGCGGCGGCGCACTCAGAATCAGATCTGCCCTGGCTACAGGGAAGAAAAAGGCCGTGGCCAGCGCGACTACTGCACAGGTTCAGAGGCTCGTTCTTTTCAGCATGAATTTCCTCTGGACGTTGGGTTCTAAGCGCGATTTTTTCTTTTCCGTCCGACTGACAGGCAGCAACCGGAACCCTCTTCCGTATTCTGCCCTGCTCTGCCTTTCACCCGGAATGTTTCTTCCGGAGGACAGGGTTCAGTCCGGAATGTGTTGCCGGTGTCCGTCCGGTCGCCAGGCCGGGGCGATCACGTTCGGCATGCTGGAGCGGTCGAGAATGGTGGCCGGGGAAATCGTAAATTCGCCATATTTGCGGTTAATGCTGTCAACGGCGGCAAAACGATGGATGCTGCGCACCTCATCCGGGGTGAACAGTTCGAGCTGGCCACTGGTGTTGTGCAAATGCGTGGCCGTCACCTGCACCTGGATCACCGCCTCGCCGTGCCAGTGTTCACTGAACAGCGTACGCGCCAGATCGAAGAAACGCCGTCCGTCCGGCGCGCCCTGCGGCACGGCCAACACGGCTTCGTGCCCCGTGCCGGGCGCGGCGGTGCGCAGGCCGATGTACAGTTTCCCGGCCTGCATGTCGAGGCGACGCAGGCGCGCCGCCACCTTCTCGCACATGTGGCGCAGATAGGTCTCGATGGTGCGCGCACTGGTGGTGTGCGGCGGCAACACCTTGCCGTGCCCGACGCTCTTGGGCGGCGCGATGTCCTGCACCACCGCGCCGGTGTCGCGCCCCTGGCAGGCGAGCCACAGGTGCTTACCGGTGATGCCGTAGCGGCGCGCCAGCACATTCATCGACAGCGCCGCCACCTCGCCGCAGGTGCGCGCGCCGTGCTGGGCGAGAAATGCCGCGATGCGCGGACCGATGCCGCAGATTTTCTCGACCGGCACGTCCTGCAGACGCTCACGCGTCTCCCACGGGGTGATGACGGTGATGCCCTCCGGTTTCTTCACGTCCGATGCGTACTTGGCGGTGAGCTTGGTAGCGGCCACGCCGACCGAGCACGGCAAGCCATCGCTCACCTCGCGCACCAGTTGCTGCGTCATGCGCGCCATGTGTTCCGGGGTGCCATGCAGGCGCTGACAATGGGTCACGTCGAGAAACGCCTCGTCCACGCTGAACACCTCGATGTCCGGAGTGATGGCGACGAGCGCGTGCATGATGCGGGTGGACACGGCGGCATACACATTCGGGCGCGATGGGCGCTGGATGAGGTCTGGACATAATTTGCGCGCATCGTAGATGCGCATGCCGGTTTTCACGCCAAAGGCGCGCGCTTCGTACGAGCAGGTGATCAGGGTCGTGCCGACTGCACCATTTGTGATGCCGATCGGCTTGCCGCGCAGCTCGGGAAAGTCGCGTTGCTCAACCGACGCGAAGAACGCATTCATGTCGATGTGCAGAATGGCGCGCGGCCAGTAGCAGCCGGCACCGGCGACCGCCATGGATGGCGGAAGTGCCGGGCACGAAGCCGTCCCTGCGAGGACAAACGCAGAAGCCGTTTTTCCGCCTTTCGGGTTGCGGGTCGATGCAGTCATGACAGACCCACCTGCTACAGAGAGTCGGTGCCCAACAAGCACCGACTGGATGAAAATGCTATCGATAGGAACGCATCTGTCCGACCACGACACCTTGAATGGTGACGCGCTCGGCGGCGAAACGCATCGGCGCCATGCTGCGGTTCGCCGGGCGCAGAGTGATGGAGCCATCCGGATTGCGCAGGAAGGTCTTGAGCGTCGCCTCCTGATTGTCGATGAGCGCCACCACGATCTCGCCGTTGCGCGCGCTGCTGCGGCTTTCCACGATCACCATGTCGCCGTGCAGGATGCCGGCCTCGATCATCGACTCGCCGTCCACGCGCAACACGAACCGGTTCGGCCCCATGAAAAACTCGGACAGGTCGATCTCGGTCTCGTCCGGGATCGCCTCGATCGGCAGGCCGGCGGCGATGCGCCCGAGCACCGGCAATACGTGACGCGCCGTGGCCTTGCCCACCAGGCGCACGCCGCGCGCGCGGTCGGGGGTGATGGCAATCAAACCCGCCTCCTCAATGGCGCGCAGGTAGCGGTGCACCGTGCCGCGCGAGGCGACACCGAGGTGCGCACCGATCTCGCGCAGCTTGGGCGGCACGCCGTGGCGGCGGGTATAGGCCCGCACAAAGTCGTATACCTCGCGCTCCCGGTCAGTCAGCATTTGTTCTCCTTTTGTTCTCAGGATAGCCGGACACCGGGCGCAAGGCAAGCACCGCGGCGACGAGATTGCTAGACTTGAAGCGTTGCGAAATGCGGGCCTGCACAACCATAACCATTTTCGGCAAGACAGGTAGAATGGCCATGAACAGCGACCGGGTCGACACCGACTACCAACCGATTTCCTGCGCCAACTATGACCAGTATGAGATCGCCATCATGCACGGCAGCAAAATGCACCTGACCTGGCAGACCGACAACGTGATCTACGACCAAATCGTTACACCGCTCGACCTGCGCACGGCGCACGGCGAGGAATATCTGATCCTGCGGCTTGTCTCCGGTGATTCTGCGCAGGTGCGTCTCGATCACATCCGCCGGGCGCAGATCCTGTGATGCGCCACCTGCTGGTCACTGCGCTGTTGCTGACGGCCGGCGGAGAATCTGCTCCTGCGTTTTCCGCGCAGAACTGCAACGGCGCCGGCGTCAGCCTGCAGGTGCTGGGATCGGGCGGCCCGGAACTGCAGACCAAACGCGCCTCCAGCAGTTACCTCGTGTGGATCGACGGCAAGGCGCGGGTGCTGGTGGACGCCGGCGGCGGCTCCGCGCTGCGCTTCGGCGAGAGTGGCGCACAAATGGCAGACCTTGACGTCATTCTCTTCACCCACCTGCATGCCGACCACAGCGCGGATCTGCCGGCGCTCATCAAGTCGTCCTGGTTCGAAGATCGCGAGCGTCCGCTGCCGGTCTATGGCCCGGGCGGAAACCGGCTGATGCCGTCCACCGTGACGTTTGTGCGCGCGCTGTTTGACGGCACGCGCGGTGCCTACCGCTACCTTGGCGAGTTTATCTCGCCGCTCGACAAGAGCGACTACAAACTCGAACCGCGCGACGTGCGCGAACCCATGCCGAAGATCGGTGCGCCGCGGCGCAAGGAGCCCTTGATCCTGTCAGTGTTCAAGAATGAACGCGTACGCGTACAGGCCGTGACGGTTGCGCACGGCCCGCTCCCGGCACTGGCGTTCCGTGTCGAAGCCGGCGGCAAGGCCATGGCTTTCAGTGGCGACACGAATGGCGACGGCGACGGCCTGGCAACGCTGGCTGCCGGCGCCGATCTGTTTGTGGCGCACAACGCGGTGGCCGAAGGCGCGGCCGGCGTGGAGCGCGCCCTGCACATGCCGCCGTCGGTGATCGGCCAGATCGCGCAGGCCGCAAAAACAAAGCAGCTGGTGCTCTCGCACCGCATGCTCCGCACGCTGGGCAAGGAAGAGGAAACCATGATGGCGATCCGCAAGTCCTACGGCGGCCCGGCGGCATTCGCGGATGATTTGTCCTGTTTCCATCCCTGACTTGAATTAAATTTCACGGAATGAAAACTTTAACTTAAAAGGAATAAAAACTCATGGCGACAAAACAGAATCCGGGCAGTTACCGCGGAACAGAATGCCGGCATCTGGTGCGACGCGTCAGGCACGAACTGCGCACTCAGATACGCTGGGAACCGGACAAAACCGGCCGGCGTTCAAGTCATGGCCGGCGCGCCACTGACGGACTACGGCCGCAGCACTAACCCGGCGTGCGCTGCCCGGAGGCCAGCACCACGTTGGCATGCGGCAGGGAGATATAGTTGCCCTGGGCATAATCCACACCACACTCGATCAACAGCTCCAGGATTTCGCGGTTTTCCACAAACTCGGCGACCGTGCGCTTGCCGAGAGAATGCGCGATGTCATTGATCGACATGACGATCGCGCGATCAGCCGGGTTCTGCGCCATGCCGCGTACGAACTGGCCGTCGATCTTCACGAAATCCACCGGCAGGTGCTTGAGGTGGTGAAAAGAACTGAAGCCGCTGCCAAAATCGTCGAGCGCGAAGCGGCAACCGTGTTCGCGCAACTCGCCGATAAGCCGCTGCGCCGCTTCGATGTTGGCAATGGCATTGGTCTCGGTAATCTCGAAGATGATTGAACGCGGATCCACCGCGTGCCGGTCCAGCAGATCCTTGATACTCGGCACAAGGCGTTCATCGCCAAGCGTATGGCCGGAGAGATTCACCGAGATGCACACGCGCGTGCCGAGGCGTTGCCATTCGGCAAGCTGTACGATCACATGGCGAATGACCCACAGATCGATTTGCGGCATCAGACCGAAACGTTCGGCGGTCGGCAGAAAGGCGTTTGGCTGAATATCGCCTGCGTCGTCGGCAAGCCGTATCAGCGCCTCGCCATGCAGCACGCCATCCTCCATCAACTCACTGCCGGCACACAAACACCCCCCGTCCAATAGCGACGCCGGGTCGAGGCTCCGCAACGGCGCGATCGGCTGGTAGTGGAGCACGAACCGGTCGCTCTTCAGCGCCTCCTGCAAACGGTCTGACCAGCCGAGGTCGGCATTCATGGCCAGCTTCGCGTCGCCGCCCGGTTCATAGACGTGTGTCTGGTTGCGGCCCTTGTTCTTGGCGACGTGGCAGGCAATATCGGCATTCGCCAGCGCTTCCCCGGATGACTGAGTGTCGGCACCGATGACCGCCACGCCGATGCTGCCGTAGATGCGGTACTGGCTGCCGCCATGGATGAATGTGTAGTGTTCGAGGATTTCGCGAAAGCTTTCGGCCGTGTTCAGCACGTTGTCGTCCGTCACATTGCGCAGGATGATGGCAAACTCGTCGCCACCGAGCCGCGCCAACAGGTCCGTGTCGCGCAATCGCGTGCGCATCTGCTGACTGATCTCGACAAGCAATTGGTCGCCGGCGGCGTGGCCGGCGATATCGTTGATGTACTTGAAACGATCGAGGTCAAGATACAGGAGCGCGCTTTTGTCCCCGCGCCGGCATCGCGCCACCTCTTCCTCGAGGTGCGCCTCGAAGTAGCGGCGGTTGTGCAGCCTTGTGAGAGGATCGTGGTTGGCCTGCCACAGGAGCTCCTGCTGGAGGGTACGGCGCTCGGACACATCGCGGAATGCAACCACCGAACCTTCAAGCTGGCCGTCGATACGCAGGGGATAAACCGTGCATTCCACCGGCACCGCCGTGCCGCTATGCGTCCAGAACACCGTCTCCCACGACTGCAGTTCATCGCCCATGGCGTAGGCCTTCTGCAACAAACAGACATCGTCCGGATTGGCCCGTCCGTCCTCGTCGGCATAGTGGAACAGGCGATGCGCAGGCTGGCCGATGAACAGCGTATTCTCCGGGTAGCCCAGGATGCGGCGCACCGCCGGATTGATAAACGTGATCTGGCCGGCGCGGTTTACTCCATACACGCCGTCACCGACCGAGGCCAGAATTCCGGCCAGGCGGCTGCGCTCGCTCTCGACCGATTTTCGGCTGCGTACCGCGCGGCTCATGGCGGCCAGGCGTGCGACAAACAACTCCTGCGCCTCGTTCTTGAACATGCACTCGACCGCACCGGCCTTGAGACTGTCCTGAATGACTTCGTCGAGATACGTGCCGGTGAGAATGGCAATGGTCAGACCGGAGGTATGCGGGTTGGCGCGCAAGCGGCGGCACAGCGCATCGCCATTCTCGCCGGGCATGAAGTAATCGATGATCGCGATATCGAATGTCCCGGATTGCGCCATGGTCATCGCCTCTTCGGCATGCGAGGCAACATCAACGGCATAACCCTGTTCGGCCAGTAATCGCGCGTAGGAGGTACGCACCGTGCGGGAGTCGTCCACGAGCAGGATGCGGATCGGATCGAGCTCGGGCACGCTGTTGTCGGCCTCGACCTGCGGGGGCGCGAGCAACCTCTCCAAGCAATTAGCGCAGTCGGTGAAGTCTTCCCACAACAGGATGGCGCTGCGCGCACGCTGCGCCGTCCAGCCCACCCAGACCGGTTCAGCATTGTGCGCCAGCAGCACGACTGCCAGTTCGCTGTATTCAGGCCGGCACAACAGCGCCAGCAATTCGTCGATGTGTGACGGGGACGCCAGTTCGAGCGCCAGCAGGATGGCGGACGGCCGTGCTGCCCCATGCCGCTTGTTCAGCAGTTCCAGGGCGGCGGCGGGCGTGCGGCAGGAAATGATCTCCGGAAAGTGCCCGGCCAGAACCCGCCGCAGCACATGCAGACGGGTGGGAGACGATTCAAGGACCAGGACGGATGCCGGCAGCACGCCTGGCGCGGCCGGCAGATCCGCAGCCGAATCCGGGTCTGGTTTGGTTTTCTGAACAGAACTCCGCATACCCCCACCCAGATTGTTTATTATCTGGGTACAGCTTTGCATCCTTCATGCCAGCTTTGGGATGAACTAACTCACTGATTGCAATTAACATTTATTCCGCACCTCGGGGCGCGAACCACTATCTGCCGGAATTAGGCAGCACATCATGCCTGTGCCGGCAGACCGGCAGGCGTGCCGGTGCGTTGGCTGCACGCCTCATCCAACGAAGCCCCAGCGAGCACGACGAAACACCAGATCCCGCACACCGTGCCCGAGGCGCTGGCCACGACGCTCAAAACGGGTGAGCGCGCGATCTTCCGGGCGCGCGGTAAAAGGTCCCGGTTGCGCCGTGTTCTCAAAGGTCTCGGCGGCCGCCAGTACCGTGAGCATGTGCTGCGCATAATCCTCCCAGTCGGTGGCCAGATGCAGCAAACCGCCCGGCCTCAGCTTGCGCGCCAACAGTGCCACGAATTCCGGCTGCACCAGACGGCGCTTGTGGTGACGTTTTTTATGCCACGGATCGGGAAAGAAAACATAAACGGCGCTCAAGCTGCTCTCTGGAATACGCCGTTCCAGAAGCTCCTTGGCATCGGTGCAGGCAACACGCACGTTCACGAGCCCCTCGGCATCGATCCTGCGCAGCAACGCGCCCACACCAGGTCGATGCACTTCAATGCCGAGGTAATTGTTCTGCGGATGCGCGGCCGCCATAGTGGCGAGTGCCTCGCCGTTGCCAAAGCCGATCTCAAGATGCACCGGCGCGTCTCGGCCAAAAAGCGCAATAAAGTCGAGCGGGGCCTCGCCTGTGTCGATGCCGTAGCGCGGCAGAAGCTCTTCGAGCGCGCGCTGCTGTGCCTCGGTAATACGTCCCTCGCGGCGCACGAAGCTGCGGATCGCGCGGTGTCGTGGTCCGTCTTCGGACATTCAGGAGTTAGAAAAAAGTTCCGCCGAGCGGTGAGGACGGCGAACCGTACTGCTTGCGCGGCATGCGCCCGGCATGAAACGCCTCGCGCCCGGCTTCCACGGCCTTCTTCATGGCGCTCGCCATGAGCACCGGGTTTTGTGCCGCCGCGATGGCGGTGTTCATGAGCACGCCGTCGCAGCCCAGTTCCATGGCGATGGCGGCATCGCTGGCGGTGCCGACGCCGGCGTCGACAATGATCGGCACCGTGGCCGCTTCCACGATAAAGCGGATATTGAATGGATTGCGGATGCCGAGCCCCGAGCCGATGGGAGCGGCCAGCGGCATGACCGCCACGCAACCCATTTCCGCAAAGCGCCTGGCCATGATCGGGTCGTCGTTGGTGTACACCATCACCTTGAAGCCGTCGTGGATGAGAATCTCCGCGGCCTTGAGCGTGGCCGGGATATCCGGGTAAAGCGTTTTCTCGTCACCCAGCACCTCGAGCTTCACCAGATCGTGACCATCGAGCAGTTCGCGCGCCAGCCGGCAGGTGCGCACCGCATCATCGGCGTTGTAGCAGCCGGCGGTATTGGGCAGATAGGTGTATTGCGTCGGCGGCAACACGTCGAGCAGGTTCGGCTCGTTCGGGTTCTGGCCAAGATTGGTGCGACGGATGGCGACCGTGATGATCTGCGCGCCGCTCGCCTCGACGGCGCGCCGTGTCTCGTCCATATCCTTGTACTTGCCGGTGCCGACCAGCAGGCGCGAGTGGTAGGCCTTGCCGGCGATCACCAATGCATCGGGTGTCGGGCTCACGGGCGCATTCATCAACCACCTCCGATCGCGAACACCACTTCCACGCGGTCGCTGTCGTTGAGTTGGCATTTCGCGTGCCGGCTGCGCGGCACGATCTCCTGATTGACCTCGACCGCCACGCGCTTGCCGGCCATGCCAAGCTCATCGAGCAGCGCGGCGACCGTCACCGGGGCGGCAAGCGCCTTTTCCTGTCCGTTGACCACAATTTTCATCACGCCGCCCTGATTCTGCCGGCCACGTGGCCGGGAAAAAATGATTTACCATTCTATCGTCCATGGTCGTAAAATGCAGCCGCGGGTGCTTGCGCCCGTGCATTTCCCGGCCCGGCAGCAGCGGGCCGAAAACTAGCGAGCCACGCGGGCGTCGTATAATGGTATTACCCTAGCTTCCCAAGCTAGAGACGTGGGTTCGATTCCCATCGCCCGCTCCATTCTTCCTCCGCGGAGGCGCAGTGAATAAAACCTTGAAAATTCTGGGGCTGGCACTGGCCGTGCTGTTCGGTCTGCTGATCGCCGCCGCCGTCACCCTCATGTTTGTGTTCGATCCTAACCAGTACAAGGACGACGTCATCCGGCTGGTAAAGGAAAAGACCGGGCGCGACCTCAAAATCGAAAAGAAGATCGGCTGGTCGTTTTTCCCGCGCCTCGGCGTCGAGGCCGGCGGGCTTGAGTTGAGCAATGCCCCGGGCTTCGGCAAGGAACCCTTCGCAAAAATCGATGCCGCCGGCGTGCACGTTCAGCTTTTACCCTTGTTCAGCGGCCAACTCTCCGTCGACAAGGTATTCGTGCACGGTCTCAGCCTGAGCCTTGCCAAAAACGCCGCTGGCCGGAACAACTGGGAAGACATGCTGGCGAAGGGCGCCAAGCCTGCGCCGCTGGAACCCGAGCAGCCGGAGTCCGGCAAGCTGCCACTCGAGGCCCTGAGTATCGGCGGCCTCGAGATCAAGCGCGCCAACATCAGCTGGCACGACGCTGCCGCCGGCAGCCTGCTCGCCGTGCGCAACCTGGAACTTTCCACCGGCAGGTTCGTTTCCGGCGAGCCGGTCGATCTGCGCCTCGGCTTCGAGCTGGCACGCGCCAAGGCCGCGCCGATCAAGGCCATGCTCCAGAGCCGGCTGACCGCGTCCCCGGACCTGCTCAAGTTCGCGAAGCTTGACCTCAAGGTGGACGACAGCCGTCTCACTGGCTCGATGGAAATCCATAACTTCGCCAGCCCGGCACTGCGCTTCGATCTCGCGCTCGACAAAATCGATCTTGACCGTTACCTCGCCGCGGACAAAACGGCAGGCAAGCCGGCGGCAGGCGCCGCAACCAGCGCGCCGGGCAGCGCGCCACCGGTAGAACTGCCGCTCTCGATGTTGCGCAGCCTGGATGTAAACGGCAAGTTCCTGATCCAGGAGATGAAAGCGCTCGGCCTGCGCACGAACGACGCGCACGTACGGCTTAACGCGAAGCATGGCCTCATCGCCTTCGGCCCCAACCAGGCGAAACTGTACGGCGGCAGCTACCGCGGCGAAACCCTGCTGGACGTGCGCGGTAAAACACCGCAAGTGAAAATGGACGAGAAGCTCGAGCAGGTGCAGATCGGCCCGCTGCTCAAGGACATGGATCTCTTCGACCACTACACCGGCACCGGCAACATCGGCCTCAAGCTGACTGCCCAGGGATTCGACGCGGAACAGATCAAGAAGAGCCTGAACGGTACCGCCGCGATTGCGTTCCATGATGGCAAGATTGAAGGCGTGGATCTGAACAAGCTCATCGAGCAGGCGCGCGCCCTGCTTGACGCCACACGCGGCAAACCAGTGGCTGTGAAGACCACGGAGAGTGATGCCACGGTTTTCAAATCGCTCACGGCCAACGTGCGTGTACTGAATGGCGTCGCGCAGAACGACGACCTCGTGCTGGACGGCGCCAGCCTGCGTGCCACCGGCCGCGGTACAGCCGACCTGGCGCGCGAGACCCTGGACTACCGCCTCAAAGTCACGCTGGCGGAAGGCCCCGATCGCCGCGGCTCCACCGTACCCGTGATCATCACTGGTACCTTTACCAAGCCCAGCTACAACGTCGACTTCAGCGAGCTGTTCAGGAAAGAAGCGGAAAAACAGCTGCACAAGAGCCTGGAACAGCTGTTGCAACCGAAGAAGAGAAAATAGCCCATGGCACAGCGGGCGACGATGACTGAAGCCCTGCCACGTTCGTCCTCCCAGAAGAAAGTGCGCGCACTGGGCCGCCGGCTGCTCGCCTGGCATGACCGCCATGGCCGCAAGAACCTTCCCTGGCAGCGTTCGCGCGATCCCTACCGCATCTGGATCTCGGAGATCATGCTCCAGCAAACCCAGGTGCGTACGGTCATTCCCTACTACGAACGATTCCTGAAGCGTTTCCCGGATATCCAGACGCTGGCGCGCGCCAGACTCGATAGCGTGTTGCACCACTGGACCGGACTCGGCTATTACGCCCGAGCGCGCAATCTGAAACGCGCCGCCGAAATCATTGTCAACGAGCACGGCGGAAAATTCCCGCGTCGGATTGAAGCAGTCGCCGACTTGCCGGGCATCGGCCGCTCTACCGCCGGTGCAATCCTGGCGTTTGCCTTCGAGCAGCGCCACCCGATTCTCGATGGCAACGTCAAGCGCGTGCTCACACGTTTACACGCGATCGAAACACCGGTCTTGCAACGCGACACCGAGAAGACCCTCTGGACACTTGCCGAGTACTACACGCCCAAGACGCGTGTTGCCGACTACACCCAGGCGATCATGGATCTGGGCGCGACACTCTGCCGGACGCGCAAGCCGGACTGCCCGGCCTGTCCGCTGCAACAGGACTGCCTCGCCCATGCACAAGACCAGCCGGAAAGTTTTCCGGTACGCAGCAAACGCAAAGCGCTTGCCGTGCGCAATGTCGCGATGCTCATGATCCGCGATGCACGCGGACACGTGCTGCTCACCCAGCGTCCGCCGGTCGGTGTGTGGGGCGGGCTATGGGGATTTCCGGAGTGCGCGCCGGATGCGGCGCCGGGAGACTACTGCCGCGACGCCTTTGGCCTGAAAGTTAAAACCGGAACACCGTGGCCGGTGCGGCGCCACGGCTTCAGCCACTTTCAGTTGCACATCACACCGATACCCGCGCGCCTGACGGGGGCAAGCCGTACCGTGATGGAGTGCGCCCCGGCTGTCTGGTATAACCCCGACAAGCCGGACGCGCGCGGACTGGCGGCACCGGTCAAACGTTTACTGCAACAGCTGCGGGCAGATCACGGCGTTGGAGAATGCGCCTGACCTGCATCGCCCCGACGAGCACCCGGGCCGGCTGGCATCTTTTTTCAATAGAGGAATCGAATAATGAGTCGCATGGTGAACTGCGTGAAGCTCGGCCGCGAGGCGCCGGGGCTCGACTTCCAGACCTATCCGGGCGAACTCGGCAAGCGCGTCTACGAAAATATCTCGAAGGAAGCCTGGCAACTGTGGATGGAGCGCCAGACCATGCTGATCAACGAGTACCGCCTGAACCCGCTCGATCCGAAGGCGCGCAAATTCGTCGAGGGCGAGATGGAGAAGTTCTTCTTCGGCGAAGGCGCGGAAATGCCGCCCGGCTACGTGCCGCCATCCAGCAAGAAGTAGCGCCCGGCCAAACGGCCTGCTTGCTTCGACTAGAAGCTCTGCAGCTGTTGATCGGTCGGTTCGGCGCAGCAGTACCACGGCTCGGACAGGCGCGCCGCAGGAGCGAACGCGCCGGCCTGCGGCAATACAGGCGGTATCAAGCCGGCGGCGGCGTGCGCCAGCTGCCAGATCCGCATGAAGCTTTCGCGACGGGTGACGCCCGCAGTTTCGGCCTCGGCCACCCATGTCTGAATATCTTTCTGCAAGGCGTCCACGCGTGTATCGGCATGTCGCCACGGATAACCGAGCAGCTGTGGGTCGAACGCGCCGAGAAAGTCCCTGAAGCCCGGAAGCTTGAGCAGCTCCGAGCCCTGCGGCACCAGCAGGCGGATGGCGAGCTGAATCGGCGGCACGCGCTCGACGAGCTCAAGCTCGATCAGGCGCGCGAGCAGCGCGATGTAACCTTCGAGCGTGGTCCACGGCGTAAACGGCACGAAGGTCGGTGCGAGCGCTATGCCGGCGGCGCGCACCAGCTGCACGGCGCGGCCGAAATCAGCGTTGGTGTGGTTCTTGATGAGGTAGCCCAGTATCCGGTCGTCCACTGACTCAATGGCCGACGTTATAAACAGGCAGCCGGTTTGTTTTAGCGCCGGCAGCAACTCGGGGTAGGCAAGCAGGTGCTGGATCTTGATCGTGGCATCGTACGTCACGTCCGGAAATTCGGCATGCAATGCCTGTATTATTTTTTCAGCGTGCGTTGGGCCATTCAGAAAATCCGGATCACCGAATGAAATATGCTGCGCACCGGCCGCCACCTGCTGGCGGATGTCGGCCATCACCACTTCCACCGGCAGGATGCGGAACATGCCCTGGTACACCGGCACCACCGGGCAATGACGGCACAGGTGCTTGCAGCCGCGCGAGCCTTCGGCGAAACCGACGATCTTGCTGCCGCCCTCGGGCGTGATCAGGTGCGCGTAACGCGCCAGCGCCGGCAGGCCGGAACGATCAGGCTGGATAAAATCGATTTTCGTCAGACTCACGACTGGCTCGGTTTGTACGCCTGCGTCACGGGTCTTCAGCCGTCGCACCAGCGATACCAGTGCTGGCTCCACTTCGCCGCCGAGCACCGTCCCCACGCCCAGCTCGCGCAACATCATTTCGTTCATCGGCGCATACAGACCATAAACGCACAGGTGCGCGTCCGGTGCGAGCTGCTTGATGCGCGGCAGCGCCGCGACCGCAATGCGCGTAGCGGTGTGCATCGCGACATAAATCGCGACCAGATCGGCGCCTGCCAGAACCTCGGGTTCGAGCATTTGCAGCGACAGATCGAGGCACTGCACCTCGCAGCCCGCGCGCTTCAGCCACGCGACTGGTTCGGCCAGACCGAGCGGCTGGCGGCCGAGTTCGTAGGGATTGATGAGGACGACTTTCACGTTCAGGATGATTCTTGGAGCGAGCCCGCGACATTAGCGGCGCGACCGCGGCATTTCAACCCTGCATACTTTGTGGGCTGCACACACGCTGCCACCATGCGCGATGATTCCTTCAAAGACTACGTGCTCGACCAGCTCACAATGCTGGGCGCGGTCCGCGCTCGCGCCATGTTCGGTGGCCACGGCCTGTACCGCGGGCTGGAGTTCTTCGGCATCGTGCATCAAGGTCGGCTGTATTTCCGCACCGATGCGCGCACCCGGCCGGGCTACATCGCGCGCAGTATGTCGCCGTTCCAGCCAAACCCGCGCCAGACGCTCGCCTCTTATTACGAGGTGCCGGCGGATGTGCTCGATGATGTCGAAATCCTTGCCAACTGGGCGCGCGCCGCGCTCAGCACCAACCCGGAGAGGCGCGGAAAATAGGCGGCAGCCGGGTTTTTTACAAACCCCGGTCAGTTCTCTATAATGCGCCTCCCGCGGCCGGGTAGCTCAGTTGGTAGAGCATGCGACTGAAAATCGCAGTGTCGGCAGTTCAATTCTGCCCCCGGCCACCATTTTTCCCTTCCCCAGCGACTGAGCCTGTCATTTGAACCATAAGTTTGCCGTTTGGCAGGCTTATGCTTCCATTTTGCCGTGGCAAACTTGTGCTTCCGCACCGACCCACTGTGCTCTGTTTGCCCCCGCCCCCACGGTCATTTAACCCGCAAACCCGTTATTGGCTCTAAAATACCTCGCCAATCAGATAGGTCATGACGATGAACAGCGGGTGGTTTGAACGAATCCAGGCAACCGGAGAGTGGTGGCATGACCCATGGTGGGAAAGCCAGGAATACCTCAATGCAACGCGCCACCCAATCGAGCGGGTGCGAACCCTTATCGATGGGCTCCGTGAAGTCTTTCCAGCAGATTGGACAAAACAACTGTTGGACAGCCCTAGACAGAATATTGTGATGCCCACGTTGATTACACGGGGCCATTTTCCGCTTCGCGGCCTTATTCGCCTGGGTGAAACAATTGAATCTGTGCGAAACAAACCAGGCTTTCTTGATGTCCTGCAGCGCCTAAAAGGCGGTGAGAGCAATAGCGCCTGTTGGCGCGCAGTTAAAACTGACCACCCGTGCGCGTTGAATTCTGACCAAGCGTTTCTCCAGCACATCTGGTGCTACGCTGCTGTGAATATGCCTATCAAGCTGGACCAGTAATGGGCCTCTTGTTCGTGTTGTTTGGTAGTCATTGGATTACCTGATCACTTTTCAACGCGCACAACCCCCGTTTTCTGGTCAGTTTTGGACGCGCGCCAACAGCTGATGTTACCGGGCATGCCGCCGTTGGATTCGAAAATCTTTTCCGAAATATAAAGGTTATGGTCAGTCACCATCCCAATCCCCGTTGATTTTTTTTAGACATCGTCGCCGGCGTCACCGCCCCACCGGAATAGTAGCAGGAAGCACACGGTGGCCGAACAAATGTGTACCGCTCAAATGACAAAGGCCGCGATCGCTCGCGGCCTTTGGTTGTGTCCAATCTATTCGGCAAACACCCACTGGACCAGGTGCTGACGTAACCGCACCACGACTGTCCGTGAGGCGGGAACTGCCTGATTGATTTAAGTGTACTGCGGATTATAGGCATTGAGCTCATCCTCGATGCCCGCCTCCTCGAAGATGCGCTCGGCGCGCAGCATTTCCTGCACCTGGTAGTGCATGGTCAGCCGGTCCTCGAAGTAGAGGGTCGCGTGCGGGCCGATCTGCACCTGGCGGTTTTTCTTGTGTGCCATGACCTTGGCGCGGAAGTCGTTGCGCTGTTTGGCGTACTGCTCCAGCGGCATGAGTTGGTCACGGGTGAGCTTTTGCATGGTTTCGGTTCTCATGAAATGTGCCTCAGGGCTTGTGCTTGCCTTCGAGGGCTACAATCGGTTTGTCGGTAAACAGGTAGTCGCGCAGTTCCTTGTCGAACCTCGGGTCGCGGCGGCGGATCCACTCCAACACCATGGCGGCGTGTTCCTTTTCCTCGTCGCGGTTGTGCGCGAGGATGGCGCGCAGATCCTTGTCCTTGCAGGCGTCGACGCGCTGGTTGTACCAGTCAACCGCTTCCAGCTCCTCCATGAGTGAAACGATGGCGCGGTGCATGTCGCGGGTTTCCTCGCTCAAGTTCGATTCGTGATAGCCCTCGTTTGCCATGGTGTCTCCTTATTGGTCTTGTGAGCGAATTGGTCAAATTCCGTAGGCGCTACGCAGCAGGGTCATCGGATGCTCTGGCTGCTTGCCGGTCTTCAGGCCATTCTCGATCTGGTGCCCGGCCATAGGGCAGTCGCTGCTGTAGTGGTCGCACTCGCTGGCCTTGACGCGATCGACCACCGGCCGACAGATTTTCATCGACGCATCGTGGAACTCGCTCTTCACCGCATAGGTACCATCGTGCCCGGATCAGCGCTCGATGGTATCGATCTTGGTGTCCGGTAGAGTATAGGAAGAATAAACCCCCTTTCTCCGAATAACCACTCACGCGCAACCGGCTGTTCACCCCACCGTCATCGCTACACCGTGCGCATTTCGGCGGCCCTGCCTGGAAGTGAGCTAGGCTCGAAAAAGTGGACACCTTCAACCTGATATAGTGATCTTCGGAGGTGTTGGATGGAAAAGCTACCACGACAGAAGTACACGAAGGAATTCCGTGAACAGGCCGTGAAACTGGTGAACGAGCAGGCTCTCACGGTTCCCCCACAGCAAAGGCGGCGGCTTCACCGTCAAGTGTGCAGCCATACCGGTTGACGGCATGATTGTGTGCTTCCCACCAAAAGAGAAACCGGAGGGCGAGCAGGAACCGAAGGCCGAATAACAACTCCGTGTTGGAACTTCACCCCGGCAGGAATGCCGGGGTTTTTTTGGCTTGTCCACGGCATCCACGGCCAGCGCGGATGCGCTGCCGCGCGCGCAGGGACCGTAAGAGTCCTGTACAGCGTGCGGGTAGCGGTGGATGCGGTGGGCAAGCAGCAGCTAGAGCGTGTAGCTGTCGGCGAGCAATTCTGAAAGCCCTTTGGCGATCTTTTCGCGATCTTTGTCGCTGATACCGATATTGATCGAAGCGGTTTTGTTTTTCTTTGCGTTCATGGTT